>Ga0156221_1089_pt1 | contig 27475 bp, 28 predicted proteins | sample RifCSPlowO2_12_FD_107869 | JGI IMG/M metagenome (GOLD analysis project Ga0156221, IMG submission 107869) | Sulfuricurvum sp. RIFCSPLOWO2_12_FULL_43_24
TATCTCTTGCGTGATCCCCGCTTCCGTGGAGAGGGAAACATCCGCCAAGATCAGAGTAGACATATCCCTCATCTTTCTCTCATACGTCTCAAAAAATCGCTGCGGGTGGTTTGAACGGTTCTGATGTCCTTTGTAATCGATCCATGTATCGATATTGATCTCATCGCCATAGGGGAGATTATCTCTTTTGATCCGATCGAGTTCCATCAGATCCAGTTCACTTTGGATACGGCGCATCATTTTTTGCAGTCGTTTGGGTAACTCGATAGGCTCGGTATAGAGAGAAACAAAGGGTTTGATGCAGACATAGTTTTTAAGATAGACCTCTTTTTTATAGTCCCACTCATCGATAAAATGCCCTTTACCTAATGGATATTCTTCAATACTGTTGGCAGAGATATCCAGATCCATTTTGATCCGTGCACAGAGGTTGGCATCTTTTTGTCCCAGCGTTATCTCATCCAAATCTTCGGCATTGTAGAGGGCATCTTCATCGTAACTGTCGTTTTCCTGCCGATCTACACGCACTTGCTCCATAAAACTCAGTATCGATTCGGGTAAAAAGAGGAGAAGTCCGTCCGTCTCTTTTTTATCATCGATCTGTTCACTCTTTTTCTTCATCTGCAAGGTTTCACTTTGACGCTGCTCATCGTTTTGTCGTTGTATCTCCTCTTCATCACTGCTGTCTAGGAGTTTATTAGCGGTAGAGAGGGAAGGATAAATCCATAAAGGGTTGGGATAATTATCCGCTGATGAGCCTTCGAGTGAAGGTTCAATCGTGGATAATTCAGGATAATTTTGCACTAAAAAAGGGTATGCATACGTATAAAATTCGTTAAAACCAGTATATCTTTCGATCAGCAGACGAATGGCATTCGTATTTTCAGAGGATATATTTTTTGTTTTGATGTTGACGATTGTTAGCATGGCAATCAGCCAGTAATAGTGCATCTCATTGTGCACTCTATGGGGAAAATAGGCTAAAGAGGCAGGGAGGTAAACCCCTTTTTCATCTTGCCAGGCAAGGAAAAAAGTTTTACCGGTTCCTGAAAATTTCTCTAGCAGCGTTCGCGATGTTTTAATCGATCGTTTGTCGGTAATATGAAGTTCTTTGCCTTTTTCACCCCCTAAAAGGTGGTAAAAGAGTTTTAACCCTTTGGCAATGTCAGAAAATACGACCGCTTCCTCTTTAAAAAAACGAGACGCTTTTTGGGTGACATAGTGATCCCAAAACTTACCGACTTTTTCATCCATTACGCGCTTACTTTCTCTTCTTTGACAAAGAAACTGTAGAAATAGGTCAACAGTCCCAAGAGAACCATTACCCCAAAGGCTAAACGAACCATATAAACGGTAGAGATAGCCGCTTGGGTTTCCATAAAGCCAACCGCATGTGCCGCGTCAGGAAGACGTTGCATCTCGATTTGCATAATCCCCGCAACCGTTAATGCCAACGTCAAGCCGATCATACCGAGTACCATCATCCAAAAACTGGCTAATTCCACTTTTTGCGATTTTGGTCCATTTCCATGAGGTCGTCCGCGAAGGATCGGCATGGCATACGATATCATCGTGAAACAAATCATCACATACGCACCGAAAAAGGCGAGATGCCCGTGTGCAGCGGTCAACTGTGTACCGTGTGTGTAGTAATTAATTGGTGCGAGTGTGTGTAAAAAGCCCCAGACCCCTGCGCCCAAGAATCCCACTACAGCCGTACCTTTTGCCCATGTCAAGGCGATTTTATTGTCATGTTGTATACGACGATTTTTCGCCATATTGTAGGCAAATAGAATCATCAAGAAAAAGGGGATAGGCTCTGCCGCCGAAGCAATCGATCCGATCCACAACCAATAACTCGGAGTACCGATATAGAAAAAGTGATGCCCTGTTCCGGCAAGCCCGGAGATAAGGGTCATCGCAATAATCAAATAAAGCCATTTATCAATGTGCTCACGATCAACTCCGGTCGTTTTAATGAGGACAAACGCCAAAAGAGCCCCTAAAATAAGTTCCCACGTCGCTTCAACCCACAAATGGACAACGAACCACCAGAAGAATTTATCCATAACAAGGTTTTCAGGGACGTAAAATGCGAATAAAAAGAAAGCCGCCAAACCAAAAAGACCCGTCAATAAAATAACCGATATCGTCGTTTTACGACCTTTAAGAACCGTCATAGTCACATTTAAAATATACGATACAACGACCAGAACAATACCGACCTTAGTAAGTGTCGGCTGTTCCAAAAACTCACGACCCATCGTCGGCCAAAAGCTGTTCGCAAGGGACTCTGACAATGTTGCATAAGGGACAAATAAATATCCAAGGATTGTCGCTACCCCTGCCGCCGCAAAAATCCAAAATGTCAGTTTCGCCAGCATCGGGCTCCAGAGTTCTCGTTCGCTCTCTTCAGGAATCAGGTAGTACGTCGCACCCATAAATCCAAACAACAAAAGGACGATCAATAAATTCGTATGAACCATACGGAGTACATTAAACGGTATCGCCGGAAATAAAAAGTCACCATAGAGGTATTGTGTCCCCATGGCAAGACCAAAAACAATCTCCCCGGCAAGGAGAATGAGTGCAAATATAAAATATGGTTTTGCGACCATTTGAGATGAATATTTCATAGGCTCTCCTTATCCTTTGATGTTTGGCGGCCACTCTTGATTGTTGACACGTGAGGTCCAAATCAAAAAGTCTGCAAGATTATTTACTTGTTCCGGCGTTAGATGAAATTGCGGCATTTTTCTTCTATCCGAAGTTTCTAGCGGTTGTGCCGCCATCCAGCTTGCTAGATACGTTTTAAAAGCAGCTTCGTCATTTCCACCCAAACGAGGAAAAGCATTACCGAGTTCCGGAGCATAATATGCCCCTTCTCCCATAATCGTGTGACAACCGACACAGTTGTTGTTTTCCCATACTTTTTTACCCAAAGCAACGGATTCCGTAATTTTGTCATCATGACTTAATTTCGGAATTTGCTTTACGGTATCAAAGGTAAGTCCTGTAAATACCAAAATGGCAAAAAGGCCCCCGCCAAAGTAAATATTTCTGGCCATATTTTTAGTAATACGCTCAGTCATTTTAACCCCCATTTTTATTCTACCTAATTGTAGTAATTGAAATAGTAGCTAAACTAATTTAATTCCACCTTTATATAGTAATTAGTAAGAACTAACGTTTCGTTGAGGGTAAATATTTTTATGCTGTTTTGAAGCGATTAAAAGTGGTGGAGAAAGAGTGATATGCAGGAGAAATGAATTCTATTCATTTCTCAATACGGTTAAAACATCGACTTCAGAGGCTTTTTTTGCGGGATACCACGCAGAGAGGAGGACGATCACAAATGCACCGATAATAATCGAGAAGAAATCGATAACACTCAGATCCAATGGTAAAGTCGAGGTAGGATAGACATCGGCAGGCAATGAGATGATTTCAAATGTCCCCAATATCCACATCCCTAAAAATCCTAATATCGCTCCCGTGCTAATCCCCAAAACACCGATGACTATACCGAGAATCAAAAAGATTTTTTTAACTTCTTGCTTCGATGCACCCAGCGAAATAAGCAGAGCAATCTCACTGCGACGGTTCATCACGGTCATCAGTAACGACGAGATGATATTAATCGCAGCGATGAGAATAATCAGCATCAAAACGATAAAGAGCGACATTTTCTCCATTTTGAGAGCGGCAAAAAAGTTCCCGTTATCTTCCCACCATCCGCGTATCGATACCGTATCGGGGAGAACTGCTTTCACGCGGTTGATGTCGGCTTCGGGATTGGGCGAATGGATATGGATACCGTCATAAAGATTTTCGGGAATTCCCAAAATACGCTGCAACGATTCCAAGGAGGTATAGGAGAACCCTTTGTCATAGGCACTGAGTCCTGAGTTGAACGTTGAAACCACTTCAAAACGTTTAATCTTAGGGGTAAGGGCTAAACCGCCCGGCTCCATCTGGGTAAAAATATAGGTGAGTTTTTCACCTTCGCCGAGAATAAACTGCTCTTTGAGCGTTTGCCCCACCATCACCTGAAATTTACCGGGGGTTCCCGCATTTAACCCTTCAGCGACAATACGGTTTACCTTCGCTTCTTGGGAAAAATCGACACCGAACAAATATCCCCCCTCCATCTGATCACCACTGCGGGAAAGTACGGCAGAGGTAACATAAGGGCTAAACGATAAATCGGGGAATTTAGCTCTAAGTTGTTCGAGCAAAGTGGTATCTACAGTGCCGTAAAATTTGGGTTGAATGGTGAGGGGGTAGTTCATAACGGTGAGTTTTTTCTTGAACTCATTGTCAAAACCGTTCATCAGTGCCATCGCGATGATAAGGACCATTACCCCTAACGCGATTCCTGAAAATGCGAGGAGTGCTGAGAGAAAGATAAAAGGCTGCTCTTTGTCAAAGCGCAAAAACCGTTTGACAAGGTAGGAGACGATATTCAAGAGGCAAATACCCCTTTTTTCGGTCCCGATTTTCCGCAGCAATTTTTGTATTTTAGGCCGCTTCCACACGGGCATTCGTCATTACGAGCCACTTTCTTATCGTCGCCTTCATGTTCTTGATGGTTAAGACTCATGCGAAACGCTTCCTGTTTTTCCTCTAATTCCATTTGGCGGGCAAACGCCTCAGCCTCTTCTTCGGCATTGTCAACTCTGAATCGGATGATATGAAGCGTTTTAATCGTATCGTATTTGATCGTTTCAACCAGCTCGCTAAAGAGGTTGTAGCTCTCTTTTTTGTACTCGACCAACGGATCTTTTTGGTTATAGGCACGAAGACGGATACCCGTTTTCATGCTGTCCATTTGGTACAAGTGTTCACGCCATGCTGTATCGAGCGTTTTAAGATAAATTTCACGCTCAATATCACTGCGGAGTTTAGGCTCAACAACCGACATTTTATCGTTGTATTCATCGCTCAAGAGGAGAAGCATCTGTGCTCGGATGATATTGAACTCTTTTTCAGTGAAGAGTGAAGCGTCAATATCGGTATTGAGTTCTTCTTTAAGTACCGCGACAAGATGATCAATATCGATCTCTTCTTGTGGGATTCCTTCGAAAATACCGCAATTCATCAGGGTACGATCAATGTATTCTGAACGGATGGTATCGATTTTCTCACCGACGTTGTATTCAGGGTTGAGAAGATCCCCACGGAAACGGTAGACGATTTTACGTTGTTCGTTGGCGACATCATCGTATTCAACGATATTTTTACGCCCTTCAAAATGCATATTTTCCACTTTTTTCTGCGCTTTTTCAACGGCGCGCGTTACCATTGCCGATTCGATGTACTCACCGTCTTCAACGCCCAAACGCTCCATAATCGATTTGATTTTGTCGGAGCCGAAAATACGAAGCAAGCTGTCCTCGAGTGATAGGTAAAACTGGCTGGTTCCCGGATCACCCTGACGCCCTGCACGTCCGCGAAGCTGATTGTCGATACGGCGGTTCTCGTGACGCTCGGTTCCAAGGATATACAATCCGCCGAGTGTTTTGATCTCATCGCTGACTTTAATGTCAACCCCGCGACCCGCCATATTGGTTGCAATCGTAATAGCACCTTTGGCTCCGGCATTTTTAATGATTTCACCCTCTTGTGCGTGGTTTTTCGCATTTAAAACCGTATGAGGGATTTTTTGGGCTTTCAATAGTTCATGCAACTTTTCCGATTTTTCAATGGAAGCCGTACCGATGAGCATCGGCTGCCCTTTTGCATTGAGCTCTTTGATTTTTTTGATTACGGCTTCAAATTTTTCCAATTCGGTTTTGTAAATCAAATCATTCAGATCTTCACGGATAACCGGAACATTGGTCGGGATTGAGATAACATCGAGGTTATAAATTTGAGCGAATTCGGTCGCTTCGGTTTGAGCCGTTCCCGTCATACCGCCGATTTTTCCATACATACGAAAATAGTTTTGGTAGGTAATATCCGCGAGAGTTTGGGTCTCTTCTTTGATAATAACCCCCTCTTTCGCTTCCAATGCCTGATGTAAACCTTCGGAGTAACGACGCCCTTCCGATAAACGTCCGGTAAACTCATCGACGATGACGATTTGACCCTCTTGGATCACATAGTCAACATCGCATTCGAAAATAAAGTTGGCTTTCAACGCTTGATCGAGATGGTGAGAGAGTGCTGAGTTCTCGATGCTGTAAAGATTATCGACTCCGAAAAGCTCCTCCGCACGCCCGATCCCCTCTTCGGTAATGAGGATAAGACGGTCTTTCTCATCAACGCTAAAATGCTCCTCTTTGACTAATGCTTTGGCAACCGCATCGGCGCGGGTGTAGTTTTCTAACGTTCGGTTCGTAGGACCTGAAATAATAAGCGGTGTACGTGCTTCATCGATCAAAATCGAGTCCACTTCATCGACGATAACATACGCATGACCGCGTTGAACCATGTGTTCTTTGCTGTAAGTCATATTGTCGCGAAGGTAATCAAATCCAAATTCGTTATTCGTACCGTAGGTGATATCACACGCGTATTGTTCCCGTTTGTTGGCCGGGTTATAGCCGCTCTCAACCAAGATTCCGGTCGTGTATCCCAAAAAGGAGTAAAGCTCAGACATCTGAGTTCCATCACGTCCGGCAAGGTAATCATTGACAGTGACGACATGAACCCCATTGCCGCTCATAGCATTCAATGCTACCGCCAATGTCGCAACAAGGGTTTTCCCCTCCCCCGTTTTCATCTCGGCGATACGCCCCTCGTGCAGTACCATCCCCCCGATGAGCTGAACGTCAAAATGACGCATCCCTAAAACACGTTTACTCGCCTCTCGGGTAATTGCAAACGAATCGACCAATACGGCATCCACAGCTTTCGTATGGTTCTGGACAGACTCTTTTAACGCAGCAAATGCTTCTTGGAGCTCACTGTCGCTTAACGCCGAAAAATGGGATTCGCGAGCATTGATCTGTGCAACGCGCTTGAGATATTTTTTGATTTCGTGATCATTCTTGGTACCGAAAATTTTTCCGAGGAACGTTTGGAGCATTAAAAACCTTCATTATGAACAGTATTGAAAAAGTCGCTGATTTTAGCATACGAAATCTATTGTTTTGGTTAATAACCATAGGGTACAATGTCAACATTACACTATTCAAGGAATTTATGTGCGTTTTTTACCACTTCTGTTTGCTCTGAGCCTCACCCTCGCAGCATCACCGAAAGAAATTAACTCTTTTAACGGAAAATTTGTTCAAACGATTATCGACGATAACGGAAAAAAGATTGTATATAGCGGTGAGCTTTGGGCTTCCAAGCCTCAAAATGCCCTCTGGGTCTATCAAAAACCGATCCAAAAAAGCGTCTACATCAACGCTCAAAAAATTACCGTTGTCGAACCTTCTATCGAGCAAGTTACTCTGAGAACCCTCGATGATGAGATCGATTTTCTTCAAATCATCCAAAAAGCTAAAAAAGTGGATGACGAAAAATATTCCGCTACGGTAAAAGGGGAAAACTACACCATTATGTTTAAAAACGACCTACTCAGTTCTATCAGCTATACCGATAGTTTTGATAATAAAGTAGCGATCGTTTTTGCCAATCCTTCCCAAAACAGACCGATCGAAATGAGTAAATTCAAACCGGTCATTCCTGAGGATTTCGACGTCATTAAAGACCGTTAATGCTCTAATGATGCTCGCATCGCTCCACTACCCGTTCTCTCCCATGTTTCCCGATTTCGCATTGAAATGTCGTATGGGAAATACCGATCTCTTCGAGTGCATGGGTTAACTCATGCAGTATGGCATTCGTTTCACTGAGTCTCATATCCTGATGGAAATTGAGGCGTGCTTCCAAAAAAACACTCTCATCGTCCAACTGCCATAAATGGATATGATGAATACTCTCGATACTTTCAAATGCGGATACTTTTTCAACAACGGCATCAATACTGACATGATCAGGGGCAAACTGCATCAACATACCTCCCGATTCACGAACAATTCCATACGATGAGCGGATCAGGTAAAAAGAGATCAAAAGCGATAACAGCGGATCGATCCAATACCATCCATAGAAATAGATCATAACTCCCCCAGCCAGTACGGCAAACGAGGTCATCAAATCCCCCATTAAGTGTAGGTAGGCTGAACGGATATTGAGATTATGGTCGGCATCACGATGGAGCAGCCATGCGGAGAGCCCGTTTACCACGATACCCAATGCCGCCAACGCCATAACCCATGTCACCTCCACCGCCTGAGGTGTGATTAGACGCTGAATCGACTCAATAATGAGATACATTGAGACGGCGATCAATACCGAAGCATTAAAGAGTGCAGCAAGAATTTCGGCACGTTTAAATCCAAACGTTTGGGCAATATTTTGAGGACGGTGGGAAAGCCGATGGGCATAATAGCTGATAATAAGGCTCATTACGTCGCTAAAGTTATGCAGCGCATCACTCAAAAGTGCTAATGATCCGGAGACTATTCCACCGATAAACTGAGCAACGGTAATGATCAGATTGAGAATAACACTAAAAAGGAGTTTCCCTCCGCTAATATCACTGTGATTATGATGGTGATGGTGATGGTGGTGTTCCATGAAAAACTGTCCAAAATGAAATTGAGAGACTTTATCGAAAGTAGCTTTTATTTGCCTAAATGTTACCCAATAGTTACTATGCAACGTTTATTCTACACTCCGAGTAAGAATTTTTTCTTGCTACACCCGATAAGGAGTCTCCCATGACAGTCGGAACGAATTACAATTCGTATGCGTCATATACTTCTTCAATCTCTTCTACTACGCAAAGTTCAAAACCGAGTTTTGAAGATATCGCATCAGAGATGCTTACTGCATTAGATACAGACAGTGATGGCTCAGTTAGTTCGAGTGAGTTTTCCGCTGCATCCTCTAGTAGTTCATCCGCAAGCGATATTTTTTCCATCCTCGATACCGACAGCAGCGGCAGTATGAGCACTGAAGAACTGGTAGCGGCACTTAAAAACATGAAGCCACCAGAAGGATCGGAAAATGAAGGAGGGATGCCACCACCGCCACCGGGCGGAATGCCACCTCCTCCACCTCCAAGCGAATCGACATCGGCATCATCCGAAAGCGAAAGCACCACCAGTGAAGTTTTTGCTGCACTCGATACCAACGAAGACGGTACCATCAGCATGGAGGAGCTTATGGCACTTTTTGAAGATCCCAAAGAAGAGGAGAACAAAACTTCTGCTTCATCGGCATCTACTAGCAGTTCAACTGCCTCCAAGGATAGTCAAAACGAATGGCTTCAAAAACTTCTCTCATACTACAGCAGTAACAATACCGCTACAACTTCTACCACTTCTCTCCTCAGCATCAGCGCGTGATGCTCCATGCCCTTTTGGGCATGTTACTTAGTTGTTACTTTTCCATCGATATAATCGCTTTATGATTAACGTTTTAATGATCGAAGATGATATCGAACTGGCACAATTGTTAAAAGTACGTCTCCATCGGGACAATATCGACGTTACCATCGCACCAACGCCGCTGGAAGGGTTAAGTCTTTTTCAAACCCAACCGTTTGATCTGCTGGTTCTTGATTTATCACTTCCTCAGATGGACGGTATAGAGATATGCCGACTTATTCGTCAAGAGAGCCCGATCCCGATCATCATCTCTTCCGCACGATCCGATATACGCGATAAGATGATGGGTTTTTCACGCGGTGCGGATGACTATCTCCCCAAGCCCTATGATCCGCAGGAACTTACATTCCGCATTGATGCCATCATGCGCCGCATGCATCCGACCCTTCCGCAGAAAGCATCCCCTTTTGAAGTGGATGAAGCGAAGCACGAAATAACCCGCCATGGATCGGTTTTACGGCTGACACCGGCTGAATACGATATCGTCTCGTATATGATCCAAAAAGATCAATACGCCATTTCACGCGAAGAGCTGCTCCTCAACATCGGCTCGATCAAGTATGAGAGCAGCCTCAAAAGCATCGATGTCATTATGGGACGTATCCGCCAAAAAATCGGCGACGACACTAAAAATCCACGCTATATCGTATCCGTACGTGGAATAGGATATAAATTTGTCAATGAATAATCACTCTATTATACGGCTAATTGCCCTCTTCTTTCTCCTCATTTTTGCCTTGATAAACGGGTTATTTTGGATCGCAAATCAACATTTTTCCAAAGAGCAAGAGGGGGATAGAATGAGACGTTTCGCTTTGGCAGAGCGGCTTATCCATCATAAAAGCGGAAATTTTGATACGGAACTAAAGCAGTTAATGGTCGCCTCCTCTTCTCTCTCACCCGATTTCCTCCGATCTCACGGAAAGAGTGTGGCGGAATTCCCCTTTGGTAAAATGATCAACTATAACGGTAAAATTTATTTTGTAAAATCACTGCCGCCGAAATTTCCTTTTCTCCCTCCTCCGATGTTCGATCACGTTTTACCGCCTCCGCCCCCTCTATTGGGTGATTTTTCTCCTATCGTCTTAGAAGACTTAAAAAAAGAATCATCGTGGAGTATGTGGAGCGTTATGATTGCCATTGACGTTCTTGTTTTGCTCTTTTTCGGCTTCATACTCAAAAAACTTACCCCCCTGCACCGTCTCAAAAATGCCATCATCAATTTCAAAGAGGGGGATACCCATCTGGATGTACCGATTGAGGGAAAAGACGAGATCTCCCAAATCACCCATGAATTCAACCATGCATTAGAGAAAATCGCGTCGATGAAAGAGGCCAGAGCCCTCTTTTTACGCAATATCCTCCATGAGCTGAAAACCCCGATTATGAAAGGCTCTCTCACCGCCGACTGCATTAGTGAATCAGCTGAACAAGCGCGGTTGAAACGGATTTTTACTCGGATGGATTATCTGTTGGGTGAGTTTTCAAAAATGGAGCAGTTTAGCAGCGGCGAATGGCACCTGAATCTTCAAGAGTACCGTTTTGTCGATCTACTCGATCATACATGCGATATATTGTTATGCGATAAAAAAAGCCTTACGATCAAAGGGGAAGATTCGGCCCTTATAATCAAAGTCGATTTTGAACTTTTTGCGATTGCATTAAAAAATCTTCTCGACAATGCATTCAAATATTCCAATGCAAAACCAACGGTAATCATACTCTCCCATTCCATCGAGATATGCAGTGTCGGAGAGGCGCTGAGTGAAGAGAACCGTCACTTTAGCAAACCGTTCAACCGCACCTATGAAAGTTCAATGACAGGACTGGGGTTAGGTTTATACATAACCCATTCTATTCTTAAAAAGCATGGATTTAAACTCGAATATAACTACGCTTCGGGGCTGAATTGTTTTCGGATACAATTAGAAAAAAGGTTTTAAATGTTGAAACGGGCTTTATTACTTATTTCTTTAGTAAGCGTCTCATACGTGTACGCTTCCGATTATTCCCTTTCACTCAGCGCCGATACCACAAAATTCGATTATGCCGAAACCGATAGAAGCGGAAATTTACTCGATACAGAAAGAGCCGATTACGGCAAAATATCGGGTCTAACGATCACACTCGAACCACGCTATCAAGGATGGTATTTCAGTGCTGCCTATGCCGAAGGAAATACGAATTATGTGGGAAGTTTGCTTGGTTCGGGAGATCCTTACGGATCCTACCGAGGCATCACAGCCAATGAAATAGAAGATTACATACTCGGGTACAAAGCAACAGCGCGAGATACCCGTGGCGATTGGGAAATTCCACTCACCGTAGGAGTAGGATACCGTCGATGGCTACGGCAACTGGGGTATGATGAACTTTATGACTGGGGATACTACAATTTCGGCATCGGTCTCCATCTCCGTCTCTCTTCGACTATGTCTATCGGGGCAGACGCAGCATATCAAAAAGCATTTAATGCCCAAATGTATGAAAATTTGCATGGTTATACCTATAATCTAAACAATGTCTACGGCTACAAAATTACGGTACCATTTGAGGTTATGCTCAGTCATCAACTAGGCGCTTTTATTTCGTATAAATACGAGTTCTGGAATATCGACGCTTCCAATTCGGTCGGTGGATTTTATGAACCCGACAGTGAGACAAATAACGAAACTCTGTCGTTTGGATTTAAATTTTATTTTTGAACATGTTTGTACATCAAAACTGAAATGAGTTATAATATTCGTAATTATATTATGTTGCGGAGTATGAATGACTTACACTAACATCAAATGGAAACATCATCGATGTGTGTAATAAATTTCAAAGCTTGTTTACGTGATAATTCTCTCAACACACCTCTCCCACCTCTACACAAAGTGCCAACGGAGGGGTTTTCTTTATGAACAACTTACAATCCCAACTTCAAACTATCAAAAATCAATCGAACGGTTATACTAAATCCCCAAAAACTTTTGAAGAACAGCTCCAACATTTAAAAGAAAAAAATCTTATTATCACCAATGAAGCCTATACTCTCAAAAAGCTCTCCCATATTAACTACTACCGACTAAGTGCCTATTTTTTACCTTTGCAACATCCGAAATCATCCAAATTAGACGGTATTTTTTTAGATAATGTACGCTTTGAAGATGTTCTTGAACTCTATTTTTTTGATGTTGAGCTAAGAAAAACCGTCTTTAAAGCGATAGAATCGATCGAGGTCTATTTCAGAACACAGATCGCGTATCATCATTCATTGACTTATGGAGCATTTGGCTATCTTGATCCTGAAAACTTTAAAACCTCCCCTGAATTTTTTGACAAAGTCATGGTGGGTATTCGAGAAGAGACAAACCGATCCAGTGAAACGTTTATCGCCCATTTCAAAGAAAAATACAACACGACCGACCTCCCCGTCTGGGCTATGGTCGAAGTGGTCTCGATGAGCACCCTCTCCAAAATCTATGCCATGCTCAAAACCACTGAACAGCAGGCCGTTACATATGCACTAAACGGTGTGAGCAAAGATTTGTTTCACAACTGGTTTCATGCCCTCACCGTCATGCGTAATATTTGCGCTCATCACAGCCGACTATGGAACAAGACGCTGGGTGTCAGTTTCGAAAAACCGCGTAAAATCAAAGAGTTTCACTCTTTACAGGGGGATAAAGTTTTTTTTGCTCTCAGTGTTATCGCGTATATTCTCGATGCAATCGGTGAAGAGGCTGATTTCCAAAGTGACATTAAAACGCTCATAGCTACCCATCCGAAAATCAATATTAAATCGATGGGATTTGTAAATGGGTGGGAAGAAATGTCGGTGTGGGAATGAAATTAAAAATACTGAATCTTATCGGCCTTCGGGTTATGAGCCCGACGATCAACTATGATAGGGAGTTTCTAAATGAAAAAAATACTTAATGAAGCAAAAGCTGATTCTATCGCTGTCTACAATGCACTGGATATTGCAAGTGGCGGAAATCTCTCCCTTATAAAACAAAGCATTGCTCAAACATTTCATGGATTTTTAGAAGCCAAATTCAATAATCTTGTTTTAGACATACTTTCGAATGAAATTAGTGAAGATGAACTTTTGGAGTTTATTCATTCTCAATCCGAGAACAATAAAGAGTTCATTTCAAATCTTATTTTAAAAAATATGCACGCCGACAATCGGATTACTACTTTTTTATTAGCAAAATTATGGATTCAAAAAATAAAAAACGGGTCACTCAATTACTATGAGTCATCCCTTTTTGCCAATATAAATTCTTTAACATATGAAGATTTTGAGATATTTTATGAGCTTTGGAAGAATAAAAAAACAACTCAATACGGTCATTTTTATTATGAAATTAATGAGCATCAATATTTTTATATTGATGCTCAAAACAAGTTATTGAGTTTAGGAATATTGGAAAAGCCAAATGTTGTTGGTGGATTTACTCCAGACAAAACGATGGAACGACGTTTGAAAGTATTTGAGGGTACTGGATTTAGCGATTTCCTATTTGAATTATTAAAAGACTTTTTCGAAAATAACTAAACCAACCCGAGCAACGCCACCAACAATACCGGCGGGGTGACGATCAGCCCCACTTTCATGTATTCGCCCCACCCGATTTTAACCCCTTTTTGCGCCAAAACATGAAGCCAAAGAAGCGTTGCGAGTGAACCGATCGGGGTCATTTTCGGCCCGAGGTTGCATCCGATGATATTAGCATAAGCAAGCGCACTGTTCCCCGCTTCGGCAATCGCGATGTCCATGATCATAATGGTCGGCATGTTATTCATAACCGAGCTGAGGATGGCGGAGAGAAAGCCCGTACCGATCACAGCATACACATTTCCCATACTCTGAAGCTCTATAATAAGTCCAGCGAGATACGTTGTAAGCCCACCGTTTTTAAGACCATACACGACGACATACAGCCCTATACTGAACCATACGACTTGCCACGGTGCCGCTTTGATCGTCATGATCGGTTTGGTTGCTTTGAAATAGGTTGCAATAGCAAGAAACACCAATGCACCGCCGAGAGCAAACACTGAAACAGGGAGGTGATAGATATCCCCGATAAAATACCCCACCATCAGCAATGCCAAAAACCACCAGCTGAGGCGGAACATTGTCATGTTTTTGATCGCCGACTCTGGAGTTGAAAGCCCAGTAATATCGATGCGGGTAGGAATATCTTTGCGAAAGTAGATCCACAACACAATGATAGAGGCGATGATACTGAGAAGGTTTGGCAAGAACATGGTCTTGGCATATTCCCAAAACCCGAGATTGAAATACCCTGCCGTTACGATATTGGTTAGATTAGAAATTACGAGCGGATTACTGGCACTGTCCCCGATAAATCCACCCGCCATCAAAAACGCGAACATCGGAAGCGGCTTCATATTAAGATACTTCATTTTTGCCAGTACAATCGGCGTTAGAATCAATGCCGCGCCGTCATTGGCAAAAAATGCCGCCACAAGAGCACCGAGTATCATCATATAGATGAACATCACATGACCGTTCCCGTGTGAGAGACGCGCCATTTTCAGCGCCGCCCACTCGAAAAAGCCGATCTCATCGAGTACCATCGAGAGTAGAATGATCCCTATAAAGGCGAGCGTTGCATCCCAAACGATAGACGTTACTGTCCACACGTCAGTAAGGCTGACAACACCTAAAGCCACTGCGGCAATGGCACCAGCTACTGCGGATGTGCCGATTTGTAGCCCACGAGGTTGCCAGATGACTAAGACTAAGGTAATTAAAAAAAGTGTTACGGCAAGGATCATAAAATATTCTCTTCAATAGGATTTTTAATAAAAGCTTTTACCTGATCTTCAATTGTATCACGTACAACGCGCACTTGTTCCATAATCTCTTCATCGCTTCCGATGAAAGTTGACGGATCAGGGAAACTCCACATAATAATTCGGCTAATACCGGGGAAGATCGGACAACGTTGTGCTGCTTCCGCATCACAAACCGTAATCACATGGCTAAATGTTCTCCCCTCTTTGTAAAGGTTAAATACCCCTTTGGTTTCATTTTCTGATATATCGATCCCTTTTTCACCCATTGCACGAACAACATAAGAATTGAGGGTTCCGGGTTCGATCCCTGCACTCTCGCTACTGTCGTTATTTTGCGCGTATTGGTTGAAAAAAGCCTCGGCCATTTGGCTTCTTGCACTGTTATGGACACAGACGAATAATACTTTCAACATGGAATGCCCCTATTATGTTTTGCTGATAGCACTATATCGAAATTTATTTTAATAAATCAATATATCTTGATATATTATTACTGTTTCGCTACAATACGCTCTATGGAGGTGATTATGGAAATCTTTTTAGAAACAATATCAGCACTCAATGATGAAACACGAATCAAAATACTGGCATTTTTGGATCAACATGGGCCACTGTGTGTATGCGATTTGCAATCTTCATTAGGTATGATCCAGTCACGTCTCTCACGGCATCTCAAAATCCTCAAAGACGGGGGATTTTTACGGGTGGATCGGTGCGGAACGTGGGCTTATTACTCTATAAGAACACCATTAGACCGGTTCCGAAGCGAAGCACTGGCTGAAATCCGATGTCTGGGAATCACCCTTCCCCCACTACAAAAATTATCTGAAACAGGAGACTGTAAATTATGAAAAATGTCCTTATCCTTTGCACCGGCAACAGCTGTCGCTCCATCATGGCCGAAGCGCTCATCAACGCTAAAATGGGCGATTGTGTCAAAGCGTTCAGCTCCGGTGTTAAAGCCAGCGGTGCCGTAAACCCAAATGCCCAAGCACTCTTAGAAGAAAAGGGGTACTGGAGAGAAGAGTATCACTCCAAGGTAATCGAAACCGTACTGAACAACGAGTTTGATTTGATCGTCACCGTTTGTGACCACGCCCATGAGACCTGCCCGATGTTCCCTAAAGCGGTGAAAACGATCCATGTCGCATTCGAAGATCCGAGCGGAAAAGCAGTGGAAGAGTATGCAAAAACGCTCGATCTGATCGAAGCGACCCTTCTTCCGATCGTCAAATCTGAGTTGTGTGACTGATCATGTGGCAGGAGAGCGTCAATATCCTCGTCTATGAGTGGCTGAAAATGCCTCAAGGGGAGAAAATCTCCGACGCTCTAAACTTTTTTATCTACGACACGATAAAAATTCTCTTTTTACTCATCGTTATTATTTTTATCGTAACCTTACTACGCTCTTATTTTTCAACCGAGAAAGTACGGGAATACCTCAGTAAAAAGCATGAATATACGGGCAATGTTCTCGCCGCACTGTTCGGGATTATTACCCCGTTTTGCTCGTGCTCGGCGATACCGCTGTTTTTAGGATTTTTACAGGCACGTATTCCTCTGGGAGTGACGTTTAGCTTTCTCATCTCCGCACCCCTAAACAACGAAATCGCCATTGCGATGCTCTTTGGGCTATTTGGCTGGAAAGTAACGGCTTTGTATATCGGGTTTGGTTTGCTGGTGGCGATTGTGGGGGGTATCATTATCGGAAGACTGGACTTAGAGAAAGAGATTTTGATCGAGGTAAAACCGATAGAGGGTGAGATTAAGGCTGAAGCTCAGGTTATCCCTTTTAAAATCCGACTGATTGAAGCCAAAGCCTACACGCTCGATATTTTTCGCAAAATTTGGCTCTATGTCCTCATCGGTGTGAGTGTGGGAGCCTTTATCCACGGATACGTCCCGACGGAGATTATCACCTCTATTGCAGGGGCGGATAATCTGTTTGCCGTACCGCTCGCAACGCTGCTGGGGGTTCCGATGTATTCCAATGCCGCAGGGGTTATGCCACTCATCGAAGTGCTTACTTCCAAAGGGATGCTTTTGGGGACGGCACTTAGCTTTATGATGGCAATCACCGCCCTCTCCCTCCCCGAAGCGATGATACTAAAGCGGGTGATGAGCCTCAAACTCATCGGTATCTTTTTCGGTACGGTGACGCTTGGGATTATGGGCGTCGGATACTTGTTTAATGCAATCTTATAATTTAATAGGAGTTAATATGAAAATCGATATTACCAATCAAACGGGCGGAGTGAAAGCCTTTCTCAGCGGTTTCAGTACCGAAGAGCTAGGTACGAAGATCGAAGCATGTAAAAGCGGCAATTGCGAGTGTGCTTGTGATCCTGAACTCATGCAAAAGATCGAAGGAATAGAGTTAACTACGGTCGAAGGTGGCTCTATTCTGAGTATTACAGGTGATGTGAATGCAGATACACTTGCACCTATGATGAAAGAATGCCTATTGGGAGAAAAACAATGAAAATAGAAATTTTAGGTACCGGATGTACCAAATGCAAAGCCCTCGAAGAGGCAACCAAACAAGCGGTAGCTCAAAGCGGAAAATTTGCTCAAATAGAAAAGGTTGAGGACATTATGAAGATAATGGAGTACGGAGTGATGAGCACTCCGGGGCTTGTGATCGATGGGAAAGTCCTCAGCACCGGAAAACTTCTTAGCGTCAATGAGATTGTGGAACTCATCAAAGCACAATGAAAACACTCTTTTTCCTTCTATTTCTTGGAAATATTCTCTATGCTGAGAGCTTTGAGAGCTATTTAAAACGTTTCGATTACAACGAACGCACCGAAATGAAGATCAAAAGTCTCGAAGCGGTTGAACTCTATAAAATGGGAGAGGTCGAATTTGTCGATATCCGTTTCAAAGAGGAACAAGCCATTTGGAGTTTCCCTTTTATGAAAAAAATACCCCTAAACGAACTCCCCGATCGACTGGGTGAACTCGACAAAAACAAAACCATTGTGACCGTCTGCCCCCACTACGACCGCGCTGAAATGGCACGAATATATTTAACGCTAAAAGGGTATAAAAGCCGCTATCTTACTGACGGACTGCTTGGATTGGCAGGGTATCTGCGCGGTGATGAAGCCAAAGAATTTATAGAGGAAACAGCAGGGAAAATAAAACCTTAAAAGAGGTATTTGCGTTACAATCGTAATTATGAAAATACAATCACTTAACCGCAACATTATCGCCCTCGGTGCTAACAGTTTTTTCACCGATTTCTCGACCGAGATGATTCTCCCTCTCCTCCCCATTTTTCTGGAGCGGTTCCTTCACGCGTCTAAAAGTGAAATCGGTCTGATCGAGGGGACAGCGGAGCTGGGGGTTGCGTTACTCATTGCACTTTCAGGATTTTATTCGGACCGTCTCGGAAAACGCAAAGGGCTGACGGTATTGGGTTACGCCCTCTCGAACTTCATCAAACCCCTTGCCTTTTTCGCCCAAAGTGCGACGATGATTGCCGCAATCCGAATCGGTGATCGCCTCTCCAAAGGGATACGGGTCGCTCCTCGCGATGCCCTGATCAGTGCCTCTACCCCCAAAGAGATCAGCGGATTCGTATTCGGGTTTCATAAAATGATGGACGGTGCAGGAGCCTTGGCAGGGGCACTCACCGCTTTTGTCGTTTTGTGGTTCCTGGGGGAGAGCGAATCCTCTTTTCGAACCGTCTTTGCTATTAGTCTGATCCCCGGACTTATCTCGATGGCAATTCTCATCTTTCTGGTCACCGATACTCCGTTTGAGCCTTCAAAGAGCCGATTTGTGCCAAAAGCTCTCCCTTCTTCGTTTTATTGGCTGGTGGGATTCCAAAGCCTCTTTAGCCTCATTGCCATGAACTACTCGTTTATGCTTCTCAAAGCTGAAAGTAACGGCCTTGCTCTCGTGATGATCCCGCTTGCCTATGCCCTCTATAATCTCACCCAATCCCTCTTCGCCATCCCCATCGGAAAATTCGCCGACCGAATCGGTAAGTCTACCCTGTTGTCTGCCGTCTATATTGCATTCGGTTTGGGTGCGTTGGCGATGACATTAGGCTACGCATGGGCCATTTGGCTGGGTTTTGGAATCTACGGGTTTTTCGCCGCCGGCTTTAACGCATTGGCAAAGGCAATTATTTCGGATACCGCACCGATGGAGTTCAAAGCAACCGCCTACGGGATCTATTATACGGCGGTAGGGATTGCAACTTTTGCCTCATTGGTACTCGGCGGAATTATTTGGGATCATTACGGCAGTACCCTTCTTTTTTCGATTGCGTCATCATCAGCCCTTGTACTTGGTGCATTACTTTATTTTATGCGGCGTCGTCTGTTACACACCGATTAAAAAGTGCTAGAATAGCGAACAGGTAATTTCAAGGATAGAAATATTATGTTCCGCTCGATACACGATTCACTCGAACCGAAAATTGTTACTTTATTCAAGCGGCAGGGATATTCACGTGCTGATTTTATCGCCGATACTATTGCCGGTTTAGCCGTAGCGATCGTCGCACTTCCACTGGCTATGGCGATCGCTATCGCGTCCAATCTACCCCCTGAGCGGGGACTCTTTACCGCGATTGTTGCCGGATTTCTGATCTCGGCGCATGGCGGAAGCCGCTATCAGATCGGAGGACCGACTGCGGCGTTTATCGTCACTGTTGCAACGGTAGCGATGAAACACGGCTACGAGGGATTGGTTCTGGCAACCATTATGGCAGGGATCATTCTCATGATAATGGCGTTTGTCCGAGCCGGTGAGCTCATCAAATTTATCCCCTACCCCGTTATTGTCGGATTTACCTCCGGTATTGCACTGCTCATCGCTTTTTCGCAGATTCGTGATTTCTTCGGCCTCTCTATCGCTACGGTTCCCCCCGATTTTGTCGATAAACTCTACGTTTATCTCGCCCATCTGCATGAAACCAATTTTATTGCCGTTATGGTTGCCCTTGTCTCAATCGGAATCATCATCGCGGCCAAACGTCATACTCCGCACATTCCCGGACCGATTATCGTAGTTACCCTCTCTGCGCTAGCCGTATGGGGATTGGGACTTCCGGTCGAAACGATAGAGAGCCGTTTTGGATCTATCCCCTCCATGCTTCCCTCCCCCGTGTGGCCTGAAATCACGTTTGATAAACTTCGCCTTCTCCTCCCTGATGCCATCACGATCGCTACCCTCGCCGCTATCGAATCCCTCCTCTCTGCCGTTGTCGCCGACGGTATGACCGGAACACGCCATAAATCCAATGCCGAGCTTTTAGGTCAAGGGGTTGCCAATATCGCTTCGGGGATTTTCGGCGGCCTTCCCGCAACCGGAGCCATCGCTCGCACCGCGACCAATATTAAAGCCGGGGCACGCACTCCGGTAGCCGGGATGATGCACGCATTCTGGCTTTTTATTTTTATGCTTCTTTTAGCCCCGTTCATTGTTAAAGTACCTCTCGCGGCACTTGCCGCTATTTTAATGGTCGTAGCATGGAACATGTCCGAGATCAAGCATATCCGTGAAATTATGCACGCCCCTCGAACCGACCGCATTGTCCTCATTGTCACGTTTGGCCTTACCGTATTGGTCGATCTCAATTTTGCTATCCAAGCGGGGATTGCTCTCGCTTCCATTCTGTTTATCGATCAAATGATGAAGGCAACCCATATTCGGGCCGTCGAGAACGACGAAGATGATCCTGATTCCATCCAGAACAAGAGCATCCCGCATGAAGTCGAAGTGTATGAGATACAAGGGCCGCTATTTTTCGGTGTAGCGGAAAAACTGGTGGATACCCTCGCGCTGTTTGAAAAACCGTCACAGGTATTTATCTTACGTATGCGTTACGTTCCGCTGATCGATGCTGCCGGCTTACATGCGCTAGAAGTCTTGCATGAACGGCTTCATGAGAAAAATACCCATTTAATCCTCTCTGGGGTCAACCCGCAAGTACGAAAATTTATCGAAAAATCTCATATTGATGAACGTATTGGAAAAGAAAATATCGTCGACCATATCGACAAAGCACTGGCACGATGCCATGAACTTTTAGCGCGTGACTGAGACGATAGTGAAAATTATAAATGGGCTTGACAATTCTGAACATCATGATTAAGCAACTCTTCAAAGGTATTGACTTGAACCGGTTTACTGCACAAATACCCTTGAAAATATTGGCATCCATGACTTTCTAGGAATTTGAACTGCTCAAACGTTTCAACACCCTCTGCTATAACATCCAGTTTAAAAATCGAAGCCATCGACAAAATAGTCTCAACCAAAACCGCATCATCATTATCACTCATAATGTCACGTACGAAACTTCGATCAATTTTAAGCGTTGTAAACGGAAGCCGTTTTAAATAGGCGAGAGACGAATACCCTGTACCAAAATCGTCCATAGAAAGGCAAATACCGGCAGTACGAAGACGGTTCATTTTATCGATTACCGTATCGACTTTGTCAATAATCATCGATTCGGTAAGCTCCAGTTCAAGCATATAGGGGACAATACCGGTTTCTGCAACAATGCGGATCACTTTTTCGACAAAATCGCTTTGTCTAAACTGTACGGCACTTACATTGACCGCAATACGCTGAATATGCGATTTACTCACATGAGCGGCACGCCATCGGACGAACTGTTTGCACGCTTCCATCAAGACCCATTCGCCGATAGGGACGATCAATCCGCTCTCTTCGGCAATGTTAATGATTTCATCGGGCATTACCAGCCCCATTTCAGGGTGATTCCATCGTAGCAATGCTTCGGCTCCGATGATCTTTCTTGTAGAAATTTCAATGACCGGCTGATAATAAAGTTCCAACTCACCGTTTTTAATCGCATGGCGAAGCGCATTTTCCATAAACAGCCGTTTTTTAATCCATTGGTCCATTTGCTCTTGATAAAATCGGGTCGTATTTCTCCCCTCTTTTTTCGCCTGATACATCGCCGTATCGGCAAATTTCAGTAAATCATCCGCATTTTGTTCATTTGAACTCACGATCGCTATTCCGATACTGGAACTGGTGGTGATAGATTCGGCCTGCCCGACATCAAAAGAAAAAGAGAGAACTTCATGAATTTTTTCCGCAACCGTCTCTGCACGCTGGGCCGCGATATGAGGATCACTCCCGAGTTCATTCAGCAAAATAACAAACTCATCTCCGCCTAAACGTGCAACGGTGTCTCCCTCTCTGCATATAGAGCTCAGACGTACCGCCGTCTCGATCAAAAGGGCATCACCCACATGATGCCCTAAAGAGTCATTAATACTTTTAAAATGATCCAAATCCAAAAACATAATGGCAATCAAACTTCCATGTCGGCGATAATGTGCCAAAGACTGTTCAACGCGATCTTTCAGCAGTACACGATTGGGGATATCGGTCAGGGCATCGAAATAAGCCTGATGCTTCATTTTTTCTTCGGCAACAACTCGTTCAGTAATATCAGAGACGATCGCTACCCCACCGATAATACGTCTATGAGTATCATAAATCGGAGAAGTGCGTAAACTTATCCAGAGATTAAGCTTGTTAACCATTGTCGTATAAGGACCCTCATAGAACCCTTTTTCACCCTGAACAGATTCATCTAATGATTCATACAAACAGCTATCCGGCAGTTTTTTCAAATCTAAACCGATCATCCTTTCATGGCTGATTTTTAAAATTTGAAGCATCTCATTATTGGTTTCTACAACAATTAAATCGGTGTTGTAATAAAAAATACCGGCAGGAGCATCTTTAAAAATAGTTTCAAAACGCTCTTCGGAGAGGATAAGCGCTTCCGTCGCTTTTTGATGCAGAATTTTCGATATTAACGCATTCATGATATTGACATGTATCCGCTTAGCCGCAATCGCTAAAAGGATAAAAAATATCACAACCAAAATTCCCATCATTTGAAACTCGAAACCGCCATGAAAAAACATCACGGCAAATAAAGGGGCTAGGAGCAAAAATAAAAATATTATAACGACCGAAAATAGTGATGCCAGTGTTCCCGACGCAATCGATGCAATACCTGAAAGAAGAAAAATAAGAAAAAATTGATGCAGGGTATTCGGGGTTTGATAGATAAAAAATGCAATGCTCCCCCACACGGCCGCAGAAGTAAACATAACATACTGAAAACGTCTCTCCCATACAGCCGTGTTGTAACGGTTTTGGTCATTTTGATACTCTCTAAGCAGCCAAATACGCCAAAGCAAAGTTATTACAACCATTAGAAACCACAGGCTGATCAGCGAAGGCTGTAAGGTATTGTAAAAAAGAAAATAGATAACGATGGAGCCAAATAAAAGGGGGTACACGGAAGCAAACGCTTGTTTGTAAGCAATATTCACCTGTTCACTGCGAATACGTCCCTTCTCCAACGCATCGAGGTCCGCCAATACATCTTTGTTTCTAAAAGTCATATACCGTCTACTTCATAAAATATTGGCATAGGATAACGTAACAGAGATGAAAAACAAATTCCGTTATGTTACAATTCTACGATGTATAAGATATTGCTGTTGATTACCTATTTTTTTACCCTTAATGCGTATGAATTGTCTGAAAATTATACGTATAAAAATACCATTGTTTATTCAAACGATTTATTTCCGGAGCTCACTCAAAAATTTGAACTCCTAAAAATACCTTCGGAAAAAGAACACTATCGTGTTGACGCACAAATCATCGCCAAATCATTCGAGCTACACGGCATAGCCATAGATATTTCAAAAACACGATACGTCAATTTCACCAAATACAGCCCCGTTGATTTCATCCCCCTGAAAACTCAACTCTCCCAGATGCTTCAAGAGCGTTATCCGTCGATCCAGATTGAGAATATTACCATCACCCCCAGAGGCTATCTAAGCTCTTTAAACAAAGAGGTACGAGGAGTATTTGATGATCATTTTTATCAGCGCTCAACCGGAACGTTTTACATTCTCAATCCCCAAGGATTGAGACACTATCTCGATTATTCGGTGTATGCAACAATAAGCGTTCTCCATACAACCCAAAAAATTACACGTCGTGAGCGCCTGAGCGGATTTAATACACTCCTAAAACCGATACCCTTTACCTCGTTCAAAGACAAACCTCTCACTACCCTCCCCGATCAACCCTCACGCTACCGTTCAAACCTCAAACAAGGACAGCTCTTGACCCTGCGCAATATCGAGACAATACCTTTCGTTTTGAAAAATGAAAAAGTTGTTGTCGAGATACGAAGCGATGGCGTTATGGTGGAGTTTGGAGCAACTGCAACGCAAGAGGGGTCACTCTATGATATTATTACAATCCAAAAAAGCGACGGCAAACGTGCCAAAGCAAAAGTTATCGGAGAAAATCGGGTGGAATTACAATGAAAATCGTCGTAGGAATCAGTGGCGCGAGCGGAGCGGCTTTAGGGCTGAAACTCGTTCGTGCCCTCCCTGCTGAGGTACAAAAGCATCTGATTGTGTCCGATCACGCCACGATTGTTTTAGAAAAAGAAGAGAACCTGACGCTCCATAAAAACGATGAAATCTGGGCTTCCGTAGCATCAGGTTCGTACGGTGCCGATGCGATGATCATTACCCCGTGCAGTATGAATACCCTCGCTAAAATCGCTTGCGGAATTGCCGATAATCTCATTACCCGTGCCGCTGCGGTGATGATCAAAGAGCGACGCACCCTCGTTCTCGCCCCTCGTGAAATCCCTTTTTCTCCCATCGCATTGGAAAATATGCACAAACTCTCTATGATCGGAGTCATTATCGCTCCTCCGGTATTAGCATACTACGGGGATCAAGAGGATTTGGAATCGATGGAAAACTTTATGATCGGCAAGTGGTTTGATCTTCTCGGTATTCAAAACGATCTCTATAAACGATGGAATCCTAATGCATAAAATTGCTCTTTATCCCGGAACCTTTGACCCTATCACCAACGGTCATTTCGATATTATCGAGCGGGGCATTAAACTATTTGACGAAGTGATCATCGCCGTTGCGGATTCACAGGAGAAAAAGCCGATGTTTACGTTGCAAGAGCGGGTTGATATGGTGAAGTTGGCGGTCAGAGATTTAGAACGGGTACAGGTTGTCGGATTTGACAATCTCACGGTTGAACTTGCCAACACCCTCGGAGCTACTGTCCTTATACGTGGACTTCGAGCCGTAAGCGATTTTGAATTTGAATTGCAATTAGGGTATCTCAATAACTCCCTCGATCCCAACATCGAAACGGTTTATCTGATGCCAAAACTCAAACACGCGTTTATCAGCTCCTCCATCGTCCGAAACCTATTGAAATTCAACGGCAAAACAGTCCATTTGCTCCCTGAGCCTGTCCAAAATGTTATCGGGAGTATGAAATCATGTACGTTGCGATAGAGGGGATTGATACCGCCGGCAAAAGTACTCAGATCGAAGCACTTCGATCTATATTCACCGATGCTCTGATAACGAAAGAGCCGGGGGGGACACCTGCGGGTATTGAAATTCGGAATATGGTTTTATTCGGTAATCTAAAAAGTAAAATGGCAGAGATTTTACTCTTTTTAGCGGATCGTGCAGAGCATACCGAAGAAATAATATTGCCTAATATGAATAAACTCATCATCAGTGACCGATCCGCCGTATCGGGTATGGCATACGCCAGTGTCCAAAATCTCTGCGATGAACCCGTACTGGTATCGCTGAATCGTCTCGCTACCAATGGAACTCTGCCCGATACGGTCTTTATTCTCAAATTAACACCTGAAGAGCTTGCCTACCGCCTGAGCCAAAAAGAGCACGATGTGATCGAATCACGCGGAATCAACTATCTTCTCGATATCCAAAATGCCCTTATCGCTTCGGCGTATGCACTCGGAATCCAAACCCATGTAATCGATGCGACACAATCTATCGATACGATTACAAACGAAATTACCACCCTTATCAAAGGAGCCTTATGATCCAATCTTTGCGCGGAATGAACGATATCCTCTCTGAGGACTTCGAGCGTTTTGAATATTTTATTGCCACAGCTTCGGCTATCGCCAAGCGATACGGGTTTCATTACATCGAAACTCCACTCCTCGAAGAGACGGCACTGTTCAAACGCTCAGTCGGAGAAAGCAGTGACATCGTCGGCAAAGAGATGTATCAGTTCATCGACAAAGGTGAAAATGACGTATGTCTCCGACCCGAAGGTACAGCCGGAGTCGTCCGTGCATTCATACAGCACAAGCTCGATAAAAAAGGGGGAATACACCGCTTTTATTATCACGGACCGATGTTTCGCTATGAGCGTCCTCAAAAAGGGCGTCTACGCGAATTCCACCAATTCGGAATTGAGAGCTTTGGCGTCGATTCAGTCTATGAAGATGCATTGATGATTATGATGGTGTCCGACATACTTAAAGCGCTCGGTATCGGCTATCGTCTCAAACTCAACTCTCTGGGCGATCAACACTGTATGCCTTCTTATCGCGAAAAGCTCGTCAATTTCGTCGAGAACTGCGGTGATGCGATCTGCGGCGATTGTGAACGCCGGAAACTCATCAACCCTATTCGAGTACTCGATTGCAAAAATGAGACGTGTCAAAGCCTCTATACGAACGCTCCGAAATTGATCAACAACCTTTGCGACGGATGCCAAAGTGATTTCGATACCTTAAAAATGATTTTGGATCAACACACTATCGCGTATGAGATTGATACCAACCTCGTTCGTGGTTTGGATTATTACTCTAAAACCGCATTTGAGTTCGTCAGTGACAACATCGGGAGCCAAAGCGCGATTGCCGGTGGTGGACGCTATGATCGGCTTATCGAATTTTTGGATGGGAAACCTACCCCTGCGGTAGGCTTTGCTTTGGGGATTGAACGCCTCTTAGAGCTTATCGTGATGCCAGAGTCTGTTCGTGAGGGATACTACTTCGGTGCGATGGATGCAGAAGCCATTACCCCCATCCTGCTGGCCGCTGAAAAAATTCGCCGTACCCAAAAAGCGGTTGTGGAATACGAACCACGTTCACTTAAAGCGCATTTAAAAGGGGCCGATCGTATCAATGCCCGTTATTGCGCCGTAATCGGTGAAAATGAGCTGGCACAAAACAGTATCTGGATTAAAGATTTGGTGGAAAAAACCGAATCCGTAATTTCACTAAATGAACTATTATCTCTTTAGCCAACCAAAGGACAAACATGCAAAACTATGGTATTGATATTTGGGGTGAAAACAACTTTATGATCGATCAGGGGATGGTTAAGGTTAAC
>Ga0156221_1119_pt1 | contig 27131 bp, 30 predicted proteins | sample RifCSPlowO2_12_FD_107869 | JGI IMG/M metagenome (GOLD analysis project Ga0156221, IMG submission 107869) | Sulfuricurvum sp. RIFCSPLOWO2_12_FULL_43_24
CGTATAGTTACCGCTGATTTGACCGCTTCCGCCGCCGATACGTTCATTAATGACCGGTGCTGAATAGACTTTTCCGTCCAACACGATTGCAAGGCGCTTACCGACACTTTTGCCGGTAAAGTCACCGAAAACCTGTGCACCGGCAGAATTGAGTGAAAAATTAATCACCGGACGATTGTTTTGATCGTATCCCACCTGTGCATCGGTCAGCATTGTCCCATCCAAAATAGGAATCTCATTAACCAGATGTTTGACATTCAGTTGCAACGCATCTTCGAGAATTTTGTCCCCGAAGCTCAGCGCTTCCGCATCGCTCATGTCATTTACACGCATTGAGCGATCTTCATCGACTGCCATGAGTTCAAGCTTCGCTGCACGGGAGATCAACTCACGTGCACGCTGCTCTTCTTGCGGTGTTTTGATCCCCGGAAGCTCCACGAGAATTTTATCAACCCCTTGACGTGCGACGACAGGCTCTGCCAAACCGAACTGATCGAGACGGTTACGAATCGTTTCAATCGCCTGATCCACCGATTGGGTCTTTAGCTTTTCAACCTCTTCGGGTTTAAACGAAACACTATACGCTGCACCGGAGAGTTTGACCGCTGTACCTTGAACGCTCTTTAAATGTTCATCAATCTTGGCAGCGTCTTCACTGTCCATGAGTTCAAAGACCACATGATCTCCCTCAACACTGAGACCGTCGAGTAAAATATCATTCTGTTCACTAAAGTGCTTTAGACCGGAGGCAACCGATTTGAGCTGAGAGTTAACCGCTTCTTCGGTTTTAACCCCCAAAAGAAGATGTAATCCACCCTGAAGATCGAGTCCAAGGGTAACTTTTGCACCATGTTCGCTTTGTGTGAGGGAAGGGACCGAAAAGATGATCCCGAAAAGAGCAGCCGCTATGAGTAAAATAACACGGAAATTAAACTTCATCCTCGTACTTTCTGGCTACTGCATCTTTAACGAGGCGCCCTTCGGTTTCATTGTTCATTTTAATCGTGAAATAGGTCTCTTCGACTTTTTTAATCTCAACGATCAATCCGCCGGTTGTGATAATCTTATCCCCTTTTGCGAGGGATTCAACCATCTCTTTGTGCTTTTTAGCCTGCTGGTTTTGGGGACGAATGATCACGAAGTACATAATAGCGATCAAAAAGACGAAAGGGAGAATTTGTGAAACAATTTCCATGGATATCCTTGGGTTATGTGAAATTGGGGCATTATACTGAAATGTGGCTAACAACGGTATAATTGCTCTATGAAATATCGATATACACCCTTTATGGAACTCCTTCTCGCCCCGTTGCTCATTGCCCTTTTTTTCTCCGCTTTTATTTACTGGGAACATTTCGCTCTCACATCCAAAGCACTCAACACGTTTTCAGGGTTAATTGCCCTCTATGCTCTCCTGCATGCCCCGAAGCGTACCGTACTCATCAGCGGATTTTGGATCGGACTGCTGTGGTGTTACTGGATCGGATTTAGTTTTCAATATTACGGTCTTGGATGGGCAACATGGCTGGTAGCTCTGGGATTTGGAATCGTCTATTCCCTCTATTACGGGACAATGGCCCTCACCTCCAATCCATTCATCCGGGCCCTCGTCTTGTTCGCTCTCACGTTTGTCTGGCCGATGGATTTCAACTGGATGCAGCCGGAACTTATTTTCGTCGAAAGTTATCTCGGATTTGCCAAATGGCAGTTTGCCCTTGTCCTCTTTTCTCTTGCACTCTCAGGATGGTTTAGCGGCTTCAAAAAACTCTTTCCTTTAATGCTGCTGCTGGGTGCCATCCAAACTTCGTACGCCACCCCGCCTCTTCCCGATGTCAAAATCAAGCTCGTCTCAACCGATATTTCTCAAGATTTCAAATGGCAAAATGAGCGCTTAGAGCAAACCCTCCAAGAAAATTTTGATGCCATCGATGATGCGATTGCTCAGGGGTACGATCTTGTCGTCCTCCCCGAATCGGCATTTCCTCTCTATATGAACGAATACGCCGTGATTTCCGAAGCACTCGCACAGCGCTCAATGCATATCGCCATACTCACCGGAACACTGCACAAAGAAGACGGTTTAAACTACAACGTATCTTACCTCTATAATGAAGGCAATGTCACCATCGCAAAAAAAACAATTCTCGTCCCCTTCGGCGAATACATACCGCTACCGGAGTTTTTACGCGGATGGGTCAATCGGGAGATTTTCGGCGGGGGGGCTGATTTCGTCACGGCCGAAAAACCGACCGATTTTAACGTTAAAGGGGCAACTTTTCGCAATGCCGTCTGCTACGAAGCGACACGCTCTGAACTCTACACTCCTGAAGTGCGCTACATAATTGCCGTCAGTAATAACGGATGGTTTAAACCCTCCATCGAGCCGACAGTACAAAATCTTCTGATTCGTTTTTATGCCCGTAAAAACAATACAATAGTGTTTCATGCGGCGAATGGCGGGGGAAGCGGGATAGTGTATTAAAAAATAATAGGGGAAAATAGCTGGTTTACTCTCAGGGGAAAAAGCTCCCGCTTGCGCGGGAATAAGGAACTTTTCGCTTTTAGTGGCGAACGTTGAGCTTGTTTTTGTTAATGGCTTCGATAACAGCAGTGATCTGTTTCATTTTCGTCTCTTCGTCGTCCATGTTGTGGATCGCATCAAGATTAAAACTTTGTAATTTTGTATCGAGGTAACCGGTATCAAGTTTACCATCGATAAAATCTTGGTCACGAACGATTTGACGGTGAAGAGGGATATTCGTCGGAACCCCCTCGATCAAGAACTCATCCAATGCACGAGTCGCTTTACGCACCGCATCTTCCCATGTCAACGCCGTAACAATCAATTTACCGATCATTGAATCGTAGTTTGAAGGGATTTGATAGTTGGTGTACGCCATAGAATCCAAACGCACCCCAGGGCCACCCGGTGCAAGATAGTTAGTGATAAGACCCGGAGATGGGACAAAGCCCATTTTAGGATTTTCGGCATTGATACGGAATTCGATTGCGTATCCACGAAATTTAATCTCTTCTTGCATGAAAATAAGTGGATCACCCTCTGCAATTTGGATCATACGTTGGATCAAATCGATTCCTGAGATCGCTTCCGTTACCGGATGTTCTACTTGAACACGGGTGTTCATCTCGATAAAGTAGATATTGTCATCTTGATCAACCAGATATTCGATTGTTCCGACACTCTCATAGCCGAGTTTGAACATCGCTTTGGTCGAAATACGGTAAAGCTCACGACGAGTCGCTTCATTCAACAATGGAGACGGTGCGATCTCGATCACTTTTTGGTGACGACGTTGGATAGAACAGTCACGGTCTCCGAGATGAACAACGTTACCGTATTTATCCGCAACGATTTGGATCTCGATGTGACGAGGATTTTTGAGATATTTTTCGATAAATGTTTCACCACGGCTAAAGAAACGCAACGCTTCGTTAGTTGCAGACTCGTACATCTCTTTAAAATCTTCCGCACGTTCAACGATACGCATACCGCGTCCGCCACCGCCGAAAGCCGCTTTGATGATAACAGGGAATCCGATGTCGATTGCAATCTTCTCAGCATCTTCGACGTTATCGATCGGCTCATCCGTACCCGGAAGCATCGGAACACCCACCGCACGCATCGCTACTTTTGACGCCATTTTATCCCCGAAAAGGGCGATATGTTCCGGTTTCGGACCAATGAAGATAATATCGTTATCGACACATGCTTGTGCGAATTCTGCACTCTCGGACAAAAAGCCGTATCCCGGATGGATCGCGTCACAATCAGCTTTTTTCGCCAAAGAGATAATACGATCATAATCAAGATACGCGGCAATTGGGTCACCCATGATCGGATAACACTCATCAGCTTTACGAACCCATACACCATTAACGTCTACTTCTGAAAAAACGACGACGCTTTTAATCCCCAACTCTTTACAGGCTCGAATAATGCGAAGTGCGATTTCACCACGGTTCGCGATCAATACTTTGCTGATCTTTTTAGTTTTCACGTATTCCCTCATTTGAATATCTTTAAGCGTCTTAGCCAGGCTAAATGGTTTAAAGATACCCGATATCTTGATTTAAAAATGAAATTATAGGATAAAACCACTGTATATGCAAAATTTTTTAATCTCTCGTAAAAATCCTCAATTTAAATAGAAGTTATTTACATCTATCCATACTGATTCACTAATGATTATTGGATTTTAAAAAATTTGCTATTATAATGGGTAAAAAACAGGGATACCACATGAAAATCGCGGCTAATATCACTGAACTCATCGGCAATACGCCACTTGTACGGCTCAATGCACCATCTGGCAGTAGCGGAGCAACCATTTTAGGAAAATGCGAATTTATGAATCCGACCAGTTCGGTCAAAGACCGTATCGGGTTTAACATGATTAAAACCGCAATGGAAGAAGGTCGCATCAACCAAGAGACCTTGATTATCGAGCCGACCAGCGGAAATACCGGTATCGCACTCGCCTCTATCTGTGCTGCTTTGAGGTTAAAACTCACCCTCACCATGCCTGAATCAATGTCAATCGAACGACGCAATCTTCTCAAAGCTCTCGGGGCAAATCTCGTCCTCACACCGGCAGCAGCAGGGATGAAAGGGGCTATTGATGAGGCCAATGCATTGGTTGCATCAACCCCTAATGCTATCGTTCTTCAACAATTTTCCAATCCTGCAAATCCTGCTATCCACCGTGTCACCACGGCTCAAGAAATTTTACGCGATACCGATGGAAATGTCGATATTTTTGTCGCTGCTATCGGAACCGGAGGGACAATTACCGGAACGGGGGAAGCACTCCGAGCCGCTTTGCCGAATATCCAAATCATTGCTGTAGAGCCCAAAGATTCCCCTGTCCTCTCAGGCGGAAAACCGGGGCCGCATAAGATTCAAGGGATCGGAGCGGGATTCGTCCCCGATGTACTCAACACAGCCATTTACAATGAAGTGATTATGGTGAGCAACGAAGATGCAATCGCAGCCTCCAAAGCACTCGCTAAAACGGAAGGGCTGCTCGTCGGTATCTCTGCGGGGGCTAATGTCCATGCCGCTGCGCTCATCGCTGCTCGCCCTGAAAATCGTGGCAAAACAATCGTCACTATTTTATGCGATACCGCAGAACGTTATCTCAGTACGCCGCTGTTTGAATCGTAAATGCTCTTAGAAACGATACGGTGCGAAGAGGGTCTGCCTCTTCACCTCTCCTATCATCAAAAGCGTTTAGAAAGTTCACTCCAATCTCTCGGCATCGATAAAAATTATGAGCTTAAAATATTGATAACACCTCCCGATCGTGGACTCTATCGATGCCGTTTTCTTTATGACGCAAACCACTATTCCATCGAGTTCATCCCCTATACACCCAAAAAAATCAGCTCTCTTAAGCTAATTCATGCCGATACCATTGAGTATCCCCTTAAATACGCACAGAGAGAAAATTTAAATAATCTGTATGAGAAGCGAGAGGATTGCGACGATGTTCTTATCGTGAAAAACGGCTTGCTTACCGACACTACGATCGCAAATATTGCCTTTTTCATTGATGGGAAATGGCTCACTCCGGACATCCCTTTGCTCAAGGGAACGACACGTGCAAGAATGATTGAAAAAGGGGTCGTTTATCCCGTATCCTTACGTGTATCTGATATTGCAAAAGCAACAAAGATAGCCCTTATGAATGCGATGATGGGATTCATTGAAGTCGAAAGTGGTATAATTACCTAAAAATACAGGTCTGTGATTATGTTATTCGATATTATCAAAAGTTCTTCATTCGCCCGTTTAATGGAAAACCATGTTCGGGATATGCTTATCTACCTTTTTGAAAATGACCAAAATTTCGGGATTTTATGTAAAATTGATCACGTTACGTTTGATCCCCCTCTCCCTCATCATCTAAGTGAAGAGTTTCGGGCAATGACCCTATTTTTTCTCGCGGGATACACGTTTGAAAGTGCCCGTATCGACAACGATATTTTGATTTTTGAAGCGGGATTTGGTCAAGAAAATATCGGCAGTTTTGTTTCCGTACCTCTTCTCTCAATTGTTCAGATCATCATTGATGATACCCCTGCATTTGTAAACCTTGCAATACCCCAAGAACAACATCCTATTATCAACATTGAAAAGCATGAAGGGGTTCAGAACTCTATGAGCGCATTGCTCGCGAATCCTGAGAATCAGAAGTTTTTGAAGAAAAAGTAACGGGTGAAGTTTATAACTTCAACCCTAATAGGTAAGTGACTACATTGTCAATAAACGCGTCATGTTTACGCTCTTTGCTGTAGACGATGTAGAATTTACGCTTGATTTTATAATTTTTAATCCGCGCTTCGAACAATCTCCCCTCTTCCACCTCATCACTGATTACATGACGAGAAATGACCGATACAACCGGACGTGCCGCATCTTTCGGTGAACGCATCAATGTCTCTTTAATCGCTGTCGAGCTGGCAACGACACCGATGACATTGAAGCCTGAACACTCTACCCCGATCTCTTCAAACACTTCTGCGGTCAATTTGCGTGTATGAGAATTTTCATCACGGCAGATCCAGTCGAATTTATACATATCTTCTTTACGAAGCTGTTTTGGGATCGGCTGATTGGAGAACATAACCAATTCATCTTCTTCCCATTCACGGTAAATTAATCCCTCTTTAAATACCGGTGATTCAATAAGGGCGATATCAATCTTTTTATCAATCAACTGATCTACAATTTCCTCTGAAAATGCAACACGGATGTGAACTTCGTTATTAATCTTCTCTTTGAGTTGACCCAAGTACGATGGCAATACATAGTTACCGATCGCATACGAAGCACCCACAATAAAAGTGAACTCTTTATTGATGATTTTAAGGAGCTCTTTTTCACTCGATTGGATCGCTTTTTCAAGCTTTATCGCAATACGGAAAAGATCTTCACCCTCTTTGGTTAACTTGATCCCGTTCTTTTTACGCTCTACCACACGAGTATCGAGGTAATCTTCGATAAATTTAATCTGCTGTGTTACGGCAGGCTGAGAAATACCGAGTTTCGCCGATGCTTTTGAAAAACTTTTCTCCCTAACGACCGTCAGAAAGGTCATGAGTTTTGCAAAATCTTTTAACATAATAATTCCTATAAGCTGAATGAATAGCAGTATTATAACCCAAAATTATAACCAATGCAAGAGTTGAACAGCATATTTTATTGCATTTGGATAAAGGAATTTAAAAAATAGAAAACTTGGGCTATAATAAATTAACTATTAATACGAGCAGGGCGATAACAGCATGGATGAAATTCTCTCAAATCTTAATGAAGCACAACGCAGTGCGGTGGAGCGGATTGACGGTCCTTTGCTCATTTTGGCAGGAGCAGGAAGCGGAAAAACCAAAACCATTACCACACGCCTTGCGTATCTGCTTGATCAAGTCGGAATTCCCGCAGGCAACACACTCACCCTCACTTTTACCAATAAAGCGGCCAAAGAGATGCGTGAGCGGGCGATGGGACTTATCGCCCAAAATTCCTATCCCCCTTTGCTTTGTACCTTTCATAAATTCGGCCTCCTTTTTCTCAAATTTCATATCCATTTGCTGGGACGTGCTAATAATTTTGTAGTTATCGATACCGATGACAAAAAGAAAATCATTAAAAAAATCAATGCTGATCTTCCCACTGCCCTGATCGCCAGTGAAATTTCCCGCTATAAGAATTCTCTCATCGATCCTGCCGAAGCGTACGCGCAAGCGGAACTTACGAACTACAAGCACATTGCTAAAATCTATGAAGAGTATGAAGCCTATCTGCTCAAAAATAATCTCGTCGATTTCGATGATTTGCTCTGCCTCACCTATAAGCTCCTCAATGAGAATCCCGATCTGTGTACTCAGACATCGGAAAAATATCGCTATATCATGATCGACGAATATCAAGACACCAATGAATTACAATTACGATTACTCCAAAAATTGTGCAGTACTCACAACAATCTCTGCGTCGTAGGGGACGATGATCAGAGTATCTACGGATGGCGGGGGGCGCATGTGCGAAATATCCTTGAGTTCGATCAGGATTTCGCCAATACGATGGTGGTCAAATTGGAGCACAACTACCGATCCACCCAGCCTATTCTCACGGTTGCCAATGCCCTCATCGAACATAACCGCTCAAGATTGGGTAAAACACTCATCGCAACCAAAGAGGGGGGAGAGGCGGTCCAAACCATCACCTCGAATGATGAGAGCGAAGAGTCCCAAAAAATTGCCAAGACAATCAAAACTCTTATCACCCAAGGAGTCCGCCCGAATGAAATCGCGGTACTTTATCGGATCAATGCCCTCAGCCGTTCTCTCGAAGAGGGACTAAACCGCGCCGGTGTCGCTTATAAGCTCGTCGGCGGTTTACGTTTCTATGACCGTGCCGAGATCAAAGATCTCATCAGTTATCTGCGTGTCATCACCAACGTTCATGATAATTTCTCTCTCAAGCGGATTATCAATAAACCTAAACGGGGTCTGGGAAAAGCGACGATTGATAAAATTGAGCTCTCTTCCATCGAAGCGGGTAAATCGATGTTTGAATTTATCTCTACCCTCAATGAGAGTGAGCTCGAATCGCTTGTACGGAAAAAAAGTGCCGGGGAGCTGCGTGATTTCGTCTCCGAAATTCTTGAACTTCGTCTCGTTGCAGAAGAGGCAATTTACCGTTTTATCGATCTGCTTGAAACACGTTTTAAAATCAAAGAGACCCTAAAAGGGCTCCCGGACGAAGCCGAAAAAATAGCCAATATCGATGAATTTTACGGTCTCTTTCGTGATTATGTCAAACAAAATCCTGACGCTTCATTGGCTGAGTTTCTCAACGACATCACCTTGCAAAGCGAACAAGATCAAGTGGAGGGCGAGAGTATCTATATCATGAGTATCCACGCTTCCAAAGGGCTGGAATTCGAGCACCTATTCGTTATCGGTATGGAGGAGGGATTTTTACCGCTTATCGGCGATGGGAGTGATCTCGAAGAAGAACGTCGTCTGGGGTATGTTGCTATCACCCGTGCCAAAAGCAATCTTACCCTCTCCAATGTCAACAGCCGCTTTTACAAAGGACGCCGTACCGATCTGCAAAAAAGCCGCTTCATCAACGAAGCGGGATTATGCGAAGGTTCCCTGATCTTGGAAAAAAATACCTCCTATAAAAAAGGGGACTTAATACGCCATAAAATCTTCGGTGCCGGACGGGTCGAAGGGGTTAGCAAAGCGGGACGCGAGTTTAAACTCAGTATCAATTTCGGCGGTAATAAACGGGATATTCTTGCCTCATTCGTGGAGAAACTTTAATTGAATCGTCTTTTCGTTGCCTATAAACCCTCTGGAATAAGTTCAAATCAGCTCTTAGGGAGACTTAAACGGCGTTACGGCGTCAAAAAAGCGGGCTACTCCGGTACATTAGATCCCTTTGCCAAAGGGGTGCTTATTATTGCATTCGGCAATCACGGACGATTGTTTCGATTTTTAAACAAAACCCCTAAGCGTTATCGAGCGACGCTTTGGCTTGGAGCCTATTCGCCGACTCTGGATATTGAAAAAATCGAGACGATAGACGAGACTCAGCCTCTCAGTGTAGAGCAGATTCAACCTATTTTAAACTCTTTAACCGGTGAGCTCACCTATCTACCGCCCAAATACAGCGCAAAGCGAATCGAAGGGCGCAGAGCTTATGAATTCGCCCGTGAAGGAAAAGAGGTTGATTTGCATGAAATCACCTCGACAATCTATAATCTTACCCTCATCCACTACACGCATCCCTTTCTTACCTTTGAAGCAACTGTTTCCGAGGGGAGCTATATCCGTTCACTCGGAGAAATGATTGCCAATCGCTTAGGTTGCAATGGTGCCCTTAGTGCATTAGAGCGGCTCAATGAAGGGCAATTTATCTACGAAAATGAAAAAGAGCTTGATCTTAAAACCTCTCTCGCTATTACCAAAAACCGCTATAATGGCACATTACAAACGGTTCTACTCGGTCAACCATTATCACGCGAAGATTTTGATATTAGCGACAATGGAACCTACTGGATCGACAACGGTGATACCATCTCGATTCTAGAGATTACCTCTGATGGCGTCCGTTATATTCTCAATAAGGTTGAAGCATGCTGATTCTCTCCCGCAGACCTGAAGAATCGATCATTATCGCCGATACAATCACCGTTAAAGTGGTCTCAATCGAAAAAGGGGTCGTAAAGCTAGGGATAGATGCCCCGCACAATATTCGGGTATTACGGAGTGAGCTTGTTCGCGCCGTCGAAGATTCAAACAAAGAGGCATCATCAGGTCATGATGAATCACTCCTGCAACAACTGGTACAAAAACTCAAATTATGATCCGTTACCGCGCCTACGCCAAAGTCAATATTTTTCTCAAAATCACCGGAATGAGGGGAGATTACCATACCCTAAGCTCACGTTTTATGCGGGTCAATCACCTTTTTGATACCCTTTGGTTTGAACCGAAATCGACTCCTGAATTTGAGATCCGAGGCAATTTTGATTGCGAAGTTCACTCTAATACCATCTATAAAGCCTATAAATATCTCCAATCCGTTACCCGCTCCGATAATCTTTCCTCTTTCTTTGAGAACCATGCCGTATGCGTTGAAAAAAACATCCCCTCTTTTGCAGGTTTAGGCGGAGGCAGTTCCGATGCCGCAACCTTTTTGCGGATGTGTAATGAGGAATTGGAGTTGGGGCTAACCGTCGAAGAACTTGCCGATATCGGTGCAAATGTCGGTGCCGATGTCCCCTTTTTCATTTACGGGTACGAGAGTGCCAACGTCAGCGGAATCGGAGAGATTGTCGAAAAATTCAATGAACCGTTGATCGATTTTGAAGTTATCACCCCCGACATACAGATCAGTACCCCAGCGGTGTACCGCTACTACCGTGAGCATCTCTATGCACCGATCGCTCCTGAAGAGGCGTCACGTCTCGAGTCCACCCCTTCACGTGCTATTCTTGCCGCTATGTGCCCTAAAGAGGCCAATGACCTTTATCGCTCCGCACTTGGATGTTATCCTGAACTAAGCGAAAAAAAGGGATGGTTTTTTTCCGGCAGCGGAAGCAGTTTTTTTAGAATTAAGGAGGATACCCATGGGTGAAAACATTGCCACCAATAAAAAAGCCTTTTTTGACTACTACATCGAAGAGAAATTCGAAGCGGGTTTAGTCCTCAAAGGCTCAGAAGTCAAAGCCCTCCGTGCCGCACGAGTCAATCTCAAAGACGGATTTATCAAAATCGTTCGCGGAGAAGCGTTCGTATTTGGTGTGCATATCGGGGTACTCGATACCACCCACCATTTTTACACTCACGAAGAACGTGGAAGCCGCAAATTACTGCTGCACAAGAAACAAATCGATAAGATGTTTAAAGCCGTCGAGAAAGAAGGGTTTACCCTTGTACCGCTGAGTATCTATTTCAACGATAAAAACCTTGCTAAAATGCAAGTTGCCATTGTAAAAGGGAAAAAACTCTATGATAAGCGTGACGATCTCAAAGAAAAAAGTCTCAAACGCGATATGGAAAGAGCCCTCAAAGGAGAATAACAGATGATACAGCTCCATGAACTTCATCTCAAAGACCTCCAAAATCCTATCCACCCATCTCTCTACGAAGTATACGGAGAATATCAAATCCTTATCCTTAGACTCCCTGAACTCTGGGAAGGGAAAGCCAATATTTTAGCCTTACGTTCAAATGAGTTTTGGAAGACCAAAGGGAGATTTTTTTCCTACCCCTTTGTTATTGTCCAAGACGAGATCTTCTATTATGATAGAAAACAGGGAGAACTGACTCGTTTTGAGAATGGCTTCAAAGATCTCTATCTTTTTCTGGATGAAAAAATCGATGCCTATATGGAAGATATCGAAATTGCGCACGATAAAATTGCTTTCATCGAAGAGAGTCTCTACAAAAAACAATCCTTTAATCCTATGGAACGATGGCATATCCTCAAAAAGGAACTCTCTCGCACCGAACGTGTCATCATCAAGGCGGTGGATATTTTCGAGCGCTTCGTCACTAAACACAACTTTTCAGAAACCGATCTACTGAATGAATTCAATGATTTACACGAACATCTGGAACGCTCACTCCGTTCGACCATCGCTGCCAATACACAGCTCGATGATATCTACCGCTATCATAATATCCAGACCAATGATCGCCTCAACCGCAGTATTTATCTTCTCACGATTATCTCTGTCATCTTTTTACCCCTTAATCTCGTTGTAGGATTTTTCGGGATGAATACCGGGGGATTGCCATTTCAACACACGTACGGAACCCTAGATGCTTTTATATCCATGATTGTTTTTGCGGCTTTATTAACAGCTGCGGTACTTTGGAAAATTAAAAAGTATTAGAGAGAAATTTGATACGATTGGAAAAAAGAAGAGAAGAAGAGGTGCCGCATAAAAGCGGCAGGGGATTATTTGCGACGAATTTCTTTAATACGTGCCGCTTTACCAGCAAGGTCACGAAGATAGAACAATTTCGCACGACGTACACGTCCACGGCGAAGAACTTCGATTTTCTCTAGGCTATCGCTGTAGATTGGGAATACACGCTCGATACCAACACCGTTAGCGCCGATTTTACGTACTGTGATAGTACGACCAGTACCTTCTCCACGGATAGAGATACAGATACCTTCATAATTTTGAACACGTGATTTTTCGCCCTCTGTAATGGTTACAGCAAGACGAAGTGTATCACCCGCGCGGAACTCAGGAACGTTTTTGTTAGCGATTTGTGCTTGCTCGAAACTTGCAATGTACTTATTTTTCATAAGATGTCCTTATTTTATGCTTTTGAAGCTGCTCCGGTCTGAAGTATTTTGTTTTGCATTCAGACAGAGACGATTTTAGTGCACGAATTTTACTGTGATTTCCCTTTAAGTATTCTGATGGAACACTCATATTCTCATAAACAGGGGGTTTTCCAAACGAAGGGGCTTCCAACAGTGGTGATTCGAAACTCTCATATTCCAATGATTCACTATTTCCCAAAACACCTTCGATGTTTCGAACGATGGCATCGGTCATCACAAGAGAGGGGAGTTCCCCTCCTGTGAGAACGTAATCGCCGATGCTGAACACTTCATCAGCGAAGCGTTCAACTACCCTCTCATCAATCCCCTCATACCGACCGCTCACAAAAACCACATGAGATTTCGATGAGAGACGCTTGGCATCGTTTTGGGTAAATTGTTTCCCGACGGGTGCGACAAAAATAATGTGAGATTCATCCGGCAGTGTTTGAAGAGTATCAAACAGCGGCTGAGGAGTCATTAACATCCCTGCCCCACCGCCTGCGGCAGTATCATCCACTTTATGATGCTTTGAGGTACTGAAATCTCTGGGATTAAGATAATCAACCGAAAATTTACCCGACTCAATACCCCGTTTTAGGATCGAGTCTTGAAAATATCCCTCGATCAGATTAGCAAAAATCGTTACATAGGTAAAACGCATTAGGATGCCTCTAACAGATCCAATCCGCCCTCTACGGTGATTATTTTAGCCGTTGCATCAGCATTTAAAACAAAATGATCGATGTATGGGATTAAAAAGGTAGCCGGAAGTCCTTTGGAAACAAACGATGCATCGGTTGTTACCAGCAGATAATCCAAAGGACCGATCCGTTCAATCTCTTGAACGCTTCCCAAAACTATTTCCCCTTCCATAACAGTGGAACCGAGCAGGTCAAACCAGAAAAACTCACCCTCTCTCAAGTTGCATCGCTCACGCGTCGCTTCAAAAGTGGTAAAAAGTTTCGTATTGGTCAGTGCTTTAGCCGCTTCAGGAGAATCGATCCCCTTGAGATGAACCAGTTCACGATCAGGGTTATAAGAAGAGAGAGTTATTTCTTTGCCGTTTTCCAAAATAAAGGAGGCATTAGCACTAAATTGTTCAGGGAAATCAGTGGAAAGATTGAGTTTCATATCCCCCTTTAAACCGACGACTCGGCCTAAAGTGGCAACATGAAGAAGATCTTTGGGGGGTGAATTACGAAAGCGGTTCGACATTGATTCGGTAACTTTTTCCGTCTTTGGCTTTGCAACCGGAAATGACGGTTTTGATCGCACCGATCATTTTGCCCTCTTTTCCGATTAGCTTGCCTACATCCGCCTGATTGGCGTACAAAATGATTTCGGTCACTTCGTCGCCTTCATTCGATTCTACCCGAATCTCTTCGGGATAAGACGCTATTAACTTAGCAAAACCTGCGACGAAGTCCGCAACCATCATTATTTACCGGTAATTTTTTTAACGCGGTCTGACATTTGAGCACCAACGCTCAACCAGTAGTTCAAACGCTCTTCATCTACTTTGGTAGTGATAGGGTCTGTCATTGGGTTGTAATACCCGATCAATTCGATCCAACCGCCGTCGCGACGTTTGCGACTATCGGTTACCGCGATACGGTAGAAAGGTTGTTTTTTGCGACCCATACGGGTTAAACGGATGACTGTTGCCATTGTGTGTCCTTTAAATGTTTTGTTGCACCAAGAAGTTTAGAAGAGTGTTTTACCCACAAAAGTAAAAGAAAAACCTCTAAGCTTCTTCAAATGCTAAGGAGTAAACTCATTACGAGTGCACACCTTAACATTTGATGTTGGCAAGGTTAACGCGGTAAACGCGCACCTTGCATCTGACCCATCATACTTTGAAGGTCTTTCATTCCTGATTTACCCGAGAATCGTTTTGCCATTTTAGAGGCATTTTTAAACTGCTTCAAGATACGGTTCACTTCGATAATATCCAAACCGCACCCTTTAGCCAAACGGGCTTTTCGGCTGTTATTTAACAACTCAGGATCTTCGCGTTCTTTCACCGTCATCGAAGAAACCAATGCTTTGATCTGCTTGAGTTGAGATGAGTTTTCCAAATCGAAATCTTTGAGCGCAGAGGCCATGCCGCCCATTCCGGGGATCATCCCCATTATGGATTTCATGCTCCCCATTTTTTTGAGGCTCTCCATCTGCTCTAGGAAGTCGTTAAAGTTAAACTCCCCTTTTTTGATCTTTTTGGTAAGGGCTTTTGCCCGTTTCTCATCGATAACGGATGCCGTTCGCTCAGCAAGCCCTTCGATATCGCCCAAGCCCATCAGACGGTTAACAATACGATCCGGGAGGAAGATTTCGAGATCTTCCATTTTTTCACCCGCACCGATAAAGCGAAGCGGTACTTGGATCTGGGAAGCGATACCTAACGCAACGCCCCCTTTGGAATCACCATCGTATTTGGTGAGGATGACCCCGTCAATTCCGATTTTTTCGTTAAAGGCAGCCGCTGTACGAACCGCATCCTGACCTGAAAGTGAGTCGGCAACATAGAAAATCTCATGCGGGTTGGCAACGGCTTTAACTTCCGCCAATTCACTCATCAACTCTTCATCAATCGCCAAACGTCCGGCGGTGTCAATCAATACAACATCGACAAGTGCATTTTTTGCGTGAGCCAATGCTGCTTTAACCACTTCAACCGGATTTTTACTTGCATCATCGGCATAAAGTTCTACTTCGATAGAAGCGCACACTTGGCGGAGTTGTTCAACCGCCGCAAGACGCTGCAAGTCTGCCGCAACAACCAAAACCCGTTTTTTCTGACGTGTTTTAAGCCAATTAGCAAGTTTACCCGTCGTCGTCGTTTTACCCGAACCCTGTAATCCCGTCATCAAAATGACGGTCGGAGATACCGGAGCGTACACAAATCCTGATTTCCCTTTGACATCCAAAAGGGCATACAACGATTTGCGAAGTGCATCGAGGAATTGATCTTTCCCGATACCGCTTTGTTTGGTTTGAAGTTCAACCGAATCGATAAGGTCTTTAACGACTTTATGATTCACATCGGCTTTGAGCAACGCTTTTTTAAGCTCGCCGAGTGCCTTGGTCAACGCCTTTTCATCGTCGTGAAAACGGATTTTGCGTATGGCTGATGTAAACGATTCGGTTAGTGTATCAAACACTTCAACTCCTAAATAATGGTTCTACAGGGTATAAAAATTTCCGAATTATACTTAATTTTTTCTTCAATTACAATTAGAGTATTCGTAATTAACTACCGAAGTGTCCAAATACCTTCGGTTCCGGTGCTTCAAATGTTTGCCCGAGCAATGTTACTTTCTTCGCGTGAAGCATCACCCGCTTCGACTGTCGTCCGCCGTAGCTCTCATCCCCGATAATCGGGTGCTGTGCATATTTCATGTGGGCACGGATTTGATGGGTTCGTCCGTGATGGATAATGAGCTGTACCTTGGTCTTTTTCCCTGATACTTCCAGTGGTGTCACTTCCGTAATCGCAGGTTTGCCATTTTTAGCAACTTTCGTATAAGCTTTGTTCCCTTTTTTCTCGGTAATAAGCGGTTGATCGATCACAAACGGTTCACTCACCAATCCCTCTACCCACGCAACGTACTCTTTGTAAACATTGTCTTTTTTAAACTCTTGGATCGCTTTAAGGCGGAACTCTTCGTTTTTAACGAGCATCAAAACACCGCTTGTTTCACGGTCGAGTCGATGTAGCAATTGAGAGCCTTTAAACTGTCGCTCAATCTCATCGGAGTTAACAAATGCCGGCTTATCGACAACAATCAAATCATCGTTTTCAAAAATTGGACGTACTTTTTCCACTTTTTGAACGATAAAAATCGTTTTGGGACTAATCTCACCCCGTGCGATCATCACCTTGTTATTTCCGACATAAACCAAACCTCGGTCAATCAGTGATTTGGCCTCAGAGTTGGATATCCCCTCTTGCTCTGCTAGGAGCTTATACGCTTTTGGTTTTTCCATTTTCATTCTCCGCTGAATATTGGTGTAATGTAGCTATACACCCTAACTGTTTATTTGTGAAACTTTACCATGATAGTGCTTCAATACAGGTAAGTCATAAAAACAGACTACGACCGTTTGCTCAGATCTATTATGTTACTATTTGAAACTAAATATAAGTGTATGTTACTATAAGTATCAAAATTCTTGATGTCTAAAATTTTAAAGCTATAATGATTATTATAAGTTAATATAGGGAGAATAGATGTCGACTTTTGAGCAAGAATCACTCGAATACCATTTTGCCAAGAATGAATTTGATACAAACGGCAAGATAGGAACACTGATCACAAAACCTTGTGATACTATAAAAGAGCTATCTATGGCATACAGTCCGGGTGTTGCCTATCCATGTCTTGAAATCGAAAAAGATATCGATACCGCATACGATTACACCAACAAAGGGAATCTGGTAGCTGTCATCTCGGATGGAACAGCCGTTCTGGGCCTTGGTGATATCGGACACTTGGCCGGCAAACCTGTAATGGAGGGCAAATGCGTATTGTTCAAGTCGTTTGCTCATGTAGATGCCATCGATATCGAACTCAATACAAAAGATACCGAAGAGATCATTAGAACGGTTGCGGCGATCGCAGATACTTTCGGTGGAATCAATCTGGAAGACATCAGTGCTCCTAGATGTTTTGAGATCGAAGAGAGATTAAAAGAAATTTGCAATGTTCCTGTTTTCCATGATGACCAACACGGAACCGCCGTTATCACGACGGCTGGACTCATCAATGTTCTTGAAATGAGCGGTAAAAAGGCGGAAGAGCTTAAGGTCGTCGTTATCGGAGCAGGTGCAAGCGGGATTGCGTGTGCCAATATGTACAAACAGCTTGGTGTTAGAAACATCACTATGCTTGATTCTAAAGGGGTTATCCATAGCGGCAGAACGGATCTTAATGCACAGAAACAAGCCTATGCGATCGATACGGAAGACAGAACACCCGAAGACGCGGCCAAAAATGCCGATATGCTCCTTGGCCTTTCAGGCCCTGAGCAAATCAGCAAAGAGATGGTGGCTTCAATGGCAGGCAATCCGATTATCTTTGCCTGCGCAAACCCGACACCTGAAATCATGCCTGATCTCGCTAAATCAGTGCGCGATGACCTCATCATCGGTACCGGCAGAAGTGACTTTGCAAACCAAGTCAACAATGTTTTGGGCTTCCCGTTTATCTTCCGTGGAGCATTAGACGTTAGAGCAACGAAAATCACCGAAAATATGAAAATGGCGGCTTCAAAAGCTTTGGCTGCCCTTGCAAAAGAATCGGTACCTGATTATGTTGCAAAAGCACACAACCGAACCGATATGGTCTATGGAAAAGAGTATATTATCCCTTCCCCTTTCGACAAACGTTTGATGGAGTGGGTATCGTATGCGGTTGCTGAAGCGGCAATCGCTGACGGTGTTGCCAGAGTGAAAGATTTTGATATGGCTGCCTACAAAGAAAAGCTCAAAAGAATGGCAAACCAAGTAAAATAATTTTTCTACCCTCGGGTAGAACTCCCCTCACACTAAAACTATCCTAATCTTTATTGTAAATATTCAACAACTTTTTCCAAATCAACACTTCCGTTGATCTGTGAAGGTGGTAATTCTTCCGCATGCTTTAATGCTTCCAAGACCCCCTCCAATGATACAAACTGCACATGAGAGACATATTTAAACAGCTCTCGCTGCAAAAATATCTGCTCACCGCTAATAATCTTGCATCCAAAATGGGCAGGTTCAAGTGGGTTATGCCCCCCGATAGAAGCAAATGCTCCTCCTACAATAGCAATATCACTGATAGCGTAGAGGTTGTTTAGTTCCCCCATTGCATCGATGAGGGTAATATCCGTGTCCATCATTTGCGATTCGCTCCAGCGCGAAAAACTCATCGCAGGTGCCGTTTTAGAAATCAGCTCACCCACTTTGACAAACCGCTCAGGATGGCGCGGAACCACAAGCAATTTTGCAGAGGGATTATGGTCACGATAAGCGATAAATCCTCGGAGTATCCCCTCTTCCTCCCCTTCATGGGTACTCGCCGCTACGATCAGTGTCCCCTCAGGCTTCGGATAGAGTTTTGTCGCTTCGATCTTTTGGGCGAGTTTAATATTCCCCACCACTTCAACATTTCGTGCACCCAAAGCGATAAAGCGGGCCATATCTTCACTGCTTTGGCAAAAAATACGATCACATTGGGAGAGCAAAATTCGGTAAAACCACCGCATTCGATAATATTTCGGAAAGCTCCGATCACTGATACGGGCATTAAGAGCAATGACACGAGCACCTCTTGTACGGGCTAAACGAAACAACAAATACCAAAACTCCGCTTCCAATATCACCACTGTTTTGGGTCGTTCAATCCAAAACCATAACCATATCTCATAGGGAAGATAGCGTACCTGTGCGGCGTATTTAGATGCTGCCTCATACCCTGTATGGGTTATGACACTGATCGCAATCTTTTTACCTCTCAATTGCTCCAGTATCGGTGCAATCGCTTTTGCCTCCCCTAATGAGCAGACATGGAACCAAATGTCATGCGGTTGGAAAGAAGGATTTTTAATACCGAAAAAACGCGCAGGAATCGAATCATGATATTTTTTTTTGAATGAAAAAAGGATTAAAAGGGGGAAAGCTACGACGTAAAAAAACGCCGCAACTGCAGTATAAAAAAGGTCGAACGCTACGTTACGCACCGATAGCGTCAGAAGGCTCTAAAAATAAAATACGTCCGCAGTGAGGACACATTGTGATCTCTTCGCCTTTGATAACGTCCGAGTAAACTTTGTCACTGATTGCCATATAACAACCCATGCACGCTTGGTTACGAACGGGAACAGCTGTCGTATTTTTTGCCCATCGGCGGATTTTTTGGTAAAACGATAACCCTTTTTGGTTCATCGCGCCGACCAATGTCTCTTTACGTCCAAATACCTCTTTACGTTCTTCGTCGATACGTGCCAATTTGACATCAACATCAGCTTTTACGCTTGAAAGGGTCCCTTCAATTTCTGAAGCTTTATTTTCGAGCTCATCAATTTTACCCTGTTTGTGATCAATCAATTTTTCCAAACGTTCAATCTCTTCATTTGCAAAGTTTACTTGCTCTTTTGCAATCTCTTCTTCGAGTTGAAGTGATTTCATTTCGCGTTCAGTTTTAACTTCACCGCTTTTACGGCTGTTTTCTTCAAGTTTTGCAGAGAGTTCAGCAAGATGAAGCTCATTTTTGTGCTTTTTGAGCTGTTCGTCTTTAATCTCTTGTTTAAGAGCATTGATTTCACTGATGATGCTGTTTTTAGTAGCTAGAAGCGCGTCATATTGAAGGTTTGCTTCTTCGATTTGCGGTTCAAACGCATCGATCTCTTTGTCAACGTGAGAGAGCTCGATTAATTGTTCAAGGTGTTTGTTCATACGGTTCCTTTTGGAGTTACACGATTACCTAATTTTAGCTCAAAGATAGGTGAAGGGGTTCTTAGATGGTGAAATTATAACACTCAATCCTAATTTTTCCAAATACCCCCCTAAAACCTCGCCAAAATAGCGCTCGCTCTCATAGTGTCCGATGTCAATCATCGATAATCCGAGCGCCTTAGCCTCCATTGCATCATGGTATTTGATATCCCCGGTCAAAAAACACTCGGCTTCAATATTACGCATCAATGAGGCACCTGAACCCGTCACTAAAGCACAGGTTCGTATATATTCATGACATTTTACCCCTCGGGTATTGGGAAGTCCCAATGCCATTTTAATTTTGGCGGCAAACGTTTCATACGACTCATCCACTCCCAGATACGCTACGAACCCCTCTTTGGCGATAATGGGGTAACCCAAAACTTCCGTTGCAACGTAGTCATTAAGGTGAGTTTGGTCGAAATTGGTGTGCATCGCGATATTGGTGATATTTTTTCGGATCATTGGAGCCACGATCTTTGCCGGATATTGGTTAAATTGAAGCTGTTTGAGTCCGCCGAAAATGATCGGATGGTGGGTAATCAAAAGGGCATTTTCGGGGATTGATGCAATCAACTCCTCATCTATGTCGATACTGAGTACCACATGAGTAATCTCTTGGGCAAAATCGCCGACCAGCAGTCCTGAATTATCCCACCCCTCTTGCAATGCAAACGGAGAAAGCTCATCGAGGTACGTATAGATCTCTTTCACTCTCATTTTTCATAACTCCTTTTATGCCGCTTGAGGCGAACATGCACCGCCTGTGAGCCCGATAGCGGATCAGAAAACTTAAAGTCAAATTCTCCCAACCCTTCAATCAGATCGAGAAGTTTTTTGTATCCATAACTGCGAGGATCAAACTCAGGAGATTTGTTAATCAAATTTTGCCCGATAGCTCCTAAATACGACCATCCCGCTTCATTGGTCGTATCTTCAACCGCATTACGAACCAGAGCCAGAAGAGCTTTATTATCCGATTTGATTTTTGCCGTGACTGGTTCTTTATGATTAGCGTCGCGACGAAGATTTTCGGTATAAATAAATTTATCGCACACGCCGATAAACGCTTTGGGAGTTTTTTGTTCTCCAAACCCGTAAACCTTGATCCCCGATTCACGGATCCGGCTGGCAAGACGGGTGAAATCGCTGTCACTGGAGACGATGCAAAAGCCGTCAAAGTTTTTCGTGTAAAGCAGATCCATCGCATCGATAATCATCGCGCTGTCGGTCGCATTTTTCCCCGTCGTATAGGCAAACTGCTGCATCGGGTGAAGTCCGTGTTCCAAAAGGGCGTTTTTCCACCCCTTGAGTTTGGTATCGGTCCAGTCGCCGTAAATTCGTTTGACACTGGCGATACCGTGCGCCGCAATTTCATCCATAAGCCCCGCAATAATCGAGGGTTGTGAATTATCCGCATCAATCAATACCGCTAAACGTGCTTGATCATCAATCATTGAGCGCTCCCTAACGAAAGGAGTGCTTCACGCGCTTGCGGAAAATCGCTTTGAAGTTCCAATGCACGTTTATACATGATTCTTGCTTCTTCAATTTCGCCCATATCGACCAATAAATTCGCATAATTGTAAAACGTCTGCGCATACTCATCATCAATCTCGATTGCTTTACGGTAATGATCTTGTGCTCGCTCATACGCCATCTCTACTCGGTACAGTGACGCAATCGCATTGTGGGTCAGATCATCGTTCTCATCGAGTTCCAATGAACGCTCATACAATTCGATCCCCTTGATACGGTCTCCGCTTTTTGCAGTGACGAATGCAAGTTTATTTAAAATTTCAGGATTATTCGGCTCAATCTGTGACGCCTCTTCGAGGGCTAATCTCGCAGGTTCGATCTCTCCTCGCTCATACGCGCTATCGGCTTGTTCAACCAAAATCTCCGCCGTCGGGAAATTTGATTCAGCATTTGTTTCAGGACTTTTAGCAGGCTCATCCTCTAACGTTTGGACGTGACGATAGATCTGATATGCGAAAAAAAGTGTCGCCGCAAACATTAAAATTTGAAATGTAGACATAGTGTTCCTTTTTTGTAACGATAAGTATAATATAATCACGTTAAACAATAGACCAAACAAAACCAAAATCGGTAGAAACCATGCCTAACAATTACAAAGATCCAGCACTTTACATCAATCGAGAGCTTTCATGGCTCCAATTTAACACTCGTGTCTTGAAACAGGCACAAGACGAATCTCTTCCACTCTTTGAACGACTGAAATTTTTGGCGATTTACGGAACGAATCTCGATGAATTTTACATGATCCGAATCGCGGGACTAAAAAAACTTTTCAGCGCAGGGGTTAATGTCTCGGGGGCGGATCGATTCACACCTCTACACCAATTACGCGAAATTCGCTCTTATCTGCACAAAGAGCAGCAAGAAGTAGAAGCATGTTTGCTGGGAATTATGGAAAAACTCGAAAAAGAGGGGATCTTTTTTAAATCGTACAAAGAGGTAACGCCGCAACAACAGCAGATACTGGATAAATATTTCAAAGAAAACATCTATCCGGTTATTGTCCCGATCGCCGTCGATGCAACCCATCCGTTTCCGCACTTGAATAACCTCAGTTTCGGGCAAATCGTCAAACTTCGGGACAAAGACGATCCAAGTGTCGAGCGTTACGGTATCATCCGTATTCCACGTGTATTGCCTCGTTTTGTCGATATCGACAACCGTATCTATATTCCGATCGGCAGTGTCGTTTCCGAGCATATCCAAGATCTCTTCCCCGGTTATGAACTCCTCAAATTTTCAGCATTCCGTATCACCCGTAATGCCGATATCGCCATAGAGGAAGAAGAAGCGGACGATTTTATGGAGATCCTCGAAGAGGGGCTGAAACTGCGTAAAAAAGGGGAAATCGTTCGCCTTGAGCTGAGCAATCATGCCGATGATGATCTGCTGAATTTTTTCAACCGCCATGCCAATGTTTTTAAAGATGACATCTACCGGTTCCAGACCTATCTCAACCTTGGTGCCCTCTGGCAGGTGGTCGGAAATAAAGATTTTGCCCATCTCACGAGTCCAAGTTTCAAACCAAGAAACCTCCCGCCGCTCGATTCGGATGAGAGTCTCTATACCATTCTCGACAAACAAGATCTCGTCCTCTTTCACCCATTTGAGAGTTTTGAGCCCATCGTTCGTCTCATCCAAACAGCGGCGAAAGATCCCGATGTCGTTTCTATCCGTATGACACTGTATCGTTCAGGCTCCAAATCGGTCATCGTCCAATCCCTGATTGCAGCGGCCGAATCGGGCAAACAGGTAACCGTTATGGTGGAACTGCGAGCCCGTTTTGATGAGGAAAACAACCTCCAATGGGCAAAAGCGTTAGAGAGTGCGGGAGCCCATGTTATCTACGGAATCACCGGATTTAAAGTACACGCAAAAGCGGCTCTCATCACCCGCCGTGTGGATGGAAAACTCAAGCAATACGCCCATCTGGGAACCGGAAACTATAATCCCTCGACCGCAACTGTCTATACCGACATCAGCTACATGACCAGCAACGATGCCATCACCTATGATATGACCCGATTTTTCCACTTTTTGACCGGATTCAGTAAAAAAGGGAAACTGAACGAGCTCTACATGGCACCGACTCAGATCAAGCCTAAAATCCTTTCGCTGATTCACAATGAAACCCGCATGGGAAGCGAAGGGGTTATCATCGCAAAAATGAATGCCCTCGTAGATGAAGACATCATCCGCGCCCTCTACAAAGCATCCCAAGCGGGAGTCAAAATCCAACTGATTATCCGTGGTGTCTGTTGTTTGCGCCCCGGAGTGGAGGGAATGAGTGACAACATCCGTGTTATCTCCATTATCGGAAAATACCTCGAACATGCCCGAATTTTTTATTTTAAACACTCAACGCCACAGACCTATATTTCCAGTGCCGATTGGATGCCGCGAAATCTTCTCCGCCGTATCGAACTTTTGACTCCGATTTCAGGGGAAGAAGCGTCCAACAAACTGATCCAGATTTTGCAATTGCAATCCTCTGACAATGTACTGGCCCATGAGCTTCAACGCGATGGGACATATACCAAGGTAGCGAATGACGGACATAATCTGATCGACAGCCACGGAATCGTTGAAACCCATACCAACAAAGTGTATAATTCGGTCAAAAAACAGACTCCAAATTACGTGCAGCAACTCACAACACGATTATTTAAAGAGAGTTAATCAAGGATATATTTATGATCGGAAATTATCTACATTATGCCCCCGAAATGAAGGAGCGCGTTTGGATTGCCGACTCCGCCGATGTGATCGGACGAGTATCGATGGGAGAAGACGTCAGCATCTGGTTCGGATGCGTTGTGCGCGGTGACGTCCACACTATCTCTATCGGTGATCGAAGCAATATCCAAGACCTGAGTATGGTGCATGTTACCCATCACAAGCGTGATGATATGAGCGATGGTTATCCAACCATTATCGGCAATGATGTCACGGTAGGGCACCGTGTCATGCTGCACGGCTGTACAATCGAAGATGCCTGTCTGATCGGGATGAGCGCAACCATACTCGACGGTGCGGTGATCGGTAAAGAATCCATCGTCGGTGCCGGAGCGCTGGTGACCAAAAATAAAGTATTTCCTCCACGATCACTCATTATGGGAAGCCCTGCGAAAGTAGTTCGTGAGCTCACCGATGACGAAGTTGCCGAACTGTACGCTTCAGCACACCGTTACGTCAGCTTCAAAGAAAACTACCGCGCACCCAATGTTTGATCTTGTCGTTGCCGCCGATATTCTCGGAATTGTTGCCTTTACGCTGAGCGGCTTTTTGGTCGGAGTGCGGAACAATCTCGATTTGCTCGGGCTGATTATCTCTGCCTCTCTCACAGCACTTGGCGGCGGGGTTGTACGGGATGTTATCTTGGGACGAACCCCCTTTGCGTTTAACGAATACTACCCTGCTATCACCGTTATCCTAACGATTCTCCTTGCCTTTGCCTTTCGCCTTTACCGTCGTGAACAATTGGAGCGGCAATGGCTTTTTATCATCTCCGACACGATCGGTCTTGTCGCCTTTAGTATCACCGGGGCCTTACTTGCCATCGAAGTGGAGTTTAATTTTTTCGGTGTCATGATCCTGAGCTTTCTCACCGCTGTTGGAGGGGGAGTATTACGCGATACGATGATCAATCAAGTCCCCTCGGTCCTTATCAGCGATTTTTACGGCTCTATTGCCATAATTGTTTCGATTTTACTCTTGGTTTTAGTCCAAATGGATATGATCAATACATGGGGTGTTGCGAGTGTTGCAACCTTTGCAATCTTTTTGCGCCTTCTTGCTTATGCCAAACAATGGCACCTGCCTAAACTTAATATGGATTAATGATGTCAAAACTTAAATTGCTTTTTTACCTTCTCCTTCTCGGAGGAATCATCGATATCGGTCGCTACTTTATCTATCCGAATATTTCCGATTTAAAAGAGATCAAACCCATCCCTACCGCTTTTATGGAGTACCGCCAAGAAGAGTGGGCTGAACAAAACCGTGATATGGAGATCACCCACAAATGGGTCCCCATGACAAAAATATCTCCCAATGTTATCAAAGCCGTTCTCATCGGTGAAGATGATAAGTTTTGGAACCATGACGGGTTTGATGTCAAGGGGATGGAAGATGCGATAGAACGAAGTCTTAAAAAAGGTTCCGTTGCCGGGGGAAGTACGATCAGCCAACAGCTCTCTAAAAATCTCTACCTCTCTCCGAGCAAAAATCCGGTACGCAAAGTCAAAGAAGCCATCATTACGTGGCGCATTGAAAACACTCTCTCCAAACGGCGTATTTTGGAGATTTATCTCAACGTTGCCGAATGGGGAGACGGGATTTTCGGGATTGAAGCGGCGGCTCGCCATTACTATCATAAAAGTGCCAAAAACTTAACCGGTCGCGAAGCCGCACGTTTGGCGGCGGTTCTCCCCAACCCGATTAAATACAACCCTACCGGAAGTCAAAAATACGTTAAAAACCGGGCTCGTATCATTTACAAAATCATGCAACGCAGAGGGGTAGTCATCCCTCAGTTCCAAGAGGTGATGTCACCACCAAAAGTGGAAGATCAAACCGGAGATATTTCTGAAAACAACGAGAGCATTACGGAACTCTTCGGCGAGACTGCCACTCCAGACGAAGAAGCTGCTTCCAGTGAAACAACGACCAATCTTCCAGACGCAAACGAAGAAGACAACGAAGGAAATCGTTCGCTGACATTTTGATTTTATGGTACACTATCTCACTATTTTAGGAGGTTTTTTTCATGAATAAACGGACGTTTCTTAAATTTTTCGCTCTCACTTCAAGTTCACTGGTTTTAGCCAATGGGGCGGAGCATGCTGCTTCAGCGTCTCATCATGCCGCTCCCAATCCTCAAGAGTTACAAGAGATGGCACAAAAAATGTTTGGTGAAATCATTTCTCAAAATGATTATTATGTGAATCATCAAGGCTCTGCATTTTTTGAAAAACTCAAAAATTCCCAACACCCCCGTGCTACCGTCATCGGATGCTCAGATTCCCGTTTTCAAAGTGATGCACTCGATAAAACAGCGGAAAATGATCTCTTTATCATCCGCAATATCGGCAATCAGTTCAGTTCAAATATGGGCAGTGTCGAATACGGCATCCGCCATCTCAATACCCCTCTGCTCATTATCGTCGGACATTCACGATGCGGTGCGATCAAAGCGGCACTGGGTGATTATTCTGCCGAGGG
>Ga0156221_1044_pt2 | contig 27116 bp, 23 predicted proteins | sample RifCSPlowO2_12_FD_107869 | JGI IMG/M metagenome (GOLD analysis project Ga0156221, IMG submission 107869) | Sulfuricurvum sp. RIFCSPLOWO2_12_FULL_43_24
TTATTGCGGGAGAGCAAGGTGTTAAAACAGACGTATGAAGACTTATGCTATTTGAGAGACAATCCGCCGAGCAGCCCAAGCGGGTGCAAAGCGGGAAGTTATAGGGAAGAATAAGATGCATTCATGGTTCGACACGCTCACCACGAACGGCGAGAATTAGGCGGCGGCGAGAATTTTTTCGACCGCTTCATCAAAGAGATTTTGATTCATTCCGTACTCTTCGATAAGATCATGTGCATTTTTGAGAGTATCCTCGGTAATTTTGCCATCGAGAGTAATCGCTTCTTTGGCGACTTTGAGGAATTTTGCCATCTCTTGGGTTTCAGGATCAGACGCATCTTCAGGCTCGTTAGCAAAACGGATCAAATGAACCAAATCAGGATCAAAATTCCAACGGAAAAACAATGTTGCCGTAACGTCTTCAGATTTGCTGCCACAGGCTACAATCTCTGCTTGCTTGATCGAAATTCCTTTTTCTAGATTTCCACTCAACAATGCACTTTGATTGGATTCAATCAAATAGCGACTAATGACGACCTTACCCAGTTCCAATAAAAACGATGCCAATGAAAGATGCGCTAGTAATGTTCGATCTACTTTTGACACCCAGCGGCTGACGAGGGCATTTTGAAGTTGTGAACGTGCTAAATAAGTTTCTTTGCTCATGCCATATGGAGAAAGATCTAGTTCCATGCAAGAGTTTGCCGCTGATGCAATGGTGAAAGTACGAACCGCTTCTCTCCCCAATAATGAAACCGCTGTCGCAATATCATTTACCGTTCGACTCAAACCATATATGGGAGAGTTGGCTGTTTTAAGGATGTATGCCGTAATAATCGGGTCATTTTTAATTGCATTTGCCATATCGGCAACCGTAGCGTTCGAATCATTAAATACCGCTTCTACTTTTTGAACGGTTTCCGGTAACATCGGAACATGTTCAATCTGTTCCATTAATTCAATTCTCATCGCAATTCTCCAAAAATTATCTCTGTATCTGAAAAGATTATAGAGTATTGTAGATTAAATTTATTCTTTAAGTCGGTGTTTTAAGAGTAATTTGATAAATATGTGATAAAAAGGGGAAATAGAGGGACTCCCCCAGATACCTGCGGCACAAAACACGTCTAGGTGTGCTGCTGTATTCCTACCCTGACACGATGTCTAAACGCACCCTTGCACAGGTCTAGAGGAGAGGTGGAATTATAGCTAACTCTGGTTGTAAATGCAAGATGGTGTAATATCTAACGCCAGATCGTTGCTTGGGTGTTACCGACTCAAACGGAACTTTTTTTGCTTTATCTCCAAAACTAAAGATTTGACCGATTTAGTCGATATATATATTTAAGAATAAAGCAAAAGGATTTGCTATGGCTGGAACCATTAACTCACTGGGAATCGGATCAGGTGTCTTGACATCAGATGTTATTGATAAACTCAAAGCAAATGACACATCACTGCTTATTACCCCTATTGATAACAAAATTACCCTTCAAAAACAAAAAGGGGAGGCGCTTGATCTTCTAAACAGTTTATTGACTACGTTTAAAAGCAGCGTCAGTGCTTTGGATGATGATGCGCTCTACCAAAAACGGAGCGTGAGTGGAAATACTACCTCTGTTAGTGTTACAGCAACTGCAGGGGTGTCTGTACAATCTTTTTCTATTTCAGACACGCAGTTAGCACTTAAAAATGTTCAAGAATCAGGAACTTTTGCCTCCACCACAGCAAAAGTCTCAACCAGTAGCGGTACTATGACTTTAGCAATCGATGGGGAATCGTTTGATATCGATTATACCTCTGCTACCACACTTGATGATCTCAAAAATGCTATCAATGATAATGCCGGGAGCAAGATCAAAGCAACGACCCTCCAAGTCGGTACCAATGATTATCGTCTTATTCTCACCTCTGTTGATACTGGGGCGGATCAAACCATTAGCATTTCCGATTCTGCCAGCGGAAGTCTCAACAGTTCACTTTATGCAACCTTAAAAACTATCAAATCTCAAGCATTTAGCGCACCTACAGATACGATAGCATCAGGAAGCGGTAATTTGACCATTGCGATCGGTACTAATAATTATGTTGTTAATTATGATGCTACGACTACATTGAGTGGCTTAGCGACTGCTATCAATACTGCCGTAGGTTCGAGTGTTGCTTCCATCGACAGTAATAATAAACTCGTCTTACAATCCACGACCGCAGGATCCAGTACAGCACTTACGCTAACCGATAATAGTGCCATGTTGGATTCTAAGTTAACCGCATACACAACCTACAATCCGATAGATGAAATTCAGGCTTCTCGTGATGCCTCATTTAAATACAATGGGATTAGCATCAGCCGAAGCAGCAATGAAATCACCGATATCATTGTCGGTGTTACCATCAATTTACTACAAGAATCGGGGAGCGCTAACGTCTCTATTTCTCAAGATGTTACCTCTATCAGCGATGAAATGAGTTCACTGGTTCAAAACTATAACACTTTAACATCGGAACTAAGCAGCATGACTTCCTCAAATGTCGATGCAGGAACAGTCGGAGTTTTTAATGGAGATAGCTCTATCAATACAATTCGTCGTGAGATTAACAAACTCATGACTTCTGTGAACAGTAATGGCTACTCTTTGTCACAATTTGGAATTGATTTGAGCGAAACCGGAACTATGAGTTTCAATAGTACAACCTTCACATCCAAGTTTAATGAAGACAAAACACTTGCTGAAGAATTTTTAAGTGGGATGACAACTACTACAGCGAATGAAACATCTACCGTAGATGGTATATTTACTTCAATGAACACCTTTTTAGAAAGCTATGTCGGATCCCAAGGAATTATGAGTACACTCACAACAGGAGCTTCTGATGGGCTCACTGCATTAAACGAAAATAAGACCCGATCACAAAAACTTTTGGACGCACGCTATGAAGCAATGAGTGCCCGCTTTATCCAATATGATGCCATTATGAGTCGATTAACCAATCAATTCAGCTCGCTCCAGCAACAAATCGAAATGGCTACAAATGGCAATTAATTTGCATTGGTATTGATTTTGCTTTAGCTTGAGCATTTAGTGCAGTAGGACAAGAAATGCTCAATGGAAAAAATATTCTCATTACCGGTGGTACCGGAAGTTTTGGAAAACAATTCACTAAAACCATCCTCAAAAATTACAAACCCAATAAAATTATCATCTATTCCCGTGACGAACTCAAACAATACGAAATGGCTCAACGTTTCAATGAACCGTGTATGCGTTATTTTATTGGCGATGTTCGTGATAAAGAGCGCCTTATCAAAGCGATGAACGGGGTGGATTATGTCGTACACGCGGCTGCTCTTAAACATGTTCCTATTGCTGAATACAACCCCATGGAATGCATTAAGACAAATATCAATGGTGCACAAAACGTCATTGATGCCGCCATTGCCAATGGAATTCACAAAGTAATTGCCCTTTCAACCGACAAAGCGGCCAGCCCTATCAATCTTTACGGAGCTACCAAACTTGCATCTGATAAACTCTTCGTCGCAGCCAACAATATAACAGGAGGAAAACCGATCTCATTTTCCGTTGTTCGTTATGGTAATGTTATGGGTTCACGGGGATCTGTTATTCCATTTTTTCAAAAACTAATCAATGAAGGTGTCAGCGAGCTTCCTATTACCGATGAGAGAATGACCCGATTTTGGATCACTCTCCAAGAAGGGGTCGATTTTGTCCTCAAAAATTTCCAGCGTATGCACGGGGGAGAAATTTTTATCCCAAAAATCCCTTCCATGAAAATGGTAGATGTCGCCCTAGCTATGGCACCGCACCTTCCCCATAAAAATATCGGTATACGTCCGGGTGAAAAAATGCATGAGGTCATGTGTCCTCGTGATGACTCTCATCTCACACTGGAATTTCATGATCATTACGTTATCAAGCCTTCGATACAATTTACGGAAACTGCCGATTACACCCTCAACAACTGCGGTGAAATAGGAAAAGCTGTCGAATACGGATTTAAGTATAGTTCAGAAAGTAACAGTGAATGGCTAAGCGTAGAAACACTTCTCGAAAAAATTTCCCTGACACAGAGTGAGGAAAAATAACTGTGATCCCTTACTCAACTCAACTCATAGAAGAAGATGATATCGCTTCCGTCGTAGAAATCCTACGAGGAACACATCTGACTCAAGGGCAAAAAGTTGACGAGTTTGAACATGCGATTGCCGAATATGTAGGAGCTGCGTATTGTGTCACCTTCAACTCTGCCACGTCCGCTTTGTTAGGGGCATATGCCGTTGCGGAACTCAAAGAAAACGATGAGATCATCACCACTCCCATCAGTTTTGTCGCAACCTCGAATATGGCAGTCGCATTGGGAGCAAAACCGATTTTTTGCGATATTAAAATGGACGGAAATATCGATGAATCTTTGATCGAATCGCTCATCACTCCACGAACCCGTGCACTCGTCCCTGTCGATTTTGCCGGAAAACCGGTCGCTATCGAAGCGATCAAAACCATCGCTAAAAAACACAATCTTCTCGTAATCGAAGATGCTTCCCATGCATTGGGAAGTGCCATCAACGACCATAAAATCGGCTCGTTTGCCGACATGAGTGTTTTTAGTTTTCATGCGATCAAGCCGATCACGACCGGAGAGGGGGGTGCGGTGGTGACGAACGACGAAGAGTTAGCAAAACGGCTAAAACTCTTTCGCTCTCACGGTATCATCAAAAAACAGCTGTGGAACTCCGATATGGTGAGTCTGGGGCATAATTTTCGTCTCACCGAGTTTGCCGCCGCACTGGGGCTATCTCAGCTTCATAAACTGAATCGTTTTCTCCAAACGCGCAATGCAATTGCCAGTTATTACGATGAACGTTTTTCAGGGCATAAACTTTTTTCTACTATCGCAATCAACTCGAACGAACAAAGTGCGCGACATCTCTACCCCCTTTTACTCAATCCGACATTGCATTGTGCCAAAGAGGATATTTTCAGTGAACTGCAATCACGCGGTCTTGGTGTACAGGTTCACTATAAACCGATTTATCAAAATAGTTTTTACAAAGAGCGTTTTGGAGAAATCAGACTTCCCACTAGCGAACTGTTCTACAAAAGCGAGCTCTCTATCCCCTGCCATCAAAAGATGTCTCTGGAGGACGCAAAAATAGTTGCCGATACACTTCTCGAAGTGATTGAAAAATATTCTTATCGAGGATGCAGTTTCTAATGCGTATAGCAATAATCCCAGCCCGTGGCGGCAGCAAACGGATCCCACGCAAAAACATCAAACTTTTCGCAGGTCTGCCGATCATCGCTTACAGTATCAAAGCGGCTCAGGAATCGGGATTGTTTGATCGGATTATTGTTACCACCAATGATGAAGAGATCGCTGATATCGCAAGGGCATTTGGCGCGGAAACTCCCTTTATGCGCCCCAAAGAACTGAGCGACGATCATACCGCCACCATCCCCGTCATCGCCCATGCCATCGAAACGATGGAACAAGAGGGGATCAAAATCGATGCTGCTTGCTGTATCTATGCTACCGCTCCGTTTGTCCGTGCCGAGGATATTCAAAGTGCGTATGATGCGATGATCTCCCATCATAAAAGCTATGCTTTCCCCGTTACCACATTTGGGTTTCCAATTTTTCGAGGGGTAAAGCGCAATGAAGAGGGAAGTATTGAGATGTTTTGGCCGGAGCATTTTTTGACCCGTTCTCAGGATTTACCCGAGGCGTATCATGATGTCGGACAATTCTATTGGGGTACACCACAAGCGTGGTTGAGCGGTACGCCGATCTTCTCAAATACAGCAACAACAATCGTCCTTCCTCGACATTTGGTGCAGGATATCGATACACCGGAAGACTGGATGCGTGCCGAGCTGATGTACAAAGTTCTCCAAGAGCTATGAACCTTTTGATTCGTACCGACGCTTCAAGCAGTATCGGATTAGGTCATATTATGCGTGATCTTGTCCTCGCGCAACACTATCCAGACGCGACAATCACGTTTGCTTGCCAAAATTTGATCGGCACTATCATGGATACTATCCCCTATCCCGTTCATTTCCTCACTTCAAACGATCCTGAAGAACTGATTAATCTTATCCGCACCTGTTCTATTGATTTACTTATCATTGACCATTATGATATCGATGCAACCATCGAGAAGCAAATCAAAGAGCAAACAGGTGTTAGTCTTTTGTGTTTGGATGATACCTACGAAAAACACCACTGTGATATTCTCCTAAACCACAATATTTCGGCAGATGCAATACGCTACAAAGGGTTGGTTCCGGAACATTGTGAACTTCGATGCGGGGCTGAGTATACGCTGATCCGTGATGAATTTAAAACAGAAAAACAAATACGAAGAGAAAAACTTTACGATATTTTTATCGCTATGGGTGGGAGTGATCCGACCAATGCGACGCTGGGGATTCTCACAACATTGAGTGATGATTTGAGTGTTTGCGTCGCAACGACATCAGGGAACCCCCATCTGAGCGAACTGGAAACATTTATTCAAGATAAAAAAAATATCTCATTAAAGGTAAATTCAAACAGCATTGCTCAACTGCTAAATCAGAGCCGCTTAGCGATTATAACCCCCAGCGTCATGGTGCATGAAGTCCTTTTTATGGGAACCCCATTTATCGCGATTAAAACAGCTCCCAATCAAATAGATATGTTTGAGTATTTACGAAAAGAGAAGTATGTAGTTTTGGAGGAATGGAATGCTGATGCGATTACTCGATTTTACAACGCTTAATATAGAACAGCTAACAGTAGTGTTATCGTGGCGTAATCATCCGAATGTTCGCCAATGGATGCTCAATACAGATGAGATTTCGTCTGAGGATCATTTGTGTTTTATCGAATCGCTAAAACAATGCTCCGACAAACGCTACTTTTTAGTTCAACGTAGCAGTGAAAATGTCGGAGTGATTGATTTTACGAATATATCGGAAGATTCTGCCGAAATCGGAATTTATGCCAATCCCAACGTGCGCGGTGTCGGGGAGTCGCTGATGCGTACACTGCTCGATTATGCGTTCTCAACGCTCAAATTGACAACCCTGAGCGCCACTGTTTTTGCCGACAATCAGCGGGCTAAACATTTGTACGAAAAATTCGATTTTACCGAAACAAATCGAACTCTCTATAATGAGAGAGAAATGATCACAATGGAGCTGCATCAATGATAATCGGTCACCATAATACAGAGGAGAAAGTATTCATCATTGCCGAGCTCTCCGCCAACCACAACGGCTCACTCGATACCGCTTTGCGCACCATTGACGCCATGAAAGAATCCGGTGCCGATGCAATCAAGCTCCAAACCTATACCCCCGACACGATTACCCTCGATTGTGACAGCGACATGTTCACCATTTCACAGGGGACACTCTGGGACAAACGAAAGTTTTACGATCTCTACGGCTCAGCAATGACGCCGTGGGAGTGGCATCCTATCCTTTTCGATCATGCCAAAAATTTGGGGATGGAAGCATTTTCTTCTCCATTTGACCCAACTGCCGTCGATTTCCTCTTTAAGCTTGATGTTCCGGCGTATAAAATTGCCAGCTTTGAGATCACCGATATTCCTCTCATCGAATACACTGCCTCAAAAGGTAAGCCCATCATCATCTCCACCGGTATCGCGACGCTAAGCGATATTGAAGAGGCATTGGATGCCTGCCGACGTGTCGGGAACAATCAGATCACCCTCCTCAAATGTACCTCGGCCTATCCTGCCGCGCTGGAAGAGATGAATCTTCTCACGATAGAGGATATGAAAAATCGGTTCGGAGTGGGTGTTGGGTTGAGCGATCACACGATGAGTCTCGCTGCCCCCGTTGCCGCTGTCGCACTAGGCGCTCGTATCATCGAGAAACATTTTATTTTGGATCGCGGGATGGGGGGAGAGGACAGCGCCTTTAGTCTGGAACCACATGAATTTAAAGCGATGGCGGATGCGGTGCGTGATACCGAAAAGCTTCTGGGAAAAGTAACGTATGAACTCTCTGAGAAAAGTCTGAAATCACGCGAGTTTTCACGTAGCCTCTTTATCGCCGAAGATGTCAAAGCCGGAGAGATAATCACCGAACGCAATGTCCGCTCCGTCCGTCCGGGATTTGGGTTGCCGCCGAAATATCTCCCTGAGATTCTAGGCAAAAAATTTACCGCAGACTATCCCAAAGGGACACCCATGACCTATAATCACATTAGACCAACGGAGCCACCATGCGAATAACCATCATCGGAACCGGATACATCGGGCTGGTCACAGGGACGTGTCTGGCAGATATGGGCAATACGGTCATATGCGTCGATATCGACCATGCAAAAATTGACAAACTTTCCGCCGGATTGATCCCAATCTATGAACCGGGGCTCGAAACACTGGTCATCTCCAATATCTCAAAACAGACCCTCCATTTCACAACCGATCTATGCAAAGCACTCGCTGAAAGTGAACTCTGTTTTATTGCCGTCGGAACCCCTCAAGCACCCGACGGACAAACCGATCTGAGTTACGTGTTGGACGTTGCAACGGAAATTGGCCGCTTTATGCACCATTCAATGATCGTGATCAATAAATCGACTGTTCCCGTAGGAACAGCCGATAAAGTTCGCTCACTTATTCAGACCGAGCTCAACCACAGAGGGGTATCCTTCGGATTTCACGTCGTTTCCAATCCGGAATTTCTCAAAGAGGGTTCAGCGATCGACGACTTCATGCACCCCGACCGCGTAATAGTAGGTACGGACGACGAGTATACCATGAACATCATGCACGACCTGTATGCTCCGTTTATGAAAACACGGGACCGTTTTATCGGGATGGACATACGGAGTGCCGAAATGACCAAATATGCGGCAAATGCAATGCTCGCCTCTCGAATCAGCTTTATGAATGAAATCGCCAATATCTGCGAACTTGTGGGTGCCGATGTCAATAAAGTCCGTATCGGTATCGGCAGCGACAGCCGCATAGGATACAGTTTCATCTATCCGGGATGCGGATACGGCGGAAGCTGTTTTCCAAAAGATATCCGTTCCCTAGTCTATACCGCCAAACACTACGGATACATTCCCCAAATACTCAATGCAATCGAATCGGTCAATAACACCCAAAAACATCTCATCGGTACTAAAATCGTTCGCCGCTTCGGGGAAGACCTCAGCGGCCGAACATTCGCTGTTTGGGGACTGGCTTTCAAACCCCAAACCGATGATATGCGCGAAGCAAGTTCGATCACCATCCTCAAAGATCTTATCGGCAGGGGAGCCTCAATCCGTGCTTACGATCCCGAAGCGATGGGAGAGGCTCGAAAATTCTTTCCTGAAATCACCTATCTTTCCAGTAAATACGATGCCCTGAATGATGCCGATGCTCTCATTTTGATCACCGAATGGAAAGAATTCCGGAGTCCCGATTTCGAAGAAATTTTCCATCGGCTCCGTACGCCGATTTTGTTTGACGGACGCAATCAATATAAAGCCAAAAGGCTCGAAACCCTCGGATTTGAATACCACCAAATAGGGGTGTCCGCGTATTAATTGCTAAACGCCCTATTTTAAACTTTAATAATCTCATCAACAAGAGAGGAGAGGTTTAGATTCATTTGTGCAAAAAGTCTCTCTGCGTCGGTATTTTTACCGATATTTTCAATACTCAGTTCCACCAACTCCTCGAGTGTATCTGCTTTTTTCATTAAACCTTCATCAATCAGTAATTTGTCGTAATGACTAATAAACGAGCGGGTAGAAATAGTGGGGATTCCGAAATAACAGGCTTCTGAATTTAATGTACCACCTCCGCCAATAAATAAATCAGCATACGCTAAAAGATGCTGCACAATGATTTTCTCTTGCAGTACCGTAACAAAAGGCAAAAGTTCCTGCAAAGGCTCCGGCTCATATCGAGGAATCGCAATAAAATTAGCATCTAATTTTTCATTCAGAACTTTCAAACCATCATATAAAATAGGAAATTTTTTCATTACGTAACTGGCTTTATACTCTTCTTCTCGAATGATGACGAGCGGTTTGGATAAATCCAAACCATATTTTAAAAGCATCTTTTCAAAATATTTTCTATCCGGTTCAAAATCAGCAAGCCAGATCAACGGATCTAAAAAATCATACTGAACAATTTGCTCTTTTTCCAAACTAAACCGTTCAAATATTTCAGAGGGAACCATATAAGGACGGAACGCTTTTGTGGACAAAGGCAATGTCAAGCGAGCCTGAGGGAGTGCTTTTTTAAAATCTGAGCCACAATCGGACAATGGAATATCATAAAAGTTGCAAATAGGGATCCCCAACCCAAATGCAACCCTGTTGGCATCTACCGAACACAGACAAACCAACTTTTCCACATTTTTATCCTTAATAAATTCCATCAGAGCAAATTGTCGATCAATACTCGCTTTTAATTTATCTTCCAGCATCGCACCGCCAAATTCACCAATAGTGTGAAATGCAATATCATGCAATCTTAACAATTCCACAATTTCGCTGTAGCCGGCTCCATCTCTGGCAGTCACGAAGACTTCTTGACCTTTGATTTCAAGCATTTTGATAATATTTTTAAAAAACATCACCGATTTAGGGGTAACGAGGTCAAACCATACCATAACTTAAATGATCCCTTTGGCTTTATACTCATCATACCACCAAGGGCGAAGAGGAATAATATCGGTTTGACTGAACATAAAACCATATTGACCACCGTCATAGTTCATCATTCCGACCGCTTTAATATTTGGTTCAATTAGTTCACATTTGTTTGCACACGTATAAAGGCAATCATTTTGGCATGCTTTATTCTCAATCGCATTCAACACCTCTTTGGCTTGCATCTGCTCAATCGCATTGTCAAAACCGCCGGCTTCTCTGATATTCCCTATTTTTAAATACGGGAGCCAAAGGAGACACGGATATAAATTACCGTAAGGGTCAATATCGATATTTTTGGAACCCATATAGCAGTTGAAATCTATACGTTCCCCGTCAAACACCGCTTTTTGGAGCAAATATTTGCTCGCATATCTCCCCTTATCGTAGCCTATTGCTTTAAGTTGTCGATCAATCTCAGCCAGCTCAGCTTCGGTATAGATAAAATCATTTTCACTAAGCTCTTCTTGGGTCACATTATCTTTTTTATTCCGGTAGCGCTCAGGGTTGTATCTTCCATATCCCAGATAAAGCCCCACTCCCATCTCTTTTGCAAAATTATAAATCCACTCTATTAAATGGTAATTTTCTTTATAAATAGTAAATTGGAATCGGATAAGTACACCCGGGATTTTTTTGAGTCGTTCAACCGTTTCTATCGACTTTTTAAATCCATCTTTGTGAAGTCGAATCTTTGCATTGGTCTCCTCATCGCCATCCAATGAAATATCAAGCCGGTAAAGAGGAGACTTTTGCAAAACGTATTTTGCAATCTCTTCATGTTTATCCGGAAACCATCCCGTAATAGGAGAATCGATAATAACATTCGGATGATATTTTTGGAGGCTGTCTACAACCCTGAGATAAGTAGGTGATAAATGAGGCTCTCCTCCTGTTAGATGAACTTTTTTCAGATCTAAATATTGTGAGCTAAATACACTGTCAAGTTCTTCACTGGTTAATTCCTCTTTTTGACGGTTCGGAAGTTCCCACATGGAACAATATCGACAAGGCCCGGGACAAAACTCGCTAACTGTATACGAAATATCTTCTATTTTAAAATCCATCTATCCACACCTTATTTATTCTAATATTTGTCTTTTTAATTTGTTTTTTGTAATCTGTTCAAGATGCTCACGTACACTTAACCCAAATCTTGACTCTATCATATCGAGATAAACCCGATTTTCAAAATATTGATGAAATGCATTGTCTCTGAACCGAATAATCTCTTTCGCACTCAGATGCTTGGTCGGGAGAGGAAGAATAGCATAGCCGTGTTGCGAATAATCTTTCCACTCTTTCGGTAAAGCCCAATTTTCTTCTAACGCCATCGCATACAGTTCTGATCCGGGATACGCCATCGCACAATAAAAATTCGCAAATTCACAATTGAGTTCAATCGCCATTTCCAACGTTTCTTGAAGTGTCTCCTCTGTATCATCGGGAAGTCCAAAAATATAATTACCGATAACACATATATCGGCATTTTGTATTTGTCGTATAACCCTTTCGATATCTTTTACCCTCATTTTTTTCGAAGCGCCGTCTCTTACGTTCGGATTCGCCGATTCAATACCCAATGCCAACCAATTTACACCGGCTTTTTTCATGGTTGCAAGCGTCTCTTCTTTGATCGTATCGACTCTGGCATAACACCATATATTCAAATCAAGTTTTTTCTCGATAATCAAATCCATAATTTTCATGTAATGGCGTTCATCCAACACAAACATCTCATCCACAAATTTAATGTTTTTAACACCGTATTGAGTATGAAGCAATTCTAGTTCTTCCACCACAACTTCAGGTGTTCGGTACCGTATACCCGGCTTGCCGAAGGGGGCATTAATGCAACAAAACGTACACGAGTAAGGGCATCCAAGACTGGTATAAATAGCAGCATAGGGCATACGATGACAGATATCATCAAAGCAGTGCCAGTTGTGGGCTCGGTATTTATCCATCGGAAGTAAATCCCATGCCGCAATCGGTAATACGTCATCCAAATTTTTGGCAAGTGGTGCGCGAGGAGTATGAACGATCTCTGCTTCTTCCCATCTCCAAATACCGGGAACCGACGTAATCTCACGTGAGCCTTTTAAAAATTCTAAAAGGGCGAAGAGAGGCTCTTGTTCTTCCCCCTCTATAACAAAATCAACCGCTTCTTCCCGTAGCGTTCTCTCTGGTAAAGCGGAAGGATGCAGACCGCCAATAGCGACGTTTTCAATACCGATATTTTTCAGTTCTGTACAAATTCTGCCAGAAATACTCATATTCTGAGAACTTGCAGAGGGTTGATTTCCATATACAATGACACAAGCCAGCAAAGGGTTTAACGTGCCTGCTCTTTGGGCAGTTTCCAGTGGTGTAATATTCTCAGCCTGTGCGTCTATAATCGCAACACGGAACCCTTTGTTTCGCAGATATGCGGCAAAAGATGCGGTCAAGAACGGAGGTTCTATGGCTGAAATATCGGCTCCGAGATCCTGATAAATTTGTTTGCGATCACCGGGATTGATAAATACAATATCAACCATTGTGTCCCTTTAGTACACGGATAACATTTTGAAGCCCCATCTCAAAATGCTCATGCAAAGAGTCTCTGGAGCCTATCTCAAAACTGTAGGCACCCTGCATCGCTAGCGGCGTAAACGATTTGATAAGTTTTCGAGAATTTAGAAAATGGAGGATCTTGCTGTCCAACCCTCCGGCTTTGCCGATACCCTCTTCCAGCGATATCAACGTATCGTAGTTATCTAACACTTTTTCAAGCGCATCATAATTGAAATTCGATGGCAAAAACAGATCAATAACCCCGATATTTTCATCGAGTGTTTTGAGGGCATTGGCATATTCTACCGCTTTGTGTGTCATAAATCCTGTCGATAAAATAACACTGCCGCTCCCCTCTTTTACAACTCTAAACCCGTTTATCACATTGATTTCTTCGGCATCGATATTATGAAGAGGTTTGGCATCAAATCGAAGATACCGGATTCCTATCTTCAATGTCTCATCCACATAGCGTTCGGCGCTTGAGTAATCGCTTGGACTGAAAACAGTGACATTCGGCAACGTCCCCATAATGGATAGATCTTCCAAACAATGATGTGTCGGACCACTCATATCGTAGCTAAATCCGGCACCCACTCCGATAATATTCACACACATTGGACGAATTTGAGATAGGACCGCTAAATTGACGCGGATTTGTTCGTAGCATCGCATGGTGATAAACGGAGCGATAGCGTATGCATAGACTTTGAACCCTTCCAAAGCAAGACCTGTCGCCACATTGATAAGATTTTGTTCGGCTATCCCTACATTGAGAAAACGATTAGGATATAACTCTCTGAGTTTGTCTAGTGCGGGGGAACCAAAATCGGCTGAGAGAAAAAATATCAACTCATCCTCCGCCATTTTTACTCTAAGCGACTCAATAAAGACATCCCGCATAGCTCTAGGCTTAATCTCTTGCATCCAGCCCCCTTATGATCTCATCTACCTCATCTGGCTTTAGGGACAAAATATGACTGAGTGGATGGCTCTCTAGAAAAGGGACCCCTTTTCCTTTAATGGTTTGGGCGAGCACCACTTTAGGTTTTTTGTTCTTAGCCTCTTTTGCGGAGAGTAAAATGTTTTGAACCGATGTTACATCATGACCCTCAACACTGAAACACTCAAATCCAAATGCTTCGAATCTCGCAGCAAGTGGAGAAATATCGAGAATGTTTTTCGTAAAATCCAGCATAGAGACTTTGTTTTCATCCACAATAACGATGAGATTATCCAATCGGTTATGTGCCGCAAACATAATCGCTTCCCAATTCGAGCCTTCGTTGAGTTCTCCGTCTCCGACAAGGACAAACACCGATGAATCTGAGTGCTTGGCGCTCAATGCGACTGCCATCCCCGAAGCCACTCCCAATCCATGTCCCAATGAACCGTTGATTGTTTCATAACCCGGAATTATGGGATCGGGTATCCCCCCTAAAAAAGAGCCGGGTTTGCATACGTTTTCAAGCTCTGATTTATCAAAAAATCCCAAATCGGCCAAAATGGGATACATAGAGATGGACCCATGCCCTTTGCTGATTACAAAACGGTCTCGATCTTCCCACAACGGGGTCTTAGGATCATAGTTTAAAACACCGCCATAATACAATGCTACAAAAACTTCAATAGGAGAAAGAGATGAAGCAACCCTAGTTTCAATAGCTCTTTTATGGATCAGCAATGTCTCTTTTCTAATCTCATTGGCTTTATTTTCAAGAAGTTCTGATAGTGTCATAATTTTCCTTTAGCCATGTACAGGTACTTTTTAGCCCTTCATCAAAATTAATATTTCGTTTCCAACCCAAAGCTAAAAACTTATCACAATCAAGCATCTTTCGAGGTGCCCCATCCGGTTTAGTCCCATCCCACACCAATTTCCCATCGTATCCGATAATACCTGCAATGGTTTCAGACAGCTCTTTTATGGATATATCTTCGCCGCTTCCAATATTATAGTGGACATTTTCGAGATGTTCTGCATGTCGGAGTGCGAACAATGATGCCGAGGCCACGTCATGGGCATGAATAAACTCTCTCTTCGGAGTTCCGCTTCCCCATAATAAAACTTCTGAAATTTCATGGATTTTTGCTTCGTAAAATCTTCGTATTAAGGATGATAGCACATGAGAATTTTCGAGATCAAAATTATCATTCGGACCGTAAATCGAGTTGGGTATAAGACAAATAAATTTATTGTATCCAAACTGTGCATTGTAGGATTTAGCTGCGATAATCCCTGCAATTTTTGCCGCAGCGTACCCCATACTCGTCTCTTCGATCGCTCCGGTAAGCCAATCGGATTCTTTCATCGGTTGAGGGCAAAGTTTCGGGTAGGTACATGAAGAGCCGTAAAAAACTACGTGTCTTACCTTGTGTTTATGGGCGGCTTCAAATACGGCATGCTGAATTGCCAAATTAATTCGTAAAAAATCGGCAGGATAGGTTTTGTTACCGATAATCCCCCCCACTTTTCCGGCAGCCAAAAAAACGATATCCGGCTGACGCTCAGCAAAAAAAGTATCGACGGCTGCAAAATCGGTTAAGTCTAAGCTGCTTTTATCGGCTGTAATAAGATTGCAAAATCCCTCATCATTGAGTTGATTGAGGATTGCCGAACCCAAAAGACCTTTATGCCCGGCTATGAAAATTTTATCATTTTGATTAAACATTACTGTATTTGCTGTTGGTGATTATCGTATAACCCTTGATGAGTTCTTTAATCCCCATATCCAAAGAGTGAATCGGTTTGTATCCGGTCGCTTCGATCTTTTCATTACTGATTATGTAATCTCTTTGATCGGGATCTTTGCCTATTGGCGCTTCCATAATCGTAAAATTCGGGATATGCTCTTTGATTTTGGCACAAAGTTCAAGCTTTGACAAATTGGCATCACTAAGCCCGACATTATAAGCTTCATTTTTCATCCGTTCAAAATTATTGATCGCATGAATAAATGCACGAGCCACATCTCTGATATGGATATAGTTTCGTTTGAAATGCCCCTCAAATACGACGATGAAACGATCATTAAGTGCTCTATAGGTAAAATCGTTCACTAAAAGATCTAGTCTCATCCGAGGAGCCATACCAAATACGGTTGCCAGTCTGAAGGTTATGGCATTGCCTCGATTGAGGACAATTTCTTCTGCTTCAACTTTGGTTTTTCCATACGTCGAAATCGGTCTCAGCGGTGTTTTTTCTGTACAAAAAATCCCCTGTTCTCCAATGCCGTATCCGCTATTGGTGGTAGGATAGATAATCTTTTGCTCTTTTGAGGCAAGACGTGTCAAACTCTCAATCGCATCTCTGTTTGTCGTAACCGTTCCTATGGCATCTCTACTGCAAAGAGGAGCTCCGACAAGTGCTGCCAAGGGTATGATAATATCAAATTTTGGCAATATTGATTTTAATATCCCCTCATCTCGTGCATCCCCTTTTATAATCTGAAAATTGTCATGTGCACAGCATTCTAAAAGGCTGTTTTGACCAAATATAAAAGTATCCATTACCGTTACATTATGACCCTCGGCAAGAAGGCTTGGAACCAACATAGATCCTAAATATCCGGCTCCGCCCGTGACAAGTATATTAAAACTCATTTTTATCTCTCCAATGTAATCTCAAATTATAATTCTCTATCCATCTATATTGCATCAAAAGTTCTTTAACGTTTCGTACAAATAATCGATCTCTTTACGTATATCATGCGGATGATTTCCGACAAACCATCCCCGATCATGAGCAATATCCGCATTTTCTCGACTGTGTACGCTATAGTCATAATACTGTATAACATCGTGCTTCAAAAAACACCCTCCCGTGATAATGCGGTGTTCGATATTCGCTTCACGTAGCTTTTGCAATACCTCTTTTCGCTCCAGTGCCAATTCGGGGCGAACAATCATGGTAAAACAAAACCAAGAACTTTCACCGATCTCTTTTTGAATGATAAAACGTTTGTCATCTTTGAAAAGCGCCACGAAGTATTCCGCATTCTTACGCCGTTTGTCTATCAGATTAGGGAGTTTTTTCATCTGCTCAAGCCCTATCGCTCCATGCATCTCACCGGGGCGAACGTTATACCCTGGAAGAATAAATCGATAAGCTTCAAAAAAATCATCCTCTTTTTTTTCAAATATAGGGCTATCACTCTCTTGACCTCGTGTCCAGCCATGATTTCTCATCGCCTTTAAAAGATTATAAATCTCCTTGTCATCGGTTAAGACCAGCCCCCCTTCCATGGTGGAGATGTGATGAGAGAAAAAGGTACTAAACGTATTCACAAGACCCCGTGTCCCTGTAAATTTACCCCCCATTTTTGCCCCCATGGACTCACAGTTATCATCAAAAAGGATAAGATCGTGCTTCTCACACAGTTGCTCGATAGTATCAAAATCACAAGGGTTACCCAAAATACTCACGGTGACAATCATTTTCGTATTTGGGGTGATCGCATTTTCAAGTTTTTCGATATCGTAATTAAGAGTCTCAAGATCAATATCCACAAACCGAAGTTTCAGCCCATACTGCTGCAAAGGGTGAAACGTCGTAGCCCAGCTGATACAGGGGACAATTACCTCATCCCCTGCTTTTAACGAATTTTCTTTTCTAAAAAAGAGCGATGCGAGGGCTATAAGATTTGCGGAAGAGCCGGAATTGACCATTACCGCATACTTTTTGCCGAAAAAAGCAGCAAACGATTCTTCGAATGCCGCTACATTTTTTCCCATCGTAAACATATCACTCTCCACAACCCGAGCAATTGCTTCTCGTTCAGCATTGTCCCATGTTGAGCTTGCTAATTCATATTTCAAAATGCTTTCCCTTTAATAATTTGGTTCATAAACAATAACTTCCGACCCACCCGAATCAAATTTGAACGGGATATGTAAATACCCACCAAGTACCGCTTTAACGTTCTCTTGATGCTCTTTAGGGACAAAAAATAGCATGAACCCGCCACCGCCTGCACCCAATAATTTTCCGCCGATAGCACCCGAAGCGATTGCTTTGTCATACATGCTATCAATCTCAGGATTACTGATTTTATCCGAAAGCGAGCGCTTTAATTTCCACGTATCATTGAGCATTTCCCCGAATAAATTTATATCTCTATCGGATGTTAATAAGTTCAAGGCATCATCAACCAAATTCTTCATAGCATGTAAATTGGGCTCATTATTTTCAATATTTTCAATTTGATCTTTTGCAACCTCACTGGCAATTCGCGAAATACCTGTAAAAAACAGCATCAACGAACTTTCAAACTCTTCAAGTCTCCCTTTGGGAAGAATCACGGGATTGACAATAATTTCACCGCTTTGCAAAAATTCAATCATGTTTAGCCCGCCATACGCCGCGAACATTTGATCCTGAGAGCCGACATGCTCTTGTATCAGATTTTGTTCAATGTGTATCGCGGTTTTAGCTAATTCGTCTTTTGAGATCATTTTCCCCTCAAGAGCGTACAAACTTTTGATCAGCCCCACGGTAAATGCTGAACTTGACCCCATACCGCTGCGAGCCGGAATATCGCCATCATGATGAATTGATATGCCATAATCAACGTTAAAAAATTTCAATGTTTCCCTAACGCTAGGGTGCACTATTTCATCGAAAGTTGCAACATTTTCCTGTTTTGAGTACACGATTCTATGTTTATGATTAAAGAAAGGGGGAAGTTTTCGAATATTGATATAGGAATACTTATTTATCCCTACCCCTAGCACTTTCCCACCATGCTTTAGATAATACGACGAGTAATCAGTTCCGCCTCCGAAAAAAGATATTCTATGCGGTGTCTTAGATATAATCATTTATCTCTTTTTTTGCTTTTTCATAATCTTCTGGTATCCCTATATCGACAAAGTAGCCATCACATAAATAGGCAATAGGCCTTAAATCGCTCAAATATGCTTCTAAAAAATCTTTTTCAAATGAAAACATCTCTTCGGAAACATCGTATATACCAAATAAATCACGATCCACCAAGTATGCCCCCGCATTAATCAGCCCATGTTGTTTAAATTTTTTTTCTTCAAACATGGTCACTACCGAATCTGTCATCTCAACACTGCCGTACCTGTCAAAATTTTGCATAGGTTTTAACCCGAGCGTAATTTTAGAAGAGTACTTAGCATGTATTTCGTATAGCTTCTCTATACTAAAATTGAAAAAAGTATCCCCGTTTAACACCATAACCGCTTTGTCTGTAGTGTACGCCAATGCTTTTTTAATAGCGCCTCCGGTGCCGAGAGGTTTATCCTCACTGCTGTAGACTATCTCCATCCCCAAAAATGAATCTTTAAAATACTCCTTGATAAACACTTGTTTGTAACCGACAGAGAAAATCACTTTTGTGATTCCCCCTTTCTGTAAAAAAACCAACAAATACCACAAAAAAGGTTTGCCATTAATATCGGCCATCGGTTTTGGGACATCTTTAAGTACACTTTGCAACCGTGTTCCCATTCCTCCGGCTAATATTATCGCTTCCACATCAACCCTTAACTTTTTTTTTATAGTATCTCATGAATTCTCAAAGTCTCTTTGAATGATCGAAAAATGTAGGTATTTTTTACTTTTTATCCAATAAAACATAATTCTCAACAACCCATTCACCAAACACTAAAGCTGCCGTAAATGCAGGTGAAACCGCATTTAAAACATGAACACTTTTATCATCACCCTCCACAACAAAATCCTGTACAAGCTCAAGCGTTTTTTTGTTCAGCAATTGCGCTCTAATACCCGGTTTACTCCACTCTTTAAAATGATTTTCATCGATCTTTTTGACAAGCGATGTTGCCAATGAAACAAAATATTTTTTATTATACTTTTTCATCTCTTCAATCGCCAATGCTCGGAAAGCAAACGAGTTTTTGTAAAACAGTTTTACTTCATGGCTAACGATATTACAAAGTTCACGCATAGAAAATCCACCTAGCCCATTGTAATTTTCTCTCCAAAAAGCGGGAATCGCTGTAGGGCCTATCTTGATCGTACCATCTACAGTTACAGTATAGTGAACTCCTAAAAAAGGATTTTTAAGATTTGGGACAGGATAGATATTGGTTCGGATAGGTTTATCGGTACCGGAATATTTAAGATACATCCCTTTAAACGGGATAATCGTATAGTGTGTACCGAAACCAAAATCGTTAGCTACTTTATCAGCATATAAACCGGCACAATTTACTACTTTATCGCATTGGATTTTGATCCCGCTTTTTAAAAAAATGCCGTCTTCACTTTTTGACGCATATCCGTCTCCAAAAATAAATGTTACCCCGGAATTTTCTAATTTTTCTCTGAGCACAGCACTAATCAATATCGGGTCTACCGTAGAGGTATTAGGAGAATAGAGAGCTTTTTTATACGTTTGAATATTAGGATCGATAGTGTAAAGATCCTCTTCGTCTATGATTTGTACCGCTACCCCATTTCGAATTCCTCTTAGATATAACTCTTCTATCCCTGCGAGTTCTGTTTCATCTTTTGCCACAACTACTTTGCCACATCTGTTGATCGGGAGATCATTCTCTTCGCAAAATTTCGTCCATGCACTATTGCCATCTTTGGTGAACTTTGCTTTTAATGAATCCGCCGTATAGTAAAATCCGGCGTGAAGCACTCCACTGTTCCTCCCGCTTGAGTGCATTGCCTCTTTGGACTCTTTTTCGATTACCACAACCTCAGCATCCGGATGCTTTTTTTTGATGGCTTTGGCTATGGAGAGACCGATAATACCCGATCCGATGATGGCATACGTCATAATGTTTTGTCTATTTTGATCAGCTTCCAAAAACTCAAATCCATCTTGATTAAAAATATGTTTTTAGGCTCACAAACAGCTGTTATCTTGTTATAGATATCTTCAAAATAGGTCTCTGACGCTATGGCTACCGAATCAGATGGGAGAAGATAAGATAAAAAAACATCACTAGAGACAACAGCGTGATCTTCGAACAATTGTTCAGTCCATTTTTTATCATCATCAACATATCCTTTTACCCCATTTTTGATACTGTTCCAAAAGTCGAGACGTCCTAATTCTTTAGAGGTTTCCCCCAACGCATAAACCCAAAGATTTTCTTCCAACCTCACATCATAAGGTATCAGAATATTTCCCGTATTCATACTCACACATTCATTTAACGGATGTTCATCAAACTCGGCTAGCAAGATGGCATTATTGTGTATAAATCGATCGGCTGTTTTTCCATAGAGATCGTTTACTTTGCAAAATGCCAAAGCATCGCACACTCTTGGATTTTTTTCTTTTAGCCAACGCGATAACAAGTTGAAAAATTCTTCTTCCCCTCGTTCAACTAAACTGTGCATATAGGCAGAACTCTTTACATCCCCCAGTTTAAATAGATTGGTTCGGTGATAATAGTGTTCAAATAGATGAGCGAAATACTCATTGACGAGTAAACGCTCATCTAAAGAAGCAACTTTATACGGCATCGTACGAGATAACGCATCAGCGTATTGTTTCGCTTGTTTCGTATCTCCTCTGCGAAGTGCCATATCGGTCAAAATGGTATAAGAGCCTCCGAAATCAGGATGCAGATCTATTGATTTCAAGGCTCTGGATTCAGCAGATTTGTTTTCATGCAGCAGACACAATGCCCCGTAATAATGAATACTCGCATACACTACGTCTTTTAGCTTTTTCAGAGAACCCGCAGACTTTTCTTGTAGATATTCCACCAAATAATACGAATAGGCATCGTAATCGAACCCTTCCGGATCAAAACTTACCGGGTCTAGAACATCATCACTTTCCGGCGTAAGCACAACATTGTCTTGTTCGATTAAAAAGGAGTAGATCACTTCACCCAGAGCATAGTCGTTTGCATATATCGACATTCGAAGCGTATTAAAACAAAGGACTAACGGGGTTGACTTTTTTTGCTTTAACAGAATAAACAGGCTATTTAAATCCGCTGAAGTTTTTTGTTTGGAATAAAAATCAAATTTTTTCGGTCTGCGTCTGGAGTTTAAAAATATTTGCGCACAGAGCTCTCGCTCGCTCTGATTTGTATCTTGAATTATTTCAATATTATCTGGCAATCCCTTATTTGAAAGGATACTGGCTATATAGCAAAACTTCAAAAACCGTATCGAAGATGCCGGTTTAGCGAACAATTGTCCTATTTTCTCTCTTACCTTTTTAAAGTCTATCGCCAGCGTATCGTACTCGTTTAGAATCCTCTCTATCACCTTTTCGATGTTATGGTTGTTATAAACAAACACCCCCTCTTTTTCCGAAAAAAACTGAGCTATATATTCATCTTCGGGAACCAATGCGATGCATCCGGCATACAACGCTTCAACCCCTCTCGTGGAGAGAAGAGGACGTCTGGCATGGGTAATAACGGCGATTTTAGATCGGCTAAGTAACGTCAAATAAGATTTTTTTGAAAAAAACCGCTCTACTATTACGATCTTAGCCTCGTGTTTATACTGTACGATTTGATCCATCACAACCACTTTATCAGGCCATAGAGGATGAAAAGCATTGCCGGTCACCAGTAGGTCAATATCTTTTTTCAAAGCCTCTTCGTATGCGACGGTGGAAAGAACATCGCCAAGACAATAGGAAAATATCTTTTTATCGGGAAAAATGCGCTTCATTTCGACATGATCGCCCTCTCCTAGCACGATCAATGAGTCAAACGCTTTTAATTTTTCATACGCTCCGGCAAAAATATCCCAATCGGCACTAAAAGCCATACTAACATGTTCATTATAGGATTGAAGCGGGAGGTATTCAGGACCGCAGGTGATCGAAAATGCTGGATCATCCGCACTCAGTTCAATCTTTGCCTCGGAATAATCACAATCGAAGCGATAAAAAAAGATCGGATCGAACAGTCTCAAATCTGCCTTATAGCCATTTTTGATGGTATTTATAAGTTGTTTGGCGGATTCCAAAAAATCAATCTTTTCTAAAATTCTCAGCGCTTCTTCATCCGAGTTTAAAAACCAAAATCCGACGGCTTTATAGAATAAGGAACGCTCATCTTGAGCATTGCCTATCATCTTTATCCCTTTTTGCACATCGGCACTCATGACGTAAGCGCATCCCTTTAACGCACCGATAGGAGCATTGAGCGCTACGTAAACAAAATTCCCCTCCGCAAACGCTTGCTCAAAATTGTCGTAGATGATTTCAGGGGTTCTAATCATGGAATAAACATCTCGCTCTCCATGTCTTGGACACAATCAATTTCAATCCAGCCGCCATGAACCAATACCGCTTTAATCGGCATGATGTGATCAATAATCATTTGTAAAAAACTGGTCATATACATTTGAGTGAAACTTTTGCCGTCATACATCGCATCCCGTGATAAAGTCGCGTAAAACTCTACAATTTCACCTATTAGCTCTTTTTTGATTTTAATCAATCCCATATACTGACCGTGAATCTCATCATAGCTTTTCGGCTTTTTACCAAGCTCCACGATATTCCCAAAATCATCCAGTTTCATCGTTTCCGCATCTGCCAAGGGATTATCCATTCTACACTTCCATAATTCCAACCACTCTAAATCCACCGATGTAGAAATAGGAGATGGTTCAGAAAGGACCTTTTGCAAGAGTGAATCGGTGTACATAATATCCGCGTAGGAAATAATCAAATCATCATCCATCCACTCTTCAGCGCAGAAAAAAGTGCTGACCATGTTTGTCTTTTCATACTCTTTATTTTCAAAAAAAACGATTGTTTGATCTTTGAGGTACTCTTTTAATACATCGATTTTATAGCCCCCGACAATTGCTATATCCTCAATCCCACAATTATGCATCGTCTCTAAAATCGTAGTGATAATCGACTTGCCTTTATACTCGACCATGCATTTTGGTCTATCGTCCGTCAGAGGTCGGAGCCTTGTCCCCTGCCCAGCGGCTAAGATGATTGCTTTCATTCTTTATACTCCAAAAAAGTTTCGTATAAAATCTTTATCCGATTTACAAAACGGTATCTCTCTCTCAGGATGCCACATGATTCCAACAATAGGGAGAGTAGCGTGTTCAATGGCCTCTATCGAATCATCCGGACTTCGGGCAACAACACGCATCAACCCGCTGTTACTTAGTGCATAATCGTGATAACTATTACGTTCTCCGCCAATAATACCGAATCGATTTTCACTAACGGATATCGTATGTTTACAGCGAACATGCTCCGATACTTTGTTGATTTTGCCTCCGAAAAATTCTCCTAAAAACTGCATGCCTCTGCAAATACCTAAAATCGGTATCTCATTTGCCATCGCAAACTCTACCAACGAGCGTTCATACTTATCTCTGATCGTATTCTCGCTCAAAGGGTTTATAGAGCTTAAATCATTGCCGCCGCTCAGTATGATTCCCGATGGCGATAACGTTCGTAAAAAATCTATACTTGTATCCATGTATGAGAGAACAACCACATTTATATTCAGCTCTTTGCACAGTTCAAACCAATTCATATCTAAAGCCGTGCGCATCTCACCGCTGTTAGTGTCTCTATAAATTCTAGGTGTTATTATGATTGTTTTCACGAAATCACCCTGCATACCCTAGAAGCCGCATCAAGTTCTATAACGTTAGCTCTGGAATAGTTTGAAAATAGCTTTTCTCCGGCACCGATAATCGCCGGGATCCCAGATTCTGCACACCGAATAGCCATATGTGAATTAGCCCCACCATAACAAGTAATCAATCCGGCTATCCCCTTGGTCAATAAAAAATCGTATCCGGGATCCGCATTTTCTATGCAAACGATTTTATCTTTAATATTCTCTTTCTCATTCCACATGCTCACCTGGGCGACTACCGATTTCAAGGTTATGAAGTTGGGTTCCCCCTCCTCAAGAGAGTAGTGATATATATCCTCTGAAGTTACCAGCAACGAGGGAAATTTTACCGCTTGCGTAAATACATACTCATTTTTATTTCTTTTTATCTCGCTAACAAATAGATCCGAAACATCGGATGCCTCTACCGAAGAGTAAAGTCTCATAATCTCCCCGACAGACAAATGTGCCATATCGCCCCGACTGATACCGAGCCGTGTTCCGTATTCCTCGATATACATTAGAACTTGACTAAGACTTTTGGTAAAAATCAACTTTGCGTATTCTCTGGCCTCTATCGCCTCTCTTATAAAATTCGTCAATTCATCAAAATTTATTTCAAGATTATTTTCCAAAAGCAATGAGCCAATCATCTCTTTTTGAGAGGGTTCCCATTTAAAATCAATACGTTTACCATCATCGGGCTTGCTGTTAAAATAGGTATCAAAAGCCTCGGCATAGGTCAAAGAATTTATATCGTACGTACCGGGTCTTAAATGTCCGTATTCTTCCAAAAAAGCATCTTTTGACATTTTATCTTCAAAAACACACAGAAGATCGGCACTCAACCTCCTTGAAACAGTATTAAGCGAGTGTAAAAAATCTTGTTTTTGATTTGCGCTAAGAATACCCAAAGCCAGAAATGAATCCAGAAACTGCGTTGCCATAAAAGCGGCTCGTGCTATACCGGCAAACGGCAATGTACCGTATCGTTTACACTCCTCGATCAACCAATAAATCTTATCCACAAGTGATAAATGCGAATCAACAATTGTTCTATGTCTCTTTTTTAATTGTTCGACCTTCGCAATATCTTTTTTATACAACCCGCCATCTTGTTTGATCACATTGTTAGTCAGATGTAAAAGCGAAGATTCTATCTGTTTGAGTTCATCCTCATTGAAAGAATGCCCTTTTAGTTTTTGGAGTCTCGCCGGTAAATCGAGTGTATAGCACGAAAATAGGATCTCAAACTCAACCTTATCGTGAAAATGAGGCGCACCCTCCAAGCTGTCCAGATAATAGTCGATCAACTTGGCTGCAATCTCTTCATCCAGTTCTTTGGGGACAAAAGAGTTAAACGAAACTCTCACATCAATATACGGAACCCCTAAAAAGTCCACTAACAGAGGATGTGATCTTAGATTTCTATACCCGAAATTATCGCGCTGATACGCCCAAACCGAATCGGTCACCAACTCTTTATAAAGAGATAATGCCAGTTTTTTGGGTCTTATCCCTATGATTTCCGCTGGATTCCAATCGGGCATAACCCCATAAATAACTCTTGAACCCAATAGTGCCGGATGCGGCATGGATAGTTTTTCAATCTTTTTAGCAACTTTATGCAAAGCATCGCTCATATCAATGTTCGATAAGTCCAACGTAGTTTTTGAGGTCAATGGTCGAACTTGTAAAAGATACAATATCTCATCTACGAATGCAAATTCAATATCCAGTGCCTGATTCTCCAAAATGCTCTCAAGCTCTTTTGCCATACGAACAAGTGCTTTGTGGTACCTATCCTCCAGATCAGGCTCTCCATGTTTAAAACATACAAACGTTTTTAACGTATTTTTATGTCCTGCACTAACACCGTCCGTGCTCCCGGAAAAATCCATATTGGCTATTAAATAAGGGGCAAAAGTATCCGGGTCTGAAGTAAATAAAACTCCACTGCAATGAACATTTGAGAGCATAGGTTGTACGAAAAATTCATTCTGTAAATCTAAGGAACCATACGAAGCGATCACACTTTGTACGGCGGATACACATTCAACCCTATTTTTAGCCTCTACATTAGGAAGGCTAAGAAAACAACCTGCGTATGACGTATCATGTCCATCCTCTTCTTTAGCACTGGAGCGTACGATAATTTTATCAAAAGTGTTTGCTATATTTTGGAAAACACCCTCTTGATCATTTAAAAACTCTTCTATCGTAAAACACAATTGCGGCAGTATACGGCAACTCAGTAATTTACCCTCTAATTGTGCTAATGT
>Ga0156221_1117_pt1 | contig 26936 bp, 20 predicted proteins | sample RifCSPlowO2_12_FD_107869 | JGI IMG/M metagenome (GOLD analysis project Ga0156221, IMG submission 107869) | Sulfuricurvum sp. RIFCSPLOWO2_12_FULL_43_24
AGAACCGCCATAGATTCCGCATCATCACTTTCGATTCCGCCGAATACCGTGTGAACACCGTCAAGATGCGGAGTGCTTACGAAACAGATGAAAAACTGGCTTCCTCCGGTGTTTGGTCCTGCGTGTGCCATAGAGAGAGAGCCTTTTACGTGACGGTGTTTGTTAAGCGCCGTTTCACATGGGATTGCCCAACCCGGTCCGCCGGTCCCGGTGCCGTGAGGACATCCGCCTTGAGCCATGAAACCAGGGATTACACGGTGGAAGTTAAGACCGTTGTAGTAGCCGTCGTTTACGAGTGCCGCGAAGTTAGCAACCGTGTTGGGGGTTTCATCGTTGTAGAGTTTGATCCACATAACCCCTTTTGCGGTGGTCATTTTCGCCCATTGGTAAGATGCGAGCTCCTCAGCGGTAGCATTGTAATTCTTGAGTTCTTTACGTCCGAACATTTTGTGTGATCCTTGGAGGAATTTTTTGAAATTATAGTAGAACAATCTTAACTATCAAAAGGGAATGGGTTATAATGGTCGAAATTAATTTGGTGATGGTGAACTGTGGAATCTTGGTTACAGCGCTGGTTGAACAATATTTCTTTACGCGATCTTAACTTCTATACTATTGTATTTATCCTCTTTTTTACCGTTATTTTTTCCTCTTTGCTGATTTATGATGAATATCGTCAATTTGCGATGGCTGCGGGTGACACACTTGTAGGGATACATGGTGATCCTCATGCTCTCAAAGGGCGGTTGATTAAAATCATTGTTGAAATTGCGACACTGGCATTGATTTTGTTCGGTTTTATTATCGGTATTTCGAAGATCGTAAACAGTATGATTGCTCGGGATATGGAACGGTTTTTGAATTTTTTTGAGTCAGCCCGTGAGAAAACAGAGCTGATAGAACACGATGAACTCTATTTTTCTGAATTCAAACGGATGGCAGGATTTGCGAATGAGATGGCAATGACATTGCAAGAGCAAAAAGATTCCTTGCAACAGTTGAATGCCGGATTGGAAGAGAGAGTTAAGTTTAAAACACAGGCATTACAGCAAAAAAATGATGCACTTGAAGAAGAGCAAAAGTTTTCTCAGGGGCTTCTTGATTCTCACAAGCAATTTATCCGTTATGCTATCCACGAAACGCATACACCCTTATCGGTTATTATGGCAAATATCGAGCTGTTTTCGATGAATGAAGGGCGTAATCGCTATCTCGCCAAAATCGAAGCGGCGGTCAAAAATATTTTTAGTATTTACGATGATTTAAGTTATCTGGTCAAAAAAGATCAGATCGAATATCCCAAAAAAGCGATTGATTTGGGAGAATATGTCAAAAAACGGCTGGAGTTTTTCGATGAGGTTGCCCATTTCTCAAACCTTACGTTTAATTATCATGAGCCGGAGTTTCAATCATGGATACAATTTAATGAGACCAAACTTCAACGGGTGATCGATAATAACCTGACCAATGCGATTAAATACACCAAAAACGGGGAGGAGATTCGGGTCGGAGTAGGGTGTGATACCCAAGAATGCCGTTTTTGGGTTGAGAGCAAATCGGCTAAAATTCAAGATGTAGACAAAATATTTGAGGCATACTATCGGGAACGGAAAAAAACCGATGGATTTGGATTGGGGCTTAGTTTGGTCAAATCCATTTGCGATGAAGACGGGGTTGAGATTAAAATTTCTTCAGACAGCAAATTGACCCGCTTCGAATATTCTTTTAAAAAGGGCGTCATTGAAAATTCTCCTTCTTGAAGACGAGCAGATGCTCAGTGAAGCGATTAATGAATACCTGCTCTCTTCGGGCCACCGGGTCACTTCATTTTATGATGGGAGTGATGCTCTTGAAGCACTTAAAAAAGAGACATTCGATTTGTTGATACTCGATATTAATGTTCCGGGGATCGATGGGCTTGATCTTCTTGAACAGCTTCATACACTTAAAATACGTCCTCCCGCTATCTATATCAGTGCTTTGGTTGATATCGAGGGAATTAGTCGAGCGTATGATTTAGGGTGTTATGATTATCTGAAAAAACCGTTTCATCTTAAAGAACTCTCGCTGCGTATTGATAAAGTGATGCAAAGTTGTACGATTCCTCAAAATCATTTGCGTCTTTCAAAGAGTTACGCGTACGATGCTTCAACCGCTACATTGATGTGTGATAACGTAACACACCCCCTCACCAAACGGCAGCTCCAGATGATCGATCTTTTAGCGCGTAATCGCGGGCGTGTGGTTGATTTTGATCAGTTTCGCAACTACGTATGGGACGAAGAGTACGTGGATAATGCAACAATACGTGCTGAAGTGAGTCGTCTTAAAAAGTCTTTGAAGGAAGATTTCATCCAAAATATCCGCGCGTTAGGTTATATGATCGATATTCCTAAAAGTTAATAAAGTTACTTTTTTACACATTACTCTTTCCCTCCTCTCCATTTCTAACAATAAATTTTTCTAATTTAACGATTGCTACGTTAATGCTACGCTTTGTTTTCATAATGGCAGTGTAAAAAACTTATCAAGGAGTGAGAATGAGACATACAGTACGTCTTTCGCTTTTAGCCTCAGTAATGGTTCTGAGTGCTTCAGCCGCCGATGATTTAGCAGGAATGTTTAAAGAGGGGAAAGCCAGTGGGCAAGTCCGTGCTTTTTACATTGACCGTTCTATCGATTATAGCGGTGCTACCGCAGACTATTCTCGCGATGCAGCCGCTATTGGTGGTAAACTCGGATATGAAACAGGAAGTCTATCCGGTTTTAGCATGGGAGCGATGTTCTATACGACCAATAAACTTGACAGTAAAAGTGATGTGGCGAAAGAAAATGATGCTACCTTGGTTGACAGCACAACAAGCAACGGGTATTCAACGCTTGGTCAGGCTTATTTGCAGTATAAAATCGGCAATACTGCGATCAAATTCGGTCGCCAAGAACTCAATACTCCACTCGCAGGTGGTGATGATGCACGTATGTTGCCAAATACATTCGAAGCTTTAGTCCTCAGTAATAGCGATGTTAAAGATTTGACATTGATCGGTGCACACGTAACAAAGATTAATTATGGCACCTTTGCCAATGCGTATTCAGGTGGAGAGTTAGCGTTGACATCAGGGTATGGCTTGATCGGAACAGCTACTTCAGGAACTTACCGCAGCGGGCATTTCTTGGAGATGGGAGTTGCAGCATTAGGTGAAGGAACAGACACCAATGGAGTAACTGCGGTAGCCGCTATCTACAAAGGGCTTCCAAATACGACATTACAATTATGGGATTATTATGCGCATGATATTCTCAATGCACTTTATGCACAAGCGGATGTAACATGGGGATGCCCTTTGAATTCTGATATCAAGATGACCGGTTCTGCACAATTGATCCAAGAAAGTGATGTTGGTGATAATTTGGCGGGAGAAGTTGATAGCTTGTATTGGGGTGTTCAGCTTGCCGCTAAATACGGTAATGTTAATGCGGCAGTAGCGTATTCACAAAACGATGAAAGTGATACAGCTACCATCAAAGGTGGAACTATCACTCCATGGGGCGGTATGCCGGCATTTACGCAAGGTATGGTTACACGTCATCAGTTTATGAGTGGAACGGATGCTTGGAAAGTTAGTGGCGGTTATAACTTTAAAGATATGGGTGCTAACGTTACTGCAAGCGCATATTACGCTAGTTTTGATGTTGGTAGCAAAGGTGGATATACTACAGGTAAAACAACAGAACCGGGATTTGATATTATTTGGAATCCGGAAGCGGTAAAAAATCTTCAACTTCGTTTACGCGGGAATTTCCCGGATAAATTCAAAAATGCGGCTGAAGACACAAGTTGGGATGAATACCGCGTTATCGCAAACTATAACTTTTAAAGGAGGTTTATTATGAAACAAGAGATGGTTGATCGTATTAAAAACGATCCCGATTTTTTACAGCTCACCCGTGTGCGCAGCAAGTTCGCTTGGACACTGACGATCGTTATGTTGGTGATCTATTTCGGATTCGTATTGGTGATCGCATTTGATCCGTCAATTTTGGGGACTCCGCTATCGGAAGGCTCGGTTACAACCGTTGGAATCCCGGTGGGTGTCGCTGTTATCATCAGCGCATTTATCCTTACAGGTATTTATGTTCGACGTGCAAATACTGAGTTTGATGAACTCACTGCAAGAATCAAAGCTAAAGCAAAGGGAGAGTGATGAAAGCGTTATTATTAGCTCTTTTCTCGGTTGCTGCGTTTGCCGGTGAGGCACTCAGCGGTGCGGTAGAAAAACAACCGTTAAACATGTCGGCGATTATCATGTTCTTGATTTTCGTAGGGGCAACTTTGGGGATCACCTATTGGGCGGCAAAACGTACCAAAACGGCAAAAGATTTCTATACTGCCGGCGGAGGGATCACTGGATTCCAAAACGGTATGGCGATTGCGGGTGACTATATGTCAGCGGCTTCGTTTTTGGGAATTTCAGCTCTCGTGTATGCGAAAGGGTATGATGGACTCATCTACTCAATCGGATTCTTGGTCGGTTGGCCGATTATCTTGTTTATGGTGGCTGAACAGCTCCGTAACCTCGGTAAATATACATTTGCAGACGTTGCATCGTACCGTTTACGTCAAACGCCTATCCGTACATTGGCGGCGTTTGGTTCAATCTTGACGGTTGTATTGTATTTGATCGCTCAAATGGTAGGGGCTGGAAAATTGATCCAACTCCTTTTCGGTTTGGACTATGAGATCGCGGTTATCCTCGTCGGTGTATTGATGATCCTCTACGTAACGTTCGGGGGAATGCTCGCGACGACTTGGGTTCAAATCATCAAAGCGTTCTTGCTCCTCTCTGGTGCGACATTTATGGCGATTGCAGTTATGGCTCACTATAACTTTAACTTCGAAACCTTGTTTGCGACTGCGGTACAAATGAAAGAAACGAATGCAATTATGGCTCCGGGCGGATTGGTATCGGATCCGATTTCAGCTATTTCACTCGGTGTGGCGTTGATGTTCGGTACTGCGGGTCTTCCGCATATCCTTATGCGCTTTTTCACCGTTAGCGATGCAAAAGAAGCACGTAAATCGGTTTTCTATGCGACAGGTTTCATCGGGTATTTCTATATCTTGACGTTTATCATCGGTTTCGGTGCGATCGTTATGGTATTCCAAAACCCGCAATATCTTGACCTTGCGAAACAAGCAGTTGACGGCGGTGCTCCGATCCTCGGCGGCGATAATATGGCGGCAATTCACCTTTCCCATGCAGTTGGTGGTGACTTCTTCCTCGGATTTATCTCTGCGGTAGCGTTTGCAACAATCCTTGCGGTTGTTTCAGGGCTTACATTGGCGGGTGCATCAGCGATTTCACATGACTTGTATGCGAGTGTTATCCGTAAGGGTAAAGCAGATGGTATGATGGAGATGAAAGTTTCTAAAATTTCAACGGTTATTTTGGGAATCGTAGCGATTTACCTCGGTATCGCATTTGAAGATCAAAACATTGCGTTCATGGTCGGATTGGCGTTTGCGATTGCGGCAAGTGCGAACTTCCCTATTTTGTTCCTCTCTATGTATTGGTCAAAACTCACCACTCGCGGTGCATTGCTCGGTGGATCACTCGGTCTATTGACGGCTGCGGTGTTGGTGGTACTTGGGCCAACCGTATGGGTAGACGTATTGAAAAATGCGGAAGCAATTTTCCCTTACAAATATCCGGCTCTTTTCTCTGTGAGTGCAGCGTTTATCGGAATCTGGTTCTTCTCGATCACCGATTCTAGTGAAAACTCAGAAAAAGAGAAAGAAGCGTACGAAGCACAATATATCCGAAGTCAAACGGGTATCGGTGCAGAAGGTGCTGTAGAGCATTAACGAATTCGTCATCCTGAACTTGATTCAGGATCTAATTTATTAGAGTGCGGACTCGATCCGCAATGACGGGAAAATATTATAGGAGCACACTTGAGTCTTTTTGATCAAAAAGCACTTTTGATGTCGATCCATCCTTTCGACCTGCTGGGCGAGAGGATGATTGAGCAGCTGATGACACAGATGGATATAGCCTACTATCCCAAGGAGACGGTACTGATCGCTCCGAGGGTGAGGGCGGAATCCCTGTATATCATTATCAAAGGTATTGTCAACGAAACCATCGAGGGTGAACTCCAAAACGTGTATGGGGAGCGCGACAGCTTTGACGCCAACTCCCTCATATACGGAAATACCCAAAGCACCTTCAGTGTCGCCGAAGATCTCATCTGTTATGAACTCCCTAAAGAATCATTCCTCAATCTCCTCCAAGACGTCGAACCGTTTCAAAACTACTTCATGCAAGATTTCATTACCAAACACCAAAACCTCAAAGAACGACAGCATCAAAATGAGTTAACACCGTTTATGGTTTCCCGTGTCGATGAAATCTATCTTCATACTCCGTGTTTCGTTGATGCAGAGACTTCGATCCGCGAAGCATTGCAAAAAATGGCGGATCAGAATGGGCAGGTGATTTTGGTTCGTGATGGGGGGAGAGTCGGAATCGTTACCGACACTAATTTACGAGAAAAAGTACTTTTAGCGGATAAAAGCAGTCGTGATCCGATTGGCGAGATCGCGACGTTCGGTTTGATTAGTATCGAGCGGAGCGATTTTCTCTTTAATGCATTGCTTCTCTTTACCAAACACGGAGTTAAACGGCTGGTTGTTGTTGAAAATGAGGAAATTGTCGGAATATTAGAGCAGCTTGATCTCCTCAGCCATTTTGCCAACCACACCCATCTCATTGCCGCATCAATCGAGCGTGCGGTGAGTATCGATGAGCTCCAAAATGCACAGCGTTCATTGACCCATCTTGTCCGTTCCCTAACGACCAAAGGGGTACGGGTTCGGTATGTTTCCAAACTCGTGAGCGAGCTAAACGCTAAAGTGTATCGCAAAGTTTTCGAGATGGTCGTTCCCTCAGAACTCCAAGATAAATGCGCTTTGATCGTAATGGGGAGCGAAGGACGCGGAGAGCAGATATTGCGAACCGATCAGGATAATGCTTTGATTATTCGCGATGGTGAAGATGAAGCGGTATTTGAGCCGTATATGATGCAGTTAAACGGTTACCTTTTGCAATTGGGATTCCCAAAATGCAGCGGTAATGTGATGGTTTCCAATCCGTACTGGCGACGCAGTGTCGGTGGATATAAAAATCTCATAAGTGACTGGGTCGATACATTGAGCGAAGAGGCATTGATGGGGCTGTCGATTTTTCTCGATGCTCACTGCGTTGCGGGGGATGAAACACTCTTGGGTGAGTGTCAAAATTACCTGAATGAGCATTTTGAGGGTCGAAGCGACGTAATGGCCCATTTGGCCAAAGCTGCTTTGGCTTTTGAAACTCCTTTGAGTCTGTTCTCAGGGTTTGTTTTGGGACGTGCCGAGCATGGAAGTGAATTTGATATTAAAAAAGGGGGGATTTTTGCGATCGTTCACGGAATCCGCATCCTCTCTTTGGAGCATAAAATCACTCAAACCAATACTACCGAGCGGATCAAAGAACTCAATAATCTAGGATTATTCGACAAAGCGTACGCGAGCGAGTTGATCGAAGCGTATGACACGTTGCTCAGCATCCGTTTGCGATTTATTCTTGGACAAAAGCAGGGGAGTGAGGAACAAAATTATGTGAACCCTAAATTGCTGAGTAAGGCAGAGAGGGATTTGTTGAAAGATGCATTTAAAATCGTGAATACCTTTAAAAAGTTTCTCACCTATCATTTTCATTTGGGTATGGTGGTCTGATGTTCGAGCGACTCAAACGTGCATGGAACGCCCGAGGATTGAAGGACGAAAACTATGCGTGGATGTTTGAGCCTTACTGCGGTGATGAAGTAGTCGTTTTTGATACCGAAACGACGGGACTCAATACCAAAAAAGATGCGGTACTCAGCATCGGTGCGGTAAAGGTAAAAGGGGATCGTATTTTGACCTCCGAGAGTTTTGAAATATTCTTGAAACCTGACAAAGAAATCAGTGTTGAAAGTATCAAAATCCACCACATTCGTCCCTGTGATTTGGAACACGCACATGAACCCTTGGAAGGGGCAAAAAAGTTTCTCGATTTTATCGGAAATCGCCCTTTGGTTGGGTATTATTTAGAGTTTGATATGGCGATGATGAATCGTCTGATTAAGCCGTGGTTGGGGTGTGAACTTCCCCATAAACAGATCGAGGTTTCCGGACTTTATTTTGATAAAAAAATTGCCCTGATCCCTCAAGGAAATATTGATTTGCGCTTTGATACAATCCTCCGTGATTTGAAAATCCCGAGGATGGGACAGCATAACGCATTGAATGACGCGATAATGACCGCAATGGTCTACATTAAATTAAAAAATACACTTAAACTACACTAAGGAGCCTTAACTATGAGTGATATCGTAAAACCAACTTTTCAGCCGAACCGCGAGTTCGCTAAAAATGCCCGAATTAAAAATATGTGTGAATACCATGATTTGCAAACATGGGCACAAGAGGATTATGAGGGGTTCTGGGGACATTTTGCGTCTGAGAAAATCGACTGGTTTTCACCGTATACCCAAGTTCTCGACGAGAGCAATGCACCGTTTTACAAATGGTTCGTGAACGGAAAACTTAACGTTGCTCACCAATGTATCGACCGTCACCTCAGCTCACGCAAAAATAAAGCGGCGATCATTTTCGAAGGTGACCGTGGTGACAAACAAATTATTACCTATCTTGAGCTTTATTACAACGTCAATAAATTTGCAAACCTTCTTAAAAATGAGTTTCATGTCAAAAAAGGTGACCGTGTTGTTATCTATATGCCGATGATCCCTGAAGCGGCATATGCGATGCTCGCGTGTGCCCGTATCGGTGCAATCCACTCGATCGTATTTGGCGGATTCTCGTCTGAAGCGTTAAAAGACCGTATCGAAGATGCCGAGGCAAAAGTGGTTATTACCGCCGATGGAGCATTCCGTAAAGACAAACCGTACATGCTCAAACCGGTTGTGGATCAAGCAATCGATGAAAAATCTCCGGTACAAAAAGTACTCGTTGTTGAGAGAAATAATGAAGATATTACGTGGGTAGCAGGGCGCGATTACTCGTACAACGAACTCATCAAAAATCAATCAAGCATCTGTGAAGCGGAAATGATGGATGCCGAAGATCCGTTGTTCCTCCTCTACACTTCAGGATCTACCGGAAAACCAAAAGGGGTTCAACACAACAGTGCGGGATATATCCTTTGGGCGCAAATGACGATGGAATGGGTATTCGATGTCAAAGAGAACGATACCTACTGGTGTACGGCAGACGTCGGCTGGATTACCGGACACACCTACATCGTGTACGGACCATTGGCGATGGGTGCGACAACGGTGATGTTCGAGGGTGTACCGACCTATCCGGATGCGGGACGTCCGTGGAAAATGGTCGAAGAGTATAAAATCAACCAATTCTACACCGCTCCGACCGCGATCCGCGTGTTGCACAAAATGGGTGAAGATGAGCCGGCTAAATACGATCTCAGCTCTTTGAAAGTTCTCGGAACCGTCGGTGAGCCGATCGATCCTCCGGCATGGAAATGGTACTATGAGGCAGTAGGAGGCGGCAAATGTGCGATCGTTGATACCTATTGGCAAACTGAGACGGGGGGACATATCGTCTCTCCATTGCCGGGTGCGACTCCGATTAAACCTGCATGTGCAACGTTCCCGCTTCCGGGTATTATCGCTGAGATCCTTGATCCTCAAACGGGTATCAAAGTCGCAGCGGGCGAGCCGGGGTATATGTGTGTAACCCGTCCTTGGCCGTCGATGATTCGCGGCATCTGGGGTGATCCTGAGCGTTTCGTGAAATCGTATTTCGGGGATGTTAAAAAAGACGGACAACCGGTATACTTCACGGGTGACGGTGCAATCTATGACGAAGACGGATACATCACCATCACAGGACGTACCGATGACGTTATCAACGTTTCCGGTCACCGTATGGGAACCGCTGAAGTAGAAGCGGCATGTAAAAAACATCCGAACGTCGCGGAAGTAGCCGTTGTCGGTAAGCCGCACGATATCAAAGGTGAGGGTATCTTTGCCTACATCGTTCTCAAAAGCGATGACACCGTCGGTGAAGAGATGGAGATGGTTAAAGAGATCAACAAAGTGATCATGAAAGAGATCGGTAACATTGCGATTTGTGATGATATCGTTTTTGTCCCGGGCTTGCCGAAAACCCGCTCTGGTAAAATCATGCGCCGTATCCTCCGCTCTATCGCGAAAGGCGAAGCAATCACGCAAGATATCTCAACGCTTGAAGATCCAAGTATCGTTGCGACGATCGAAGCGAAAGTTAAAGGGTAAGTTTTACCCGTTCTTTTTTTCCCTTCTCGCTTCGGCGGGAAAAGTACTGCTATTTCGCTCTTTATTTTTTACCTTCTTCTACAATCATCTAGTACTAGACTTTTTGTTTTACTTTTAGAAATATTCAGTTGTGCGGATACAAATTTTTGAAATGCATTAAAGGATTAAGGATAGATTGAGAAGGGGGACTGGAGCCTAAAAGCTCCAGCCTAGCTGAACGAGAAGTTTATTAGTGTAGCTAGGTTCACTGGTGACCGTTCCGCCGCCGATGATGTGGGCAAGCTCTACTTTAGCAAAAAACCCTTCATACGAGGCATAATAGCCTATACCGATATCTTGAAGGGTATGGCTTTGAAACGTAGTATCTTTACTACTATCACTCATCGATGCTTTTCCAATATCGTAGAAGAGCCCCGCTTTATGAGTGACGTTGTTAAAAGCGGGGAGCATTTTAAAGAGTTCCATATTGACCATAATTCCATTTTCAGCATTGAGTTCGGAAGTAGGATAACTTTTGATCCCGCTTGTTCCCCCGAGACTAAAATCTTCGCTTCCATCGAGATTTTTATTTCCTAGCGCTTTTTGGAATTTTAGGGTTGAATCGAGTGACAATTCTTGATCGAATGCCAACGTATTTCCTACATAGCCTTCAATCTTGGTATATCGACCCTGTGTGTTTGCTCCTGCAGCGTCTGTGGCTTTTGACGTTTCGTCCATAAATTTCAAATTACCCGATGTCAGCGTTGCCCCTGTACTGGTTTGCGTGCTCATCCCCAAAAGAGTTTGTTTTTTCGTATGCGCCAGTCCGATTGTAAAAACGGTAATGTCTTTATCGTTGACAAGGCTTCCGCTTTGATAGTCGCTCAGATCTTTTTGTGCAATATTGCTAGTGAGTTTCAGTGTTTCGGCACGTGTTCGGATGATCGGATAAGAAAGTGAGGCTTCCATAATCCGTGCTTTACCCTCAGCATCCAGATAGGTATACTCTTCTTTGAGGTTATAGTCGGTTGCAGAATAGCTGAGCTCTCCGCGAAGACCGTTTGGCATTAGAGGCGCACTGTAGGCAAGTTTACCGTATTTTAAGTCTGAACCGTTACTGACTAATCCACTCATACTGAGCCGATCTCCGATGTTGGCGAGAGAGTTTAGGTTAAGCCCTGCCATCAGGCGGTTATAGCCGGTATAGCGGCTTCCATAATTATCTCCGAGGATATATCCGTCATAGCGAGCAGTTGGTTCAGTTTTTATGACGAAATCACTGGTCCCGACTTTTGAACCGGGCATGACATTCGCTTGGGTTACTTTGACACCCGGAGTCTCGTTGATGATGAGCAACGCACGCTCTACTGTGTCAGTGTTGACGATTTTATCATCTTTAACATTATCGAGCATTTCTTGAACAACTGAATCTTTGACGAGAGAGGTGTTGTCGAGTTTAACCTCACCGTAGTTTCCCTCAATAATTGCGATTTCGATCATCCCTTCTTGCATATTTTGGACCGGGATATAGGCTCTGGCGACAAAATATCCTTCATCACGGTATGCTTTAGTAATAATCGATGCTACTTCTTGAAGCTGTACGAAAGTAAGTTCTTTTCCTGTATAGGAGGCAATCAGTGATTGGAGTTTATTCACATCCATATGGACAGCACCGGTAATTTTAAAAGCTTTTACCCGTACGGTTTTACCGCTTTTGTCATCTTTCATGGCCGGAGTATATTTCTCGGTTCCTCCGATTTCGATGAGCGGTTCGCTTTTGGGTTCAATCCCTTTTGGCAGAGTTGTTTCGCGTACTACGTCGCTGATATTCGGAACAATAGGCGCTGCTGCAAGTAATATAGAAGTAGTTGCCAGTGATAGAGTGATCAGTTTACGCATTATTTAGCCCCTTTTTTTGACTTTTTGTTGAATACCGTATCGGTATGCATATCATTGTATTGCCCATTAGATTCATTCATTGCAAAAAACTCCTGCGCAATACCTTCAGGGAGATTGACTCCTCCCTCAGTCAGTTGAATAAGAGAATCTCTCCCCTCAAATGTTTCGGTGATCGGGGTCCCCATTGCTATAATTGTTTTTGGAGATTCAGTGTTAATTTCATTTTCATTGATGATTGACGTAATCACGCTTTCGAGATCTTGATTTGTAGTTTCTGTCGCAGGAGACTGCCATTGAAGATAAGGATATCCGTTGTTTTTGGCTCCGTCCAGTCCCCAGACCGTATTTAAATCCCAATTGCTAAATGTACTTTGCGTTTGCAGTTCAGCTGTAGTTTTACCGACATTCATTGCGTCTTCTGTTAATGTTGGGTTGAGGGTTTTATCATAGAAACTATCGGTAATCGTAGAATTGTCTATCGTTCCGATCACTCCGCCGACATTCGTCGAATCGGTTGTCGTGATCGTCCCAGCTGCGTAAGTATTGGTGATTATGGCACCGTCTATCGCACCGACAACTCCCCCGATCGCATCGCCGAATACTCCGTTAACGGCCCCGGTCGCATACGAATCGGAGAGACTCCCCACGAGAGTATGCTGAGTTACGTACGCCTGATACCATGATCCTCCGTTATAAGTATAGAGGGTATACCCCTGAGCGAGGAGATCCTGAACATCGCTGCGTGCTTGATATGCCGTAACTGCGTCTGTAGCCTGCTGTGACGTCAAACCACTATTATAGACATACAACGTATTAGTATTATCGCTATAACCACTCATCGTTCCGACTAATCCGCCGACATTATTGGTACCGGTGACGGCTCCGCTGGCATAGTTGCCGCTGATGTCTGAGCCATAACTATATCCGACCAATCCGCCGACATCGCTCGATCCATTAACAGCACCTGTCTCGTAGGAGTTGGAGACACTGCCTACCTGAGTATTTTTGTACACATTGGCGCTATAGTAGGTATTACCCTCTTGCGTGTAGAGTGAATACCCCTGAGCGAGGAGGGCTTGGACATCGCTTCGCGCTTGATACGCCATAAGGCCCTCCGCAATCTGCTGCGGTGTTAAACCATCCACAGTAACTTCCAAGGCTGAAATTTGATCACTATAGCCGTACGCTTCTCCGATTAATCCGCCGACATAGCTATCACCGCTTACCGCTCCGGTAGCGTAGCTGCCGCTGATGGTGGCGCCATCGCTGTATCCGACCAAACCGCCGATATCATAACGGGTGCCGGTGACGTCTCCGGTCGCATAGGAGTTGGAGATTTCCCCAAACTTAACATTTTTGTACACATAGGCCTCATAGTATGATCCGTTACTGTACGTATGGAGTGAATACCCCTGAGCGAGGAGGGCTTGGACATCGCTTCGCGCTTGATACGCCGTAAGGCCCTCCGCAATCTGCTGCGGTGTCAAACCATCCACACTGACTTCCAAGGCATAGTTTTGATCGATATAGCCGTACGCGTATCCGACCAATCCGCCGAGATAACGTTCACCGTTTACCGCTCCGGTAGCGTAGCTGTCGCTGATGGTGTCGCCATCGCTGTATCCGATCAATCCGCCAACTTCGCCAACTCCGGTGACCGTTCCGCTAGCGTGGCTTCCGGTTATCGTGTTATTATAGCTGTACCCGATCAATCCGCCGACATCCCAGTCGGTGCCGGTTACGGTAGCGCTCGCGCTGCTGTTGCTGATAACGCTCCCCTCATCGCTGTATCCGACCAATCCGCCGACACTGCCCATACCGCTGACGGTTCCGCTGACGCTACTCCCTTTGATGGTACCGCCGATGCTGTATCCGACCAATCCGCCGACATTGTAATTCCCTGAGACTGCCGCGTCGGCAATCGTAAGATTGTCGATTTCGCCGTTTACAAGGCTGCCGACAAAACCGACATTATCACTAGAGAGCTGGAGATTAAGCCCCGAAATCGTCTTGCCGTTACCGTCGAATATCCCGTGCAGTTCAGGGAGATACCACCCTGCGGCAAGGGTGAGATTGTTCATGAGTTTGAATTTCAGCCCAGCAGTATAGGCAAATGCCAGCATGTTGTTCAGATCGCTCAATGAGTCGATCGAATAGTAGCCGTTGGCATCCGCCGCACCCAGATAGGTCGCTGCCGAAAGAGAGAGTCGTGAGCCTGCCATCCAGTCATTAAACTGAGCGTCGTAAATACCGTAAGCACCCAGAGTATGGACACCGTTGACGGTTGTTCCGTCGATATTATAAAAACTGTTGCTGAGCGTATTGTTATAGCCCTGTCCAATCACGGCACCGACACTGTTGGTCCCGGTGATCGTACTCCCCATAACAAAGCTATCGGTAACGGTAGAACTGGACAGCCTCCCGGCCAGTCCACCGACATAATAGGTGCCGCTTACCGCTCCGCTGGAATAGCTGCCGGTGATCGTAGTACTCTGTCCATATCCGACCAGTCCGCCGACATAATAGGTGCCGCTTACCGCTCCGGTAGCGTAGCTGTTGGTGATGACGGTATTAGGGGCGTACCCTACCAGTCCCCCGACCATATAATAACCCGCAATACTTTCGTCGATCATCCCGGTATTACGGATATCGGCACTATTCGCAAATCCGAACAGACCGACATATTGACCGTTCCCATTAATAGTCAAACCGGTGATCGTGTGCCCGAGACCGTCAAACTTGCCGTTGAATTGGTAGAGCGATTGAAAACCGGCACCGCCGTTCCACGTGCTTGTTGCGGAGGCATCGATATTGCTCCCCAATACATACTTTCCACTGTTATAGTTCCCGATCCCCTGAAGGTCTGCAAGGGTATTGATAATGGTGTATTCGTTAGCGTTGATACTCAATGACGTGCCGGTTGCCATATCCACTTTTCCGGCGAATCCGGTGTCGCTCAAGCCCACTTTCACATTTCCACTCATCGCAAGTCTCGCCGTTCCGGTGGCACTCATAGCGGCGTTGACATTGATATCATGATCCGCAATGAGGTTTAGGGTATTTGCATTCCAGCTGATCGCCGAATTAACATTGATATCACCTGCATCTGTTCCGGTAACGCTGGTGGTGACGGTGGCATCGCCGGAGGCCAATTGCCCTTCCAGTGTCGCTGCCATTGCGGCGTCGATCGTGACGTTCAGCGGATCGATTAGCCATTCTCCGGCGTGGATCGTTGTCCCCTCGGCTACGCTCAACACATCAGCTGATGTCTCTACGAAACCGCCCTCCGCTTTGATCTCTCCACCGATATCCGCCGTTCCGCCGTGGGCATACACTTCGATATGTCCGGTCACGTCATCGAGGGTTTGCGCCTGAAGGAGTCCGGTGTTGTTGACCACACCGTTGATCAGCTCATGGGCCGCGTTGGTGGTGAGGAAGATACTACCGCCATCGGCGATGATCGCCCCTTTATTTTCCACAAGGGCATTGAGTGTCCCTTGATCGATCGCGATACCTACCAGTGAATCGCCGTTGAAGTTGAGGCTGATTTTATCTCCCGCTGTAAGGGCTACTGTCCCCATAGTCGCTTGAATAAGTCCTTGATTGACTACCTCTTTACCGAGCAAAGCGACATAGGCACCATCGGTAACATGGATGGTTCCCATGTTGATAACGCTTGCGGTACTTCCGGTAGATTCAAAAGTGAAATTGCCGTTCATGAAATTTTGATCGCTCATGTTCATCGTGCTGGCAACAAGGCCAGCTGTGTTGATCGAAGCACCGTTACCGAAGAGGATACCATTGGAGTTTAGAATCCATACTTGCCCGTTTGCATTCAATGCACCGTTAATTACCGAGTTTTCATTTCCGACAACACGGTTGAGGGTAATGGCTGAGCTGTTGGGTTGATTGAAATTGACCGTTTCGCTAGAACTGATACTGAAGCTTTGCCAGTTGATGGACGCCCGCTGGGTGCTTTGGTCGATGTTGGTTATCGAACCGCTTTGGCTGATGGTTGCCGTACCTGTCTGCACTACTCCGCCGCTGGGTGAAGCGAACGTCATGGTGCTTCCGGCTACCAGTGCAGAAACAACGAGGGAAATTTTCCCCCCTTTTAGAATGCGAAATGCATTGCGATAGTTATTGGATGGTCTCATTGTACTCTCCGGTGTAAATTTCGGGATGAATCATACAGGCCAAGTATCATCGGAGTATCATCAAATAAAAAGATTTTTTTATTTATTTATAATAAATGCTTATTTTAAGTAAATATTAACTATTATTCCTGCATTAAATGAACTGTTATTTTTTATTATAAAACGAGTCTGTTCTGACTTAAGTGTGTTTGAAATAACCAGAAAGAGAAAAAATGATGTATAAAAAAATTGTTTGCTGTTTATTAACATCGGTTGCTCTTTTTGCGCAAGAAAAAAGTGATTTTGAGTCACTTTTTAAAGAAGTGAGCAATTTCACGACTCAGACCAACATCAACATCGATCATCAACCCTCTGTTCTCACAGTGCTTTACAGTGATGACTTGCAAGCAATGGGCGTTAGAACCCTCAAGGAAGCTTTTGAGTTTGTCCCCGGAATCGAAACGTCGATGTCATCCTCCGGAAACAATAAAGTAATCACGAGAGGGGCGAGTGAGCCCAATAATTTTGTCTCCATCAAAATGAAATATTTTATTGACGGTGTAGACCTCAGTTATAACTACTATGGAGATTTTCCTATTGAACTCATTGATCGAATAGAAGTCTTTCGTGGTGGAGCATCTGCCATCTACGGACAAGGTGCCTTTCTAGGAGCGGTTAATGTCATCACGAAATCGGCTATCAAAAGTGCCAATAACAGCGTTAATGTGGAATCCGGAAGTTTTAATTATCGCAAAGGATCAGCTCTCTTACATACGCAAGTCGGTGGTTGGGACATAGGCTTTGATACCTATTATAAAAAGCATGAGCGGACGGTAGATGCTCCTAATGCACCGGTGGCACTATTATCCGCTCCATTGCCTGCAATGTATGGGGTTAACGGTACTTTTAGCGGTGAAAAAATATCACGCGAGGGGTTAAAAGAGGGAAGCTTCGGGTTTATTGCCCATAATGATGAGTGGACATTTACCTCTCGTTATTTTCAAAAACACTCTCAAAATTACTACGGTTTTTTTGGTGTGCTGGATTTTGATGATAATGGGTACACACAATACCGCACGGCAACCGCACAGCTAACCTACGAGTCTAAGCTCTCCGATGATTTTGCCCTTAAAGCGGATGTTGGAGTTTTGCAGGATCACTATGAGGTAAATACCTACTATTATCAGATCGAGCCCAATATGGTCGGTTTGACGAATCCTCATTTTAATATGCAGCATACGATGCAAACGACCTATGCGGAGGTTGCCCTTGAAAATGAGCAGTTTGACAATCACAAGTTTAAAATCGGTGTTTATGCCGGGTATGTAGACTTGAGTAAAAATCACTATGCGACCAATGTTGATGTTATTAGCCAAATCGGTATTCCCGATCCATTTTTTCCTGGAGTGTATTGGGCTAATCAAACACAGCTTACGACACTCAGCGGTGATAGAAGCTTTTATACACTACCCAGCGAGAAGCAAAGATTGCTCTCGTATTATTTTCAAGAGCTGTATCATGCCAGTGATGTACTAGATATTTCACTCAATGTTCGGCTTGATGATTATGAGCATTTTAACTCCATGCTCAGTTGGCGCGGGGCATTGGTCTATTCAGAAGATGATGTAAACATCTATAAGCTTATAGCTTCCAGAGCGTATCGTGCACCATCGTACACGGAGGCGTATTTGACCAATCATTTGGGAATCTATGTCGGAAACCCTGCACTTAAACCTGAAAGTGTCGATACTTACGAGGCGGCGTATGTATACACCAAGCCCAATCAGACACTGAGAGCCAACATATACTATTCCATTTATAAAAATGCGATTGATGCTACTTTTGATAATCAGTTTATTTATCACAACAACGCACAATATCGTTATAGCCATGGCCTTGAATTGGAATATACCCAAGAGTTTGAAAATCGCTCGAAACTTATGCTCAATGGTAGTTATACGCAATATAAATATACAAATGTCAATCTCGGAACAAATATTGAAATCGACAACCCGAATATTTCACAAGTTATGGCTCATGCGGCCTATATTTATCCGGTAATGTCCTCTCTGAACTGGAGTAATGTTGCACGATACTACGGTAAAAAAGAGTTGGCTAAATACAACGGAGAGATCGATGATGTTTTACTTGTAGATTCAACGCTGCAGTATCGGTTTTCAAAAGATTTAACCGCAGCGTTTATCGTTAAAAATGTATTCGATACGACCTATTATTATCCCTCTTCCGGTATAAATGTCTCACCGATGCAGCGAGAAGGAAGAGTTGTCTATGCAAATTTACAATATGATTTTTAAAATTTTATAGTTGTAGTTGCTCTTCATCTCTAAATTAGGTTACAATTTTGTTGCAATGAAATCAATTAAAAACCTAAATTCTCTTTCAAATCTCGCCAAATGCATTTGTGCATGAGACTTATAATACTGTTCCTATCTCTGTTTTTAGGCGCTTTTGCTGAGCCATATAATAGCAGTAGGATCGAAATGCATGCTAAAATTTTTCCTAAAATACTCCTCAGTGATACCAAAATCGAAAATAAATTAGTCAACGGGAGTGTCAAGATAATCGTTCTTTACTCTGATGAAGATATCAATGTTGCCAACAAACTTAAGACGCAGATGATTCGCTTTTATCCTTTTCTAAAAGAGCACCCTCTTCAGGTTGTACTAAAAGAGTACAGAGATTTTGATCCCTCAGAAGATACTACTGCCTACTATGAACTTTACGGAGAGAAAAAAAGTATTATCAACGTCAATAAAACGGCACAAAAAAACTCCCGTATCACCTTTGCGTATGAGAGTAACTATCTCGATTACGGAACGTTGATGAGCTTATATGTAAGTGATAAAGTCTCCCTCTACATAAGTATGGAAGCCCTGAAACAAAGCGATATAGTATTAGATAATATAATCTACAAGATAGCGAAAATAAAATGAAAAATATGTCGCTTTTTTTCAAAATAATTTTTAGCATCAGTTTGGTCATGATGATATTTATGGCTGTTTTTAGCTATCAAAATTATCAGACCGTCCATAGACAACTCACTCTATTGGAAGATGAAAAGTTTGCTTCGATTGCGAAAACTGTTGAGCCTGCTATCAGCATCAACTATGCTTTAGGACTCGAAAGCGGCTATAAAAATGCCATCAAACAGCTTTTTGATACCAATTCTGAAATCATTAAGGTAACATTGAGCGATACAGCAATGAAACCGTTTTATGAAGCATTGCAACAGAGGCATATCGGTACTGATGAGTCATCAAGAGAGTTGAAGATCGAAATGCATGACAGTTTATTAGGGACGTCTTCAGGTTTTATCACCATTCATTACACCCATTCCAAATTTTTGTACACGACGATTGATGCGTATAACTCATTTTTGATCCATATGTTATATTTGTTTATCGGACTGATGATTATTTTGATGTTACTGATCCATTTTTCAATCAAGCCGCTAAAAAATCTTACGAAAACGCTGAGTTCTTATATGCCTGGGGTAAAAATGGAGATCGCCCCTATGGAGGGGAAAAATGAAGTTGCAGTCATCAATAATGCAACCATCGAAATGCTCAAAAAAGTGGAAGAGGAGCTAAAAAAACGGATGCAATCCGAAAAAGAGCTTTCCCATAAAAGTCGCCTCGAATCGATGGGGGAGATGATCGATAATATCGCCCATCAGTGGCGTCAACCCCTTATGAACATTAATGCGATTTTACTGACTATCGACCGAGCTTATGAACTGGGGAAACTGGATGAAAAGTATCTGGAAAAGACGATTAAAGAGGCGACCGATCTAACGGGTCATATGTCTCAAACCATCGAAGACTTTAGAAGTTTCTTTCGCAAAGACAACGAAACGGAAACGGTAAATATCAACGATATTCTCACCTATTCATTGAACCTTCTCAGTAGTGTTACTAAGAATATAATCGTCTGTTTTGAGAAAGCCGATGAGATCACCCTGTCTCTCTATAAAAATGAACTAATTCAAGTTATTATCAGCATACTGACCAATGCCGTAGATATTTTAGAACAGCGTAATATCCCAAATAAAAAGATTTTTCTCTCCGTAGCGGAGTATCCTGAGGAGATTACTATCATCATTGAAGATAACGGCGGAGGGATCGCCGATGAGCATATCCACCGTATTTTTGAACCCTATTACTCTACGAAACATCACTGCGGTGGCAGTGGACTGGGACTTTATATCTGCAAAATGATTATCGAAGAACATATGGACGGTTTGATAGCCGTTCAAAATACGCACAGCGGTGCACAATTTACTATTACGTTAAAAAAGGGGATATTGTGAGAGAAAATTTGAGTGAATATACTCTTCTCTATGCGGAAGACGAGAACAACGTGCAAGCAAAAATGAATGAGTATTTTGAATCCTACTTTAAAGCCGTTTACTCTGCATCCGATGGTCAAGAGGCGCTGGAATTATATAACCGCTATATGCCTGATGTGGTCATACTTGACATCAATATGCCAAAAATAAATGGCTTGGAAGTAGCGCGAAGAATTCGAAAAGAGGATGCAGGAACACGGATCATTATGTTAACGGCTCACTCCGAAAAAGAGTTGTTATTGCAAGCGACCGAGATTGATATGAGCAAATATCTCATCAAGCCGGTATCTCCGATTGATCTTAAACAAGCTCTTGATAAAGTGGCTACGGAGTTGATATCTACCCCTAATAAATCGGCTAAAAATAGGCTTGAATATACCATTGATAAAGAAGGGCTGATTTTTAAGAGTAAAACTCTTTTGGAACTTTCAAAAAGCGAGCGGAGGGTTTTAGGTCTTCTTATTAAAAACATTGGATACTCCGTGGGATATGAGACTTTTTTTTACGATGAAGAGGGTAATACCGAAACGAATAATGAAGCATCCCTACGTAATATAATGGTCAAACTTCGTAAAAAATGCCCCGATCTTAATATCAAAAACATCAAAGATGTAGGATACATCGCTTATTGTCAAGAGTAGCATTTTACGAATCACGCTTAAGCAATTTGTGAGATATCCTCTATTTTCTCTCTTCGGCGGCTATTATCCCTTAAAAAAATCAACGTACTTTTATTTTTGTACCTGCGCTATGGCGCTATACCCAGTCTGTGCCACGGAATCCTGCATCATCCGAAGCGTAATCTTCTCATCTGTTATAACGAGCGCACTCTCATTTTTAAAATTGATTTTCGCCTCTTGAACTCCTGAGACACCCATCAACGCTTTTTTAACCGCCAGTGTGCAGGCGATGCAGTGCATTCCGTTGATATGGAGCTTCCACTCTTTGGCGTACGCGAGAGAGACCAATAGAAGCAAGCTGATGGCTATTCTCCCCATATCAATACCTCATAATAGGGATAGAAGAGGGCGGCAAGGCTAAAGAGAAAGAGTCCCCAAAAAAGGATCAATAAGATTTTAGAAGTGAGGCTTGGGACACAATCGCATTCGATCTGTTTTTTGATCACCATTTGGTAAAATCCGATGCTCAGCATCAAAACGGCAAAGGCGGTAAATAGCCACCGATAACTGTTGAGTTCGGGAACATTGATAACCCCTGCGAAGGAGATGCCGAACACCATAAAAAGGGTCGGAACCAAACAACATGAGGCAGAGAGAAGCGCCGTGATGAGTGCACCGAACAGTATGAGTACCGCGCTGCGCCGCTCCTGCTGCATCATGACATCGACGGGATTCTCTTCATCGTTCTCAACGTATCCTCTCCCTTTTACGATGATGAGACGGGTAGCCCCATGGGCAAGTTCCTCTTCACTAAAGGTGCAGTGCTGTGAGAGGGCAAAGCGCTTGCAGTTTTCCCGTCCTGATAGAGTGTTGACCTCTACGATAAGGACGGCATCTTCTGGGAGGGCATCGAGAGCCTTTTTTGTCTCCAGTACGGGAGCGGGGCAATCCATATCACGGCAGTCTAGGATCATAGAACACCTCTGAGGGAGTGGAACGTATAGCGATAGATTTTCGGATCAAAGGGGTCGAGGTATTCGCCGTCCACTTCGGTATACGGGTAGCCGAACGAGTCGAGGGTACCTTGGGTATTGGCGGGGTAGAGATTGAAATCGCGGGCGTGGTTGAGTGCCATCCAGTTGTTCTCCCAAAAGCCGAAGAATTTGTTGGCGAGTTCACGGGCGCGGGGGGAGTTTTTATCGATTCCTTCTTTGAGAACCAGTTTCGTGATGTCGGCAGGGTCACACGGTATCCATCCCATATTCGGGATAAAAAACTCCACCTTACAATGCTGGGCTTTGGTATTATCTTCGCCCGCTCCAAAGGCAGGAGAGAGACGTGAAGCTCCGAGCCGAATCCCCATCACCTCACGTGCGGGGATAGCGCTGGCGCGCATCAGCGCAACGCAGAGTGCCGACATATCGAGGCACTTGCCTCCCATGCGACCCTCTTTTTCCAACGTTGCTAACATCGCATTCGGGCTGCCTACGCCGCATCCTTGGACACTCTCATCACGGTAGCTGTTCGCCACAATCCAGTCGTAGATTTTGCGGGCTTTTTTGAGGGGATTTTTTTCTCCTCCGACGATACTTTTGGCAACTTTGGCAACGGCTCCGTTGGTGGGGATATGGGCTGAGGGGGCTAAAAACTCTCTCGCTTTTTCGAGTGTTTCGGGGCAGATTCGTTTGGGGCGGAAATCGCATTGGCGATCTCTCAGCGCAATACTCATCGTTATTTCGAGTGTTTTGCTCACGGCACTTTTTTCCCAATGGGCATAAAAGGTACGGGCGCCGCAGAGGTTATGATCGCTCTCGAAATGGCTCTCTGCATTGGTTGTGTTTCCAAGCTCGATAATGCGCTGAAATCCGTTGATATCGGAGGGGAGGGGAACCCATAGGGAACACTCTTTGGTGCTATGGTGGGAGAGATCAAAGCTCCAGCGGAGTTCATACACTGCAAGACCTTCTTTGATCGTCGGTGTTGAAGAGGCGTTAAGAAAAGAGGGGGTGAGGCAAATCGCCCCCGTAATAGCTGTTTTTTTAATGAATTCGCGTCTATGCATAAACATCCTTTTTTATAAATTCCCGTTCGCCCTGAGCTTGTCGAAGGGTAAGTTCATGGTTCGACAAGCTCACCACGAACGGCACTCATAGTATTACAATGTCACTATTTGTTTTAGCGAGAACTTGAGCAACAATCACAGCAGGTATCCCCTCGTTCAGACACCGTTCTAGCATCTTTTTGGCATTTTCAGGGGTCGCCGCAATCATAAGTCCCCCCGATGTTTGGGCATCGAAAAGGATCATCTCCATATCGGCTCCGACGTTACGTCTGAAGTGTACTTTGGATTCGAGATACTCTTTGTTGGCATAGCTTCCCGCTGGGATGATCCCCATCGATGCCATCGGCAACGCTTCGGCGAAAAACGGGACGGCGGAGCACTCTACTTCTATCGTTTTAGTGCCTCCGCTCATCTCCGCCAAATGACCTAAAAATCCGAATCCCGTCACATCGGTACACGCATGAGCATCAAACTCCCGTGCGATGAGAGAGGCTTTATAGTTGAGGGTACGCATCGTTTCAGCGACCTTCATCACGGTAGGCTCATCCAGCAGGTCTGCTTTGATTGCGGTGATCAGGATTCCCAGTCCCAGAGGTTTGGTGAGGACGATCAAATCCCCCTCCTGTACCGTATTGTTACGGAGTATTTTATCGGGATGGACAAATCCGGTGCATGAGAGACCATAAAGCATCTCAGGGGTTTCGATCGTATGTCCGCCGACGATTACCGCACCGCACTCTTGCGCTTTGCTTTGCCCGCCGCGTAGAATCTCGGTGAGCACTTCGGTGGGGTGGTTTTTTCCGTCAAATCCGACGAGATTGAGTGCCGTCTTGGCATCGCCCCCCATGGCGAAGACGTCGCTTAGAGAGTTCGCCGCCGCAATTTGCCCATAGATGAAGGGATCATCGACCACGGGGGTGATAAAATCAACCGTCTGTACCATCGCAAGATCACTGCTGATGCGGTACACGCCCGCATCCTCATTCCCCTCAAATCCGACGAGTAAATCTTTGTGAAACGATTTCAGATGACAAGTGACGTTTTCGAGCGAGCCGGGGGAGAGTTTGGCAGCGCATCCCGAGGCCCGGACAAATTTTGTGAGCTTAGCGTCGTTGTTCATCTTGAATTCCTCTGAGAATTTCGAGTGTTTTTGTGAGGTCATCATTGCAGATACTTACATCAGGCTTGATGGTCACTTTGTAAACTTTGTCGTAATACTGCGTCAATAAGATCTCAGAAACTCTGGACAAATCACCGTTAAGAAATGCGGTGATACTGGAATCTTTATCGTCACGGCTGATGTAGGGAGAAATTCGTTCCATCCGCGCCATAAAAAAGCGCTCATCCATCGCATCGTACATTCGCATGATCCGCTCCACTCTCTGTTCCAGAGGTGCTGTGATCTCAACGCGAAATCCCGATTCCATCTGCTTGTAAAGTGCAGCGGGAAGCATGATTTTTCCGATCCGTTTGCTCTCGGCTTCGACAAAAGCACTTTGGGCTGGATTAAGAGCGAGAAGGGCATGGGTCAACCGATTTTGGAACTCTTTTTGGGTGGGTTGTGCGCCGTTGACATCGCCGAAGACCGAACCGTAGTGATTGGCCATTTTTTCAAGATCGATCACATTGTCCAGTTCACTCAGGAGGTCGCTTTTGCCACACCCCGTATTTCCGGCAAGGGTTATAAAATGCAGTGGCGGGAGATTCTCTAAATAGTCGGTCACAAACGTTCGGTACGATTTGTATCCTCCGATAACACGGTCGATCCGGTATCCTATATCGGACAAGATCGTTCCGAGTGAGGAAGAACGCATACCGCCGCGTGCGCAATAGATCGCTATTCTGGAGTTTGGGGTAAATGTCGGATAGATATCGTGAATGTGGCGAGCCGCGTTGAGACAGACATACGAAGCTCCCTTTACACGTGCTTCAAATGGGGATATCTGTTTGTATATCGTCCCGATTTCGTGATGCTCTTCGTCACTTAGCGCGTAAAAATTTTGCGCAGAGGGGACGTGGGATTCACCGTACTCGTGCGGACTTCGCGCATCGATGATAAGGTCATAAGTATTTTGGGATTCTAAAAAGGTTTCAATCGGTATGGTTTGTATCATTTCGAATTTTACCATTTATCCGCTAATAGCTCCATTATAAGCCCCTTTATGCCATAATCCCACACATACAAGGGAGTTCTCATGGCGGCAGGTTCGACGATTTACAAAGCACAGCTGAGCATAGCCGATATGGATCGCAACTACTACGAGACTCACGAGATCACAATCGCACAGCACCCCTCCGAGACGGATCAGCGTTTAATGATCCGTCTTGCAGCATTTGCTCTTCATGCGTCCGACCAGATGGTTATCACAAAAGGGATCGGAGGGGATGACGAACCCGAACTGTGGGAGAAAAACTACGGCGGCGAAGTGGTGCTGTGGATCGATTTGGGACAGATGGATGAGAAACGGCTCCGAAAGGCGTGCGGACGCTCTGAACAGGTCATCGTTTATACCTATAACCTCAAAAGTGCCACCGCATGGTGGAGACAATACGGTGCGACGTTTGCGCGGTTTAAAAATCTCCGTGTAATCCATTTAGATGCGGAGGAAATAGAGAAGCTGTGTGCACGCTCTATGCGTCTGCAATGCAATATCAGTGACGGAGAGCTCAGTTTTCACAGTGAACGGGGAGATGTTACGATACTACAAGAACCGTGGCAATAATACGTCACTAATCGCTACACCTGTTCCTCCTTTATCTCTAAATCTGTTACCTTTAGCTATACTTATCCCCACTATTATCTCACTTTACGGATAAACGCATGAAACGAAAAATCGGAAAATTTAAAAGTTCTATCGCGACTCTCGAACTTCAAGACCGCGTATTGCGCGAAAATACCCTTATTCTGGCGGAACCGGGTTCAGGAAAAACACACCTTGCAAATAAAATTCGAGAATTTGTAATTGAGAGCGGTATTCCTACCCTTTATCTCGATTTTTCCGATCCTACCCCGGATCAAGTTGAAGAAAAATTCAAAATCAGCAGCGATTTTTACTATATGCATTTTAATGAAAGTGATGAGTTTGATGCTGCATTGGACACCGCAATCGCGGAACGTAAAAATATCTATATGGCAGTCAGCCCTGCATTTTTTGCAAGTAAACGGGATATCAAAAGCAAGCTTTCTCAAATGATGCAAAAGCGTGAACTTTTGGAAAATTATTACTACATTATGCAGGAAATCGCCAGCCTAGAAGGGTTTTATACCAAATTCGAAGACTTTATTTTCTATATCTTCGATCTTGTTAACCTGAAAAAATTCGGCCTCACCTTTTTGGCACAGCCGCATGAGATGTTTGAGAACCCGCGTATTAAACTTCTGTTTTCATTCCTCTTTGTCGGTCGTTGTACGAATGCTTTTTATTACAATACGACAGTTCTTCGCTCGATGGAACCGAATACCTTCTTGTATCAGCATCGCGTCGATAATCGTTCCCTTCTCTTTA
>Ga0156221_1095_pt1 | contig 26803 bp, 27 predicted proteins | sample RifCSPlowO2_12_FD_107869 | JGI IMG/M metagenome (GOLD analysis project Ga0156221, IMG submission 107869) | Sulfuricurvum sp. RIFCSPLOWO2_12_FULL_43_24
TCATCTCATCCTCCTTGGGATTTTTAAGGCACACACTATCAGGGCTCGGTAGCATTCATCACTGAGACCCGTTTTTCCTAATTGGTTACTATCGACCATTGTCCCTCTTTTCTGAAACATAAATACGAGGAGACGCCATACTTTGATTGTAGTGCTATGTAGATTAAATGAGGATTAAAATGTGTTAATAATTATTTTGCCCAATCGATTTTGTTTTATCTAAAAGACTTGACGTTTGTTTTTTGTGTGTTATAATCGAAGTTCCTCTATATCACTACAAGGTGGGTAAAATTATGAATATCTCTCTCGTCGGACGCCACATCGAGCTCAGCGATGCAATAAAAGATCATCTGATGCACTCTATCGATACACTTAGTAAATATCATCTCGACCTTATCAGTGTCAATGCGGTCGCAAGTGCAAATGAGCGTAAAAAAGGGGTAACAATCGAATTCACGATCAACGTTGCCGGAAAAAATACTATTGTGATCAGCCAACGCGACGATGACCTCTACGCCGCCATCGATATCGCAATCGACCGTGCCCAAAAAGCGCTCCGCCGTTTGCATGATCGAATATCAGATCATAAAAATGAGGGGATGAATGAAGCCAAACAAGCAGCAGCCGCAAAAGTAGACTTGCATGAAGCGAGTGAATCGATGGAAGACGAAATCGTTCCTGCCGAACCGGTACTCTTTAAACCCCAAGAGGTTGCCGAAGTGTTAGAAAAACTTAAAGAGAGCACAAAAGTATTTGATGTATTTTATGATAACGACGGGAAAATGCGAGTGCTGTATAAACGTGCTGATGGACGGTTTGGACTATATTGATCCTCTGTCATCCTGAACTTGATTCAGGATCTAAGATTGCGGATCACGTCCGCAATGACGGAGAATCTAACCACTTCTTCACTTCTTTTACAATTTTTTCATCTTCTCCGATGTCCGCCCATCGAAATTTTTTACCGCTTTGGATACTCCCTTCCAACAAATCACCGCTTGAGCGGAATTTCAAATCCAATGCCGCGATCTCAAAACCGCTGTTGCACGTGCTAAACGATTCTAACCGCTCATTTTTACCGCTTTTATTGCTGTAAAGATAACAATACCCCTGCAATCCGGTACGGCTCACACGGCCTCGAAGCTGATGGAGCGTCGAGAGTCCCAATCGCTCTGCTCCGACAATGACGACGGTAGAGAGATGCGGAAGAGAAATCCCCACTTCCACTACGGTCGTTGCGAGAAGGATATGCCCGTTTTCGCGAAATGCTATCAATACCCCCTCTTTCTCTTTATCTTTTCCGTGAGTGACGTAGACATTCTCAAAATTCTTCTCCCAGTATCCCCGTGCTTCTTCGATACTTTGATAATTGATACTCTCACTCTGCTCCACCAGCGGATAGACGATAAGCACTTGATGGTTTTGGGCTATTTCGGAGCGAATATGCTCCAGCAGAGCGGGAAAATCGCTTTTGCCGATAATACGGGTGGCAATATTTTTCGTAAACGGGGTTTGGACAATCAAACTCACATCGATGTGAGCCGAATCGATCATTGCCTGTGTGCGGGGAATCGGGGTAGCAGAGAATTGAAGATAGTGTGGTGAGGTGTCATTATCAGTGAGTTTGGTCAGGGCATGGCGCTGAGCCGTACCGAAACGGTGCTGTTCGTCCACCATTACAAGCCCTGCCTCAGGGAGAGGGCGATGAAGAAGTGCGTGGGTGCCGATAATGAAATCGTAATCCTCTAACGATCCTTTTTTCGTTGCATTGGTTACCAATGCGATTCGCAAATCAGGGAGAAACTTTTGCGCCTCTTCATAAAGCTGCGCGGCAAGAATCGTCGTCGGTGCCATCAAAATAGAGCGATACGGATGCATCAAAATAACCGAAGCCAAAATCACCATCGTTTTTCCCGAACCGACATCCCCGACGATCATCCGACGCGCGGCATTTTCTCCTTTTAAGTCGTTCTCTATAGCATTTATCGCTTTTTTTTGATCCTCTGTCAGTTCAAACGGGAGGGTTTTCATCCATCTTTTCACATTACCTGAAGCACGAAATGAGGTTTTATGATAACGGCGCTTGAGACGGAGGCGACGCATATACTCAAAGAGTTCGCCAAATTTAAGGGCATACAGCTGTGGTTCACTCAGAGGCTTCGGTTGATCAGGAAAATGGATACCATAGAGTTCACGGGCAATATTTTCAGGCAATCCATCTGCGATCAGATTTTCAACGGTAATATTTTTTTCAATCAATCGACGCATTATATCGGCTCGAAGAGGGGTCTTATAGATTGGGACGAGGGAACCGACAGCGCTGATTTTTATCGGATGGACCATCGTCCATTTTCCTAGTTCCCACTGCGCTTTTCCGCTGAAAAAGGCTCGTTCACCTTTGGGGAATTGATGGATCATATACGGTTTGGGATGAAAAATCACCCCCTCAATCACCGCATCAAGGTTATGGGAAAAAAAGGTTATTTTGAGGGTTTTAGGGGTACGGACGACATGTTCTACTGTCGCATCGATAACGCACGACGCATTGGGGATAAGTTCTTGACTGAGACGGCGATCTTCAAATGTGGTGGGGGAAATGAGAGAGAGGGCGGTAATACTGCCGACCCCTAAACGGTGAAATTTCTCACCGTCCTCACTTGGTAACGATAGCATAGCTAAGATCGCGGATTTCGCCGTGGCGTTTGATAAAATCGTTCACGTCATCAAGGGTGAGCGCACGGATCATATCTAATTCTTGAACACTTGATCCAAGCGGTTTTCCACTGTAATATTCGCCAAATGTTCTGCCCAAACGCTGTGAGAGAGTTTCAACACGAAGAGGCTCTGAACCGAGTAAAAATTTGCGGGCTTGATCCAGCTCGCTCTGGGTCACTCCGTAGCGAACAAAAGTATCGATTACTTCGACCACCGTTTTTTTCGCTTCACCTTGTGATTCTAATTTTGTTTGAAGATAACCGCTGAAATAGGTATGGGTTTTAGCTACAGATAGACGTGAGTACGCTGAGTAAGCAAGCCCCCGTTTGACCCGAATCTCTTCCATCAATCGGCTGCCGAATCCACTGCTTCCTAAAATAAACATCGCGACACGGGCTTTGTAAAACTCACTATCACCCTCCCTCATTGCAAAAGGAGATGCAAAATAGAGATATGCCTGCTCGGTTTGGGGGCGGTTTAAGATCGATTCTTTCGGAGCCTTTCGAGGATCGTAATGACGCTCGTTCCCACCTTTTCCTACTTCTAAAAGAGTTAGGAGAGATTGAACTTTGGCTTTGGCATCAGCTATGGAAATATCACCACCCATTACGATCAGTGCATTAGAAAGAACGATATGATCTTTTTTAAATTTTTCAACGTCGCTGAGTTTGATCCCTTTAATACTCTCTTTAGTCCCGATATTAGGCACCGCCATCGGTGTACCCTCAAACAGTACCGCTTTAAGTTCATCCGAAGCCACCGTATCGAAATCGGCCTCTTTACGAGCGATATCGCTGAGCGCCATCGTTTTCACTTTTTCAAGCGATTTTGCGGTGAAGTTCGGTTCACGCAATTGTTCATTTAATAGTGAGAGCCCTGTATCGAACTCCTCTTTTAAACTGCCAAGTTCGATGACAAAAGTCTCATTTCCCGCATTAGCGCTGAGTTGAATAGCTCTCGCATCCAGTGCGTCGGCAAAGCCGACTGAACCTTTTTTCAATGACCCTTCATTCAACATTTTTCCGCTCATACGTGCCAATCCGTAATGTTTTCCCTCATCGATACTGCCGCTATGGGTAAAAACAACCTGCATCGAAACGATCGGGAGACGTTTATCCTCTTCGAAAATAAAAGGGATTTTCACCCCTTTGACCTCAATAAAATCCAATGTGCTTGCCATAAGTGCTTGCCCTAATAGTAAAATAGCTAAAAAAAACTTACTCACACTAATTATCTCTGCCCTGAAAAGGGCTAGCTTCAGTGCCACAGCGGCTAGCGTAACCGGATGGGCTTTGCTCATTCGGTGTGAAAATCTCAAGTAGATCGTAAGCGGTATTACGAATCGCCGGAGTTTCACCGATATCGCGGATAAGACGAACCATCTCATCTTTTGCCATACGAAACCCCGCCCCCGCACTGCGGACAACATTCTCTTCCATCATCGTCGAACCCAAATCATTTGCACCATAGAGCAGTGCCATCTGGCCGATGTAGGGACCTTGGGTAACCCATGAACTTTGAATATTCGGGAAATTGTCCAAGAAAAGGCGGGATACCGCTAACAGTCTGAGATAACGGTTGGAAGATTGTTTTTCAATCTCAGGGTGTTCTTCCATTAATTGTGTATTCTGACCTTGAAACGACCACATAATAAAAGCACGGAATCCGCCCGTCTCATCTTGAAGATCACGGATGAGATTCCAATGCTCGATAATCTCTTCATCGGTCTCTACCGTACCGTACATCATCGTGGCGGTTGATTTAATCCCTAACTTATGGGCTTGGCGGTGAACATCCACCCACTCTAACGAATCCATTTTTTTCGGAGCGATAATATCACGTACGCGGTCACTGAGAATCTCAGCCCCAGCTCCGGGAATCGATGCGAGCCCTTTGGCTTTCAAACGGCTCAAACACTCTTGAATCGAGATATGGGAAACTTTAGCGATGAAATCAAGCTCAATCGAAGAGAAGCCATGTATTGTGATCGTCGGATATTTGGTGTGAATATGCTCCACCAAATCCTCATACCATTCGATTTTAAGCTTCGGATGAACGCCCCCTTGAAACAAAATCTGGGTTCCGCCGATTTCTAAAAGCTCATCAATCTTTTGGTCAATCTCTTCGAAAGTAAGGACATAGGCATCTTCGTCTTTACCGTGACGGTAGAAAGCGCAAAATTTGCAGTCAACCCAGCAGACGTTGGTATAATTGATATTGCGATCCACGACAAACGTCGTAATGCCCTCTGGATGCAGCTCACGCTTGCGAGCCGTTGCCATCTTTCCGAGTTCTTTAAGATCAGCGTGGCGAATGAGTTCGAGTGCTTGCTCTTTACTAAGGCGCATTGTGTCTATTTGTCTCGTGAAATTGCGTCGAGAACGCCATTGATAAACTTTGGTGATTGTTCACTTCCGAACGCTTTTGCCACTTCGATCGCTTCGTTGATGATAACCGCCGAATCGAGCTCACCGTACATAATCTCATATCCGCCCAAACGGAGTGTCGCACGCTCAATCGAACCTAAACGGTCAAAATCCCAATCTTTGAGATGTTTAACGATTGCTTCATCCACTTCCGCCAAATGTTCCGTTACCCCTTTGAATAAATCAAGGGCAAAATCACGCTGTTTGTTTCGAATTTTTTTCTCTTCGAGAATCTCATCACTGAAATCGGCAATGCTTTGGTTCCCCAAATCGTATGCGTACAATAAACTGACTACCGCCATGCGGGCTTGATGACGTGTTGCCATTATGCGCCAATTTCCGCGTATAAATCTAACATTTCGATGACAACAGTCATTGCTTCAAACCCTTTATTCCCTGCTTTGGTCCCTGCACGCTCAATCGCTTGTTCAATAGTGTCCGTGGTCAAAAGACCGAACGATACCGGTTTTTTGTGTTTCAAACTCACCGTTGCAATCCCTTTGGTCGCTTCAGCGGATACGTAATCAAAATGAGGCGTTGAACCACGGATTACGGCACCCAATGCACATACTGCGTCGTATTTACCGCTCGCTAGGAGCTGCTCGATCACCATCGGAAGCTCGAACGCACCCGGCGCTAAAACGTGGGTCAGCTCATCAGCGTTTCCGCCGTGACGCGCATAGGCATCTTTCGCCCCTTCTACAAGACGATCAACAATAAAATGGTTCCAGCGTGTGCTGACGATCGCTACTTTTTTATCCGTGCGAACACGAAGTTGTCCTTCGATAAGTTTCATAATTTTCCTTTTATTTATTTTATACGCCATCGGAACTCGTCCCGCTTGGCTACGCTAACGCTGTGTTTTCTTCGGCAGAAAGCCCAACGCACTAGTTCGTTATTTTATTGCATCCAATTGCAACAATTTTTCGCTAAGTTCTTCTAATTGTTCTAATTTTAGCATATTCGGCCCGTCACTCAAAGCGCAAATAGGGTCAAAATGGGTCTCAAAGAAAAATCCGTCCACTCCGACAGCCGCAGCAGCTCGTGCGAGGTGTGGAACCATCGAACTGTCTCCTCCGGTTTTACCCGTTCCCGTTCCCGGCATTTGCACGGAGTGGGTTGCATCGAAAATAACCGGAGCGTATTCACGCATGATTACGAGTGAACGCATATCGACTACGAGGTTGCCGTATCCGAAACTTGAACCCCGTTCACACAACAAAACACCGTGTTTTTGAGAAGCTGCATAACTCACCTCATCACATCCTCGGGTTTTAAGCACTTTGGCAACCGAAAAGCGCATATCTGCGGGAGTCATAAACTGCCCTTTTTTGATATTCACCATTTTATCGGTTTTGGCCGCCGCCACCAATAAATCGGTTTGACGGCATAAAAAAGCAGGAATCTGTAACATATCGACCACTTCTGCCGCAAGGGGAACCTGATAGCTCTCATGCACATCGGTGACGATTTTGTAGCCAAAATCGTCTTTGACCTTTTGGAGTATTCGAAGTCCCTCTTCGATCCCCGGTCCGCGATAGCTCTCCAGTGAAGTGCGGTTCGCTTTGTCAAAACTCGATTTAAAATAAAAATCAAATCGAGGATCATTCTGATAGCGTTCGAGCGATTTGGCGATTTTAAAAATCGACTCTTCGCTCTCGATGACACACGGTCCGGCTAAAAGTATCATCCATGCTCCTATGAGTTAATAGTGATATTGTACTGTGAAAAAATTAAAATCCCTTTCGACAAGGGCGTTTATTTTTTCGTAACAGTTCAACCCCTTTAGCGCACTGCAAATGTATACGAAATCGATAACTTCGCATCACTATCGTCTTTATCCAATAGCCCAACAAACCGCTAAAACGGATCCATCCCAGCAATGAGATACTGGCATACTTTCCGCCCAAAGCGATGAGCGTCCCTCGTATCCGTAAATCAGAGGGAGTCATTATTTCATTTTTCATCAATGCTATGATATTTTTTGCCGCATGTTCAGCGCTTTGCCCTGCACTTTGGGCCGAAGGGGAAACCACATTTCCTTTTCGGTCACGTAACTCGGCTATATCTCCAACCGCGAAGACCTGTTCGCATGATGAGAGGCGTAAATACTCATCGACGATTAATTGCCCTTTTTTATTTTTCGGAACATCCAGAGTCGATGTCAAAGTCGATGCAACAATCCCCCCGGCAAAAATCATAAAATCAAAACAAACGGACTCTTTTTCATTGAGAATCAGAGTATGTTCATCGACCGATGTAATGCGAGAGTGATTGATAATTTTCACCCCAAGCTGCAAAAGTCGCTGCGTTGCGTGTCGGACCAAATACTCTTCCATCCCGTCCAAAACATTTTTATGCGGAATAATTAAACAAATATGTATTTTTTCGCAGGTAAGGGTATTATCTCTGTGAAAAATCCGTACATAATGGGCCATTTCCGCTGCAATTTCGACACCGCTCAACCCGCCTCCGCCAATCACGATATTAAATGGCTCAGTGTGCCAACCCCCCTCGCTCTCCATTTTTTCATACAAACGCTGTTCAAACTGCTGTTTGAATGCCAATGCACCGGAAAGGGTTTTAACTCCATGGGCATGTTCTCTTAGCCCAAGGATAGAGCTCGGATATGCGGTACGGCTCCCCGCACATAAGACTACATAGTCATACGGATGACCCGAATTTTCTCCGAGAACATGTTGGTTTTTAAAATCAATCTCACGAACGGTGTCTTTGACGTAGAGCACATGCTCCCCATAGCTCAAACAAAGGGCCACAAGATCGATCGAAACCATCGTCATTGAGCACTCATTGGCAATCAATTCATACGCATCGGTCTGCAGATAGTGATAAGGGTGCTGGTCGATTAAGACGATATCGCATAGTCCTGACATCGCCAGAACATTGAGCGCTTTAACCCCTGCATATCCTCCACCGATAATAACAATGCGATGGCGTTTCATAATCTCCCTCACTCCATAAGCTTTGGAACCGATTATATCACTGTTTCATAATTGCAGTGGAACAAACAACAGCAGAGCTAAACGCCCACTGGAAATTATATCCCCCCAGTTCCCCCGTCACATCCACGGTTTCACCGATAAAATAGAGTCCACTTACTTTTTTACTTTCCATGGTTTTCGGGTCAATTTCTTCGCACGCTACCCCGCCGCGACATGCTTCAGCTTTACTCAAACCGAAGGTCCCTGATGGGGCCATAGCATACTTTCGGATACGTAAAACATTCTCCCACTCATTCGGATTTAAACGATTACACGGTTTATCTTCGACTCCGACAGCCTCTAAAAATGCTTTGATAAAGCGTTTCGGCAACGGCAATGCACTACTGAGGAGTTTTTTCTCTTTTTGAATTAAATTCAACTCAAAATCGGGGAGAAAATCGATCACGATCTCCCCGCGATGCCAATAAAGCGATGCAGAGAGGACCACGAGGCCGCTGATCCCTTTGTGGGCAAACAGTAAATCTTCATCCAGCGTTTTTCCTGCCACATGAATTCGTGCAGGGCAACTGATCCCACTCAGTTCTTTCATCCAAAATTCTTTGGGTTGCAGTGTGAGCCCCACGAGCGCCGGAGAAAAAGGAACCGTTTTAATCCCGTAGTTTTGGGCTATTTTCAGACCGATATCACTCGCACCCAGCTCTTTATAGCTCGCTCCCCCCGTTGCGACCACGACACGGCGGGCTTGAAGTTTCCCTTTGTCGGTTGTGACGATAAAAGGATTCTCCCCCTCTATGGAAAGGATTTTATACCCCAAAAGAAGATCGCATCCGGAAGCTTTTCCCATCAAAATCGAGATGACCTCATCAGAACTTTTTGGGCAAAAATAGTACCGTTCTTTACGGATAACCGGACGTAAACCGCTTGTTTTAAAATAGTCTAAAAGAGCTTTTTGAGGGAAAACGGAGAGTGCATTTTTCACCAAATTTTCATCCCCTAGAAAATGGGTCTCATCCACCTCAACATTGGTGAGGTTGCATTTGCCTCCGCCGCTGGCTTTGAGTTTCAGTGCGGGACGGTTGTTCCCCTCGATAATGGCAATGGAAAGGGGGCTGTTTTGACGCAGCTGTGCCGCACACATCAGCCCGCTTGCCCCGCCTCCGAGAATAATGACGTCGTAATGTTTCATCGTTTAATAAGCCGCAGTACCAGCAGAGAAATAAGGACTCCCGCTACTGATATATTGTCCCATGTGATCGTTTTATGACTCATCAGATAGTGAATCACAATCAATACTGCGGCAATATAGACCATCCTATGCCATGTTCGAAACAATCCGAACAGTTTTTTGGTCGAGGTAAGCGCCATGGTAAGCATAATGACAAATGCCCCCATTCCAAATGCGATGAAAGGCTTTGTTAGCACTTCATGCATTGCATCCTGAAGGTTAAATTCCTGATCAATTCCGATAAATAACATCGCATGAATCAAGGCATAAAAAAAAGAAAACAATCCGCTCAAACGACGATATCGAATGAGATTGAGTTTAAAAAAAACACGAATGGGGGTGAAGCTAAGGGTGAGAGCCAAAAGCCAGAACGCACTGTTACCGGATAGATTAATGAGGAACTTCAATGGATCATTCGGAGATTTGGTCAGTGTTAGAGGGATAAAATGCTCTAAATAAGCAAAAAATCCACGTAACCACTCCGGCTGAAACTCGACACTAAAACGAAGCAATGCATAAACAATCGGAAGTAACGCACCGATCCAAATTAGTATTCTCATTAAACCTCTTTTAGTAAAACTTTCGTAAATCCATATTTTTATACAAATGGGCCACTTGGTTCCCATAGCCGTTAAACGCTAACGTATCTTGCTTAAAGAATTTACCCAAAACACGCTCGCGCGCTTGCGACCACCGAGGATGATCGACGGAAGGGTTGACGTTGGCATAAAATCCATACTCATTCGGAGCGATTTGATTCCACGTCGAACGGGTTTGATGATTGCTGAGAGTAATTTTGACAATGCTCTTGATACTTTTAAACCCATATTTCCACGGCACAACCAAGCGGATCGGCGCACCGTTTTGGGGTAAGAGCTCTTTGCCGTACAACCCCACGGCTAAAATCGTCAGGGGGTTCATCGCTTCATCGATTCGCAACCCTTCTCGGTATGGAAATGGAATATTACCGAAACTTTTGGATTGCTGCGGAAACTGGAGCGGATCAAACAGTGTCTCAAATTCGACATATTTGCTTTTGGAGGTCAAACCGGCCTGTTTCAGCAGTGAGGCGAGACTAAATCCGACCCACGGTACTACCATCGCCCACCCCTCTACGCATCGAAAACGGTATATCCTCTCTTCCAGCGGTATTTTTTTTATCAGGGAATCTATATCCAGTGTCAGAGACTTTTGAACTTCTCCCCCTACTGTGAGTGTCCACGGGCGTACTTTTAAATTTTTAGCCAATTTTGCCGGAGACTCTTTATCGGTTCCGTACTCGTAAAAATTATTATACGTCGTAATTTGATCGTACGATGTCAGTTCCAATGCACTTTTGGATTTCTCAAATCCCAATGCCGCCATCAGTGGCGATGTTCCCAGCAATGCGGCCGATGCACCCAGTTTCATAAACGCACGACGCTCATGATAGAGCGACTCGGATGTTATCTCGGACGAAGGGATCAAATCGTAATTGTGTCGTCTAAGCATCTTCAACCTCCAGTTGGCTATAATTGCACTATATTATCCAAGGGTTGGTAAATGTCCAAAAAACTCCATATAGTTTCATTAGGTTGTACTAAAAATCTCGTCGATACCGAGGTCATGCTTGGGCGTCTTAAAGATTTTGAAATGACCGATGCGAGCGATGAGGCAGATGTCATTATCGTTAATACCTGCGGATTCATCGACGCGGCGAAACAAGAGTCACTCAACACGATCTTTAATCTCGACGCGGGACGTAAGAGTGATTCGGTTCTCGTCATGGCGGGATGCCTCTCTGAGCGGTACAAAGAGGAACTTTCCAAAGAACTCAAAGAAGTTGATATCTTTACCGGTGTCGGCGATTACGACAAAATTGATGAGCTTTTGGCCGCGAAACAGAGCCGTTTTACCCCTGAAGTTTACCTTATCGACGGTGCCGAGCGGGTCGTTACGGGATCGACCTATCATGCCTATATCAAACTCTCCGAAGGGTGTAATCAGGTATGCAGTTTCTGCGCCATCCCCTCGTTCAAAGGAAAACTCCATTCACGCGATCTGGAGAGTATCGCAAAAGAGGTTGAAGGGTTAGTGGCCAAAGGGTACTATGATTTCAGCTTCGTTTCCCAAGACTCCAGCTCCTATCTACGCGACCAAAATATTTCGGATGGTCTCATCCACCTTATCAAACGGATCGAATTGATCGACGGGGTAAAAAGTGCCCGTATCCTTTATCTCTATCCATCCACAACCACGTTGAAGCTGATCAAAACGATCGGCGATTCCAAAGTGTTTCACAACTATTTCGATATGCCGATTCAGCACATCAACGATGATATGCTTCGTATCATGAAGCGGGGATTTGGCAAAGCGAAAACCCTCGAACTCCTTAATGCTATGAAAGCACTCCCTAATGCATTTATCCGCACCAGCTTTATCGTCGGCCACCCGCAAGAGTCTGAGTCTATGTTCGAAGAGATGGCAGAATTTGCCGGTAGCTTCGGATTTGATCGCCTCAACGTCTTTAGCTACTCCGATGAAGAGGGGACAAGTGCCTTTGCGTTGGACGAAAAAATCCCTTCCAAAACGATCAATGCCCGTGCCAAAAAACTGGGGAAAATCGCTTCCGATGTCGAAGTGGCAAGTCTGCAAAAACTTGTCGGTCAGGAAATCGATCTCGTCATCGACGGTGAAAGTGACGAGCACGAATTTCTCCTGAGCGCCCGAGCACTTAACTGGGCACCGGAAGTAGACGGCGAAATCTACGTCAACGATCGTGAAGTAGAGGGCGAACTCAGCTTCGGAAAAATCTACCGTGCCCGTATCACTGAACTCGCCGACAAACGCCCTCTGGCAACCGTAACGGGAAATGTCTGAACTTCTTCATCTTGAGCGTCTAAGGGAGGGGAGAGTTCTCCTGGCCTTCTCGGGAGGAGTTGATTCAACCGCCCTCTTTCATCTTCTCCTTGAGGATAATATTTCGTTTGATATTGCCCATGTCAACTATCACACCCGCGACACCAGTGAGCGTGAAGCGCAAAGCGCCATTGATCTCGCCCAAAAACATAACCTCCAATGTCATACCCATTCGTGCCGTTTAGGTGGTGCTAATTTCGAACATCGTGCCCGCGAAGAGCGATACCGATTTTTTGGCTATCTGATGAAAAAATACGGCTATACCTATCTCCTCACCGCCCATCAGCTTAATGATCGTTTGGAGTGGCTGATGATGCAGATGTGTCGCGGATCAGGTTTACCGGAGATGCTGGGAATCCGTTCACACGATACACGCGAGGGGATTGAAATCCTCCGCCCTCTTCTCGAATGGGATCGTGAATCGATTGAAGAGTATCTTCATATTTATAATATCCCTCACCATATTGACGAGAGCAATGCGGATGAACGGTATACCCGCAATGCTTTTCGGCATCGATACAGCGCACCCATGATGCATGAATATCGTGATGCTATCCGCCGAAGCTTTCGTTATCTCGAAGAAGACAGCGAATCGCTGATTCACCCCGTTGATTTTATGAGTATAGAGGCTCTCTCTTATGCCCGAAATCCTGAAAATATCCGCTCATTAATGGTTGGAATTGATACCTTTTTTAAAAACAGAGGGTATTTGCTCAGTCAACATGACAAAAAGGCGTTGAAGCGTGGCGGTGAACATATTATTGCCCGTCATACCGTAGTATCGATTGAGGGTAACTATACGTTTATCGCTCCGTATGAGAGTAACGTTATCATGGATAAAGGGTTTAAGGAAGAGTGCAGAAAACTGCGTGTGGGGGCTAAACTTCGGGGATACCTTTACGGTTCACCCGAAGCAATGGATGTTATCCGTCGATTAAAAGACGACTGAGAACTTCTTCAATTCGACTCACACCGACGATTTCGATGGCTGCTTTCACTTCATCCGGTATATCGCTCAAATCACGATCATAATTTTTCGCAGGGATAAGAGCCAGCTTCATCCCCGCACGGTGTGCGGCGATCAGTTTTTCCTTCAATCCGCCAATCGGAAGGACATTTCCGGTGAGAGATACCTCACCCGTCATCGCGATATCGGCACGCACTTTTTTATTGGTCAAGATGGAAGCGATTACGGTTGACATCGCAATCCCGGCACTTGGACCGTCTTTCGGTGTTGCACCGTCAGGGACATGGATATGAAGGTCAAATCGTTTATACACTTCGCTCGCATCGACCGGGAGATCGCTTTCACGCTCTGTAGGGCTGAGAGGAATAATCGAGTGATCTACCGTAATTTTTCCCTCGTCAATCAACGTTTTGACAACCGAGAGGGCAATACGGGCAGACTCTTTCATTACATCCCCTAAACTACCGGTGAGCTGTAGTACCCCTTTACCGTTAATACGGATCGCTTCGATTTTCAAAACATCGCCGCCCACTGCCGTCCATGCAAGACCATTGACAACACCGATACGATCGATATGGTCGGTTCGGTCGATCTCAAAAATCGTTTTTTCCAAAAAGTCTTTGAGATTTTTCAAACTCACGGTCACTTTTTGGGTACTCGGATCTTCGAGAATCTTTTTCGCCGCTTTACGGACGATATCGGCAACACGGCGGCGAAGGTTACGAACACCTGCTTCGCGGGTATGTTTTTCGATCACTTCTGCCAATGCCGTTTTCGAAATCGAAAGTTCCGCCGGTTTAAGACCGTGTTTCTTCAACTCCTGAGGAATCAGATACTGCTTAGCAATCTGAAATTTCTCCTGCGGCGTATAAGAGCTTACCGAGATAAACTCCATCCGATCACGCAACGGTCCCGGAATTTGTCCTACGTCGTTCGCCGTCGCGATAAAAATCGCTTTGGAGAGATCGAGGTTGAAGTTGAGATAATAATCTCTGAAATGGGTATTTTGCTCCGGATCGAGAATCTCCAACAATACCGCCGTCGGATCACCTCGATGCGATTTCGCTACCTTGTCGATCTCATCGAGGACGATGACCGGATTCATTTTTTTCGCTTCGATCACACCCTGTACGATTCGCCCCGGCATGGCACCGATGTAGGTACGACGATGTCCGCGCAGTTCGTTAACATCTTCGAGTCCACCCAGTGCGATTCGCACAAGAGGACGTTTAAGCGCTGTGGCTATCGAGTTGGCAAGTGAAGTCTTACCCACACCCGGAGGGCCCGCGAAACAGAGAATCGCACCGCGCCCCTCTTTATCGGCAATACCGCGCAATTCCAACAACTCTTTGACCGAGAAGAATTCTAAAATGCGTTCTTTCGGTTTCTTGAGTGAGAAGTGATCTTTGTTGAGCTGGTTTTCGACGTCGTGGATATTGAGCGCTTTTTTTGACTCATCACCGTAAGGAATCTCCAATACCCATTCGAGATAGGTCTGAATCATCCCCGCATCGGCACTGTCAGGGTGCATCCGTGCAAAGCGCTCCAGCTGTTTGTTGATCTCTTTGTACGCATCAGGATGCATTTTATCTTTTTTGGCATCAAGCTTTTTACGGAACTCTTCGATCTCTTCGTCACGATGGGTATCGGTTCCCAGCTCTTTTTGGATCTGCTTGAGCTGTTCTTTGAGAAAATACTCTTTGTTCACTTTTTCAATGCGGGAATGAACTTTGGATCGGATCTCTTTTTGGAGCTTGGAAGCTTCTGTCTCTTCAATCAATTCATCAATCAACATCAAAAACCGTTTTTCCGGATCACGCTCGATAAAAAGTTTGTAGGCATTCTCTTTTTTGATCTTGATCGAACTGCAAATCAAATCGACGATACGATTGTATTCGTGATTCTCTTCGATCGTACGAAGCAAATCGGGGGGAAAATAGTTGCTTACCTGCGAAAGTGCACGTACTTTTTCACGAAGCACTTCCAAAATTGCATCCATTTTGAGTTCGTTAACCGCATTGGATGATATCAAATCGACATGGGCACGTAACGGATTATCGTGTACCATTTCTATGACATGACCACGCGCCAGTCCTTGAAACAGTACTTTAATTCGGCCATCAGGTAACACGACCTTACGCATTATCGAACCGATTACTCCTGCATCATAGATCGAATCACTTTCCCGTTCCCCTTCGTGCTCTGGTTTCACGGGGCATACAATAACGAGAGAATTATTTTCAATCGCTTCGGCAGCAGCGGCAATATTTTTCTCATCGTTTAGAAATAACGGTGAGATCATAAATGGATATAAAAAAAGCTCATCTTCGGCAATAACCGGTAAATTAGTGGGGAAAGAGCTGTAATTACTGAGTTGCATGGGAAAAAATCCTCTTATTTACTTTGATTATCATCCATAGAGATGACATTGCGTGTTTTCGGAATAAGGAAATCATACCAACTGCTGCTTCCATCACCTTCAAACATTTCACGATACCACGGAATATCGGCATTAACGACTTCATCCGCTTTAATCCACGTTACCGGAGCCATTGAACGATAATACCCTGCGCCTTTAGGTTTGCCTAAACGCTCATACATTTGGGCAATATTTTCATTCAGTACTCCACGAGCGAGTTGCAATTGTGTTTCCATCGTATTAATTTGCGGTAAATAGGTGGAATACGGGTAACTCATTTTAAATGTCTCCACCCCTTTTAACGTTTCATCGATCAATCCCTGATCCCGTCCCGGATTCGGAAGGGCCAAGAATTTTGCTTTGATTTTCAAGAACTCCGCATTCTCGCGCCCTGCAGGAGTGGCGTAACGACGGATATATTCATTAAGAAAATGTTCCGCAAGCAGATATTCATCATGCGCCATATGCGCTTGAGCCATAATCATGGTTGCTTCCGCTAAAAATGGAGAACTGATATGCTCACTTTGAAGTGAACTAAAATAGCTGTCTGCTTTTTCCAGATTACCGTTTGAAACTGCCGTAACCATCTTTTCATACCAATACTCTGCAGGCTTATTAAACTCTTCGAGTTCTTTACCGCATCCGGTAAGAAGAATAAGTGCCGTCATTGCGATTAACCATGTTCTAATCATTGAGAAAACCTACGCTCTATTTGAAATTATCAGCTATTTTACCGTAAAGAGATTAAACACCCCTACAATGAGTTGAAACTTTTTAGTTTGATGTGTTAAAATCAGTCCATTATAGATATAAGAAGGTAGTTATGCAATTTGATTTAAAACTTCCCCTGCTGGGTTTTGAAGCAGTCTCGAAAATGGAGCTTCAAAAACTGGACGAAATTTTTTTACGGTTAGAAAGTGTTGGAGATGGTCCCTCTTTTACCTTAATCAACCCTTTTGCATTACGCGAATACTCTTTCGATATCCCTTCCTCACTCCAAGGATTGTTGGGGATTACCCCTGAGAGCAACCTTTTGATTTATAACATTATGATTTTACAAACGCCCATCGAAAAATCGACCATCAATTTTATCGCACCTCTGATTTTTAATACCGACAATCAAACCATGGCCCAGATTATCGTCGATAACCGTGCCGATTTCGGAATTGCCGAGCCGGTTGAAAAATACCTCAAGGGATCTACCAATGGCTAAATCGATCACCTTCGTCGGCAACGGGAAAATGGCCCTTGCCCTTGCAAAAGGGCTTTGTGAAACCCATGCGATCGAGGTGATCGGCCGAAGCATGGCTGCGATGGAAAAATTCGAGCAATCCTTGAATATCCCGCTTAAAAAAACACTTTACACGGATGCCGACATCACCAATAAAACGATTATTTTGTGTGTCAAACCGTCTAACCTTAATGAAGTAGCCCCTTATCTTAAAGGGAATGCGCATGCGTTGTACTCGGTTTTGGCCGGTACACCCCTGGCAGCACTTAAAATAATCTCTGCACGTACGTATTGCCGTGCAATGCCTAACCTTGCTGCGGAAGCGGGAGCATCTATGACCTCTTTGGTCGGCGACAGTACAATCGCGACCAATGCAATCGCATTGTTTGAAACGATTGGCTCAACCCTCTGGCTTAGCAGTGAAAAAGAGCTCGATATTGCAACCGCCCTCGCCGGAAGCGGACCGGCATATCTTGCTCTCATTGCCGAAGCACTCTGTGATGGAGCGGTACGTGAAGGGCTCAAACGTGATGATGCCATGGTATTGATGCGCGGCCTTTTCAATGGATTTGGCAAATTGATCCAAACCACTCATCCTGCCCTCCTAAAAGATGCCGTTATGAGTCCGGGAGGAACAACGGCCGCCGGTTATGGGGCATTGGAAAAAGGGAAAGTAAGAGAAGGGTGTATGGAAGCGATTCATGCGGCCCATGATCGTGCCAAAGGGATGAAATAATCCCCTTTTAATGGTGAGGCGGCGGAGTATGTTCCTTCATCGGAGCATGCTTTTTCGTTTCTTTCTTAGGAGGAAGAGATGCTTCTTCATTCTTTTCTTTTTCCAAAGAGGCGTTATGCACTCTCATAGTAAAACTTGAGCGAATTTTATCCCCGTCTCTCTCAAAATGGATCGGAAAATTAACCCCGATTATCCATTTACTTTTATTGACCGATTCAATAAAGTTGTAAAAACTTTCCGGTGATGTAATTTTAGAGGTTGCATTCACTTCGTAAACTGTAAAACTCCCATTTGTTTCAAATGTTGTCACTTCGGTTAGATACAGATCGGTGAACTCTTGTTTATAAATTTTTTCAAAATGATCAGGGTTAAAAGAGGTGTTAAACGCTTTAATCGTATGCCCATTACGTTCTTGAAGTTCTTTGAGACGCTCTTGTGTTTGATCGTGTTCCCGCTGTGCCACATCGAGTTGTTGAAACTCTTTTTTACTCTCAAGGCGCAATGATCGATACTCTTTCCCTGTCGGAATCAACAAGAAAAAAGAGAATAAAATCACCGCGATTAAAAGGACAGCCGAGAGAATGACGATATAGAGCGTTTGACGGTTCATTTGATCTCCTCGCCCTGAGTCATCGTTTCATCATCCAAATAATTCGATGATACAAATCGATACCATCCGTTTTCTATCGGATAAAAACTGGTGTAGGTACGATGAAAAATAGAGCGGAGCGGAGCATGAAGCCTATATTCATAGGTATCTTTATTCGGAGTCGTACCGTATAAAATAAGCGATGAACTCTCCAGCTCGGCGCGATCAAGGGTAATATCATCAGGGACCAGATCGAACAAATTGCGAATGCTCTCTTTCATAACCGTATTATCGGTTGTAATCTGCTCGGCAATTTTTACCTCTTTTTCGATTGTTTTGATCTCTTCTTCCATTTGAGTAATCGAGTGCTTTAACGATTTTTCTTGCTGTACAACTTCTTCGCGTTCATCGATAAAATCATACGTTTTATATTCTAAAAAGAGATAAGTTCCCACTAACATCATAATGGTAACAATGAAAAAGAAAAGGACGAGGCGCAGTTCTCCACTGATAAGACGCTTAGGGCTCGGAGTAATAAAACTGTGTTTCACAGTTCCTCCTCTTCGCTCATTGCGAGAGATATCACCTCATCACCCATATCGATACGGCGGATCAATACATTTAAAAAAAGTTCCTCCTCGAGATACCGCTTCAGCTCAACTCCGCTCCCGTACGCATCAGCAATATAGACCGTTTCTACAAAACGATCATTGCATTGTTCTGAAGCGTAAAAACGGGAGAGAGTTTTTTGAATAAACTCAAACCGGGCAAAATCGTCATTGAAACCCTCCATCTCCTGCTTGATCTCATCACTGCGCGGAAGAACTAAACGTTTCTCTTCAATGGTAGGCTGATCATCGCTGAATTCGTCTATATCCTCGAGAGCATCAAGATCTTCGATATCACTTAGATTATCCAGTTCATCAATAATGTCCAAATCGTCCAAATTTTCAATATCATCTAGACTGATCCCTCGTTCAACCACTTCGTCTTCTTCGACACCGACGGTAAATCCGATGACATTTCCTTCTTGTTCAATCCCTGCTCCTTCATGTTGGTGCATCGGATAATGATGTGCGTATTCAAGTTTCCCATCATCAAAAAATGCAACACTGAACGAATCTTTTTGAGCCAATGCGTAAAGGGCAAATCCGGTGCCGATTTTATCTCTAAAAAAATTTTCAATAATCGAAAACGGTGAAAAGACAAAATCCAATCCTAGAGTAGAATACTGTTTTTTCAGCGTTTCAAGTTCCAATATCGAAGTATAAAGAAGCCATTTTTGATTACGGCAAAGAGTTTTGGCTCCATTTAAATCCTCTGCAATGTCGTGCAATGAACAGCCGCTCAATGCCCCTTGATTCATTCCCGGATTTAAGATGGCAATATAATGCAGAGGAGAAATATCAAGTCGTTTTCGCAGATACCCCGCCATATCCTCGTATGCCGTGGATCCTTCAAAATGTCGGCTCTCTTTGGAGAGGAGTTTTTTCTGTTTGAGGGTAACAACACGAACGTCGTAAGAGCCTCCATCGGGAACAATAGCGATAAAGATTTTCTGATATAACCACGCTATCACAAAGATTCCCCATGAGGAAGGCATAATGGATGCGATTGACGATAATGATCCATTTTCAAAGCATTTCCCAATTTGGTATAAATCTGTGTGGTAGCCATACTTGCGTGACCCAACAATTCGCTAACATCGGCAATCCGCGCACCATTGTTTAACAGTTCGGTCGCATACGTATGACGCAATTGATGAGGTGTCACTTTGAGTCCAACCTTTGCGAATGCCTTGGTAATTATATATCTTAGACTATTTTCGCTTAATTTTTCACCCAAAGCCTCAAAAACGTACTCTTTGGAAGGGTAATGAACAAGATACTCTTGTGCCATCACCCGAATTGACTCAATCATCGGAATGTCGCGTTCTTTTGACCCTTTTCCTCGAATACGAGACCACTCATCCGACATATCAGCAACACGAAGATGGGAAAGTTCTGAAATACGAAGTCCCATCGTATACAAAAGGATAATGGCCAGTTTAGCGGTCGGTTCAGCGTATTGAAGTGCATGAAGAACATGCTCATGTGCGATCGGTTTCGGGAGAGTTTTGGGAATTTTCACACTCTCATCCCCCTTAAGCTCAACAATTTTTCCTTGTGAACGGAGGTATTTGATGAAACTTCGGATGGCACTGAGTTTAGAGGCAATCGATTTGGGATTGAGCGAAGCGATTTTGAGTCGTAAAGGCATAAGATTGATCGACAATACCCCTGATTCTTCCTCTATTTCAGCGTTACAGAGCATTGCATCGATCGAATCATGATAGCTTTGGATGGTAAGAGCTGAATATCCCCGTATCCCATCGAGATATTTTAAAAAATCTTCTTTGGCACGATGGAGTTCACTCATCGTCGCAGCACCTTAGAGTACATGTTCCATCAATTTTTCTTTGATCACCGCTTTGGCCGCTTCCATCTCCAATCCGTTCACATCGATAGGTTCAGATGCATAGAAATCAAGGGTTCCAAACGGTTTGGGAACACTAAAACGGTCCCAACTGGGGAGTTGCCAAAACTTTGAGGGGACACAGCTGTAAACAATCACTTTGGTGTTCCGTTTTTGCGCCATAATCACAACTCCGTCACTCATCTCATGACGAGGTCCTTTCGGACCATCGGGAGTTATTCCTATATCATACCCCTCACTGAGCGATTTAAGCCCCTGAATGAGTACTTTAGCTCCTCCGCGAGTGGTAGAGCCGTGAATCGTCCCCAGTTTAAAATAACGCATAATACGTGCGATAATCTGACCGTCAAAATGATCGGAAATCAAAACATTGGCTTTAGGGTCTTTGCGGAATTGGTAATAGAGATACGGTTGCATCAGTAAATCTCCGTGCCAAAAAGCAAAAATAACGGGTTCTGAAGGGATAACGTTGGGAAGATGAAACCGCTTTGCGTTCGTAAGATAAATAAGACGAATCAGGAGTGTTCCGATAGGAGGGATAAACCACAACGCAAGTTTGCGAAGAAGTTCTTTACGCAATGATCTCTCCATACTGGACGTTACGCGAAACCTCCGTAATTTTCACCGATGCGATTGTGCCTAGCATCTCCTCGCTCCCCTTAACTTTAACCCCGAGATTATTATCACTGCGACCCGCAACATAACCACCCTCGCGCAACTCTTCAAAATAGACCTCAACGATCTTACCTAAATTGACCAACTTCATCTCATCGAGTATCTCATCATGCCTTGCTTGCAGTCTGCTGAGTCGTTCGGAACCCACTTCTGAATCCACTTCTTCCATTTTCTCCGCTTCTGTCAATGGACGAGGGGAGTATTTAAAGCTAAAGAGCTGTTCAAAACGAACTTGATTCAGCACCTCCATAGTCTCTTCGAAATCTTCATCACTCTCTCCGGGAAACGCGACGATAATATCGGTGCTGATACTCACATTGGGAACCAACTCCCGCAATTTGCGAGCACGGTTTAAAAACCACTCTTTGGTGTATCCGCGCTTCATCGCTTTGAGAATCTCGGTCGATCCGCTTTGAAGCGGCATGTGCATCGATTTGCAAATTTTCGGATTGCGGGCAAACTCTTCGATAAATTCATCATCCATATGAAGCGGGTGGGGAGAGGTAAATCGGATACGCTCCAATCCCTCCACCGCACTCACACGACGAAGAAGTTCGGTGAAGTTGATTTTTTCATTCCCCCCCGACAAACGGCGACCGTAGTTGTTGACATTTTGACCGAGGAGGAAAACTTCTTTCGCCCCTTTCTCGACCGCTTTACGTGCTTCGGCGACGATCAGATCGGGAGGAATAGATATCTCATCTCCACGGGTTTTGGGAACGATGCAAAACGTACACTGCTTATCGCATCCGATCGAGATATTGATATAGGCTTTATAGGGGCTGCTGCGAAAATCTTTGAAAGCAAACTGCGATTCATCATAATCGATTTCGATTTCAACCGCTTTATCACGGTGCAATACATCGGCAATCTTAGAGACATTTCGGGCACCGAGAACAAAGTTCACATAGGGAGCCCGCTTGATAATCTCTTTCCCCAAATGAGACGCCGTACATCCGCACACACCGATTTTAGCGTCCGCTTTTTTGAGTTTGTTAAAAACACCGAGTTCGGAGAAGAGTTTGTGTACCGGTTTTTCACGGACGGAACAGGTATTGATGAGGATGAGATCGGCAGCGCTTGCATCATCGGTGAGTTCATACCCCTCATGGGCGTTAAGTTCCGCGATCATGTGCTCAGAATCACGCGTATTCATCGCGCATCCAAGCGTCTCGATAAAAAGTTTCTTACTCATTCAGACTATAAAATATGTACTTCGTACATGTATTCATTTGCAGAAAGTCCAAACTTTACTTCACGCATGTAAAAACTTTTACCTTCGCCTTCGAAATGATCTTGAAGCGCAAGAAGGTCTTTGTGTGAGTTTTCACGGTCAAAATAGAGGATAGACGAGTTGCTTTTCTCTACCATTTCAGTGATTTTTTTGAGGTCGATTTTCTTTGGTTTGCTGTCGTGTTCGCTACGGGCGAGTTTGAGTTCCATTGCTTTTCCCTTTTATAGAGTTCTTGATATTAGGGGGATTATAGCGGTGATATGATAAATATCCTATTAAGAGAAATTTATGTATAATACCTATCCTTCATAAAAAAGCTTTCCCAACCAACCAATTTTTTATGAGTTACCACTAATCAAGAGGATAGTCCTATGGAAAATATTTTAGATATTATTGATTCAATTGCCAACGAAAAAGGGCTGAGCCGCGAAAATGTCCAAGAAGCGATCAAAACCTCATTTATCCAAACCGCTAAACGAATTATCAATCCGACATTCGCTTTTGAAGCGGATATCGATGATCGCACAAAAGCGGTAAAACTCCGCCAAATCATCACGGTTGTGGCTGATGATGCCCCTGAAATCGAAGGGGAAGAAGCGGGTGCTTATATGAGCATCACTAATGCATTAGAGATTGATGACGAAGCTGAGATCGGCGACCAGCTCCAAATGGAACACGATATCGAGAGCTACGGGCGCAGCGCATTTGCCGCTTTACACCGCGAAATCGAATTTCATATTCAACGCCTCGTAGAGAATGAGTTATACGATAAATACAAAAGTAAAATCAACCAAATCGTCTCCGGTCGTGTCACCCGTGTTGACGGAGATCAAAATACTACTATCGAGATTGATGAAATCCGTGCTGTATTACCGATGAAAAGCCGTATCAAAGGTGAAAAATTCAAAGTGGGTGATATGGTCAGCGCCATTGTTCGCCGCGTCCATGTAGATAAAGCCAACGGTATTTCGATGGAGCTTTCCCGTACTGCTCCTAAATTTCTCGAAGAGCTTTTAGCTCTTGAAGTACCTGAGATCAAAGACGGTATCGTCGTCGTTGAAAAATGTGCTCGTATCCCGGGTGAGCGTGCGAAAATTGCCCTCTACACCAACCGTCCTCAGATCGATCCGATCGGTGCAACCGTAGGTGTACGCGGTGTCCGTATCAATGCAGTTAGTGAAGAGTTGTGCGGGGAAAATATCGACTGTGTAGAATACAGCTCATCACCGGAACTTTTCATCTCTCGTGCCATGAGCCCAGCGATCATCAGTGCGGTTGTGGTTTCCGAAAACGGTGACGAGAAAAAAGCGGTTGTCACCCTTCCAAGCGATCAAAAATCCAAAGCAATCGGAAAAAGTGGGATTAATATCCGTCTTGCGTCGATGTTGACAGGTTATACCATCGAGCTCAATGAAGTGGGCGGAAGTGCTCAAATGGGTGAGAAAGCTCAGGAAGAGAAAAAAGAGGGATTAAGTTCGCTCGAAGCTCTATTCGGGAATTAATATTTATACATACTTTTCTTTTTCATAAGAAAAGTATCAAAAGAAAATCGCCCCCACAACAAATCGCTGTCGGTACGCCTCCGCACTACTGCGGGCGACCTTGCTCTTGTATGTTGTGGTGGCAGTATTATCTTTTTACAAACGGATTCAACTTCAACAACACCGCATCCGCAATCTGATTCCCGATCAACGTCAAAAACGCACTCATCATTAAAATCCCCATAATCACCGGATAATCCCGACTCATCGCCGATAGATAAAACAACTGTCCCATCCCCTCGATCCCAAATATCGATTCCAATATCACCGATCCGCCGATAAGTCCCGGCAACGATAATCCCAACATCGTCACAATCGGCGGTAAAAGATTGGGGAGGATATAGTAGCGGATAACTTTAATCTCCGATATTCCACGTGAGCGGGCAAAATAGATATAGTCACTTTTGAGGATTTCGAGGGTTAGAGAGCGGATATAGAGAACCAAACTCCCTACCCCGACAAAGACCATAACCGCAATCGGCAAGGTCAAATGCCATGCCATATCAATATAATATCCGAATCCCTCAGGTGGCTCAAGTGAATGCATCCCCGCAATCGGAAACCATCCCAATGTAACACTCAGAACCATCATCGCCACCAGTGCCAGATAATACGACGGCATCGCAAAGCTGAGCAGTGCGAACTGACTCGTAATCGTATCGGCTTTACGTCCGTGCGCCAATGCCGCTTTAATCCCCATCCATAGTGAAAGAGCAAACGTAACCGCCATCGCAATGACATTCATCCACAGTGTTACCGGAAGACGATCCGCCACGACATCAGAGACCTGTGCACCACTGACAAACGAGATACCGAAATTGAGCGTAAGAAGATTAACAACCCAATCACAATATTGTTGAAACAAAGGCTTATCAAGCCCGTAGATAGAGCGCAGCTGTGCGATCGCTTCAGGAGTCATATTAGGGTTGAGTTCCCCCCCCATAAAACTGTTCGGCGCCATATGAATCGCCCCAAACGACAGGACCGAGATCAGAAAAAGCATTAAAAATGTGTAGAGCAATGATTTGAGAAAATATTTCATAGGATGATTATAGCGAAAGAGGAGAAAGGGTAAAAGAAGAGTTCATCCCCGAAAGGGGATGAAAGAAGCAAAAAACTCTTAGAAGTTAAGAGTCAAGTATGCTTGGACAGTGTCGTATTGACTACCGTTATTTTGGTCATCAGCATCCGTAGAGATGTATGCCAAAGTTGCATCCAAAGGCCCGAAAGATTTTGATGCAGTAACAGTTACTTCATCCATTTTCTTAGTACTTCCTACAATGTCGTTATCTACTGTAGTATAGTAAGCGCCCAATTTAGCAACATTTTTTACATCATACTCTGCAGTCAAATTGAAAGCTTCTGCATCTTTAGAACCTACATATGTATAGTTCCACCATGCTTCAGTATACAATTTAGATTGTCCAGATGCAGAAACGTTTTGAATTTGTACAGAACCTTTATCATCAGCTTGTGAATAGGCAGCTGATACATTCAATCCTTCAATTCCTTGATAAGCAAGTTTGAATGCATATGCAGATGAATCTTCCGCACTCGCACCTAAAACACCACCTGTTTTCACATCAATATCACCATACTGAGCACCGATTTTCACACCTTTTACAAGCTGACATTCGATATCTGCTTGCAACCAAAATGCATCCGCTACCATTCCGATATTATAGTACCATGCTTGTAGAGTCGCTGGTTTATAAGAATTATTTACGATTGCAGCTGCATAAGCACCTTTTTGCATAAATTTAGTAAATTTAGCACCATCTCTCATGATAGCATCTCTATCTGCAGCTGAAGAGCTTGAAGTAACCGCATCTACACCATTCGCTTTTCCAACCCATGCACCAACCAAAGTAGTATCCGGAAGATCTTGGTTAATCAATACTGCTGCGTCAAATGTATTTGCTGCAACTGACCATTTTTCAGAAAACGCGAGTGGAGTATCAAGCTCCATACGACCAATTTTAGCTGTAGTTTTACCCAAAGTTGCAGCAATCCAAAGTTCGCTAGCCCATGCACTATCTTCTACAGCTGCATTATGAGCACCTGTCCACGTATTTGCTACAAGGTTGTTTTCCAAACCAAGAGTACTAACAGCATTAACTGTAGCACCCATTGAAACCCCTTTTGCCAAATCAGCAGTTAGACCAATACGAAGCGCAGTATCCGCATAGCTGTTAGCTTGATCAAAAAGACTATCGCTAATTCCAGCTGCTTGATCTTTATTATCTGTGCCATAGAAAAGTTTAGCGTCACCGCTTACTTTTACATTATCGATTGCGAACGCGCTCGCTCCTAGCAACACTGCTGCTGCAAGACTCATTTTAACTAACTTCATTGATTCTCCTTAAGTTAAGCTTGACCTTATGTTTTTGTTTCGTCGGGGTTAATTGTAACGCCGCTATTCTTAAACATAGCTGTAAAAAATAAATTTCATTTACTCATGGTTTACTAATCAAAAATCCCTATTTTACGGAGTATTACATTTTTGTTTAATTTTTTAAATGAATAATCATCATAAATCTAGGACGCTTTGTGGTATAGTTCAACTTAGTATCAAATTATCAAATAATCCAAAGGAAACTGCTAATGAATCCAATTCACCTGTTAACTGCCGCTGTAAGCACCTTACTCCTCGTTGGATGTGCTAATCGTGAAGGGGTAGCCCCGTCACAAAACGCATCACTTCATTCT
>Ga0156221_1029_pt1 | contig 25813 bp, 24 predicted proteins | sample RifCSPlowO2_12_FD_107869 | JGI IMG/M metagenome (GOLD analysis project Ga0156221, IMG submission 107869) | Sulfuricurvum sp. RIFCSPLOWO2_12_FULL_43_24
AGGACGTTGTTCATGTACCAATCGCGTACTTTACCCAGCAGGGAAGGGTTTTCATTTTTCATAAATTCCAAAATGACGACAAGTCCCCCCGGTTTAAGGACACGATTAAATTCACGGAGTCCCTCTTGACGTTCAACAACGTTACGAATGCCGTATGAGATACTGATGATGTCGGCCGAGCTGTCCGATTTTGGAAGCTCGGTTGCAGGGGCAATATGAAACGACATATCCGGAAACTTTTCGCGCCCTACTCCAACCATCCCCTCACTCGGGTCAATCCCGACAATCCGATCAACGATCAATCCCGCTTTATCGGCACGGCGTTTCCAGTATCCCATCATATCACCCGTACCGCACGCGACATCAACGATAGAATCAATCGTTTTTGATGGGCAGTAACCAAACGCTAAATCGCATGCTCTGCGGCGCCAGAAGGTATCGATACCCATACTGAGGACTCGATTAGCACGATCATACGTCGGAGCTATATCGTTGAACATCGATACGATTTTCTCTTGTTTGTCCACTTTGTTCCTTTATACGCCGACGGAACTCGTCCCGCTCGGCTACGCTAACGCTGAGTTTTCTTCGGCAGAAAGCCCACGCACGCTTGCGTGCTAAATTATTGTTTATTCTTCATCCAAAGGATAATATTATCGGTGATTTTAGCGTTCATTACCTCAAAATCCTCTTGAATTACGCCAAGAGTTTGTGATCCGCCCCCAATTTTGGGTGCAATGTAACTGAGATACCAATTTGCAACCTCAGATGTGGCTTCCATCATTCCCATGCCCCCCTCTATCATCACCAATCGGTATTTATTTATTTTTTCCAATGAAGCTTCAACAAATACCTGACGGTTTGGGATATTAAAGAGAGGGATTGTACGATCAAATTCATTGTTGTGTGAATAGATTAAGACATCAGGGGCTTTCCCCTCTACCAGCCGTGCATCGAGCGTCGGACGATCACTGCGTACCGTATTACCGCCGATTACAATCAAGTCGCACCGGTCGCGTAGAGCGTGCATATGCTCACGTGAACTTTTTGAACTGATTGTGCCGTTATCAATCGTCCCATCAAGCCGCTGTGCCCATTTAAAAAATACAAAAGGGTTACTCTGCCACCGGATAAACGGTTCTAATAGTTTTTGCCCCTCATCTTCCAGTACGCCAAAAATACACTCGACACCCGAATCGCTCAAAATCTCTGCACCGCCTGCTGCTGAGGGATTGGGATCACGGACACTGATATAAAGTCTCTTAATGCCCAAATCACGGATCAACAAGGCGCATGAGGGGGTTTTACCGATATGAGAACACGGTTCCAGCGTTACTGCCATCGAGACAGAGTTAAAAATTCCATTATGGTGGGTACGAAGATACTCATGAATGTGGTGAGCGTCATCGCTATCCGCTATTGAAGTGTCACCGGAAAGGGCTGTATAAGCATCACGCAGTGCATACACTTCGGCATGAGGACCGCCCGCAATTATATGAGCACCGATGGATAAGATTGAACTATTTTCTAAAATACACGCTGCACCGACGGCAGGATTAGGAAAAGTGAGAAGTTGATAGTCCCACGCCGCGTTAAGCGCGAGTTTCATAGCATGAAGCGCAGTGGTGGTTTTCATTACCACTCGAAGTAAGTTTTAGCCTTGCTGATCGAGCGGAAAGGGATTCTTTGCTCACCGTTTTCTGCTGTTTTGAGAATAATTTCGTCGTTTTCGACACCGATCATTTCACCCTCAAACTTCTCTTTAGTGATGGTGCTCAAAGCAACTTTTTCACCCACGGACTGGATAAAGTGCTCTAAGCTTTTGAGTTTACGTTCAATCCCCGGACTGCTCACTTCCAGACGGTATTCACCGCTTACCGGAGAGGTTACATCCAACAAAGGATTAATGAGATGAGTGAGTTCTGCACATTGGTTGAGTGTCACTCCGCCCGGAGCGGTGACGCTCACACGAAAAATCGTATTCTCATTTTCATTGAAAACGGCGGTATCGTACAACGATAAGCCGATCGATTCAACCATTTTTTTGATGTCGCTCTCAAGACTCATCTTTTTTCTCCTTGGCGATTTGGGCGAATAATGCCTCGATATTTTGGCTTCGTTTGAGGGTATCGTCAAATACGAAGGTCATACGAGGCGAACGGAACCACCCTTGATCTTTCATACAATGCTCTTCGATAATCGGGCGGGCTTTTTCAAGCAGTTTTAAAAATACTGCTTGCTCTTGCGGCGTATAGTGGTGAGGGTCAAGATACACTTTGGCATCACTGCGTCCGCGTGAACAATGGACATCGATAACATCCACTTCACGTACACGTGCATCGGAGAGTTGGCTGATCGCTTCGGGTATCAACTCTTTGAGAATGGATTCCGTTCGCTTGATTTTGATTTGTGCCGGTGTCACAGGGATACTTTTGTCTCGATTTTTTTGAAGGTTTCGATAACGTCACCCACTTTGACATCGGTGTAACCATTGAGGACAACACCACAATCAAATCCTTTACCAACCTCTTTGACATCGTCTTTGAAACGTCTAAGAGAGGTGAGATCACCCTCATGGATAACAACACCCTCACGGATAACGCGAACCATTCCGCCGCGTACGAGTTTACCGTCAACAACCACACAACCTGCGATGGTTCCTGCACCTTTAGGCATTGGGAACGTATCACGAACTTCGGCTTGTCCGGTATTCTCTTCACGGAATTGCGGTGCCATCATACCGCCGAGCAACAATTTAACATCATCGATAAGCTGATAAATGATAGAGTAGGTTTTGATCTCTACACCCATTTGTTTTGCCATAGCATTGACATTACCCGTAGGACGAACGTTGAATCCGAGTAGGGCACAGTTTTCACTGTTGTTTACCAAGGCGATGTCATTTTCGGTAATTCCGCCGACACCGCTGGAGATAACTTCAACTTTGACCTCTTCATTACGCAACTCTGCAAGAGCCGATTTAATCGCCTCAAGAGAACCGTGAACGTCGGTTTTAAGAACGACTTTAAGGGCTTTAATACGACCCTCAGCGATCAACGAGGTCAAATCATCAAACGACGCTTTGGTGCTCAATGAAAGTTCACGGTGACGATCATACTCAGCACGTTTCTGTGCTACTTCACGCGCTTCACGATCACTCTCCATCACCATCATCACTTCACCCGATGGCGGTACGTCACTAAGTCCTACAACAACGGCGGTTTGACTCGGTCCGATTTGCTGAAGTTGTGCTTTACGATCACTAATGAGTGCACGAACGCGTCCATAAGCACCGCCACACACGATGTTATCGCCGACACGGAGTGTTCCGTTTTGAACGATGACGGTAGCAACCGGTCCACGCCCTTTTTCCAACGTAGACTCAACGACGACCGCTTTTGCCATAACATCAGGGTTTGCTTTGAGTTCCATTACTTCAGATTGGAGCAAGATCGCCTCTAAAAGCTCATCAATGCCCGTCATCGCTTTGGCTGAAACGCCGACGAATTCAACATCTCCGCCCCACTCCGTAGGGTTAAGTCCGAGTTCCGCCATTTGTGCTTTAACCATATCCGGATTTGCACCCGGTTTGTCCATTTTGTTCACCGCAACGATGACCGGAACTTTTGCATCTTTTGCATGTTGAACCGATTCACGGGTTTGTGGTTTAACACCATCATCCGCTGCGACAACAATAACAATAATATCGGTAAGTTGTGCACCGCGTGAACGCATCGCACTAAACGCTTCGTGTCCCGGAGTATCCAAGAACGTGATCAATTTACCTTTTTGCTCTACCGAGTATGCACCGATGTGCTGAGTGATTCCACCCGCTTCGCCGTGTGCTACTTTGGCATTACGGATCGCATCAAGGAGAGATGTTTTACCATGGTCAACGTGCCCCATAATCGTGATAACCGGAGGACGCTCAACGGAACCTTCACTGTCTTCGTGCTCTTCATCGTACGCCGTCTCAAGATTAAACGCATCTTTTGGATCGATAGTCGTTACTTCGACACCGAACTCACTCGCCAAGATTTCGATCTCGTCTTTTCCGAGGAAGTCGTTTTTAGTAACCATCATCCCGAGGTCAAATAAGACTTTAATGACCGCAGAGATACTTTGCCCTACTTTTTCAGCAAATTCATAAACACGGACATCTTCTGCGATTTCAACGTGAGTAATGACTTCGTCTTCTTTTGCATCTTTTGTATAACGCTTACGTGCTTCACGAGAAACTTGACGCGGTTTATTACGATTAGAACCTTGTTTTTTCCCCGCGTTACGTCCGATTGGTTTTTTCTCTTTCGGTTTTTGCTCTTCTTCCGGTGGTAAATTAGCCCCCAAATCGTTGAAATCCATCAATACAACTTGATCTTGCTCATAATCCATCGATACATCAGAAATTCCGCCGCCGAAGATATCAAGGCGAACCCCTTGATCTTTTTTCTGAACCGGGAAATTATTGCTTTGGACCTTTTTCGCACGCTTAGCTTCCAACTCTCGTTGCGCTTGCTCACTCAATTTTCCATAACTGGAAACATTAACATTTTCATGACGAACCGGAGCGACGAATTCCTCTTCTTGAGGACGTTTTTTCTTAACGATTTTCAGGCCTGAGCGCTTAGGGACTTCTTGTTCCACAACAGCTTCTTCTGCATTTACTTCTTTTACTTCTGCTACAGCAGGTACTGCTTGGATGCTCTCTTCAACAACTGTCGTTACGGTTGGAACTTCTTCTGAAGATGAAGTTTTAGGGGAAGGCTTGGGCGTTGAGGCTTCATTCGACGCCCCGCTCATGATATAGTTCATGATTTGCTCAGCTTCTTCGATCGAAACCGAACTTGAGGCAGTTTTTACATTGAGCCCCATTGCGGCTGCTTTATCCACTACCTCTTTTGAATTGATACCAAGCTCTTTGGCAATTTCATGAACTCTAACTTTATCCATCATTAACGATGATCTCCTTTAACCGATTCATTAGCTCTACTGTTGCGCCGCTTTTACATTGACGGGACAACTGACCCGGAGTTTTCTTATGCTCGATGCAAGACCTGCACATATAAAAACTTCTTCCTTCATTAGCATAAGGTTGCAGTAACCCATTCCGACACTGAAGGCGTAAAAGTGCAAATTGAGCGAAGCGCTCACGACAAACTACGCACATGCGTATAGGCTGATGTAACTTTTGCGCCATTATATCCAATACTTTCTTAGTTATCGTTCCACAACTAAACCGTCATTATCAAAGCCTAAGATTTTGATCTCAAAATCGGTAAATTCCGCTTTAAATTTATCCGCTAACATTTGAGCATCTTGATCGTAAACCATGTTAAAAAAGGTCGATCCACTCCCTGAGAGCGTCGACATCAACGCACCGTTGTCGTATGCCATTTTTTGAACAGCAAAGAGTTCCGGCAACATTTTCATCCGTACTTTTTGGTGAAACCGATCTTGGGTAGCAAGACGAAGCATTTCCCAATCTTCGTTAAAAAAAGCCCCTACGGTTACGGCTGTGTGGGAGAGATTATATACCGCATTCTCTTTACTGTACGATTTAGGCAAGGTGGTACGTGATTTAGCCGTTGAGATCGGTTTGTTCGGAATGACGACAACCGCTTTCAGATAATCGGGGAGGTGTTTTTGTTGAGAAAAAACTTTTTGTTTTTCCACCATTGCCGCATTAAATCCCCCCATAACTGCCGGAGTGATGTTATCGGGATGGCTTTCATACACGAGAGCATGATTGAGGATACGGCGTTTGGATACTTTAACTCCTGCGGCTTCATGCGCACAACTGATCGCACTCACGATGACAGCCGAAGAGCTACCCAAACCTCGAGACATCGGGATTTGGTTGTAAAAGGTAAATTTGAAGTTTTGTCGCTTCTGGGTCAAACGGCGGTAATGCTCATTAAATATACTGACAAAAAGGTTGTTCCCTTTAAGTCTTGGGTTGTTTTCCCCTTCCCCTTTGATGGAGACGGCAAAAAAACGTGACGGCACCAATTCGACTTGGTTACGCAAATCAACGGCAAGCCCTAATGAATCAAATCCGGGTCCTAAATTCGCACTCGTTGCAGGTACACTAACGAACAAATAATTTCCTTATCCTACGGCATCAATCCCATAATAGGGGAGATTGTCCGAATCAAATTTTTCTAAATCGATATTTTTGGGAAGTTCAAATGCGATAATCTCGGGCGAGGCTATCGGTTCTAACTCAATGGTTGTCCTATTTTTAACAAAATAGAGCTTTCCGTACGCTTTGATGGGGCTATTTTTGTTGAAAAAGAAGGCATCCGTAGCTAAAAGTGGGATTTTTTTCGTAATACTCAGAGTTTTTAGAAAAAGGTAGGTCACCTTGATCCCCATAAAACTTCCGGGACCTTTGGCATAAATAAAATGTGAAAAAGTATACTTCTCCAACAACGAATCAAAAATCTCCGCCAGCACATCCGAGCTCATCCCATCACTGCGGATCTCTTCGACTAGCTCTCCCTCTTTGTAGACGCCTACGAGAACAGGAGAACCTAGTGCGATAACGAGTGCATCATGCATACGCTTTTGCCAGCTCTTTTGACTCAGCGTATGCAAGTTCGACGATTTCATAATTTGCCGGATCTTTGAGAAGCTCAAGCGTCAATTTATGGTTCAGATCGTGACTTCCGGCAAAGGCTTCGTAGTTACCGATAAAATTCATACCGATCAGTGACATATCCCCGATCGCATCGAGGATTTTATGACGAACAAACTCATCTCCGAATCGAAGTCCCTCAGGATTGAGCACTTTTTTGTCATCCAAAACGACCGCATTTTCCAAACTCCCGCCCAAGGCGAGCCCTTTGGAACGTAGATACTGTACTTCGTGAACAAACCCAAACGTACGCGCACGGGCAATCTCTTTTTTATAGTTCTCTTTGGTAAACGCTAATACATAACTTTGCTTGTCAATCACGGGGTGAGAAAATTTGATCGTGAAATCATAATTCATGTCATTGGAGGGGATTAATTTAACGTATTTATCACCCTCTTGTACAATCACCTCTTTTTTAATCCGCATGATTTTTTTCGGAATATCTTGAGCGATAATCCCGGCTTCTTCGAGAAGCATACAAAAACTCATAGACGAGCCATCCATAACAGGGACTTCATCGGCATCGACAATGACACGGAGGTTATCGATACCATAGGCATAGATCGCTGAGAGCATATGCTCGATCGTCGAGATGGTAACACCCTCTCGTCCGATAACGGTTGCCATTTTGGTATCGACAACATTTGCGGGAAGCAAAGGGATAGATACCCCTGCATCACTGCGGTAAAAAACAATACCGCTGTTTGCCCCTAAAGGTTCGAGCCGTAATTTAACGGGTGAGCCTCGGTGCAAACCAATCCCTACAAGTTCAACACTTTTGCCAATCGTTGTTTGCATCATCTCTTTAATTCCTTACCTTATCCTATCTGAACACTAAAATGAGTAAAGCCCATTTTAGTGGCAAGGACAAGCCTGTCCTTTGCAATCCCCTAAAGCTTTACGCAAAAGTGCGTAAGACTCAAATATCTAAAAGTTATTATATCGGTTTTAGCGTTGATTAATTGTGAATTTAGCGCTTTCTATGACACTGGTAATATTGTCATAAATCCATTTGGTATCCATCCACTCTTCCGGTCTCACTTCAATCCCTTGGACCAAAATTCCAAAATGAAGGTGATCTCCCATCGCATATCCGCTGAGTCCTGTTTTAGCGATTTCTTGACCCAATGCAGCAACATCACCCTCTTGAACATGGACATCTGAACAATGCCCGTACAAGGTATAAAGGCCAAAGCCATGATCGACAATCGGCAAGTTTCCATAAATCCCGTTCGGCTGAGAGAACACAACATTTCCTCCATTGGAGGTGCGAATCGCCCCCATAGCAACGCTCGCCAAATCAAGCCCCATATGGTATGCTTGGCTTACGTTCTCTTGTCCTTTATAACTGTAAATGCGGTGATCTCCGAAGTCTGCCACTTTTTGACCGTTCACTAACGGGTAAAAAGGCTCAGGGCTAAAATCGACAATCATGTTTTTGGATACTTTTGAAGTCACTTCATGGATAATTTTTTCATTATCGGCACGTACTTTTTCGTTAATGATGCGAAATTGGTCTAACCGATCATCCACTCCGGCAGTTTGTTCATATTCATTCGCGAGTTCGGCAATTTTACCGTCCAAAAATGCATCACTGAGTTCAATATTCGAAACACGATAAACATGATCTTTCAAACGAAGCGGTACCGCGCTTTTAGTCTCATTGCCCGCATGATCAAGTGCGACCACGGTTGCACTAAATGTTTGCTCCTGTACCGGCCATGCTACCAAAGAAGCGTAATATCCCTCTTTCATAAACGGTTGTGCGATAAAAGTTTTCCCAAAATTCGTCTCAATTCTCAAACTTTTCATGTGAGGATCTTCCGCTTTAAAAATTACAATTGCCGATCCCCCTTTTTGAATTTTATAGGAGTTGGCAATAATTGCCAAAACCGGTCGACGCTGATCAATAACAAGGGTGATCTCTTCTTTATAGGTATTTCCCATAAACAGACCCCACAAACTGTTGTCGGTTGCTTCGATTTTAAGTGTTACCGAAGCGGCTTCTACCCGGCGAACTCCTTTTGGAGGGAGGATATCAAACGATGTTTTATTCACTTTTGAAGGGGTGTTTTCATCCACTATCACCCATTCATCATGGGGTGTTGCAATGGTCGCTTTGTAAGATTTTAGACCGCTCGCATCTTCAACATTGACATGAATAGGATCTTTAAAATTCCAGTATCCTTCATGTGAAAGCGTTACTTTTGGATCTTCTCTCTCAAAAATAGGCGAAAATCCCATAAATCCAAGCGCACCTAAAACTAAAACTACTAATACCCATCCAATTATTCCCGAACCGTTTCGGCCTCTTCTCACACCAACTCCTTTGTTATCATCATTATCATCTCTTTTGCTAACTCATGATAATTTTCTTGTTTTAAATCCATTCCGGCACGCCGTACATGTCCACCCCCGCCGAATGCAGCCACGATTTTTGCGGCATTGACTACCCCATCGGTACGCAAGGAGATCTTTGCTCCGCCATGAGGGTGTTCTAGGACCATCACAGCCGCTTGAACGCTTCGCATCCCGAGTGCTTCGTCCAATACTTTTTTGCATTCAGCCACAGTAGCACCTGTCTCTTCCAATAGCGACAAGGGAACTTCCAATAAGGCCAATCGTCCATCCGCTAAAAGCTTCATTTGTTTAAGGAGAATTCCCCGAATCCGAAGCGATGCGAGTGAATGGCGACGATACAGCCACTCAACACACACGGTATGATCAGCGCCCAGTTCTATCAGGGAGTGAGCCATCTTAAAAGTTTTGACATTGCATGCAGGCGCACTAAAACATTGAGAATCATCAATCAGTCCCGCATAAAGCGCCGTCGCCATTTTACCATTGATTTTTATATCGTTAGCAACAAAATAATCATAAACGACTTCCGTCGTGCTGATTGCCAACGTATCAATAATATTATGCGTCCCATAAAAGTTGTTGCTGATGTGATGATCAATATTTATTAAAGGGAGCTCTTTTTCAATCCCAAGCCGCCCATAACTCCCACAGTCAAAACTGATCATACACTCAGCATTCTCCGGAAAACGATCGGTAATTTTGTCAAACCACGGGAGAAACGCTAGATTTGGGTTTACTTCTGTCGAGATGCAAAAAAGGGTTATTTTTTTTTGACTGCGAAGCAAATAAGAATAAAAGGCACATGCTGCACCGAGTGAATCGGCATCAGGATTTTTGTGAGTGACTAAAACAATATGTTGGGAAGAATCAATCAGATTTGACGGCATCGATACTCAATACTAGCCTAATTTTAGGCGAAATATCCCGATTATACCACTTATTCTCGGGGTTGGAGGAGAAGGGATGATTAAATTTTAATCATTATGGATTATACCATCACCGTCTCACTCTTAAAATAGGTAATTTGATTACGTCCGTTAGCTTTTGATCGATACATGGCAGCATCGGCATGGCGAACCAGCATCTCGACCTCTTCGCCATGATCAGGATACAAAGAGGCTCCGATACTCGCCCCTATTGTAATCAAATGTCCATTGACTACAAAAGGTTCTTCTAACGCTTTTAAGATACGATCAAAAAGCTGCTGAGCATCTGAAATCATATCAATATCGCTAAACACAACCACAAATTCATCTCCGCCGATCCGAGCAATCGCATCACTTTGACGAAGCTGTTTTTCAAGCCGATCCGCCACTTGTTTCAAAATATTATCCCCAATTTCATGTCCATAAACATCATTGACCTGCTTAAATCCGTCCAAATCCAAAAAGGAGATGACCGCTTTTGAATTTTTTCGTTTTGAAAACGATAATATTTGCTCTGCCAACGTCATAAAGAGGTAACGATTCGGAAGGTTGGTCAATGGATCGTAGTTTGCCATGTGGTGAAGTTGCTCTTGGCGTTTAAGATGTTCGGTGATATCGCTGAAAATCCCGATATAATTTTCCACTTCACCTTTCTCATCTCTCACTGCATCAATACGCAAAAATTCAGCGTACCGTTCACCATTTTTTTTACGGTTCCAGATTTCACCACGCCATGAGCCAAGAGTATTTATCGCTTCATTGAGTTTTTCATAAAATAGATTCTCATGCATTCCTGAGCGTAATATGATCGGTTTGTTTCCGATAACTTCTTCCGGTGCATAGCCGGTCAATTCACAAAAGGCCTCATTGACATCAATAATAATTTTTTGAGGGTTTGTAATAATAATCCCCTCTCTGGAGTTGTGAAAAACATTTGCGGCACGGCGAAGATATTTTTCATTTTCTTTAACAATCACGATTTGATTTTCCAGTGATTCTGAATTGGATCGTAATGTATTCGTCAAACGCCGCATTTTGGTTGTTAGAAAAATCAACAGGGCAATAACACCACTTAGCATAAAAATAATATAAAGTGCGTACCTTTGCGCAACATCCTGAAGTGAAAAGGGTGGAACGGTATCATAGGGTTTAATGCGCAAACCCTGCATCAAAGATCGGATTCCTTCGTACGATAAGGGAATATTCCATCCGTAATATCCGGCCGTTTTGGTAATCTCAGAGCCATAAGGTAAATTTAACAGGGCAACACCGACCTGATTTGCCAATACACGATCGGTATGTTTGGATGAAGCAAACGGCCATTCCGGATAAAGGGTAGTTGAAAGGGCCTGAGGAAAATTTTCTACCGGATGGATGATTTTAAACTCATCAAGATTGATTTTTCCCTCTTTTGCCATTTTTTCCAATACACCTGTACGAATAAATCCGGCATCCACGGAAGCGTTTTGGACGAGATAGACAACTTTATCGTGAGGCATATCGGTATAGCGTATTTTGGATTCTTTGGTGATATCAATACCATTTTCTTGCAGTAAAATCCTCTGGGCCAAGTAGCCCCCAAGAGAGAGTTCATCGACCGCAGCAATCTCTTTTCCTCTCAAATCACTCAATTTTTCAAGATCATGCCGTTCATGCCGTGCAATAATCACCCCTCCAAACTCCGTAAGCTCTTTTCCGCTGACATTTGCACGAATCAAAGTTGCCATACGGCTTGCATCAAATTTTGCTGAAAGATAAATATAGTGTTCAGGATTGCTAAACATAAAATCGAGTTCATCCAACGAAGCCGCTTCATTGAACTCAGCGTAGCCAAGAGGACGTATAATAAAACGATGGGTGGATATTTTACTGTTGAGATAAGTGGCTAAAGGCTGCCATTCATTGAGCGTATCGGTTTTTGAACGAAAAGCCAATACACCGATTACTGCCTCTTTTTTTCCTGCTTCAGATACAGATGCGCCAAAGGACAAAGAAAAAAAAGCTACCAACAACAGTAGCAACACATATCGGAATGTCATTTTCTACCTTTATTTTTCGACTGCATCGGGACTTCTCAAAACATTAAAATAGGAGATTTTATTTCTCCCGGTCTCTTTGGAGTGATACATTGCGATGTCGGCATCACGAATCAGAAGCTCAATATCCTCCTTATCATCGGGGAAAATTGCCACCCCGATACTTGCACCGATCGAAAGGGAGAATCCATTCACCACATACGGCTCTTTGATTGCAAAGAGAATACGTTCCAAAAGAGCTCTAGACTCGGAAATCGCATTGATATCACTTAGGAGTAAAACGAATTCATCTCCTCCAAGCCGAGCAATAATATCACCTTGCCGCATCTGTTTTTCCAAACGTCTGGAGACATGTTTGAGGATACTATCTCCTATCGTATGTCCGTATTGGTCATTGATTTGTTTAAATCCGTCAAGATCCAAAAAGGCGACAATCGCTTTTGTATTACGACGTTTTGACTGTGCAAGAATTTGTCCGGCAACATTCTGGAATAAGCTGCGGTTGGGAAGATTGGTCAGCGCATCGTAGTTCGCCTGATGTTCAAGATCTTCTATCTCTTTTTTATTTTCAGTGATATCGCTGACGATAATTACAAAGCCTTCAATCACCCCTTCTTGACTGTGTACTGAGTCGATTCGAAGGAATTTGGCATATTCCTCGCCGCTTTTTTTCTTATCCCAAACCTCTCCGCGCCAAGTACCGTTTATCTCAAGAGATTCATTCATTTTCGCATAAAACGATATCGCATGCCGATTGGAATAGAGAATTACCGGTTTTGTACCGATAAGCTTTTCGTGGGTATATCCGCTCATATCACAGTAGGCTTCATTCACATCAAGAATAACCATGTGCGGATCGGTAATGATAATCCCTTCGTGGGAGTTATGGAAAACACTGGCAATCTGTCGAAGATATTTTTCGGTATTTTGAGAGATTTCAATCTGTTTTTGAAGGGCTTCAGATTCATTTTTTAAACGTTGATTGAGAGTACGAATATAAAAAAGCATCCAAGCGAAAACGGAGGCACTCACAATATACATAATGTATATCAGCGAACCGCTCTCTACCTCAGGGGTTGAGGCAGATACCTGTAAGCTATAAAATGATAAAAAAATTACTAAACGATATATCATTTCATTTTTCTTTCACGAATCATATATCTTACAGTATAAAAGATGTAATTTAAAATACACCTTTAAAATCACAAAAATACCGTTATTTCCCTCTTTTATTCTACCGTGGAGTGTAAAACCGCTTCAAAGTCTTTCTGAGCCTGCATTAATACCGCTTTGCCATCAGGATCACTGACCCGTGCACTGCTCATCCAGTTATAGACACCCGGGAATCCCATCACGATTTCATTGGTATCTTTTTTCTTGTACACCATCAAGGTACACGGCGCGAATGCCGCAGCTTCAGGACGTGTTTTCGCTACCGTATAGATAACTTTTAATTTGCAAATCGAGTAGGTATCGTAAAAATCAAACGGACTTTTTTCACCGAGGGCAAAATTATAATCGGTAAAATTGGACATTACAAATCCGGCCGGCTTCAAACCGTCTTCGATCATCATCTCGGTCTCTTCTTTATCACTTGCCCAACTCTCTTTGCTGCTTGCTTTAACATATCGGCTTAAAAGTTTCCCTTCTGAGGGGAGCGATGTTTCACTCATGGATACTTTCGCATTCGGTAACGCTTTTTTCAGTGTTGCCAATGCCTCTTTTTCGATCAATGCAAATTCTTTGGCTTTAAATCCTCCGATTTTTGCCATTGCTGAAGCAGTTAGGATAGAAACATGGAGTTCTTTCTCCCCGGCACGTTGATAAATTCCAAATCCCATCGGGACAAAAATCCCCGCATCGGGATGGGCTTTTACCAAAGACTCTGAAAGCGTTTTATGGTACGCGGTCAAAAGATTAAACTGCGTAAAATCACTTTGTCCAAACTGGATTTTAAACGGCCCGTTCATTTCGCTGTTGGCTGAAATGACAAAACCGTTGGCTTCAAGTGCTTTTTCAACGACTCCGGCATTTAACTTGCCCTCCGCATTTGGAACACTGAACAAGTGTAAATCACCGCCAAAAAGGGACAAAAATCCCGCCAAGATAGTTATGAGTAGAATTTTCATGGTTAACTCCTAAGGTTGAATATAAAATGCGCCCTCAGTGGCGCGCTCGATCACTTCAGCGATCCCGGCACTGACGATCTCGACATCAGGGATTAACTGATCAGGCGAAATCTTTTTTGTCTCCATCGTGTTACCGCAGGCGACGAATTCGACACCGTATTGCTGCAATGCCCGTACACGCAGGGCAATCTCTTTTTCACTTTTGAGCAGAGTGCGGATACCGTGATAATAGGCGACGATACGCAGATGGATCTTTTCGGGTCCGTAAAATTTCAGGACATTGTTCGCCGTACTGAGACCGTGATGGATTGATTCATCATCTCCCAAACTGATCCCCATTACCACTTCACGCGGTTTTTCGATCGAGGGTTCGGGTTGTGCAAAACGGACATCTCCAAAAGCAAGCGTCGAGAGCAAACTCCCTAAAAACACTAATCGTTTCATCATTACTCCCATTCTAATACCCGATAGGATGCTTCAACATTATGACGATGAGTCCCTTCATACAGTTTGTATTTTTTATACTTATCCATACTCACTTTTTTAATCGTCTCATCAATGCTGAGCCCCTCAGCAATCGCTGCGCGGATTTCGGTACGCATCTGCGTGAAATAGTCCCGTGTCATTTTCACCGCCTCTTTGTCGGTACGCTCTCCGTGTCCGCCGACAACATGTCTAGCACCCAATTTGTCCAAATCATCCAATGCCGCTATCCAGCCATTGATATCTCCGCCTCGTACAGATGGGAGTCGGTCATTAAAGACCAGATCAGCAGCAATCAGAACCTTTGATTTTGGAAGATATACCACCAAATCTTTAGCCGTATGGGCTTTGTGTTTCGCAAATTTGAGTTCTAACCTTTGATTCCCGATGGTAAGATTGGTATCGCTGCTGATCATCTCACTCGGTAAAGTCGGTTTGGTTTTGGCGTATGCCTCTGGAGAGATATAGGTTTGCATTCGGGTTGGGATGCTCATATCGGCATTCACCTTGAAATCATCCGAACTCAAAACTCTAACTCCGCTATCGGTAAAGAAATTGTTTCCAAGCCAATGGTCATCATGAATATGGGTATTGATCACGAGTTTAACGGGGAGGGATTTAATTTTTTGCATCGCTTTGTAAGCCGAGCGGGCATACGCATATGAGGGACCGGTGTCAACGACGACATACCCCTCACCTGCATCGATATAACAGCTGTTGACGATGTTGCCGTTGTTGGTTTTATCCATGATCTCGGGCTTCCCGAAAAAACAGGTGACATCCGAGGTGATCCGCACCGGTTTGAGAGCGTAATCGTACGCGCTCAAACTTGTGACGGCTAAAAATAGAGTTCCCAACAACGTTTTCATCACTCAGCCTTTAGAAGAGGTAGTTAATTTCGAAACGGTATTCGTTGTATGAATTGTAATCTGTTGTAGCACCAACCGCCGGATCCGCATCGATGGTTGCAAAACGGAATTTAAACTCAGTGTTCGGTACTTCTTTGAATGTTTTCCACATATCGACATGGAAAATATCACGATCGGTAAATCCGGTGATAGCCGCTTTAGCATCGTCAAAATTCATATTTTCATAATCGGCTGCTACTTTAAATCCTGAAACCATTCCCGCTTTTCCGAAATCATAGACCGCTTTCACTGCCCAGTTTTTCGTATTGGCGATCCAGTCAACTTGTGCCATTGATCGAGTATACCCACCCGTAGGGAATCCGCGCCACATTGCAATAATATCGGCATCATCGGAGATTTTAGAGTATCCCGCTGAGAGTTCCAACGGACCGCTAGCCGCTACCAAACGTGCCATAATAATGCTACCATCCGCACTGTTTGGATCTGTATATCCATTAGCCGCACCTGTATAAGTTGTATTACCTTTAAATGTTCCACTTAAAGCTGCACCACCAATAGCACCGGCACCGTCATCCATTTGACGCAGGTAACGGATACCCGGAGTCAACGTCCATGCGTCGTTTAGTTTGATTTTATAGTTTGCTTCCGCAATAACGGTATTGAGGAAACCTTCCAAACCAACATATTCCGCATTCAGTTTTAAATTAGGGATTGATGTATTTTGTGCTGTTACTAATACCATTTCAGGATTGACATCTTCACCCGCACCACTAATTAAAGTAGGTGTTAATCCTTTATGTACCCCTGAATCATCATTTTCATTATATTTTTCAAACGCGATTACACTATGAAAACTTTGATGATCTCGTAGTTTTTGAGACATGATATAAGCTGCACGAACGGATGTGTCAGGAATATCTTTATTTTCAATCACTGCTGCTTCAAAAGTGTTTGGAATCATTTTAGTATCATTCGTTGCGAGCATAATACTATCAATACCTTGACGACCGATTTTAACATTACTTTTGCCATTTTTGTATTCCAAATAAGCTTCGGCAAAATTACCCATTGCCCCTTCGGTTCCATCCGCACGAGTATGGTAGGTATCTTTACCCGCTTTACCATAGTTGGTCACTGCACTCCCCAATGTATTATCCGGGTGCATAGGAACCGTGCCATAAAATCCTACTGTCGCACCTACACCTTTGTAAAAACCAGTTTTGTAAACCAAGCTACCGCCAAGACCCCACATATTGTTATCTTGCACTGCTGCATTTTCATTGTCCCAATCCCACCAAAACATATTAGAACGAAGACGTCCATAAACATCACCCTCGGTAAACATTTCACCAATCGAGTTTACTGCACCCGGTGCTTTGGTGTATTCAACTTGATAGTTCCCTTTAACCGTACGATCTTCAGATTTAAGCGCATACGCCGACGTTGCCAATAAACAAGTAGCTGCTGCTACCATACTAAGTTTTACTAATTTCATTCCTAACTCCTATTGTGATTTGAACGCCAAAGGAATAAAATCCCTTTGGCTACGCTGGCCGCTATGGCACTAAAGCTTGCCCCATACGGGGCAGAATTTAGTACTAACAGCTTCTGGAACCTTTTTTCGGACATCCGCAGTCATAATCCATCAGTTTGACATTGCTGTTACCGCTGATGTTGACATTTTTCTGACGGCGGATATAGGCCGCTGTCACATCGTAAACCGGTTTAGTCAACGAATCTTTGAGGTTTGAACCTGCATTTTGCAGGTTGCCTCCCCATGAAGAGACTTTGTACACTTTCGTATCATTGAGAGGTTTGCCACCTACCATGATGTTCGTGATACGTTTACCGCTCACAGCACCCACGCGAATCTCATAGGTCACTCCACCCAAGCGGCTCATATCGCCTCCTTGTTGATAAAGCGGATTGGCGTTAAAGACGTTATCCGCAATGTCTTCGAGAAGAGTGCGAATATGCAAGCCGGTCAACTCAAACGTATAGACGTTCGGATAGGTGATTGCAGTCATATCGTAGACATCATCCATCGTGATCTTGTCACCGCCGAGAACCGTTGTCCCCCATCGGTATCCCGGAGTAAACGAGATATCCGAATCCATCGCGTCGATAATCGAATCGTTGATCAACTGATCGAACGTCGAATGGAAGGTATCGCGCTTAAACAAGGTCGATTTGGTAATCCCCAACACTTCGGAGAGTTCGGAATCATACGGTGAATAAAGTTCTTTAACCAACGCTTCACCCTCAGGATCGGCAGGGATCAAATTCGACGCAACCGGAATCAGTTTATACTCATACCCTTTGACCTTATGGTTTTGGATATCGAGATCGAGACGTCCGACGTATTTACCGTGGCTTCCGGCGATTACGATAACCGTACCGTTGATTACCGTAGGACGCGGAGATGGATCATGCGTGTGTCCGCTAAGGATGAAATCGATCCCTTTGACCTGACGGGCAACCTCTTGGTCAACGCTGAAACCATCATGCGAGAGAACCACGACACAGTCCACTTTTTCCTCTTTACGAAGTTTATCGACGTACGTTTGGAGGGTATCTAAACGTAAACCAAAACTCCACCCCTGGGTAAACTCTTTTGGGTTTGCCGTAGAGGTAAACGGAAACGACTGACCGATAATACCGATCTTCGCACCGCCGCGCTCCATAATGGTGTAAGGTTCAAAAATCAGTTCCTCAAAATCATCGGCAAACGAATCGTCACCGACGACGTTTTGAGAAACAAATTTTGCGTTGAGCATCTCGATCAGCTCTTTTACCCGTTTTTTACCGTACGTAAATTCCCAGTGACCGACCATGACGTCTACACCCAAATAGTTTTGCGCTTTGACGATCGCTTCACCGCCGGTTTTAAGGGCAACGCCCGTCCCTTGCCATGTATCCCCAGAATCGAGAAGCATAACATTATCCGCACCGCGCTCTTTTTTGATATGGTTGATGAGGGTTTTCATGTGCGAAATTCCCCCCATTTTCCCAAACTTGTTAGCTAACGCATCAAAGTTCATAAAGGTATCGAAATAGGCATCGAGGGTTTTACCCTGCATCCCATAGTGTTTCAAAAATGATTCACCGCACAAAAATCCCGGAGTTCCGGTCAAATTAGGAGCAGAGATCAATGTCGAAGGCTCTCTCCAATAGAGAGGTTTAATGTGGGCGTGCATATCACAGATATGTAAAATCGTCACATTTCCCTTTGCATTGAACCCATAAATATCTTTGAGGCTTACCTCATCGGCACGTTTCGGACCTCCCGCAGCTGAAGCAGCCGCAGGCAATCCGATCCCTAACGCCGCAGCGATATGGAAAAAATCTCTTCTTGATAAATCCATCGTTTAATCCTTAACGTTTTACGCTTGGAATAGCGATAGTATTCCCTTTGCTTTTGTTGGTGACGTACACTTCCAATCCAACCATCTCTTTCGAACCGAGTGGAAGTTCAGCTAAAAGGGCATTTTTCATACATTGCTGCATCCGTTTGTCGAGCGTCACCATTTGACTTTGGGTCATGCGGTATGCCGGCCAAGTACTTGCAGCTGCCGTCTCTTTTGCCCCCAAATCAGGCAACGGCTGCATACGTAGGCGCTGACCGACGATGTCCATACTGTGACAATTGTTACATGAAAGACCGCGACCGCCGCGACGCTCTTCAAACACTTCTTGTCCAAGTTTCATCATTTCTTGCATATGTTTATTCGCTTTAACATCAATATTGGTTTTCTGTCCGTTCGCCAATGATTTGACATACGCAGATATTTTAACCATCTCTTTGCTCTCAAGCTTCGGTACCGGTTTTTCGTTTGCCGCAGCCGCCATCTGGATACTCTGTGCCAACGTTACTACTCTTTTAGCCGGCTCGACGTAGCGTGGAAACCCCGCGATGGTTTTAGGAAGATCTTTCTCTTTAACACCTAACATTTTGGCGTACCCGGCACTCCCGATAAGTTCACCAAAGAGTTGTTCCCCCTCAGCTACATCCATCTCTGCGGGATTATTATCCAAAAGCTCTGCGTACATTTTTTTGTCCGCATCGGACATACTGAGTTTTTCTTCCGCATTCACTGTTCCCAAAAGGGCTAAACACACCAACGCTGCCGTGATAGATAAAGTACGCATTGCTTATCCTTTTGGAGTAATTTGTGTCGTACTCTCGACGCTTTGACCTTTGTTATCTTTTGCAATAACTTTGAGTGTTCCAGCACCCGGTACTTTAAAGCTGATACTCATAAGAGGGTTCACCGAGAGAGATTCCCAGATCACCATTTTGGTAATCAACGTATCGTTGAACATAAACTTCACTTCATCGATGTATTCAGCCGGAATCAATGCTCCCGTATCTTTGTTTTTACGCATACCGGTTTCCATCGGATGCATTGCCATAAAGTCGATTTTTACAACATCGCCTGCTTTGTAATCTTTCGGTTTGATTTTAATCAGTGTTTTCATAATATTAATCCTTTATCAATTTTTACTAAACGTTATAGAGTTGATTAAAATCAACCACACCCGCCGATGGTTACTTTGACATTTTGTTTTGCAGTGAGGAAAGATCCGTCACTCATCTCTGCAATCGCTACCACATCCTGAGTTCCGCCGAGTTTTACACGGGTACCGAAAAATGCTTCCCCGTTTGCAGGAGTCAAATAGATATTGGCACAACGGACATTTCCATTTTTTGACGCGAGTATATGGATTGCTTTAACGTAATCTTTTGCGTTCATTGGACTCTCAACGCTCACTTTTACCGGAACAACCGCACCGTTTTCCGCAATCTCAGGAGCTTCCATTTTGACTTTTGCAGAAGCAACCAATGCTTTACCACCGGTAATCGCAGCAACTGCCGTCTCAAAATTCATCTCATTCGGACCGCCCGATTTTTTTTCTTCTGCCGCACTGGATACATGAGGCAATGCCATCGCGCATGCCGCTGCTGCCCCAAAACCTTTTAAAAATGATCTTCTTTCCATAGTATTTCTCCTTGAACTTTATTTTTTAACTGCTGTGATATACGATATCAAATCGCACACTTCGCGCTCATTCATCAAACCATTAGCCAAATTAACCGTCATAGCCGATTTTGGGTTATCCAATCGAGGATCAGCAATTTTTTGGTACATAAATTGAGCATTACGCACGCCGCTATCCATGTAAAGTTCTTTGTACTTGCTCAAATCAGGGCCGATATTACCGTACCCTTTGGCCCCTTCGATGTTGTGACAGGCAACACAGTTACCCATTTGTTTCTCTTTACCATCAGGAAGAAGGCGAGTTAAACCCTCCGGCGGATTCTCTTTTGCATCTTTTCCGTTTAGGTTATGGAAAATATAGCTTCCACGGGCAATCGCTTTAGGGTCATTGCTGACACATCCCTCAGGCATGACGTACGCTTTAGCTGCAGGAAGGGCATCTTTTTTCAAAATGGCCGTCGCATCCGGGCTCTCAATTACCTGTGATAAATCGGCTGCACTTAAAAAAGTTGCAAGACCGAGCATGATCACTTTTCGCATTGGCTCTCCTTGAATTCTTATTTCGAGGAGTATTGTAAAGCAGGAGTGTAAAATTAATGTAAAAAAAATGGATAATTAAAGGAGAGTGCAAATAGGCGGGTAAAAAGTATACGAAAAGGTACTTCCTTTCCCGTAGATTGAGTCGATTTGAAGCTCAATTCCCGCTTTATCGATAATCGATTTGACGATATTAAGCCCTATCCCAAATCCCCCTTTATCACGATTTTCACGATAATAACGCTCAAATATACGGTTCACATCTTCGATGCCGACACCATAATCTTTAAAACTCATGACACATCGATCATCCATATTCAGTAAAAAGATATCGATTTTCCCCTCTTCGCGTGAGTATTTAATCGCATTGGAAAGATTATTGTCGATAATCCGCTGAAGCTGTGTGGGATTGAATAAAATTTCTACCTCTTCATCGATATACGGTTCTAATGTAATATTTTTCAAAGCGGCAACTTCAGCAAAATAATCAATCCTCTCTTGCAAATAGCGGCTAAGATCAATGCGTTCATATTCAAAAGCCAATCGTTCGTTTTTAATCAAATAGTCCATATCGTTATAAAGGGTAGCAAGGGTTTTCGTTGCCGCCTTAATCCGCTTAAGGTATTTATTACTCGGATTGGAACGATGATAAAGATCGATATTGACATTGATAATGGAGAGCGGCGTATTGATCTCATGCATCGAATCTTTGATAAACTGATCGAGCCGTTTGTTGACTCTCTGAAACGGCAAAGCAAAACGATCCAAAAAGAAAAGCGAGAGGACAAAGATCAGCGCAGCGATGGAGAGGAGGATAATAACCACATCCTGATAAATGCGTGCATACGAAATCTCCCCTCCAACCACTAAATACGATGCATCAAAATATCGCCGTTCAGGAAGAGCCACCACCAAAGACGCGTATCCGTTCTGGATATGATATCCCGTTTTTTGAATACCTACTTCGGATTGAATGAGGGTAAAAATCGGCTTAAAATGGAGATCATACAACCCTGATTGAAACGAACGGAACCTCGGGTAATCAAACGCTTGTTTCTCTTTAGGATCAAACTCTTCCATCGAACGGAGAATCAAATGCGATTGACGTTTGAGCTTAAATTCATACTGAATTTCGTACACATATTTCATGTAAGTGACATACAAGTAGGTAGGAACCAGCAATAATACTGCTACCAGCATCGTATACAAAAAAGCATTTTTAAGGGCGTAGCGATTATCGTTCAATGATGTAACCCAGCCCGCGACGATTTTGGATGATCTCTAAAGGGAGCTTTTTACGTAAATTATTGATCTGTACACGGATATTGGCAGGATCGACGTACTCACCCCAAATCTCATCTTGAAACATCTCCACCGAGACGACTTGATTCGTGTGCTTGAGCAATACGGCAAAAATCTCTTTTTCCGTTTTACTAAGGGCTATATTATGATCGTTGTGCATCAAAGTGAAGTTTTCAGTATCGTAAATCAGCCCTTCGCCAAAATCAATTTTGTTTTCCCCCTCATGATAAAAACTTTTCAATGCATGCATAATCCGTATCTGCAATTCGGTAAGATCAAACGGCTTACGGATATAGTCGCAGCATCCCGATTTGTATCCCTCCTGCAAATCGTCTACATTGACCATCGAGGTGAGGAAGATCGCAGGAGTTTTATTCCCCTCTTTGCGAAGGGTACGGAGGAGATCAAACCCGTTCATCCCCGGGACATTGACATCGAGGAGATAAAGATCAAAATGGGTTTCATAAATGGCATCGAATGCCCTCTCGCCATTGCTGAATCCGACTACCTCAAGCCCTAGTTCTTCTAAGAACTCGGTGATGCTCACACGGAGCATGTATTCATCTTCGAGTAACAATACCTTCATCGTATCTCCCCTTTGATCTCGTTGGTTACTTTGTAATCGAGCATAATACCGATCAATTCCTCTTTGGAATACGCATTAAGCCGTTCACGTGCTTCTTCGAGATAGAGTTCTCGATCCTCTGGGCCCACAGTGTCTTTGAGATACAACAGCTCTTTATCGTATACACTTTGAAACTGGGCATTATCGAGCGATTTTTTCACCATAACATCATAAAGCTCATTACGGGAGAGATGGATCAAAAATGAAATATCCTCTTCATCCGAGTGAGCATAGGTCGTAATTTGCTTCGGTGAAAGGGAAAAAATAAAAGCTCCGATACTCTCACCCTCCCCGTTCATCATCGGTTCATAAAAAAGATACCGTCCGCCGCTAAAAATGACACGGGCTGTTTTGAGTGTTTTAAAATTGATCCCGTTTAAAAGTTTTAAATCGCTTTCGGTGTATTTCGGATTGGCCAAAATATATTCCTTGCCGATGGCTGGATTCTCTTGCATAAATACCGCCGTTTCATAAAACCGCTCATCCATCAAAATATACAGATCAATCCCCAACCGATCAAAATATTCCTGCGTCGATTCGAAAAAAGAGACCACTTCGACAAACCCGATCATCTTCTCACTGTGATAAACGGGAACGGTCGCTTTAACGCCGATTTTTCGCCCAACTTCGATTGCCGAACGGGGATTCTTATGAGTTTGAAAATAGAGCAGATCGGGGCGGTGAAAATCCAGCGGCATCCCGGCATACGAGTTGTCCCAACTGCGGGCGAAAATGACATAATCCGACGTGATGATTTGAGACCGGATCAACGAATCGGTATGAAGTTTAATCGACTCCATTACCTCGGATAAAATTTCAAAACCTTTATCTTCATCCTCTTGTTCCAATGCCTCACTCAGAGAACTGTTTTGCCCCAGTATCAACGCATAGCGCAAAGCGGTAGAACGCTCTTTTTCGAGTTGATTATTCAGCGCCAGTGTAAGTTGGTCACTCAGCCGCTCTAACGTTTGCGAGGTTACCTTTTGCTCCAAATACCATAACACACCGCCCAGCATTATCGCTATGAATAAAAATACCCCGGCGATCATCTTTTTATCGGATAAAAAATGGTACCAGCGATCCATTAGACGTTTTCCTTGCGCTTCTTACCCATCTTATAGACATACGCCAACACTTCGGCAACTGCGGCAAACATCATATCGGGAATCGCTCTATCAATCTCCACTTCTTTGTAAAGGGAGCGTGCGAGGGGAGGATTTTGGACGATATGAACCCCGTTTTCACGTGCTATCTTTTTAATCTGAATCGCGATATTGTCAACCCCTTTGGCCACCACCACCGGAGCATTATGTTTGGTTTCATCGTAGACTATCGCTACGGCGTAGTGGGTTGGATTGGTAATAACGACATCCGCCGTCGGAACGGAGGACATCATCCGCTTACGTGCCGCCTGCATCTGAATCTGGCGAATTTTTGCCTTGATATGCGGATCCCCTTCCATATTTTTCATCTCATCTTTGATCTCTTGTTTCGACATTTTGAGTTTATCAAAATACTGTTTTCGGGTAATAAAAAGATCGAAAATCGCATACACAAAAATGATGATAAGCATGACCGAAGCAAGTACGATCGCTTTATCCCGCAACCATCCCATTTGATCTTCGAGGGTAAAGAGAGCAACCGTTGGCAGTTCTTCCATGTATCCCCAAAAAAAGATAAAACCGATTCCCAGTGCTGTCAATGATTTAAGGGTGATTTTGACCGATTCAAGCGCTTTTTGGAGGGTAAAAAGGTTGGCGAATCCTTTGATCGGATCGAGTTTGGAAAAATTCGGCATGAGCGGTTTCGTCGTAAAGTTAAATCCCATCTGTGCTACCGTCCCAAAAACTCCCGCGATCGCAACAATAATAGAGATAGGAAGCGCCATAATGAGAAATTCCCGAAACGTTATCAAGGCCATATCAAACATCAATTCACGATCCAACGGCTGATTCATCAACGAAAAATAATAGCGCGAAAGGTTGAGCAGACGATCGGCGATAAACGTAAACATCATCAAAAGAGCTAAAATTGCTACGAAGAGGACTACGACACCGACGATGTCCTGACTTTTGGCGACATTTCCCTCTGCTCTGGCATCTTCAATCTTCTTGGAGGTGGGTTCTTCGGTCTTTTCTTGATCGTCAGCCACAAATTACCCTTAATCCATTTTCATTGACAGATCTATCCAATTTGCCTGATGAACGAGAGAGCCGGTGCTGATCGCATCAACGCCGGTACGTGCATAACTCTCGATAGTATCTAGGCTAATATTACCGCTTGCTTCAAGCAGCACCGAGGGATAGTTTTCTCGCTTAAAGAGTACGATTTCGCCTAAGTGTTCAGGGGAAATATTGTCGCACATTACAATATCGGCTCCCGCCTTCATCGCTTTTTTAGCCATCTCAAAATCTTCTGCTTCAATCTCGATTTTAGAGGTAAACGGGATTTTTTTACGGGCCTCTTCCATAAAGCTTTCGAGGTTGGTGATAGTTTTGAGATGGGTGTCTTTAAGCATCAGCGCATCATCCAATCCCATCCGATGGTTTGTCGCTCCACCGATACGGGTGGCGTATTTCTCAAAATTACGAAGCAGCGGGCGTGTTTTTCGGGTATCGAGTAGTTTGGTACCATAGGGTGTGATGAGATCGACGTATTGGCGCGTCAATGTCGCAATGGAACTGGCATGAAGAAGCATATTCAGCAGCGTCCGCTCAATCCGAAGCAATGTATGCGAATCACCGGAAAGCTCCATCAAAACCTCCCCACTCACAAACGTTTCACCGTCATGTTTGTGCCACGTAATACTAAATTTCTCACACTCCGCCAGTACCCGCAGATAGAGTTCTCCGGCGACTACGCCCTCACTCTTGGCGATAATTTTTGCTGATGCGGGAACAGGATCAGA
>Ga0156221_1055_pt1 | contig 25009 bp, 25 predicted proteins | sample RifCSPlowO2_12_FD_107869 | JGI IMG/M metagenome (GOLD analysis project Ga0156221, IMG submission 107869) | Sulfuricurvum sp. RIFCSPLOWO2_12_FULL_43_24
TGTCTCGCCCACACGGCGGAAAATGCGGGATTTGAAGCCCTTTTTATGCAGATCATGGGAGATCGGGAACTGGTTATGGATGTTCAAGAAGCAATCAGCGGCAACCGTGTCCAGTTTGATTATATCTCCATCGGCGGGGTGAACCGTGATTTAACCCCTGAACTGAGTGCATTGATCCATAAAAATTTGAACACTCTTTCTGAAAAAATTGATGCTCTACTCGGGTTGTTTGATAATAATTGGTCATTGTCCCTTAAATACAAAGGCTTAGGAGTGCTGAGCTTGGAGGATGCCTACACTTACAATGCATTGGGGCCGTTGGCACGAGCGGCGGGATTGGCAACCGATGTCCGCGCCGAGACGAGCGATTTTCCTTATGAGGCATTGGGCTATACGATGATCCTCGAATCTACGGGGGACATCCATGCCCGTAACTTCGTCCGTCTTCGGGAGATTCAAAACTCTATAGCAATGTGCCGTAATATTGTTGATAACCTCCCGCTCGGAGAGATACAGGAGAAGGCAAAAGGGAAACCGAACGGCGAAGCGGTCGTCCGTGTCGAAGCACCGCGCGGAGAGCTTTTCTATCTGGTTCGAGGGAACGGACAGAATATGCTGGAGAGAGTTCGGATCAAGACTCCGACCTTTTCGGCGATTCCTGCAATGATGGAAGTGTTTAAGGGCGCAGAGTATGCCGATGCACCGGCGATTCTCGCCTCATTTGATCCGTGTATGTCCTGTACGGCGAAGTAGGAGAGATTATGTTACGCTCTATGCTCGAAGCGTTTAAAAACCTTTTCAAACCGGTACGTACAATTCAGTACCCCGCAGAAGATATCGTTTTGCCGAACGGCTATCGGGGGTTGATCGAATATGGGATAGATGAGTGCATCTTTTGTGATAAATGCGAAAAAGTATGTCCTCCCGGGGCAATTTTGTTTTATCAGCATGAAGGCGGAGAGAAAGAGTACCGCTATAACCCGTGGCTCTGTATCTACTGCGGTGAATGTGTCCGTGCCTGCCCGAAACCTGAGGAAGCGTTGTGGCAAAGTGAGACGAAACAGCGCAGCGCCGTAAAAGAAGACGGTGCGAACGAGGGGTGGTTTGTCTACGAAGATGCGTGTAAAAAAAGCCGCCAAAGGTATGTGGAAGCGAAAAAAGCCGATAAAATCCAAAACAAGAGTGAGGAGTAGATCATGCGCATCGTTATTGTCGGAGGCGGGATTGCCGCTGTTTATATCGCCAATTCTCTTATGGAACAATCGAATGAATGGGAGGTGGTCATTGTTTCGGATGAGGAACACCCTCCGTATGATCGTATCCATTTGTGTAAACTGGTCGATGATTGCAACTGTAACGATTCCATCGAATTGGAACTGCACTCGAAAGTACGGTTGGAACTGAACCAAAAGATCGTATCTCTCGATCCGCAGAATAAGCGTGTTTTCAGTGAGCATGCCGCATTTCATTACGACAAGCTGATCATCGCGACAGGATCGGTTCCCAAAACCCTTTTTAACATCACCGGTATTGAGAATGCGGCGACGTTCCGAAGTCAGAAGGATTGCGAAGTGATCGCGCAGGGGATGGTCGGTAAAAATGTGATTATCGTCGGAGCGGGACCGATTGCTCTCGAACTGCTCGATACCCTGATGCGCAGCGATACCCCGAAGAGCATTACGCTGCTGGTGCGTAAAAACTATCTCTACTCCGAGGTGATCAGCCGTGAGGGATTAGAACTGATACGGGGGATTTTCGAAGCCGATCCGCGTGTACGCATCCGATTTAAAGATCAAATCGTGGATAAAGAGGTGAGAGGTAATACGATTACCAAAGTATTGACGACACAAGGAGAAATTGATAATCCGTTTATTATTTTCGGTGTCGGGATCGATCCCAATATTGCCTTTGCACGTGAGGCGCTTGAGTGTGATCGGGGAGTTTTGGTAGATGAGAGGATGCGTACATCGGTAGAGGATATCTATTGTGTGGGAGAAGCGGCGCAGCTCCGTGCGGGGGGATTTATCGCCGGACGGGTCAAAGAATGCACCCTTCAAGCAGATGTAGCGATTGAGCATCTGCTTGGGGATGCAAACACATCGTTTAAAGAAGAGGTTTCGATCGATGGGCTCAAAGTGGGATCGTTCTTGTTCGCCGACGTTACCGCAACCGATTTTGATCCGAATGATCATGAGAACGAAACGATTTTGATCACACACGGAGATCGGATCGATCAGTATATCGTCAATAATGACAGGCTAAAACGGTTTATCGGGATCAATACCAATATCGATCTGTTAGCTTTGAAACGGCTGATGGAGAAGGATGAACCGATCGATGCGGCGTATCTCTACTCGAATCGTCTGATGTCCGAATATGGGAGACTTGTATGCAGCTGTGAGGGGGTGCATGAGCAGGAATTGGTCGATATCATCAAAGAGAATGCGGTGACATCGTTTGCGGAACTCAAAGAGCACACCAAAGCGGGACGTACCTGCGGGCGGTGCAAACAGGATGTCTGTGCGATCATCAATGCAACTCCGGTTGATCCCGCTGAAGCAGGTCGGTTACGTGAAGAGCGCGAAGCACTTAAAACAGCGCATGAACTCGAGATTGTCCAAGCGCGGATCGATAAATACAACCGTATCCACCCTAAAAATCATTTAAGTGCCGAAAATTTGCAGGAAGCGCTTGAAACATTTGAGATGGGTAAAGAGTTCAATCGCTGGGTTTCGATGATTACCGCCTCGATGCATCTGCATCCGAAGTTTGAGGAAGGGGTTAAAGGGGCGGTGATGCAATTGAATAAAATACCGATTATTTGGCTGGAACTTGCCGATTGTTCGGGAAATTCGGAAGGATTTATCAAATCAGCGCATCCGAGTGTCGATGATTTGATCCTCAAATACATCTCGCTCGATTATCATGAACTGCTGATGGCAGGATCGGGAGATCAATCCGAAGCGGTGTTGGATCGAATTATTCGGGAGGATGCGGGAAAATACCTCCTGATCGTGGAGGGTGCCGTGCCGATGGGGCTGGAGGGGAAATTCTTGCGGATCGGCCCTAAGGGGGAGACAGGGGTAGATTTGCTTCGCCGTGTCGCCCAAAAAGCGGTGGCGGTGATGGCAGTAGGCTCATGCGCTCTTGATGGGGGGGTGGTTGCGGCTGCTCCCAATCCTACCGGAGCGGTAGGTGTCTCTGAAGCACTGGGTCGCGAGGATATTATCAACCTTCCGGGATGTCCTGTCAATCCCATTAATATCGTAGGGACATTGCTTCATTATATTATGTTCGAAGAGTTTCCGAAGCTTGATAGTAAAAACCGTCCCGAATGGGCGTATGGTTTCCGTGTCCATGATAACTGTGAACGCCGAGGGCACTACGATGCCGATGAGTTTGTCCGTGAATGGGGGGATGAGGGGGCGAAGAAGGGGTGGTGCCTTTTTGAAATGGGATGCAAAGGCCCCTACGCCGATCTCAACTGCTCGCTGGTGAAGTTCAATGAGGGGACCAGCTGGCCGGTACAGGCGGGACATGGATGTTTCGCGTGCGGTCAGGGTAAAATCGCGTTTGACAGCTACGCCAATAATCGTAAGTTACCGGAGGGTGAACATGAGCACTAAAAAAATTGTTATTGACCCGATTACCCGTATCGAGGGGCATCTACGGATCGAGGTGGAGATCGATGAGAATAACGTTGTTACGGAAGCGTGGGCTTCGGGTCAGCTTTTTCGGGGGATCGAGACGATTTTAAAAGGGCGTGATCCGCGCGATGCGGGATTGATCGCTCAGCGTATCTGCGGGGTATGTACGAACGTCCATTACCGTGCTTCGATCAGTGCGGTGGAAGCGGCATACGGCATTGAAATACCGCAAAATGCCGAGATCATCCGTAATCTGGTGACACTTTCTTTGTTTGTTCAAGATCATATTGTCCATTATTATCATCTCCATTCGCTCGATTTTGTCGATATCACAGCGGCGCTTAGGGCAGACTGTACGCAAGCTTCCGAGGATGCTGAGAGCTGGTGTGAACACCCTTATCGCAACTCTGACGGTCATCTCGAAGCGATCAAAGAGAAGCTGGAGGGGTTTGTTAAAGCGGGGCGGCTTGGGCTGTTTGCCAACGGTTACTGGGGACATGACGCCTATCGTCTCTCTCCGGAAGAGAATTTGGTTCATATGAACCACTATCTCGAAGCACTTCGGATTCAACGAGATCTCTCCAAAGCGGTAGCAATTTTCGCAGGAAAAACCCCCCACCCCCAAAATCTTGTCGTCGGCGGGGTTACGAGTGTTGCCGATATGCTTAACCCTCAGCGGTTGAATGACTTTTTGTTCATTATCAAAGAGGTTCGAGATTTCATCGAACGTGCCTACATACCGGATATGCTGATGCTCGTCAATGCGTATCGTGACTCGATTGCTGCGGGAGAAGGACGTGCCAGCGGTAACTTTATGTGCTGCGGCGGATACCGATTTGGAAAGCAGCAACAACTTTTTGAGAGCGGCGTGATCAAAGGGCATAACTTTGACTCCGTTGAGCCGTTTGACGCTGGAAAAATCACCGAAGAGGCATCACGCTCATGGTATGAAAACGATGCACCGCTTTCACCGTATGAGGGGGAGACAACCCCGTTTTACACCGATTTGAATGAGGACGGTTCGCTCAAAACCGAGGGAAAATACACGTGGGTCAAAGCGCCGAGGTATGATGGGGAGGTGATGGAAGTGGGGCCGTTGGCGCGAATGATAATGGGCTACGTTAAAAATTCTCCCGTTATCCGCCCGTACATGGAGCGCTTCATGAAAAAATCGGGGATGAGTCTGATCGATTTTTCGACGACGGTGGGACGCAATGCGGCGCGCGCTGTGGAAGCACAAATTTGCTGCGACTATCTTTTCGATACGATGAGCGATTTGATCGAAAATATCAAATACTACGATGAAACGACGTGGACGAAGTATCTCTTTGAAGAATTGCCCAAAGAGGCAAAGGGCTCAGGTATTTTCGAAGTGCCTCGCGGCGTACTCGGGCATTTTGTCCGTATCGAAGAGGCTAAAATCGCCAACTATCAGGCGGTCGTTCCGACAACATGGAATGCCTCTCCTAAGGGGGCCAAAGAGGGGCGCGGAGCCTATGAAGAGTCATTAATCGGACTTCGTCTCGCCGATCCCTCCGCACCGTTGGAGGTTTTGCGTGCGGTACACTCGTTCGATCCGTGTCTGGCGTGTGCCGTACATGTCATCGATGCAACAGGAAAAGAACTCTCTCGGTACAAACTGAACGATTCAAATATATCTAAATCTGAATTATAATTCAGTTTTAAAGAACTATCTGTCATAGTAAAAAAAGATCGGTATTTTGTGGTCTCCTGGAGATCAAGCAAATGAGTTATGATGGATAAGATTATTGGTTTTCTTGCTTTGCAACAGTTTATTTATGGGATAGGGTGGCTTGTAGGGATAAGACTGATTCCTGAAATACGTAGAGTAGGAATTTGGCTGAGCGGGTTCGCTATTTTGAGCGGTTTATATTTCAGTATTTCTCCTACTCATGGGGAGACAGTTACCTCTTGGCATATTTATAGTGCGCAGTTTGTTATTTTGCTGGTTATGGTTATGGTACGACGAGCCAACGAAGCCCTTTTTTTCGAACCGTATCGTTGGAAAGAAGATGCGAGTCTGATTGTACTCTTTTTAATGATTGTTCTGTGGACGTTTAGTGTTCCGATGCAAACATCCGTTGTTGTGATGACAGCCTCTTTTATCGTTCTTTGGATGGGGATTCGAACGGTTGTTCTATCGTATCGTTCAATTTCCAATGAATTCGGCTTAACGATTACGCTGTTGGTGAATATGCCGATCATATTCTTTTTGCTGGTAAAAGGGGTTCAGGCTTTTGCGATCATCGATCACCAAATGATTATACTTGATCCTAATACAGGGCGTTTGGAAAGTAAATGGTATCTTGCATTATTGCTTGCCCTCACAGGATTAATGCATGTCAATTATGTGGTTATGCTGTTAAAACGGCTTATTCAAGATCTGAACAAGATGACAAAAACGGATGTATTGACAAATGTGATGAACCGTCGTGCGGCGGAGGAGGCTCTTTGTCGTGAGTTAAGCGAGACGACTCGCAATGGGGACGCTTTTACAATATTCATGATAGATATCGATTTCTTCAAAAGTGTCAATGACCGATACGGACATGCGAAAGGCGATGAAGTATTACGCGGTGTCTGTAAATGTATGCGAGAAACGGTTCGGAAAAATGATTACGTAGCACGGTTCGGAGGGGAAGAGTTTTTGATTATTCTTCCTCATACTTTAGTAGAGTCGGCGGTTGAATTAGCCGATAGAATCCGTCAAAAAGTGGCTGATTTACGCTTTGAATCCGATGACATCAGGATAACGATCAGTATAGGAATCACACAATCTGATACGAATGACACGGTGATGGAACATATTGTTTCCCGAGCCGATAAAGCATTATATAGGTCAAAAGAGTGTGGTCGAAATCAGATTAATGTGAATACAAAAATTCTGAATGCATGTTCGCTATAATTACGAAAATGAATCACCAAGAGGAATAGAATTTGGCACGACCGACTAAAGAAGAACGTAAAATCTCGATTATGACAAAAGCCCTGGAGCTTTTTTCAAAGGAGGGATTTTATCAGACAACCATGCCCACAATCGCCGAAAAAATCGGTATGAGTGTCGGAAATCTGTATAACTACTTTACGTCCAAAGAGATGCTCGCCAAAGACCTCATTCTCTACATTGCCAATATATTGGGTGAGGAAATTCGAAAAATCAATGAAAGTCCGATGAGTACCCAAGAGAAAATCGAGGCGATTGTCCATATGTATTTTCGTATCGCCCAAGATCGTCCTGAAACCATCGAGTATTTCTTGCGGGTTTATCTCTCGAACCGCGAAGTCTTTCAAAATTGCTGCGAGGGGATGATCTGCGTCTCCGCTTTCGTGACCGAAATGATGATCTTTTTTGAAGAGGGTGTCCGATGTGGTGAGTTGAGAGATCAGGATTTTTTCAGTGCATTCGGTCTTTTCATGGGGTATCTGGGAGGAATGGTGTTTATCAACGGTGAAAAGATTCTCCCTAAACCGTTAGAGAGCTACGAACACTCGATCAGCGAGAATATCTACTATGCTCTCAAATCCCGCTAGAGTCAAAATTATTTGGCTGCAGGGGATCACCTGCAACGGCAATACCCACTCGTTTTTAAACGATCCCGCTCTGGGAAATTTTTTGGAATCGGCGGAGTTTATCCACCATCCGCTTCTCCCTTGTAAAAACACACTCAAAGAGTTGGTCAAAAAACTTCCTAAATCGGATATTTTGATTTTCGAGGGGGCGTATAGCGCCTCGTTCGAACGTGCCGGTATGGCGATGGAGACGCTTTTACCCGCCCTTGCATCCAAAACCAGCCATATCATTAGTTTAGGCAGCTGTGCGAGTTTTGGGGGAATATTCAAAGAGGGCAATCCAGACCAAATCAGCGGAATAGTGTTTGATAAAGAGGAAGAGAAGGGGCCGCTGCGTGCTATGCGAGAGAAAGTAATTACCCTCAGCGGGTGTCCCGCCCACCCAAAATGGCTCAGTTTTGTCATCGATATGATCGTATCGGGCAAAAAAATAGCGCTGGATGAGTATCGTCGTCCCAAAGAACTCTACGGCTATCTCGTCCACAACGGCTGTTTGCGCAACGAGTATTTTGAGTGGAAAGTGGACAGTCACCATTTCGGAACCAAAGAGGGGTGTTTGTATTATGCCCAAGGGTGCCAAGGCCCCTTTACCCACGGCAGCTGCAATAAAATCCTCTGGAATGAAGTGAGTTCCAAAACCCGTTCCGGTACACCGTGTGTCGGGTGTACTGAACCTACGTTTCCCAAAAGCAATCTTTTCTCAACGAAAACGTACATGTCGATCCCCTCGGAGATGCCCTTGGGGATACCGAAACGGAGCTATCTCGCTTTGGCAGGGGCGGCGAAATCGTTCCATATTAAACGGCTCGAAGAGAGGTTGATCGATGATAACGCATGAACTGATCGAGCGGATCGAAGGGGAAGCGGTCCTCGATTTTAAAACCGATAAAAGCGGAGTTGTCCAAGATGCTAATATCCGCTTTATCCATTTTCGGGGGATGGAAGCGATTTTGGAAGGACGCAATGCTCTTGATGCTTTGGTGATCACTCCCCGCGTCTGCGGCATCTGCGGTCATTCGCATCTGATCGCGACGGTGAAAATGATCGAAAATGTCTACCGCAATGCGGGAGTTTCGATCCGTATCAGCGACAAAGCAAACGCAATCCGCCAGATCACTCTCTCGTGCGAACTGATCCAAAACCATATCAAATGGCTCTATCTCGTGATGCTTCATGAGAGCGCAAAGATGCTGGGAGAAGAACCGAGCGTTGCCCTTAAAGCACTCTATGTTTCGTCACAGGTCAATCAGCTGTGCGCCCTTTTCAGCGGTCAGTGGCCTCACAGTTCGTATGCCCTCCCCGGAGGTGTGACGTGCGATCCGACCCATATCGAAGTGATGCAGGCGTTGAAAATCCTCTCCGACGTGGAGTGTTTTATCCGTGATGAGGTACTGGGGTGTGATGTTGATGCGTTTGCCCAAGCGATGGAGCAAAATAAAGTGCTGAGCCTCACCGGAGATTTTGGAACCGTATTGCGTAATTTTGAGCGGCTTGGAGTGTTGGAACAGGGGAAAAGTCACAGTCGATTTTTGGTTCTGGGGGATACCCAAGAGATTATCGTCCATTCGCAGCGCAGCGGTGCGATTGCGGAAAATGTGAGCGAAGATAGTTCTCAAACATTTGCGGAAGGGGGAAACACCTATGCCAAAAATGCTCTCTACAACGGAGAATTTTTCGAGACGGGACCGTTAGCGCGCGCTTTGGTTCAGGAACGCACAGGAATCAGTGCTCTGCATCGTTTATACGGAGATAGTGCGCTGACGCGGATCACGGCTCGGGTTGATGAAATGGTATCACTATGCGCAGAGGTGCGTGAGCTTTTAATGTCGCTGGATCTCTCCCAGCCTTCGTTTATCACCCCTCCCTCCATCGAGAGTATTAGCGGTGAAGGGATCGGGATCGTCGAAGCCCCGCGCGGGTCACTGATCCATCGTGCAACCATTGAAAAAGGGAAAATCGTGTCGTATACGATTATCACTCCGACCCAATGGAATCTGGGAAATGGAACATCGATGATTCCGGGAATAGCACAAAAGGCTATGATCGGAGCCGCATCCACGGCGAAAGCCTCGCTCTTATTTCGCACCTTTGATGTCTGCTCGGTCTGTACGACGCATTAGACTTTTATTTGATCTATTGACACCTTGTATCTTAATGGATACAATTTGTCCATGTATACCATTCAGCAAACCCATAAATTTTCGCAATGGCTCATAAAACTCAAAGATATGCGTGCCCGTATCGCAATCGCTCGACGTTTGGAGCGTGCTCAAAGCGGTAATTTTGGGGATGTGAAGAGCGTGGGTGAGCGTGTATTTGAGATGCGTGTCGATATGGGGGCGGGTTATCGGCTCTATTATACGATGCGTGGGAATGAACTTATTATTTTGCTCGTTGGCGGTGATAAATCGACGCAACAACGCGATATAGAAAAAGCCATAGAAATGGCAAAGGAGATATAACGATGGAAACACAATTGACTCCATTTGATATGACGCAGTATTTAGACAGCGAAGAAGCGATTGCTGAGTACCTCACGCAAGTCCTCGAAGAGGGTGATACCGATGAGCTAATCCGTGCCATCGGACATATCGCGAAAGCTCGCGGTATGAGCCAAATCGCACAAAAGAGCGGATTGGGACGCGAGAGCCTCTATAAAACATTCGCCCCCGGTTCTAAACCCCGTTTTGATACCATCGCCAAAGTGGTAAAATCTTTGGGATTGCACTTTCATATTACGAAGCTTTAAGCGGCGTAATCCGTCATTCCCGTCTTTCCCGTTCGCCCTGAGCCTGTCGAAGGGTGAGTCCATGGTTCGACAAGCTCACCACGAACGGGAGATTAATTTGCAAAATGACAGATAACAGATGTTTCAGAGTGAAAAGAGTATGATAAGACGATAAAAAACACCAAAGGGGTACACATGGGTGAGGGATTGGTTCGATGCCGACAACGGATGCTCAATTACACCAAATCGCTTGCTCATCTGCGTGCCACAGTCGAAAAAGAGAGCCTTAACGAGATTGAAAAAGCGGGGTTGATCCAGTTTTTTGAAGTGGCATTTGAGTTGGCGTGGAAAGTGATGAAAGATTATCTCATCACTGAGGGGTATGATGTCAAAAGCCCCCGCGAAGCGATCAAAACTGCTTTTGATTATGGGCTGATTTCGGATGGTGCGAAATGGCTCGAAGCACTCGAAAAACGAAACCTCGCCGCCCACACCTATGATGAATCGATCCTCGATGAACTCGAAGAGCTGATCACTCACACCTACTATCCGATGATGGAAGCGCTCAGAATCTCTCTCGAAGAGCGGCTATGATTGGACTTTCGGATTCGGAACTTCAAACTCTCCGCGATGTATTTGAGCGTTTCCCCGACATTTCTGAAGTGATCCTATTCGGCTCCCGCGCACGCGGTACGCATCGACCTTCCTCTGATGTTGATCTCGCTCTCAAAGGGCAAAATCTCAGTATCGATACCCTTGCGAAACTCCGCTATGTCCTCGAAGAGGAGACCAATTTTCCCTATTTTTTTGATGTTGTGCTTTATGATCGGGTGGAAAATGAGGCGTTGAAGAGGGAGATAGATGAGGGTAAGGGATTAAAAAAGGAAAATTATGGAACAAATATTTGATTTAATAAAAAATTATGGCTCTCAGCTTTCTGCTATTGGTGCCGCTGTTGCATTTATTTTTGCTATCTATAAATTTCAAGTTGAGCGGGCTGCAAGCCATTTTTGGAAAGAATTTGAGGCATATCATAAGTTGGTGAAAGAGCTTGTAGAACCTCCTTCTGAAAATGGGGCAATGTTTATTGATCGTCAAACAGCAGCAATTTATGAGTTGCGATTTTACAAGCGTTATTATTCTCATTCATCGAGGATGCTTAAAGGACTACGAGATAAATGGGCGGCAGTTCCAAATCAATATCCTCGTTTAATTGAAGAATTGAATTTAACAATTGAATATATTGAAAAAAAGCTCTAAAGCCTTGATAATGACCCCCATCACCAACAACATGGACGTATTCGCCGAGAAGTTCGAGAACATTGATCTGCACGGCAAAAAGATCACCAAAGCCGAGTTCGATGACTGCACCTTCGTCTCGTGCGATTTCAGCGAGACCTTTTTTTCCTCTTGCAAATTTACCGAATGCCGTTTTGAAAACTGCAATCTGAGCCTGATGAAACTCACCAATACGAAAATGAGCGATGTCGAGTTTGTCTCGTGCAAGATGATCGGGATCGATTGGACGATGGCGGATTGGAAGAGTTTGCTGAATGCCGATCCGCTCCATTTTCGGGAATGTATCCTGAATGATAGTAATTTCTTCGGATTGACGTTAGAAGGTATGCTTATGCGGGAATGTCGAGCCAAAGAGGTCGATTTTCGCAATGCGACCCTCCAAAAAGCCAATTTTAGCGGAACGGATTTCAAGGGGGCACTGTTTGGCAATACCCACCTCGAAGGCGCCAACTTTACCGACACGAGTAACACGATGATCGATATCCGCTCGAACCATCTCAAGGGAGCGCTCTTCAGCCGCTATGAGGCGCTGTTTTTACTTGAGACGATGGGGATCGTATTAGTAGATTGAATATATTATGACCGCACTAAAATAACTTTTTTAAAACTTACCTTTTTTCTCTTCATGAGAGTAAAATAATATTTTTTTATTGCTTGATTGTTTACGAATTGAGTATTTTTGTTCTAAAAATGAATAAGTATTCACCTTTTTTAAATAATTTTTATCTTTTAAATATTCGTTTAAGTTATCCAGTCGTAGAATACTGAATGATTGTTCATAAAAAATTGAGGAGGGGATTATGTCCGATAGAGTAGAAGCGGTTAAAAAACTGTTTACTTCGAAAAGTTCGCGTGTCGAAACGAACAAGGGTGATACGTATTATCAAGACTTGTTCGATAAATGTGAGGCGCGTTTGAATGAAATGCGTGCACAGACACCGGCAAACAAACTAGATTTTACCGATCTTTTAGAAGAGAATGGTATCGATCGACGTGAGTTTATGAAATGGGCTAGTGCTACAACAGCAATGTTGATGTTACCTCCTATGTTTACACCACTGGTTGCCGATGCGGCAGTGATGATGAATCGTGCGCCGGTTATTTGGCTTGAACTTCAAGACTGTGCCGGAAACTCTGAAGCGCTTTTACGTGCCGATGGGCCAAAAATCGATGAGATCGTTTTGGACATAATTTCCCTTGAATTTCATGAAACGCTTCAAGCTGCATCAGGCCATCAGGCTGAGAAACAGCTCGATGAAGCGATGGAACATTTCAAAGGAAAATATCTCCTATTCGTTGAAGGTGCTATTCCGATGGGGATGGAGGGACAGTACGGAACAATCGGTGCAAAAGGTGAAACATTCCATGACCATTTATTGCGCTGTGCTGAAAATGCTGCTGCAGTTGTTGCGGTAGGAAGTTGTGCTACGTATGGCGGTATCCCTGCAGCGTCTCCGAATCCTACGGGTGCGGTTGGGGTTATGGATGTTGTCAAAAGCAAACCTATTATCAATATCCCTGCTTGTCCGGCAAATCCTGCCAATATGGTCGGGGTGATTTTGCATTACGTCTTGACGGGTCAAGTACCGGAACTTGATTCACTTCTCCGTCCTAAATTTGCATTCGGCTATCGTATCCACGATAACTGTGAACGCCGCGCACACTTCGATGCCGGTGAGTATGTTGAAGAGTGGGGCGATATTGGTGCCAAAAACAATTTCTGTCTCTACAAAATGGGTTGTAAAGGACCGATGACGTTTAACAACTGTTCGATTGTCCGTTACAATGATGGGGTAAACTGGCCTATCGGAGTCGGACGCGGTTGTATCGGATGTTCGGAACCCGATTTCTGGGATAAATACGCGTATGAGCGTCCGATGTCGGATGCAAAAATTAAAGCACCTACGGGTGGAGTTGAAAAAACCGTTGACGAATTTGGTTTGGGCATGTTGACCGCAGTCGGTATCGGTATCGCGATCCATGCAGCAGCCAGCGCAGTAGCCGGTAAACGAGAAAATTCAGGAGAGAGCCATGAGTAAGCATATTGTAGTTGACCCTATTACCCGTATTGAAGGACATTTGCGTATTGAAGCGGTCATTGATGATAATAACACGATTGTAGATGCGTACAGCGCTTCGACGATGTTCCGTGGTATTGAGACGATTTTACAAGGACGCGATCCTCGTGACTGCGGACTTTTAGCAATGCGTATTTGCGGTGTTTGTACCGGAACTCACTATCAACGCTCTATTGAAGCGGTAGAAGATGCGTTTAACATCACTATCCCTAAAAATGCTCGTCTGGTTCGTAACTTGATTCAAGGTGCGCTCTATGTGCATGACCATGTGGTTCATTTCTATCATTTGCATGCACTTGATTTCGTTGACGTTGTTTCCGCATTGTCAGCCGATCCGGTTAAAACAGCGGCAGAAGCACGCAAATGGGCAAGTGTTGCGGGTGAGTCCCCGTTTATTGACGGTGAGAGCGAATTTAAAGCGATTCAAGATCGTGTGGCAAAATTTGTCAAACAAGGGCGTCTCGGAATTTTCGGAAACGGTTACTGGGGCAATCCGCACTATAAATTGACTCCTGAACAAAATCTTATCGGTGTTGCCCACTACCTTCAAGCGTTGGATGTACAACGTGATTTGGCAAAAATGCAGGCGATTTTCGGCGGTAAGAATCCGCATCCGCAATCGATTGTTGTCGGTGGGGTAACGTGTGTTCAAGATATTCAAAATCCTGCGCGTATTGCATTGTTCAAATCATTGCTGCTCGAAGGGCGCAGATTTGTTAAACAAGCGTATTTGCCGGATGTTTACATGGCGGGAACCATGTATGCGGGTGAAGCAACCGATTCAAAAGCGACCTTTAGCGAACTAGTCGGGGGCAAAGGGGTCGGTGGAACCGGCGGTGGATTGCTTAACTATATGAGTTACGGTGACTTCCGTCTCGATGATACCGGTTTTTACAACTCTGCGCTCCTTTTCCCTAAAGGGGTTGTCATGGGTGGCGATATCTCTAAAGTCCTTCCTTTGGATGAAGCAAAAATCATGGAAGACGTGACCCACGCATGGTACAAAGGGGACAAACCTCTTCATCCGTATGAAGGGCAAACAATCCCTGAATACACCGGTTTGGACAAACGTGCAGACGGTATCGCGTATTTGAAAACCAAAGAGAAATACAGCTGGATTAAATCACCGATTTACAATGATGCTCGTGTCGAAGTAGGGCCGTTGGCACGTATGGTGATCGGGGTTGCGGCAAAAGATAAGCGTATTACCCAATACGTCACCAATTTCCTAACACGTGGAAATCTACCGGTTTCAGTACTCTTTAGTACCGTCGGACGTACGGCGGCACGTGCTATCGAAACCGAGTTGATGGCAGATGTAATGGTTGAGTGGGTTGACGAACTTGCAAAAAATGCAGCTTCAGGCGAACTCAAAACATGGACTGATTTTGATTTTGATGAAGTGAGTGTGAGTGCAAAAGGACGCGGTATGGCGGAAGCTCCGCGTGGAGCCCTCGGACACTGGGTAAGCGTCGAGGATGGAAAAGTTATTAATTATCAAGCGATTGTCCCTTCAACATGGAATGCGGCTCCGCGTGATTATAAAAATCGTATGGGGGCCTATGAAGCGAGTTTGATCGGAACGAAAGTAGCCAATCCTGAGCAACCGTTGGAAATTATCCGTACTATTCACAGTTTTGACCCTTGTATCGCATGTGCGGTTCACGTCGTCGATACCAAAGGTAAAGAGCTTGCTGTTTACAAAGTAGATACTTCTTGCAGTATCTAAGGAGAGAATCATGAAACAACAGGGGTATACACAAGTCAAACGTATGACTCCGATCATGCGGATCATGCATTGGGTAAATGTGATTTGTTTGGTTGGATCGATTGCTACAGGACTTTATATCGGACACCCGTATTATCAGACATTAATTGCTGATGGTGCCGTTGATAAATACGTCATGGCGTGGAATCGCTATGGCCATTTTATCATTGCGATCATTTTTGATGTGACATCGGTCGCTATCGCCTATCTTTACTTTTTCAGTCGTTTTGAAAAAGCGTATAAGAAGGTGATTCCAAATGCGAAAAATATTTTGGAATTCAAAAATGTTTTAATTAATTTAATAACCTTAAACCGTAAAAATGAGTTCAATTCAGCTCATGCGGACAGTTTCAATACGGTCTATTTTACGGTTTTCCATTTGCTGTTGATTTGGATGCTTCTCACGGGGCTTCAACTCTATGTGCATGGATTAGGATCAGGGACAAGTTCAATCGGTGCATGGTGGCCGTGGATATTGCATGCATCAACGGATTGGACATTGTACGTAACTGGCGGAAGCAAAATGGATGTTCGTATGTCACATCATTTGACCATGTGGTTGATCCTTTGCTGGGTAGTGTTTCATATCTACTATCAAGTTTGGAGAACGATTTTCTGGAAAGAGGCGGATATCGCTATCGTTATCGGCGGATCGAAGTTTGTTAAAGACAACTCTCCAAAAGCGTAACAGTCCCGTCTGTAAAGGCGATTTTTTTACTCATTCACCCTGAACAAGGTTCAGGGTGAATGAAGAGCGTAGGTCTTTTATAATTCTCCGGCGGGAGAGAGATACAAGCTCTACCATTTTGTTATTGAAGGTTCGTTATGGCATTCGCATTAGAGGTGATGACCTCTTTTTCTCAACCCACGATTAAAAATTATCTTATTTCACTTATCCGCTCTTTTGGTATCAAAGCCGTTGTCCACCAGCAGAAAACGAAAATCATCTGTGCTTTTGACAGTACCGATGAAAGGCTTCAGGAATGTTTGGAATCGATCGCGTCTAATCTGCCGGCATCGTGTTTTATGAGCAATTCGCAGCATTACGAAATGGAGGGAGAGCCGGAATCGATTCCCGATTTTGAGATGGAATATCCGGTTGCACTGGGATTATGCCCAAGCTGTCAAAAAGAGATGTTTGATCCATCCTCGAAACGGTATTACTACCCTTTTACGCAGTGCACCCATTGCGGCGGGCAATACGCGTTTTTTGAACACTATCCGTACGCACGTGAAAATACGTCACTGTCGTATATAAAACCGTGTCCCACGTGTGAAAATGAGGCAAAAAATTTAGGACGACGGGAAAAACAGGTACTGGGCTCTTGTCATGAATGCGGTATCCCCGTAAAATTGATTCACAAAGAGAAAGAGCGTTATGCAAACGATGCAGGGAGCTTTCGAACAATGTTTGAAGTTTCCGCCAAAGCACTGCGTGACGGCAAAACTCTCCTGATGAAAACAACGATGGGATATCGGTTGTTTCAGCGAGCAGATATGCTTCCGCAAGGCTCAGTATTGATGCTTGTCAATGCGGTGAAGATTACGGAGTATTGCTCCCTCATTAACGATGAATTTAACGCATTGCTCAGCATCGAACGTCCTATTTTACATGTGGCGCTTAAAGATGAAACCCTGCGCAGTACATTCGGAGCCTCAATCGATGTCAAATACCCCGATGAGGGATTTTCCATTCTTCTTGCGAAAGAGTTGAGCCTTTTAGGACTCAATTTTATTGCTTATGAAGCCTTGGAAACTCCTTGTGAAGCCGATTTTGTGATGGATTTTGATCTGGAACTCCATCATCAGAGCGATATGCGGTTGTTTATCAATAAAGATGTCAAATTCATCGCCTCCGGTGAACGGGTTTCGTTTCCCTCAAGGCTCCCTTATGGAACGGATACCCTTAGCATCGCCCACGGTCTGGTCGGTATCAAGGATGATAAAGGGGTATTGTTCGATCAAATGGGACGGTTTACATCTGCTTCAACGTTCAAGGTTAATCAGCTTGAAACGGAACCCCGTGAAGTTGAATCGAATAACTTTCACTCGATTTCTGCAGATGAAGCCTCTTTTATGTCGGTAATAGCGGAACACAATAAATTCGGAACCAAAGTGGTGGGGGCCTATTTCGAAGGGGAACCCTCTTTTTTGTATTACGACGGTAAAAAAGTGATTCGGGTCGTACCTCCGAAACATTTCAGCGGAATCGGAATTATCGAAGCGATGCGCGGGTTGCGAGAAGGTTCCGATCGACTCATCGCTAATGTCGAGAACAATCATCCTGAGTTGTTCAGTGTTTTGCGTGAGATCGAGGAGAAGGATGGTTCGTTGTTTGAAGCGACAGCGATGATCTTGGGACTGCAAGAACACAGTTATGCAGGTGTGATGAAAGAGGCACTGAAGTTTATCGGTAAGGGCGGTTTGCAGATCGATACCAAAGTCGAAGATAACCGTTTTAACCATGTCGCCTTTTTAGCAAGTATCATCAGTTACCGCCTTGCGGGTGTCGATTCAGTTTATCTGAGCTATTCTATCTTCGAATCTTTCGGAGATTATTTCAGTGAACTGTTGAATGAAATCAAGGGTAAAACGAAAGCAAACGATATCGTATTGTGCGGATCGTATTTCGCCGGACAATCCCTTTTTAGCCGATTACAGAGAAATCTGAAATCGTCTGCGGTGCTAATGAATATGAGTTATCCGATCGGGAAGGAAAATTGCGTTGTCGGTGGAGTCTTTTTATAAACTAATGGTACACACTTTCCGAGCAAAGCCCGCAAAGTGGCAGGGACAAATGTCCCTACAACCCCCTAAAGCACCCGTATCGCTCACGATACGGGAGAAGAACTGTGTATGATCAGTTGTAAAATTACGATCAAAGGGATAGTTCAGGGGGTTGGATTTCGCCCCTTTGTCTACCGTGAAGCGTGCCGTTACGGGATTAGAGGATTTGTCTGCAATACCCCTGAGGGGGTGGTGATCGAGGCACATGGCGAGCTGTGTGAGCCCTTTATCAACGCATTGCGAGAAAATCTTCCGGAGCGTGCTCGTATCGATTCTATGGTGATTGAGCCGTGCGACTTTTTGGAGTATAGCGATTTTGAGATTCGAGAGAGTACTCTGGGATTTGGCTCTATTGCTATCCCTCTGGATACGGCGCTTTGTCCTGCGTGTCAAGCAGAAATGGATAACCCAAGTGATCGCCGTTACCGATACCCGTTTATCAATTGCACCGATTGCGGTCCTCGGTATACCATTATCCAAACTCCCCCTTATGACCGTGTCCGTACCTCGATGAAACATTTTACGATGTGTCCTGACTGTGAGGCCGAATACACCGATCCCGCTTCCCGCCGCTACCATGCCGAACCCATTTCATGTCCACAGTGCGGCCCGGAATTGAAATTCCTTGATAATAAAGGAAATGAGATGGCGGGAGACCCAATCGATCTGGCCGTACAAATGCTCAAAGCGGGAAAAATCATCGCCCTGAAAGGGTTGGGGGGATTTCATCTGATGTGCGATGCCACCTCGGAGAGTGCCGTCAGCGAACTGCGACTGCGCAAACACCGTAAAGCTAAACCCCTCGCGGTAATGTTCGGCTCAATTGAACAGCTTGAAACATACGCTCAGATCAATGAAACAGAAAAAAGCTATATCACGGGAGCAATCAAGCCGATTGTGATCGCGGGTGCGGTGCAAGGGACAAATCTCTCAAAACAGATTGCCCCTTTGATTGACCGATTGGGGGTTTTTCTCCCGTATACGCCACTGCATCGTCTTATATTTGAGCAAATCGATTGCCCTCTTGTTGCGACGAGTGCCAACATCAGCGATGAACCGATTATGATCCGAAGCTCTGAAATTATTAACCGGATGAGTCATGTGGTGGACGGTATTCTCGATCATGACCGTACCATAATCAATGCTCTCGATGATGCGGTGATTCAATTTGCCGAGGGTCATGTCGTAATGTTACGGATGGGGCGGGGATTTGCTCCCCATACGTTCCCTTGTACCCACCCAATAGAGAAAGGGATTTTAGCCCTTGGTGCTCATCAAAAAAGTGCTATTGCTCTGGGGGTAAAAGAGAATATGGTACTCAGCGGACATATCGGCGATTTGGGAAGTGTTGAAGCCGATGGCTATTTTGAGCGGACGGTACAAACATTTAAACGGTTTTATGAAAGTGAGCCACAGCTTTTGGTCCACGATCTGCATCCGCAGTACGCCTCGAGCGTGTACGTACAGGAACAGAAAACAGAGCACTACGGAATTGGGCACCATTACGCTCATATTTTAGCGTGTATGGCGGAATATGCTTTAGAGGAAAAAGTGCTCGGTTTCGCGTATGACGGTACGGGATACGGAGAGGACGGAAGTCTTTGGGGAGGTGAGGTGATTGTTGCAGATGCTTACGCTTATGAGCGGATCGGACATTTAAAACCGTTTGCTCTGCTGGGCGGGGATAAGGCGATCAAAGAGCCGCGACGGATTGCGTTGTCTCTGTTGTTTGAGAGTTTCACTCTCGATGAGGTACTGACTCTCAAATCACCGACCGTTGAAGCATTCTTACCGCATGAAATCCGAACCCTTCACCATATGTGGGTCAAAAATATCAATGCTCCCCGCAGTTCATCGATGGGGCGGCTTTTTGATGCGGTAGCCTCGTTGGGGGGATTTATCCAGAATCTTGATTACGAGGGGCAGGGGGGGATGATGATGGAGTCGTTTGTGGATGATTCCATTATGGAACCATTCGCATTTGAGGTTCAAAACAGAGTGATCGATCTTTCTCCCATGGTTAAGGAGATCATAACACTCGGTGCGGAGAATCAAACGGTCGTTGCCAGCCGTTTTATCGCTACGGTAGAGGCGATAATGGGTTATTATGCTGATCACTATCCTGAATTACCGATGGTTGTCGGTGGCGGTGTGTTTCAAAACCGAGTGTTGATGAGCCGATTGTACCGACGTTTCGGAAGAGGACGATTTTACGCTCAACAGCAAACGCCGATCAATGACGGATCGATTGCACTGGGACAGTTATACTATGCTTTGCATAATTCCCGTTCGCCCTGAGCCTGGCGAAGGGTATGTTCATGGTTCGACAAAACAAGGGTACCGCTCGCGAAGCGATGTTTCCTTGAGCTCACCACGAACGAAAAAAACTTGATACAAAAGGTAATACATGAACGCTAAGATTGCACTAATCGGTTCGGGAAACGCATTTTTTATGGATGAAGGGATCGGGCTTTACGCGGGAAAATATCTCAAAGAGAATTTTACGTATGAGCCTGCATTGGATATTGTTGATGGCGGAACACTTGGATTTTTACTCATGCCGCTGCTTCAGGAGTATGAGTACGTCATAATCGCAAATACCAGTTCCGATGACTCTAAGGCGATTGGGACGATTGAGGTGATGAGCGGCGATGAGCTGATCGCCAATCAGGGGATTAAAAAAACGGCGAACGAAGTAGAGATTACCGAGATGCTCCAAATCTGTTCGATGGCACATCACTGTGCACAAACCACGATGATCAGTATTGTTCCCGAAGATATTATCAGCGTCAGTGTCGATGTGACCCCCGCTTTGCGTGCACATTGGGAGAACTATATCGAGATGATTGTATCGGAACTCGCCAAATGTGGTATCACTGCGACCCTAAAAAGCGATGTGATGAGTTTGGATGAGATCATCGAGCAGTTTGCCAACCCGAGTATCGAACATGGTAAAGGTTTCTGAGGCTATGTCGATTGTCGTATTGGGTGTCGGAAATGTACTCGAAGAGGATGATGGTGTCGGTATTTACGCGTGCGCCTATCTGAATGCCAATTATACATTCACCCCTGAAATAGAGATCATCAACGGGGGGGTTGAGGGGATCAACCTGCTCAATCTCTTTTTGGAGAACGACCGTATTATTATCCTCGATACGATCAACCTCGATGATGAGGCGGGGAGTATCTATAATATCCCCTCTTACGAACTCAGCGGCTACGGCTTGAACAGCGGCGGAGCGCATGAAGTAGGGGTGATGCAGTGTTTGGATATGATCGAGCTGATGGGACACCCGTTACCGGAATCGAACGTCATCGGGATTATCCCCAAAAGCATCACGTTTGAGATGGGTTTGAGTACTGCGTTGAAAGATCGATTTGATGCATATATAAATACAGTTATTAACTATCTAAAAACTATTAGTATCGATGCGACACCTAAAGAGACGATGAAGAGTTTAATCGAGATTATCGAGGAGTTTAAATATCCGAGCCGTTAGAGAGGAGTGTTTTTATATCATTTTTTAAAGGCAGAAGCTTGTTATTGATAATATCCCAAATCTCATCCGCGTCAATACCGAAATAATCATGGGCGATAATATTTCTAAAATCTTTTATTTTTTGCCAAGGTATTTCTGAATGAGAGGTTTTGAAATTTTCATCCAAACGAGAAATGATTTCGCCTATTACGACGAATTGCATCATTGAAGCATCAAAACTTTTTTGATCATGATAGAATGTATCTGCATTGTCAAAATCTTGTGAGTACAACTTGATCTTTTCGATAGATTCGATAAGTGCATTCAGATTAAAAGTGATATTGTTAGACATACAGGGTATCTTTTAAAATTTGCTCTCTCGCATACGGTTTTAGATATTTTTCGCGAGCTATATCGACACTGCGATCAAATGATAGAGAGAGAAATTGTTTCAAAGAATCTTTTAAATCGTGTATATTTTGCGTCCCTTCTTCAAGCTCTACCAATAGATCAACATCACTGTTTTCTCGTTGTTCATTACGGGCGAATGAGCCGAACAAACCGATTTTTGTGACATGATATTTTTCTAAGAGAAGTTTACGATTGTTGTGCAAAAAATTGACGATCTCATCTTGTGTGTTCATAAGGGTATTCTATCATACTTCTAATTAGGGCGAAAATAGAGTTGTTCTAAAATTTGGGAGTGTTCTGATGTAGGGGTATTGAAGTTAAACTTTGAGATAGTAGGGTAAATATTAATCAAGATAGTATGCCTTTTGCAATATTATTGAGGATAAAATTAATAAGTATTGCAAAATGTCATATTTTTAAGTATCAAAAAATAGTTTGCTTATTCTTTTAACAAATGAAAAGTTTTTAGATAAAATACAGTAGGAGTTAATATGACTGCAATACTAGATAGAACAAAAATTCATGAAAATCGGCTTGGAGATTACTTCTGGGCTTATGCTGATATACTTAGAGATATAGGCATTAACGAATCGACATACGATCAACGCATTATGGCGTTTATGGCTCTAAAACTTTTGATAGATAATGATAAATTAGCATTTAATTTTGAATATGAAAATAATTTTGGTTTAGATCCAGAAATTTATAAAGAGTACAAAAAAGAAGATACAAAATCAACATTTTTAAATATCATTAAAAATATAGAAAAATTTGGACAGAATCTAAACTATTTTGAACAAGACAGAAAATATAATCCAGATAGTTCGACAAATATTTTAACCTATTTAAATCATTACAAAACATTTGAACTTGAAAGATATATTCAAGAATTACCTAATAATTATCTTGAAAAGGTACTTGATATTTACACCTACAAAGCAAACTTTAAAGACTATCCAAAAGAACAATACAAAGACTTGTATGAAGCCACTATTTCAAGAATGAAAAAGCTTAGTGGTGATTTAACAGGGCAACATTTCACTCAAAAATCTATTGTACATCTGATGTGTGAAGTTTCCAAATTTGAGGCTGAAGGATATGATAAACTTGCTATTTATGATCCTACATGTGGAACGGCTAGTATGCTTATGGAATCTGCATACTATTTTTACAATAAAAATAAAATTGAAAATATTGAAGTTTATGGGCAAGAGCTACATGGGCAAGCTTGGCTATTAGCAAAAATATTTCTTGAAGTTAGCTCGTTAGATGGTAAAGAGCAAGGTATAAAAAATACAATAGCTTACGGCAATACTTTAACCAATCCAGCTTTTGCCAATGGAATCAATGGAGGCACAAGCTTTGACTTTATCATAGCAAACCCACCATTTGGTGTGGACTGGAAACATAACTATGATGAAATAATACAAAATATGAGTAGTAAAAAAAGTGATTTTTTTGTTGTTAAAGATGAAAAAGGGAAGATCGTAACACCTAAAAAATCTGATGGGCAGTTTTTGTTTATGCAACATATAATAAATCTGATGAAATCAGAAAAAAGAAGAAATAAACATGCTCATGCAGCGATAATAAGCTCTTCCACGCTTATAAGCACTGGAAATGCGACTAGCAGTGAAGCGATGATACGAAAAGCTATATTTGGTACTGGTTTTGTAAGTGCAGTACTCGAACAGCCAAATGCAATGTTTACCAATACAGATATAAGCTCTCATATATGGTTTTTGGATAGTGACCCAAGCGAAAAAATTACTATAGTAAAAGCAGATACAAAAGAGGAAGAACTTTTTTCTCCGCATCCACAAGCAAAAGACAAAATGAAAAATGCGTATAGTGATAAAAATATCCGCAGACTTGCTACTCTTATCAATAGTAAAAAAGAATATAAATATAAATCAAAATTTATAGACTCAAAAGATAGATATGAGATAAATATATCAAACGAGATAGGCTTCAAAGATGATGCAGAAGATGTAAGTTTTGATGAACTTACAAATGAGTTAAATATGCTTATGAAACAGATGTGTGAAGAACTTCAAGATAATCCACTGTTTGGGATAAAGTAGATGGTGGGTACTTTAGATTTTCAAGTTATCGAAAAGTTTAAAGAGTTTCAGGAAAAAACTGGAAAATATTCTGATTTGGATATTGAAAATATTGAGTTAGAGTTATTGCCTTTATATCAAGTAGCAAACTTCCCAGCAATGACTCGTATTACTGGTGGAGTTGATATTTCTATCAATGATTTTAATAGCTTACCAGAGGAAGAGCAAAATAATTATTTTGCTCTAGTTAGTGGTACAGTTGAAAATAATCAAGTTTCAGGTTATATACATAAAGATAGATTGTCTCCAACTTCATTATCTAGCCCTAATGTTATTAGTTGGACAAGGATTAATGGGCAGTGCTTTTTTATACAAGCAAGACCAGTATGTACTAATGATGATTCATTTATTATGGATGTTATTCAAAATAAATTTATAGTTAAATATGTTCGATATGCAACAATGCAAATAATGAAGTCTAAAAGTTTTGATTGGGGTAATAAAGCAGGAAAAAACAAAGTAAAAGAAATTGAAATTCCAATTCCTCAAGATTATAATGAACAATATAAATCAATAGATATTCAAAAAGCTATAGTTGAGTTTTTAGAGTTTTGGAAAATTAACTATACTGATATTTTTAGGCACACTGTTAGCCATCAAAAACCGATTATTGAAAAAATCAAAAAAGCATTAATCTCTGCAACTTTAAGATATGACAAAACAATGGTACATAGTTTTAATGAGTTTGCGAGTAACAAAGGATTCAATCTTAAACTAGATGAAATTAAATTTGAAAATAGTACTCTAGGAAATATTATTGATTTAATTGGTGGAGACAGAATTACAAAAAAAAATAACTCGGGAACAATATATCCTGTTTATGGTGGAGGGGATGTTAGTTTTAAAACAGATACTTACAATAGAGAAAATGAATATGTAATAGGAAGATTTGCCATTTCAGAAACTTGTGTTAGATTCATAAACAAAAAATTTCATCTTCTTGATTCGGGATTTACTTTTAAAATAAAGAATCATTTAGAAGAAATACTTGACAAAAATTTTATAGGTGGAATGACCCCCAAAAACTAGACACTTTTTAATTCGTTAATTTCGTCGATAATAATCGGCATGGAATACGATTAGGAGAGATAAATGGCA
>Ga0156221_1041_pt2 | contig 23644 bp, 19 predicted proteins | sample RifCSPlowO2_12_FD_107869 | JGI IMG/M metagenome (GOLD analysis project Ga0156221, IMG submission 107869) | Sulfuricurvum sp. RIFCSPLOWO2_12_FULL_43_24
TCCCTGCATCAACGATAATCGGCACTTTGACCGCTTCACGCACAAACACAATGTTATAACGGTTTTGGACTCCGAGCCCTGAGCCGATCGGAGCGGCAAGCGGCATAATGGCGTGGGCACCTGCATCTTCGAGACGGCGTGCCATAATCGGATCATCGCTGGTATAGGCCATGATGGTAAAGCCGTCTTTGGCTAACACTTCACATGCTTTGATCGTCTCTAAGACATCCGGATAGAGCGTTTTTTGAGTGTCGCCGATTACTTCGAGTTTGATCAGATCGATTCCCGTCGCTTCACGGGTGAGGCGGAAAAGGGTGATCGCCTCTTCCGCTGTCGTACATCCTGCCGAATTGGGGAGGAATTTGACATTGGTCCCCGCAAAAGTATCACGGAGATTCGGCTCATTCGGGTTGGTGATATTAAGACGACGAACGGCTACGGTGATAAGTTCCGAGCCGCTTGCTAATGTAGCGGCTTTAGTCGTTTCAAACGAATCATATTTACCGCTTCCCACGATGAGGCGGCTACCGAGAGTATATTTTCCGATTTGTAATGTATGCATTGCTATCCTTTTCAATCAATCATGTAGAATTTTTAGTACGCTGAGAGGGAGTATCTCATGCTCAATCTGGCGAATTTTAGCCGAAAATTCTTCTAAAGTATCGGAGGAATTTTTAGTAAAACTTTTTTGCAAGATTATCTCACCGCCGTCGAGTTCATCGGTAACCCAATGAACACTCACTCCGCATATTTTCTCGTCACTTTCAAAACTCCGTTCAATGGCGCGTGAGCCTTTAAAGGCGGGCAGGAGTGAGGGGTGGAGATTGATAGAGCGAATATTGGAGGTAAATACGCTAGTGAGAATACGCATAAAGCCGCAAAGTACTACAAGATCAGGATCGTAATCACGGATCATCTCAACCAGTGCGGCATCGTAGGCTTCGCGGTTTTCATATTCCCGATGATCGCATACTTCGACGGGTATGCCGGCTGTACGTGCTTTGGCGATACCTCCAGCCTCTGAATTGTTCGTAATGGCACAGGTGATGATGGCATGCTTGTGGTGGATTTTTTCAATCAAGTTGGCGAGGTTGGTCCCCTCGCCGCTAAATAAGGCAACGATTTTTTTCATAAAACGGTAACTCTTTCTATAAGGTCAAATGGGGTGAGGGCATAGTTGTTTTTGTCAAAGCCGCGTGCAGCTAGAGTGTGAGCTAAAGAGCCTTGAAGGGCGGCATCTAACGGAGTATATTTTTGGGCCAACAAGGCTCCGATAAGACCGCTGAGGACATCACCGCTGCCCCCTTTGGCAAGTGCCACCGTTCCGAGGGGATTGATAAAAAATCGATCATTTTTTCCTATGATAACGTTGGCGCCTTTTAGCACCAATACGGTGTTCGGATAAGCGGCACAGAATTGTTCCACATAGGTAAATCGGTTGTTTTGCAATGTGGTAACATCGATATCGGCTATCCCGCAGAGGCGTAAAATTTGAGTGAACTCTTTGGGATGTGGGGTGAGGACGATACACTCACGCTTGAGTAGTTGAGGAAACATCGGATGGTAAAAAATATCGGCATCTAAAACGAGCGGGAGATTATTGTCGAGCAAACATGTCAGTTCATCATCGCAAAACTCTACCCCCAACCCCATCCCCAGAGCAATAGCTGTTGTCGAGGAAGGGAGCGAATGGCTTTGCATCAGTTCATACGGGATAGTGACGTTTTCGTTACTGATAAGGCTCACTAATCCGCTTCCGAAACGGATCGCAGCAGAACCGGCGATAACCGATGCTCCGATTTTCTCACCGCACACAACCGCTAAATGACCATAGCACCCTTTATTGGCGGAAGTGGACGTACGATGCGGTAGAGATAGATCGGATGGATCGAGTAATTGCCATGTTGTGGGTATCTCATACCGTGAACGTGAAATCCCCAGATTGGCGACACGGATTTCACCGACGTATTCTTTAGCCGCATCACTGAATAGGCTTCGTTTAAGGGCTCCCATAGTGATGGTAATATCGGCTTTGAATGTATGAGGATCGAGCGTACCGTCTGCATACAAACCGCTGGGGACATCACAGGCTATTTTAAATGCGGTGGAGTCATTGAGCATCGCTAGTATTTCTGCGGTTTCAGCGTTGATCGCTCTATTGAGGCCACTACCGAATAGGGCATCGACAATCACATCATAGTGGATTTCGCTTTGATAATGGAGTGAAACACGATAATCACCTTCGAGTTGTCGTGCGAGAATTCGCCCATCCGCTCCATTGTTTCCATTGCCGCACACAATCAAAATAGAAGAATTTGGTAAGAAATATTCACCAATGTAATTGGCTATAGATAAAGCGGCGTGCTCCATCATAACGGGTTCACTGAGGGCGAATTGTTCTACGGCTCGATGATCCAGAGTATTTACTTCTCGGTAAAGGTTTTGCATGGATAAAGTCCATTTCAGCTATAATTATATTTATGAACAACGATTATATCGCAATAGCCAAAAACACACTTGAAATTGAAGCACAGGCTCTTCGAGAGGGCTCAGAACGTCTGGGAGCGGAGATGATCCGTGCCGTAGAGATTATCCTCGCGTGCAAGGGTAAATTGGTCATTACGGGTGTGGGCAAATCAGGTTTAATCGGGGCTAAAATCGCCGCGACGTTTGCATCGACGGGAACGCCGAGTTTTTTCCTCCATCCGACCGAAGCGTTGCATGGCGATTTGGGGATGATCGGCAAAGAGGATGCGGTTCTCGCCATCAGTTACAGCGGTGAGAGCCCGGAACTCAGCTCCATTCTCCCTCATATCAAACGTTTTGATATTCCCCTCATCGGGATGACTCGCAATGCAGAGTCAACTCTTGGGCGTTACAGTGATGAGGTGATTAACATCAACGTCTCAGCCGAAGCGTGTCCGCTTGATATCGCTCCGACCAGTTCAACCACGTTGACGTTGGCGATGGGGGATGCATTGGCGGTATGCCTGATGAAGGCGCGCAATTTTCAAAAAGAGGATTTTGCTTCGTTTCACCCCGGCGGGGCATTGGGCAAACGGCTATTTGTAAAAGTAGCCGATTTGATGCGCACAGCCGATCTTCCGATCGTGGATGAAAATACACCGCTTAAAGAGGCGATTTTAAAACTCAGCGAAGGGCGTTTGGGGACAGTAATGTTGATTAATGCAGAGGGGAAACTCTCCGGTTTACTCAGTGACGGTGATATTCGTCGTGCCCTTCTGAAGGAGTCGTTTTCGCTCGATGCTATCGCAAAAGAGTATGCAACACTCAACCCACTTGTTATTAATGATGCAACGATGCTGGCCAGTGATGCTCTCGTATTGATCGAAGAGAAAAAAATTCAATTGTTAGTCGTCACGAACCGTGATGGCATAATCCAAGGTGCGTTGCACCTTCATACTCTCGTAGAAGCAGGTATCTCATGATGCGTTTAAACAAATATATCGCCCACTACTCGACCTATTCGCGTCGTGAAGCCGATCAGGCGATTCTTGATGGGTACGTTCGAATCGATGGTGAGGTTGAGATTAACCCCGCGACTCAGGTCGATGAGCGCAATGCCAATGTTATGATCAGCGGGAACAAGATCACCCCAAGTGATCAATTTACCGTTATCGTCTATAACAAACCGCGCGGTGAATTGGTAACCAAAAAAGATCCGCAAGGGCGTAAAACGATTTATGACTCATTAGCAAAACAATACCGCCACTATATCCCTGTCGGACGGCTCGACTTTGCCTCTGAGGGATTATTGCTTCTTACCGATGCGTCTCGTGTTGCAACGGCACTTATGACCTCCAAAATGGAGCGGGTTTATAAGATCAAGATCAAAGGGGCTGTGTCTGAAGGGATGAAAATCGCGATGGGCGAAGGGCTGGAGCTTGAAGATGCAAGTGCCGGAGCCCATGAGCATGCGGAGGCGGGGCCGATGAGTTTTGCCCCTTTTTATGCCTATCAAGTCCAAAAAGACCAAGGAGACTACTCGATTTTAAAAGTAGCCATTGGCGAGGGACAAAACCGGGAGCTTCGTCGTTTTTTCGCCCATTTCGGGGCTGAAATCGTCGATCTCAAACGGCTTAGTTTCGGCGGGATTGAACTTAATAATCTTCCAACGGGAAAAGTACGCTTTTTGGAGCGAAATGAGTATTCCAATTTACGTGAGTTTTTGGATGCTGTGGAAAAAGCGGAGAAACAAAAACAAAAGAGCGAGAAAAAAGCTCCAAGAGCTGAGGGAAAACCACAGTTTAAGCCGAAAAGTGCTCCAAAAGATAAACCTAAATCGAAATCAAAACCTTCCAATGAGCCATTCGGCACCAATAAATACAAACCTGATTCTAAATTCTCAAAAGGTGGTAAAAAATGAAAACACTCAAATTCCCAACCAGTCATAAAACACAGTTGATGGATATCAGCGCTGAAGTGAAAGAAGCTGTCATTAAATCAGGGATCAAATCAGGGATTTGTATTGTTTTTACTCCGCATACGACAGGGAGTGTCTTTTTGTTTGAAAATGCAGACCAAAATCTTCGCCGGGATTTATTGGCGGCTCTCTCCAAAGTTATTCCAAGTGATGTTCAATACGCCCATGTCGGTAGCAATGCGGCTGCTCATCTCAAATCGTCCCGTATGGGTGCATCGGTAAGTATTCCGGTTCATGAGGGTCGTCCGATGTTCGGAAAATGGCAAGGAGTTTTCTTCGGTGAATTTGACGGTCCTCGTCAAGAGCGTGAAGTCATTATCAAAGTCATCGCAGGTTAATCGTGGCGGACTTTACCTATCTGCTTCGTCCGAAAAAATTTGACGATGTGGTAGGTCAAAATCATCTGTGCTCTCCCGATTCTCCTCTGCGTTCACTCTGTGAGGGGGGTAATCTCACCCACTCTTTTTTTTACGGTCCCCCCGGTTGCGGTAAAACGACATTAGCCCGAATTATCGCCGAGGTTATGGGTCTCCCCTTTTATGAGTTTAATGCAACGTCACTCAAAATAGAAAACTTGCGAAAGATTTTTGATCAATACGAGGGTTCCCTCACTAAGCCTCTGATCTTTATCGATGAGGTGCATCGCCTTGCAAAGAATCAGCAGGAGGTGTTACTGCCAGTTATGGAAAAAAACAGTGTGTTAGTGATTGGCGCATCGACGGAAAATCCCTATTTTAGCCTGACTGCGGCGATGCGATCGCGTTCATTACTGTTTGAGCTTCATTCCATCGGTTTTGAAGCGTTAGAGGATTTGTTAGTCCGTACTTCCGTTGAAATGGATGAGGAGGCATGTGAATATTTGATCGCCAGTTCGGGGGGCGATGCTCGTGCGATGCTCAAACTCCTCGAAGTCTCCACCGCATTGAACAAACCGATTACCCTTCTTCTTCTCAAATCGCTCCGACCTGCTGCGCAAAGCTTGGGAAGTTCGGAAGCGGGGGTTCATTATGATCTCGCCTCTGCCCTCATCAAAAGTATCCGAGGCTCAGACCCCGATGCGGCGATCTATTATCTTGCTCGTTTGATTGAGGGGGGCGAACCGCCGGAATTTATCGCTCGTAGACTTGTAATTTTGGCGAGTGAAGATGTGGGGAATGCGAATCCTCAGGCTCTTAGTCTTTGCACCTCCGCTATGACGAGTGTCAAAATGATCGGCTACCCCGAATCGCGGATTATTCTCGCCCAAGCGGTTATCTATCTGTGCGCATCACCCAAATCCAACACGGCATACAATGCGATCAATGCCGCGCAAAGTGCCGTCAAAAACGGGGTTATCCTCGACATTCCAGAACATTTACGTCAACAGCACAAAGGGTATCTTTACCCGCACGACTTCGGGGGATGGGTCGATCAAAAGTATCTCTCTAAACCGCTCAAATTTGTTGAATTTAAAAACAGCGGTTATGAAGCGAAGATGGGGGAATGGATAGAGAAGGTGTGGAAAGATCGAAAAGAATAGATTAGACTTCTTGTATAACCCTTAATTAGGATATATGACACCGTTCGCCCTGAGCCTGTCGAAGGGTGTTTGGTTCATGGTTCGACATGCTCACCACGAACGGAAAAGTAGGTTATGCAAGAAGTCAATTAGTGCACCGATGATAACCGATACCCCATCCCATAAATACTCGTTAGCGCTTTTTCGGGGAGTTTTTTTCGTAAACGCATCATCATCCCCCGCAAATTATCCGAACTTACATCAATCGTATTGAGATAAAAATGATTCAGGATTTCATCGGTACTGCATACTTGTTCAAATTTTTTCGTTAAAAGCTCCATCAGCAGAATTTCGTATTTGGTTAATGCAATTGCAATATCACTTTCAAAAAGTATTTTTTTATCCTTATCCCAAAAAAGTTCATGCGAGAGATAGAGGGTATGTTCCGGTGCTATAGATGGGAGAGGGGAAGTATTGATTTTGGAGCACACTTTGTAAAGTGTATCAAACATTTGCGGATATTGAACCGGTTTGGTGATGAACTGAGCGATACCGAGATTAATAAGAGATAGGAGATAATCCGCCTCTGTGTGAGCGGATAAGATAATAATTGGCTGTTCCTCATGGATGGCACGAATCTCAGAGGTTAATTCCACCCCATTCAGCCGAGGCATCCGAATATCGGAGATGACGAGATCGTAGGTTTTTTGTTTTAAACGATAGTAATCGTTGTATTTCTCAAGAGCGTCAACTCCATCGATAGCAGTATCAACGCGGTAAAAATAATCTTCTAATACTCTGAGTATCCGAGTTCGAAAAGGCTCATTATCTTCGACAAAAAGGAGTGATAAACGCTTCGTCTGTTCCAGTATACGTTGTTCGTTATCAATCAATCATTTTGCCTCAACTTTTTCGCGATATCAATTATTATAACATAAAGGAAATACGTTTTAATTCCTAGATATTGTAGTACGTCGCCTCTTTATGATGGACGACGAGAGCCGTGGTACTTTGCTCAGGGTGAATTTGGAACGTCTCAGAGAGGGTAATGCCAAACTCTTCAGGGCGTAATAAATCGAAGATGATACGGCTCTGTTCCAAATCAGGACACGCCGGATACCCGAAGCTGTATCGTGCCCCCGCATAGCGGTTGAGACGGACATCACGGAGACTAAATCCTTCATCGTTGTGTGCAATATTGAGGTCAAGTCGGATTTGTTTGTGTGCCACTTCGGCTAAAGCTTCGGCAAGCTCTACCCCAAACCCGTGTACCAGGTTGTATTCGAGATATTCATTCGCGGCATACAGCTCTTTTTCGTACTCGCTGAATTTATCCCCTACGCTAACACACGTTAGCGGTAATACGTCATCGCGGGTATGGGTGAAAAAATCACTCAGTGCGCGATGGGGTGCTTTGCGCTGACGCGGAAACTCAAACACGTATTTGGCGTTCCCGATCACTTCGTCGAGGCTCTGGCGGTTCGCGTTTTCATCGATATTCCATCCGTAACTCTCATCAAAAATCAGAAGTTCCTGATCGCTGCTTCGGACGGGATAGTATCCGTAAATCACCGTCGGGTCAAATAGTCCCCGTTTGACAATCTCTCGTTTGATCCGCTCATAGGCCGGATAAACTTTGGTCTCGAGAAGTTTTTTATACTCATCCACCGGCATTCCGGCACGTTTGTATCCCCAATGCAATTTAAAGAGACTGCGGCGGTTGATCCATTCGCATACCATGTCAAAATCAAGCTGTTCTTTGCGTAATACCCGACGTCCCCAAAACGGAGGGGTTGGAATTTTTACCTCGCTTGGCATTTTCAACTCATGAAACGGTGGGATAACAACATCCACAACCTCTTTGGCGGCACGTTCAATCATGTCTCCGCCGAGGCGGGTGTCGAGCCCTATGCTTGGATCGGCATTGTATTTTTCAATTCGGCTCATGGCGATCACCCCGTCAAAGGCATCGCGGCAATAAAAGATCGCCCCGTTATAGATCGGGCGGCAGAAATCGTCCACGAAACTACGGGTGAGTGCCGCACCGCCGAGAAGTACCGGTGTGGTGATTCCCATACCGGACATTGTCTCTAAGTTGTCTCTCATCACTTGGGTCGATTTGACGAGCAGCCCGGACATCCCGATGGCGTGAATCTCTTGGGCTTTCATTACATCGAGATACTCTTCGAGTTCGGTTTTGATCCCGACATTGATCACCTTGAATCCGTTGTTGGAGAGGATGATATCGACGAGATTTTTCCCCACATCATGAACATCCCCTTTTACCGTCCCGATCACGAGGGTAGTATCGGTCTCTTTTTCCTGTTTGGAGAGGTAGGGGTTGAGATAATCAACGGTGGTTTTCATCGTCTCGGCACTTTGCAATACAAACGGAAGCTGCATTTTTCCCGATCCGAAAAGCTCTCCGACGATTTTCATCGCATCGATGAGGATTTCATTGACAATGGTGTCAGGATTGATCTGTGCCCGTGCCCGTTCAACAAGAGGAATCATCCGCTCTTTATCCCCGTCGATAAGGAGTTTGGCAATTTTTTCTTCATCGCTCAAGCTCTCGTATTCTTCGTCGTTTTTAGTGTTGTCGATGGTTTTATCACTGAAATGTTCGATAAATTTAAAGAGTGACTGATCATCTGGGCTAAAGAGCAACTCTTCACAGACGGCACGATCCTCTTCGGACATTTTGGCAAGCGGTACGATATGTTTGACGTTGATGATAACCGATGTCATACCCGCTTCAATACAGTGGTGTAAAAAGACACTGTTCAAAAAGACTCTGGCATTCATGCTGAGTCCAAAAGAGATGTTGGAGAGCCCCAGTGTTGAGCCGACGTTAGGATATTTCGTATGCAGTTGGCGGATAGCTTCTAAGGTTTGGATGGCGGCGTCACGGTACTCCACATCCCCGCTTCCCACGGTAAAGGTGAGCATGTCAAACATCAGATTGCGAGGATCGATATGGTGGCGGTTGACACACAGATCATAAATCCGATCCGCAATGCGCATTTTATCTTCGGTTGTTTTTGCCATTCCCTTTTCGTCAATGACAAGACATACGATGGCTGTTCCGAATTTTTTAGCCAGTGAACAGATAGCATCGAGACGCTCTTCACCGTCTTCGAGGTTGACGGAGTTGATAATCGGTTTGCCGCCGATGCATTTGAGTGCCTCTTCCATTGTGTTGACACGGGTCGCATCGGGCATAAGGGGGATGGAAATTTTTTGGTTGTAGAGTCTCATGACGTGCGCCATATCCACCGCACCATCACGCCCCGCAAACTCGACGTTGACATCGAGACAGTGGGCGCCATCTCGTACTTGTGCTTGACCGACGCTGAGTGTCCCCTCGTAATCGCTCGCGATGATCAGTTCACGAAACGCTTTCGATCCGGTCGAATTGGAGCGCTCTCCGATGAGTAGCGGAGCGGGTGTTTGGATCAGTTCGACGGTGTTAAACAACGATGCGATAGAGGGTGTCGTCTCTCCGCTTGGTTTTTTTGGGGTGATGGAAGAAACTTTATTCACCAGTGCACGGATATGCTGAGGGGTTGTTCCGCAGCATCCGCCGAGGAAACTGACGCCGTCATAGTTTAAAAAGTCACATTGCAGCTGAGCAAACTCATCGGGTCCCATCGGGTAGTACGAATAGCCGCCTCGGTTTTGAGGCAAGCCCGCATTGGCATGAACCGAGATCGGTTTTCCCCACACTTCACTGAGGGTTCTAACGTGTTTCCCGTATTGCTCCGGTCCGGTTCCGCAGTTGAATCCCAGACTGATGATATCGAAGGGCTCTAAAATCGTGGCGATGGTTGCCGCATCGGTACCGATGAGCATAGACCCTGCCAACTCGATCGTAACGGACACCATAATAGGAAGCTCAGAACCTCGTTCACGGTTAGCCGCTTCGCAGGCATGGAGTGCGGCTTTGATTTGGAGGGGGTCTTGGCAGGTTTCAAGGAGGAAAATATCGCATCCGCCGTCGATGAGTCCCAAACAACACTCTAGATACCCTGCGAGCATCTCATCGTAGTGAATGTGTCCGAGAGAGGGGAGCTTGGTTCCCGGTCCGATAGAACCCAAAACATAACGCCGGTGTTCAGGAGTGGAAAATTTATCACACTCTGCTTTACAGACTGCGGCTCCCGCTTTGGAGAGTTCATAGGCACGATGGCCGATCCCGTATTCGTCCAATACCCAGCTAAAGGAACCGAAAGTGTTGGTCGTGATGAGATCCGCACCGGAGACGAGGTAGGCGTGAAAAATATCGCTCATCACCTCTGGGCAGGTGACGTTGAGGAGCTCATTGCACCCCTCTAACCCCTCCCATGCACTCTCAGGTATCTTATCGGCACGCTCTTGAAGCTGGGTTCCCATAGCGCCATCGATTATAAGAGCTCGGCGAGAGATAGTTTCAAGAAGCGTTTGTTTGAGGGACATAACAGAGACCTTGCGCAATAAAAATAAAGTACGATTTTATCCAAGAGTAGCCTAAAGGGTTCTAAGTATGAAAATATAATTCTTTTGATACACTCTAATCTATGAAAAAGCTGTTTCTTTTATTACTCTTTTTAATGTCACTTGCATGGTCGAAAGAGTCCGTAACCCTTCAATTGCCGTGGCTCCATCAGTTTCAGTTTGCAGGGTATTACGTTGCCAAGCAAAAAGGGTATTACTCGGATTCAGGATTAGATGTTACGATTTTAGATGCACACAATAGACAAGACCCTTTTAAAGCCGTCATAAACGGGAAAGCTCAATACGGTGTCGGACGTTCTTCTTTGATTGTTGATTACATCAAAGGTGCTCCCCTTGTTCTCATGGCGGCAGTATTCCAATCCTCTCCAATGATGCTCCTTACCCGTAAGGATTTTAATATCCATAATGCCAAGGACCTAAAAAACAAACGGGTTATGTTGACCGGGGATACCATCGAGGGAGCCGAGCTGCAGGCGATGCTCCGAAGTGTCGGATTGCGTACCAGTGATTTGATACTGCAAAAACACTCGTATGATCCGATGTCATTGGCTAGAGGTGAAACCGATGCTATGGTCGCCTACCTCTCTAATGAACCTTATATTCTTCAAAAAGCAGGAATCGAAACACGTGCTATTCACCCTAAAGAGTACGGGTTCGATTTTTACAGTGATATCTTATTTACCACGACGGATGAAACCACTAAAAATCCTCAAAGAGCCGAAGCCTTTTACGATGCATCGATGCGGGGGTGGCTTTGGGCATTTGATCATATTGAAGAGACGGCTGAACTGATTTACCGTGATTACAACCCTCAGCATAAATCACTGGATGCACTGATCTACGAAGGCCGAATGTTAAAAGAATTTGCCTTCCGTCCCAATATTGCTTTTGGCTCCATCGATCCGGTGCGTCTGGAAATGATTGCCCAAGGGTATCGGCTAATGGGTGTCGTTCAATCGATCCCTTCGTTTGAACCTTTACGATATAAACACAGCGCATTGCAATTGAGTGAAAAAGAGAAAGGATGGTTGCGTGATCATCCGGTTATCCGAGTCGGAATCGATCAAAACTGGCCTCCTATCGAGTCAATCGATGAAAAAGGGAGACATTCGGGAGTCAGTGCATCGTATTTGAAGCTTCTCGAAAAGCGCTTAGGGGTCCATTTTGAGGTTGACTACAGCCGCCGCCATTGGAGTGATTCGATCCGATCGGTTCAAAACAAAGAGATTGATATGCTCTCGTGTGCGGCCATTACCGATAAACGGCGGGAGAATCTTCTTTTTAGCCGCCCTTATTTGAAACAATCGATTGTTATTGTTGCCCATTCGGATGTTGGATTTGTAAATGATTTAAATGATTTGGGCGGGAAAAAAGTAGCCGTTGTCCGCTCTTATGCGACGGAAGAATTTTTACGTGAACACTATCCCAAAATTATCCCGGTAGTTGCGGATACCTCGCTGGAAGCTCTCCAGAGCGTTGTTTCAGGCGAAGCATATGCCTGTATCGAAGGACTTGGGGTTGTGAGCCATTTGATAGAGAGGCATAATCTAAAACGTCTCAAGGTTGTCGGTGAAACGCCGTATCGGTATGAACTTGCATTTGCATTTCGTAACGATTGGGGGATGCTGGCTTCCATCTCAGATAAAGTTCTCGCTTCCATTACCCCCTCAGAATACGAAGAGATTCACGGACCTTGGCTTGTGATGGAACGTAATTATCCAATCAATTATCGTCTGGTTTGGGGTGTGGTTGGCTTTATGGGGATATTATTTATTTTAATCGCCTATAAAAATCGCCGCCTTGATGTCTTGGTACGTCAACGTACCGATGAACTTGAAACGTTTAATCAACGGCTTCAAGAAGAGATTGAAAAAGCGGTTGATAAAAATCGGAAACAGGAAAAATTGTTGATGCAGCAAGCCAAAATGGCGGAAATCGGTTCCATGCTCGAGTCGATTGCACATCAGTGGCGGCAACCGTTGAATATTTTGGGGCTTTCGATGACCCGTTTAAATTTGAGTTGTGCGATAGGGGGGAACAGTGAATCGACTAAAGTCATTGAGATTGCCGAAGCACAAATCGAATACATGTCTCAGACCATCGATGATTTCCGTAATTTTTTCAAACAAGACAAAAGCCAAATTTGGGTAAATATTGATATGTTGGCCAATGATGTTGAAGCCCTTTTGGGACCTTTGTTGATGCGTAAAAAAATCATCATTGAGCGAGATATCGATCCGATGATTGAAGTTTTGGTCTATCCGAATGAACTGAAACAAGTGGTCATTAATCTCGTCAATAATGCCCGTGAAGCGATTGAACAGCATCGCGGACGTGAGAGGGTTATTCGTATTCGCTGTCTTAATGATGAGCAATATTGTACGATCGCAATCGAAGATACCGGAGGAGGGATCCCTCCGGAGATCATCGATAAAATTTTTGACCCCTATTTTACGACTAAATTTGAATCCCAAGGGACGGGAATCGGTTTGTATATGGCCAAAATGATTATTGAAAAGCATTTTTTAGGAAAGCTCAGTGTTTACAATACCTCAAAAGGGGCTTGTTTCGAAATCCGGCTTAATCGTGCGGTAAAAGAGGGTTAAAACAGATTACCTCAAAGCAGTGTCTTCCCTCAACATAGCGATAATGAAGGGCAAAGTTATGGGCATCGAGAATCGATTTTACAAGGTAGAGCCCTAAGCCGAAACTTTGAGTATTTTCATGGTGATGAAAAAACGGTTCGCAGAGGGTTTGCAGTGTACACCCGCTCTCCCACGGTTCTCCTCTATTATAAAAGAGGATATTTTTCTCGTTTTGAACAATGGTAACTTTTCCATCCGAACTGTACTTAATCGCGTTATCGATTAGATTTTTAAAGACGGTTACCAACACCTCGCAATCGGCATAAATCGGTATTCCGCTCAATTGAAGATCGAGAATATCATCGCTTAAAAAAAGTAAGGTTTGTCCTTTTTCAATCAGGATTTTCGGATCACATTCTTGCAAATGAGGGGCGAGTGCTCCGGACGTGATCTGCTCTACTTTTACCAATTCCGCAATCAGATGCTCCATCCGTAAAAAAGCGCGTTCTAGAATAGACTTTTCTTCTTTGTTCTTGAGGAAAGGCAGCGCCAGCTTTCCAACGGTAATCGGCGTTTTCAGCTCATGCATGATGTTGCGTAAAAAGAGTCTGCGTGCTTCAAGGAGGGTTTGGTTTTTATCCATTGCGCTGTCGAGTGCACGAGAAACGAGAGAAATCTCGTCTTTTTTATCGCTTTTGATCGGGATATAAACCCCCTCTTTTCCATAATGAGTAATCGAATGAATCAGTGTTTTAAGGGGGAAAAGAGTTCGGATGATAAGCCAGTACAAAAGCAAAAGGGCCAGTGTCAGGGTGGCGAAAAGTGCTGCAGGCCAAAGGGATTGATGGGCCACATCGGTTTTGATGAGCAGCAGAGGCGGAGATGCTTTCGTGAGATAAACATAGAGATGATTCTCATCTTTTAAAATCCGTATTCGCCCCTCTTTAAGTGAGTCTTTGATCGCTTCAGGATAATTCTCAGGGACAGCAGAGAGGGCATTATCCAGTGTTTTAATAAGATCAGGATGAGGTTCGGTAACACTGTATCCTTGTTCTTGCAAAAAAGAGCGCCGTTCAGGGAGATCCAGGACAATACTTTTGCGTAAAACAAGAAGGAGATTTCCCGCTTCCAGCTCAAGCTTTTTGGTATGCTCTTGGGTGAGTTTTTGGTTTAAAAAATAAAATCCTATACCCATGGCAATGAGTGTGATGATAAAAAACAGAGTAATACGCAAAAAGATACTATGTCGCATCATTTAACCTGAAAATCGGTATCCGCTTCCGCGAATGGAGTGGATAAAGCGGGGATTTTTGGGATCTTTTTCAATCTTTTGACGTAAACGGCTGATGATAACATCGATAGTCCTCACCGAACTCTCCCATGAAATCGCTTCGGAATTGTTGGAGAGGAAATCACGACTGAGCGTTTGATTCGGGTGGAGGATAAAAAGAGACAAAAGCTCATATTCGGCCCGTGTCAGAGCGAGAGATAAGCCATTAAAGAGAATGCTCTGTTCTTGTTCATTCAGGAGAAAGAGCTTGTTTTTTTTCTCCAGCGTGGGACGGTAACGGCGGAGAACACTTTTGATCCGAGCAATCAATTCACGAGGTTCATAAGGTTTTGGGAGATAATCGTCTGCCCCGTACTCTAAAGAGAGCACTTTATCATTGATGTCGCTTCGTGCACTTGAGATCAGTATCGGGATGTCGGTTTTAAGACGGATTCTTTTACAGAGTTCCAGCCCATCCATCTGTGGTAGAGTCAAATCCAAGATGATAAGATCAAAATGCTCATTCTCAAGCAGCTCTAATCCGGCGGATGGTGTTGAGACGGCGTTGAGCGCTATTCCGTAGTTTTTGAGATAGTTAATCAACAGCGTTGTGATATCCGGGTCGTCTTCGACCATCAGGGCTTGAAGCATAGGAGTCCTCATTATGTATTCTGCTGAAAGTATGACGTAACGATGTTAACAAAAGGGAAAAGGGTAAAAAAGAGGATTAGAGGAAGTTGTTTGCTCTTAAGAGCAAAAAAGATTTTAGTCTACCATCCAGCTGGCACGTTTGGATTTACGTAATTTTTTGACCAACATTTTTTCTAACGGTGTCATTTTGTCCATTGGGTTCTCCTTTATTAAAGTTAAACGGAATCGTATCGGTATTTGATTACCGTACGATAACGTGTTTTGACGAAACAATGACATTATAAAGCCATTAAGTTATAAAATATTCAAATAATTGATTAAAAAATAATCAACTTAAAGTATCCACTCACTAAAGATTCTTCAAGCGCATAACAGCCTCGAAAACGGATAATTCTCCCGTATCCATGTGGGTAGCTTTAGTGCGTAACATCAGTTAAAAAAGGATAAATGAATGGAAAAAGCACTTTTAGGGGGCGGATGCTTTTGGTGCATCGAAGCAGTTTATAATCGTGTGAATGGAGTGCAAAGTGCCATTAGCGGCTATGCGGGCGGAGCACGAAGAGATCCGAGTTACGAGCAGGTATGCAGCGGAGCAACCGGACATGCGGAAGTAGTAGAGATAACCTATGATCCCGCACTTATAACCTATGAAGAGATACTTGATATTTTTTGGGCCATTCACAATCCGACAACATTGAATAGCCAAGGGGCTGATCGCGGAACACAATACCGTTCGGTAATTTACTATTATAATGACGTTCAAAAAGAAAAAGCGGTTGTATCGATTGCAAAAGCTCAAAAAGAATGGGAAGATCCGATCGTTACGGAACTCTCATCTGCGCCCGAGTTTTTCGCAGCAGAAGGGTATCATCAAAACTATTACACGGAACATCCGACGCAAGGGTATTGTTACGCAGTCATTGCGCCAAAGATTCAGAAATTTATGGTTAAATTTGGAGATAAGGTAAAAGGGTGAAACAAGAGAACTCAGCGTTAGCATAGACAAAGGGGGCATTGCTCCCTTTGACCTAATATGCCGGTTATTTGCAAAGTTCTACTTCGATACGGCGATTTTCAGCACGTCCTACTTTTGTTTTATTGGAAGCTACAGGCATTTTTTCACCCATTCCTTCTGATGTCAAACGAGAAGCATCAACACCCTCTTTAATCAGCATCGATTTAACGGTCTCTGCACGTTTTTCGGAGAGTTTTTGGTTATATTTGTCTGATGCAGTACTGTCAGTATGACCGACAATGTTTGCTTTATAGGCCGGGCTGTCTTTTAAGAAGCCAGCGAAGGTTGCAACTTTAACCGTACCTTCAGCATCGACCTTGTTTGAATCGCTTGCAAAGTTGAGGTGCAATGTCGCTTTAAGCGGGCAGCCCTCTGTATCAACTTTGAATCCGGCCGGAGTATTCGGGCATTTGTCATATGGATCAAAGACACCGTCTTTATCACTGTCGATCGGAGCCGCAACGGCTGCCGGTTTTGGTGCAGGGACAACTACGGGTTTCGGTTCAGGTTTTGGCTCCGGTTTTGGTTCCGGAGCAACAACGGCTGCAACAACCGGAGCTACAACCGCAGCAATAACCGGAGCCGCTTTTTCTTTTTCATCAAAACTGAATGTCAAACCGGCAAGCGCCGCTACATTATGAACTTCACCGCTGCTTGAATCAATAGCACCGCTGCGGTTTATTTTGTACATGTAAAGCCCTTCGAGTTTGAGAGCAATATGTTTGGTAATATCGGCTTTCAACCCAAGACCAGCGTCTAGGAGCATCCCATCAAAATCATTTTCATGGGTATTGGTATACCACTCATACCCTAAACCCGCTTTTGCAAACGGAGTAACAACTGTACCGGTTTCCATTTCGTAAACACCGTTAAACATGGTTGTCAAAACCCCTGTTTTCTCTGCTGTACCAGGGACACGATTGCGCCCGTAAAGAACAGATAGTTCAGGTTTAACGCTATCGTAAAGGTCGTTTGCTTGCATCTCCAAACCGTATACCATATGGTTTTCTACACCACCCATTGCACTAGGATTGGTTTCATCTGAAGTACTGTTCCAGAGGTAACCGACAACTGGCGTAACTTCATAATTAAAGTCACTTGCCCCGAGTAAAGTTGCAGCAAGAATTGCTGAAAACGCTAATTTTTTCATCGTCAAAATCTCCTTAAGTCAGATTGGAATGTTCAAAGTATAACACACAAATGTGATTGGAATGTTGTCTAAATGTAGTTAAACGTTTTTTTTAATGGTTTCAAATTCAGACTGCATAGCGTTTAACATCGAAAAAATTTCATGGTTTAAGTGTGCTTGCGCCGTATCGATTTTTTCAAGATGGGAACGTTTAAGGAGTTCAAGTTTCTCAAGTGTTGATTGAAAAAGTGCGTGGTCATCCGTCAGTAAAACAATATCTTCTTTGGGAGCCCATTTTCGTTTAACGCTTCCATCGTGTTTAAACTCAAAAATGATATTTTGACTTTTTTCAGAACTGAGATATCGTGGGACACTGTAGGCTAAATAATGCTTTTTTGGGTCACCATGGTGACGTTGTATAACATAGTACATCTAAGAATGATAACATAAATCGAATTTTATCCCTCTTTGTGATAGAGTATTTGCAATATATAATTTAGGAGTACGGATGGAACATTTTTATCAATTAGCGATAATCGGTGCAGGACCTGCCGGTATAGCAACGGCGATTGAGAGTTATGTATTAGGGATGCGCGATATTGTACTTCTTGAAAAAGATGAAAACCATAATGCAACAATTCGGAAGTTTTACAAAGATAATAAGCGGGTCGACAAGGATTGGAAAGGGCAAAAAGTTGAGCTGGACGGTACCCTCTATTTTATGGACGGTACAAAAGAGTCTACGTTAGATTTTTTTGATCAGTTATTGGATAATGAAGTGGTGGAACTCAAAACCCATACCGAAGTGCAAAAGATAATGAAAATAGAGGGTGGATTTGAAGTTTTTATCGCCGGAGGAAGTATCAAAGCCGCTTATGTGGTTGTAACAATCGGACGAATGGGCAAGCCGAATAAGCCCGATTATAAAATCCCCCCTTCGATTAAAAATCAGATTCATTTTACATTAGATGGATGTTCTCAGGGAGAAAAAGTGATGGTTGTCGGAGGCGGTGATTCGGCAATCGAATATGCCGTCGAGTTGTGCGATCGAAATGAAGTGAGTATTTGCTATCGTCGAGGAACGTTTCGCAGAGCGAATCCGACGAATCAGACGGATATTGAAAAAGCGGTTGCAAACGGCTCGGTTCGGCCTTTGCTTAATACAGAAATTATCGAGCTTGAGAGCGAGAGCGGAAAAGTCAAAGTACTGTTTAGTGATGGGTCATCGGAATTGTTTGACCGACTTGTGTATGCGATTGGCGGCACAACCCCGAGCGGTTTTTTGCAAAGCAGCGGTATTCGTGAAGAGGACGGGAAACCGGTCCATGATGAGAATTATCAGAGCAATGTGGAGGGATTATTCGTCGCAGGAGACATTACCCAAGAATCAGGCGGTTCGATCGCTCTTGGACTGAATCATGGTTTTGCGATAGCCAATTACATTCAATCGTTATAAATTAGCCTTTTAATATCGCTTCGCTTTACCCTCGCTCCCAAGCTCCTGCTTGGGAGTGTATATTTTAGTTGTATTATTTATTTACTGTATGCATTCCCAACGAGGATGTTGGGAACGAGGGGTCGGCGTTTCATTTAGATAGAATCGCTTCGCTTTGATGGCTTAATTCCCCATCAGCGGTGAATAGAGTGAGTTTTATCGTTGTATGGAGATATTCAGAAGTGACGAGGGGATCGAAATTTTCATCCTGAAAGGCGGCAACTTTGGCATTATGGATGATCTCTTCGAGCAGTGAGCGCCCCAGATTTTCTGTGCGTGCAGAACCGCGAAGTTTATTATCTAAATAGAGGGTGATTTCACACTCCATAGATTGAGAGAGTATGGGATATTCTTCGAGAAGTTTCGAACGCTCAATCGATGTTTCTGCTTGGAGCACCTCTTCGATAGAGGCTCTGGCGATGGTTAATAACAGCGATTGTGACATCTATTAACCCCCTCCTTAACTATCTTGATGATGTTATTATAACTTACTTATCCTCAGGTGAAGAAGCAATATCAAATCCAAGATTTTGGAGCATCATCAGATCCGTATGGGCTTCACGTCCGGCGGTCGTGAGATAATTTCCGATCACGATGCTGTTGGCTCCCGCTTCGAAAATCTCATGCTGACGCTCTTTGAAAGTAACCTCTCGCCCTCCGGCGATCATAATTCGATCCGCACGATCTAAAATTTTCCGTGAAAGAGAAATAAGCGCTAAGCATTCATCAATGGTGAGCGGATTGGGGTTTAGCGGCAATGCCGGATTGTGGTGGTAAAAGTTGAGTGGTACGGAAATGGGATTAAGCTCTTTAAGTGAATGGAGCATACTGAGGCGATCTTCGTGTGTCTCTCCCATCCCGAAGATTCCTCCGGTGATGAGCTTTAAACCTGAACGGTTGACGTTTTCACAGGTCTCATAACGTTCATCCCACGGGTGGGTCGTACACACCTGCGGATAAAAGCTTCGGCTCGTTTCGAGGTTATGGTTGTAGGCACTTACCCCTGAGGCCTTGAGTTCATTAAGCTGCTCCAGCGATGCCGTCCCGTTACAGGCGATAAGACGGAGACGGGGAACTTCACGTTTGAGTGTAGAAGCGACGTTACAGACAAATTCGAGGGTTTTGTCATCCAACCCTTTTTGGGCGGTAACGAGGCAAAATCCCAAAGCCCCCAAAGCTTCGAGACGGCGGGCTTCCTCCAAGATTTGATCCATAGGCTTTTGCTTGTACCGCTCGATATCCGCTTTGTATTTCACGCTTTGGGAACAGAATTTACAATCTTCGTTGCACGTACCGCTGTTAATATTGCAGATAGAACAGAGAAATATTTTTTTTGACATATTAAGATCTTTCAAAAGAGTAGTGGCGTTCATCAAATGTATCGTTTCCTACTGCGCGGGAATAGTGTGTCACATTAAAGGTCTCGTTGGTAATTTCAAGCATTGCACACGAAGAAAAAGGTTTGTCTCGTGCGCACGCTTCCCCCGGATTGAGAAAAAGGGTGCGATTTTTAAAATCGCACTCAAATACGTGCGTATGTCCGAAGAGGATCACTTCGGCATCGGCGTTCATGTAAAAAGGGAGATGCATCAGTTTAAAGTTAACCCCGCCGAGTTTAAAATAATGGGGTTCTTGGACGAGATTGTATTGGGTATGATATTCAATCAAATTTGCGTCATTATTACCATATACGGCAATATAACGTAAGCCGCTATTTTTAAGTTGATCAAGAATTTCAGGTTTGACAATATCTCCGGCATGGATCAAAAACTCGGCACCCTGCGCTTTGAGGTGGTCAATCGCACGTTGTGATCGACCTTTTTTAGAATGGGTATCAGAGAGTAGACCTATTTTCATAACGTTCGCCCTGAGCCTGTCGAAGGGTGTTGTGTCCATGGTTCGACAAGCTCACCACGAACGGAACCGACATTATTCATTCGTCTCTTCTCTGGGTGTGCGATCTTTACATTTGACACACTCATAGACTTCTTTGTTGCGGTAGGTGCGCGGTGCCAATGCTCCGCCGCATCCTTCGACTTCACACTTTTTGTCACTCGGCTCAAATTTTGAGATAAATTTACATTTTGGATAATGTTCGCATCCCCAAAATGCACCGCGTCGTGATTGTCTCCATAAAAGTTTTCCGCCGCATTCAGGACAAGGAACTTCGGAAAATTTCGTTTCTTGATTAAGTGTTTTCGTGTTTTTACATTTTGGATAGCCGCTGCACGCCAAAAATTTCCCGTTTCGGCCATTTTTGACCACCATAGCACTGCCGCATTTTTCACATACCTCTTCACTCACTTCATCCGGAGTTGTCGGGTTCTCTTTTTGGTTCTCTTCGGTTTGTTCGGTGTATTTGCACTTCGGAAATCCGCTGCAAGCGATAAACTCTCCAAAACGACCTGAACGAAGCAGGAGCTCGCTGCCGCATTGCGGACAGTTGCGTCCGAGTGGTTTCGCCATTTTTAGGCTGACGATATTCGTTTTCCCTGCTTCAATTTGCTCAAGAAACGGGTAATAAAAATCGAGCAAAATTTTGTGCCACGATTTACCACTTTCGCTGATCTCATCGAGGGTCTCTTCCATAGTTGCGGTAAAGCTGGCATCAACAATTTCATTAAAATGGGTCTCTAACATCTCCGTAACAGTGAAAGCAATCTCAGTCGGGAGAATGGCGCGCTTTTCGATTTCGATGTAATTACGTGCTTGGAGGGTACTGATGGTCGGAGCATACGTTGATGGACGACCGATCCCCTCACTTTCAAGTTTTTTGATCAAACTCGCTTCGGAGTATCGTGATGGCGGTTCGGTGAAATGTTGTTCGGTCGATATGCTTTGGATATCGATAGCATCACCGCTTGTGAGGGATGGAAGGAGTTTATCTTTGTCATCACTCCCCATTACACGGTAGAAACCGTCAAATAAGAGTTTACGTCCTGTTGCACGGAACTGTGCTTTAGGCGATTCAAACGTAATGCTTTGTTGCTCAAATCGTGCATCGTTCATCTGACAGGCGATAAAGCGGTTGTAGATAAGGCGATAGAGTTTGATCTCGTCAGGTTTCAAATACGTTGCTGCTACCTCAGGGGTAAAGGCAAGCATCGTCGGGCGAATCGCTTCATGCGCTTCTTGCGCCCCTTTCGATTTTTTTGTATAAACTTTTAGCTCTTTCGGGAGGTACTCTTTGCCGTAACGCTCTAAGATCAGTTCACGTGCCGCTTCAACCGCTTCCGTTGCGAGGTTGAGGGAGTCGGTACGCATATAGGTAATGACTCCCGATGTCCCCTCAGGAGTTTTAACCCCCTCATACAATGCTTGGGCAACCATCATCGTCTTCTTCGGAGAGAATCCGAGCTGTGAGCTGGCTGTTTGCTGCAGCGTCGAAGTCATAAATGGCGGAGGGGTAGAGGATTTACGCTCTTTGGTTTCAATTTCACCGACTTTAAACGGCTCTTTTTTCAAAGCTTCTACGATCCGAGCGGCTTCATCACCCGTTTTGATGGTGAGTTTATCGATTTTCTCATTTTCAAAATTGACGAGGGTCGCTTCGATATCTTTTTTGAACAAAGTGTCAATCGTCCAATACTCTTCAGGGATAAAGGCGCGAATTTCACGTTCACGATCGATGACGATTTTGAGGGTTGAGGATTGAACGCGCCCTGCAGATAACCCTTTTTGGATTTTAGAAGCGAGGAGCGGCGAGAGTTTATACCCTACGATACGATCGAGCAAACGGCGGGCTTGCTGTGCATTAACCCGATCCATATCGATGGTGCGTGGCGTTTCCAATGCATGGATAATAGCGTTTTTCGTAATCTCATGAAACACGATACGCGGCAGTGACTCGGGGTCTTTGTCGATGGCATGGGCGATATGCCATCCGATGGCTTCACCCTCGCGGTCTTCGTCGGTCGCGATGTAGATGGTATCGCTTTTTTTGGCTAACTCTTGGATTTGTTTAACGGTAGCGGTACTGTCTTCGCTGATACGATACTCGGCAACGATTTTCTCGTCATTGATTTTGATACCGAAGCGGTTTTTAGGGAGATCCCGGATATGCCCTTTGGAAGCGATTACCTCGTAATCTTTGGAGAGGAAGTTTTTAATGGTCTTGGCTTTGGCCGGAGACTCTACAATGATGAGTTTCAAAAAGTGAATCCTATATATATGGATGAGTTTCGAAAGTGTAACAAAAAAAATTGCAAAACCGTTAAAGTTTTTTGTTTATCACCCGATATAGTTGGTAGAAGCAAGGATGCTCAACTAACTAAAGAGCCAAAAGCGCTCTTACGATAAAGGATTTATCATGGGTTTCAGAATTAACACAAACATTGCGGCAATGAACGCACACACAAATGCGACGATGAACAATCGTAGCTTGGATAGTTCACTTAGTAAACTAAGTTCAGGTCTTCGTATTAACACGGCAGCAGATGATGCATCAGGTATGTCTATTGCGGATTCACTTCGTTCACAGGCTTCTGCTCTTGGACAAGCGATTGCAAATGCGAATGATGGTGTTTCAATGGCGCAAATCGCCGATAAAGCGATGGATGAGCAATTAAAAATTCTTGATACGATCAAAGTTAAAGCGACTCAAGCGGCGCAAGACGGACAATCAGCTGATTCACGTAAAGCACTGCAAGCAGACGTTAAACGTCTTGTAGAGTCATTGGATAACATTGCGGGTACAACTTCGTACAACGGTAAAGCGCTCCTTTCAGGACAATTTACGAATGCATCATTCCAAGTAGGTGCTTACAGTAACCAAACGGTTAGTATGTCTATCGGTGCTACCAGTTCAGATAAAATCGGACAAACACGTTTTGAGACCAGTGCTACCGGTACAACTCAGGGTGTTGCAACAGCAACTTATACCGACAATGAAGGCAATGCTACTGCACTTGAAGAAGTAGTTATCAGTACTTCAGCGGGGACCGGTATCGGTGCATTGGCAGAAGTTATCAACAAAAACAGTGATTTGACGGGCGTTAAAGCAAGCTGGAGCAACGTTATGACAGGTACCGCCGTTATTGCTTCGGGAACCGTTACCAACTTGA
>Ga0156221_1039_pt1 | contig 23587 bp, 17 predicted proteins | sample RifCSPlowO2_12_FD_107869 | JGI IMG/M metagenome (GOLD analysis project Ga0156221, IMG submission 107869) | Sulfuricurvum sp. RIFCSPLOWO2_12_FULL_43_24
CTCTCGATGACGTAATCGGCCAAGCTCATCCCCTGCGATTTATGGATCGTAATCGCAAAGGCTAGCGTGATCGGAAACTGGCTGAGGGTGATCAGTTTCTCTTCGCTTGCCGTACTCCCTTTTTCGATCCACCGTGTTTTAGTGCTATCGACACGCTCCACTTTCACACTCACACCATCTTCTTTTTTGATCCAAATCAGATCCTCTTCGATGGAGGTGATCCGCCCCCGCTCGCCGTTGTAGTAGTTCCATGCGTTGCGGGTAAAGAGGATGGGGGCACCCACCTTCAAAGCCAAAATCGGCTCGATACGGCTCTCACTCATAAACCGCTCTACGTCGCGATCCTGCATCTTTTTATCATGAATCGTGACATAGGTTTCAACTTCGATAATCTCGCCGTTTAGGTGCTCCAACTGAGCGCGGTTATGGTTTTGGGCACTGATGTTTTTTCCAAACAACAGTGTCATCGTAGACATATCCTCGTTCAGCGGTTTGACCAATGCTTCGAGCGCATCGTGCGCCGCTTCATCAAGCCTCGCATGACGTACTTTTTCAAGCAATTCCAAAAATTCCGCTTCGTGGGTACGGTATGACCCCTCTAAATGAAGGGTCTCAAACCCAAGTCGCTCCCATGAGGGAGACTCAAACGCAAAATAGATTGGTTCATTCCCTCGTGTTACGGGGGGGAGCTGTAAGAAATCCCCTACCACAATGAGTCGTCCGTTAAATTCGGCTTGCAACAATCGCAGACGGATCATGTCAAGCAAAGGTGCCCCCACCATCGAAATCTCATCGATAACGATAATCTGCATGGAACGGATGAGTTTGATGATCTTTTTAGAAGGCTCAATCTTGCCGTTGCGTTCCAACTCCTCTTGAGACGAAGCAATCCCAAGATCAAAAAAGCTGTGGAGTGTCTGCCCCCCGATCAGCGTCGCCGCCATCCCCGTCGAGGCGAGACGGGCTACTGATTTCCCTTTTTCCACCGCATCCTCGATGATTGCACGTGTAAGGGTCGTTTTACCCGATCCTGCACCGCCGGTGATAAAGAGGTTGGAGTGTTCCACTATTTTCAACGCATTTTCAACCATTCTCATCCTTTAGCTCAATCACTCTTCCAAACGGAACTTCACCCTTCATCGGTGAAATCCATAATGTCTCATACGGCGGCTCATAAGGGGGGAATTTACCGTCTAGATCACTAAAATAGAGGAGGATTTTCGGACGGTACATCCATGACTCTATCAGCTCAAAGACCGGATTAAAATCGGTCCCTCCTCCTCCGCTAAGAGCATACGTGATAGATTCTCCCCGCTCAAATCGGGTCTGGCTTCGGATGCGATCATCACAAACGATCAGGTCGATGGTGTACGAACCAAACAATTCAGTAATCGATTCGACTTCGGCGATAAACTGTGCCAACAACACCTCATCCACCGATCCCGAGCTGTCAATCGCTATGGCTAACTCCAAATGACGCGAATGAACCCCCGGCAGATAGACCCCATCATAGAGGAGCTTTTTACTCGGCGGTATCAGAGTGTAATCGCTGACATAATGCCCCCCGACACTCTCGCGTAACTCACTTCTCCAGTCGATAAAACTCTTTTGGTTAGGTTGGATCAGATGGTGGATTTCAGCACTGAGAGGATCCGATTTCTCCAATGCCTCAAGGGAGCGTTTTTCACGCTGGGCACGTGAGAGTTTTTCATCGAGAGAATCCCCTTCTCTCTCCTCGTCACTGTCACGGTCATTTTGTTCCTGATCCAAAAACTCCAGTGAGAGCTCATGATAAATCTCTTCGGCACTGAGATTCCCGAAACGCTTATCGTAGGTGATAGCAGAAGGAGGAGAAAAACCACTCTCGATCAGCAGCGTATTAATCGCGTAATCGCACGCCATATTCCACAGCCAAGGACTGCGATTTCCCCGTCTATGGGTATGAGCAAGGGCTTCATGCAGCGCGGCGTTGCAGAGGGTAAATATTCGCTCCCCCTCACTCAGACTTTCCATATAGGCTTCACGATACTCAAAACGGTTCTCTCTTGTTGCAAAGCTCTCGATGTTGTCATTCACGATTGTTTCCATGCCGCTGGCGATGGTTCCGAAAAACGGATAATCGAGGAGGAGTTTGGCTTTGAGAGGGGGGAAATCGATCATAGCAGATAGGCGTATGCCTCGACCCACTCGCCGAAGGCATCCAGATGTTCCATCGCTACACCTTGACGCTGGAGGTCTTGGACGATGAGGACGGCAAACTCATTTTTGAGTTTGAGGGTGTAACGCAATACGTTAGAAAGTTCTTCTTCATCGCGCGTGTGCAACACTCGGGATACAAGGACGTTGGAGAGGGCATAGAGGGTAGAGAGTTCACTCGGCGCTTCACTCTCTTCGCCTCGTAAAATCGCATCGACATCGGGGAGATGATCCATGATTTTACAGTAGCCTAAAAAATCGATCGCGGCATCTTCTCCCACCGCACCCGCAATCGCTTCGAGTAAGAGATTTTGCGGCAACGAGCTTTGAAGGATCTTATGGACCGCTTCCCAACTGCGCGGTGTAGCGAAACTGCGGACGTTTTTGAGTGGATCGAATCCAAATAGTGCGCTGTTTTTAAATCCGATGTAGGCGATCAGACGGGGATCAATACGCATTTTCACTGCCCAATAACGCCAATCCTCCACGCTCACCTCCATCTCGATATGGACAAATCGGTTCGCCAGCGGCGAGGGGAGACGATAAACTACCCCTCGATCGCTTTCACGATTTCCTGCCGCGACGATCGACCACCCATCGGGGAGGGTATATTCCCCTACTTTACGATCCAAAATCAGCTGATACGCCGAAGCTTGCACGGCGGGAGCGGCCGCATTGAGCTCATCGAGAAACAATATTCCCACCCCCTCGCGCGGAAGAAACGACGGGGGTGCCCAGAGAGCAGTATGGGAATCACGCTCATAAAACGGAATCCCTTTGAGATCGGTAGGATCAAGGAGGGAGAGACGCAAATCGATGCATTCGAGATTTTTCTCAAAGGCGATCTGTTTGATGATAGAAGATTTCCCAATTCCCGGAGCCCCCCACAAAAAGGTCGGGATCTGAGAGACGATCAACGATTCGATCGTCGTTTTCGCATATGAACTGCGCATTAAAACCATCCTATATTATGAGTTTGTATATATTTTCCGAACGCGGGGTTTGTTTTCACCGCCCTCTCATACCGCCGATCAAGAGAGAGCTGATAGAGTGTCTCTATCGGAGTTGCTGTGTTTGCAGCTAAGGCAGACAATACCTCGGCATCACCATCTACCGCAAGCGACTCCAGCATATCCGGAGAAAGCGATGGGTTGGAAGCAAGCGAAGCGGAAAATTGTCCGCTCTCAAAAAGGTGATCCAAAATCTCTCGTTCCGTGATAGGGTTGGAAGCAAGCGATCCCGATACCGTATCATCACCTAAAGCATATAGTTTTTGCTGCATTACTCCATTCAAACTAATATTTGAAGCCAACGCAACTATCACCGTCATCCCGTACTTGATACGGGATCCATCTCCTATAATAGTGGATTCCGTGTCGTGGCACGGAATGACGAAGTTCATCAACCGCTCAAAACGCTCCTCATCCAGCACCGTTTTCGAAGCGATCAAATCAGGATAGGTGGATTCAAGTTGCAAAGCTCCATTAGGCGATAAGGTCATATTTTGAGCCAGTATCCTATTGACCTCTTCATCGTTCAGCTCTAACAATCCGATCTCCAATGCCAACGGTTCCCGATGGGCTAACAAAGCAGCACGCTCACCCAACAACAGACGTAAAATACTTTCCTGTGTTTCCGAATGAAGTGCTATTGCATCCAACACCCCGTTCAAAGAGCGATCTCTCGGATGTTTGATTTCATTGGCTATCGGGGGAAGCTCCGCTATCGCACTTATGAGTTCTTTGCTTCCGTACTTCTCAATCAAATGGGCCAATCCGCTCATCGCATACTGAACATTATGATTACGATCCAGATCGACGTAAAACCGCCCGATGATCGAAGCGGTGACATCTCGGTTGGTATCATTGTCAAACAATCCTTCCTTCTGCCAATCGTACAGCTTGAGAAGTTTGAAAAAAAGTTCATCGGTGATATAGGGATTTTGTAGAAAATCAACCAGACGCTCTTGGTTGCGGGAAAGCTTCAGGCTCATTAGTAATCGATTGGGTTCGATGGAGCGGCATAGCCACTCCTCTACACTTGAAATTTCCACAATAGGGGCATTCTGTGTCTCATAAAGATGCGCCAATTCGACCTGCTCGTAGGGATTCATCATTCTCCCTTCGATAATGAGGGAAACATCATCGGTGAAACTGCCGACACGTGTGATTTTATGCAATTTAAGAAGAGCATCAAATTCCTCTTCACTCAATGCACGGGTTTTTCCCAACAGTAGAATCGATTTATCGCAAAGCTCATCATAGTTCATAACGCGTATTATATTCACTCACTCTAAAAAACTTACACAAAGGTATAATGTCATCAATAGTTTAAAAGGATTTTAACGATGGACGAACTTTATGAGGGAATTGCCGCGTATGATGCGGGAGATTTTACCAAAGCCCATGAGCTTCTCTACCCATTAGCCGCTTACAAACGTGATCCTGAAGCGCAGTTTCATATGGGGATGATCTATTTTTACGGCGAAGGTGTTGAAAAAGATGTGGATAAAGCGATGGAGTGGTGGAAAAAAGCGATGCGCGCAGGGCATGTCGATGCGGCGTATCGCCTAAGCGAAATCGCAACATCAACTAAAACAACGTTTTAAAGATTGGTTTCAATATTGTTTGAAAAGTCCATCATTAGATGGTAAAGTATAATCCCATCGTGAGTAGACTGATAAAGCTTGTTCTCTTCAATTAGATCGAAAAAATCACCTATTTTCCGCATATTTTCATCAATATTTATTGGATGGATAATAAAGCCAATCATCCCATTAATATTAAAATATGATGAATAGTATTTCGTCGTGAATCTATTAATACCATTATTTACATACTCATGATTTAAAGTAGTTTGGCCGTTAAGTCGCTTACATTCTAATATATAATAAGCTTTCGTATCTTGAAATGTATCATATGTCTGAACTTTAATATCACTTCTACCATTATTTTCTGGAACTTCAGGATCAAATAAAAAATGAGTCATTCCAAGCATATGACGGATACTATTATCATTCAAATAATTCAAAAGCAATATATCTCTTATTTTATTTTCATTGTTATGGGGAACCATTACGGTATCATCAAGCATAATTAAATAACACTTATATATGAAATTTAACAACTCATTAAATCTTATATTGCAGTTAAGCCCATCGGAAGTTTTTAATAACTTGGCTGTTAATTCTGTTGTAAATTCGCCAAACATCTATTTTCCAGCTCTTAAAATTGCATCATCAAATTCATAAAAGTCTAAATACCCTATAGCTTTATGCCAATTTTTATACTCATTTGGTTTTACTACATAAAAACCATCTGGCTCAAATCCTTTTATATCTTTTTGTATAAAAAGGTTTTCCAACGAAGTGTTGCCTGAAGATTTTAAAAAGTTTTGAATGCGATCTTCTTGATGCCAAGTAATGGATTCTGACTGTTTCTCTTTCAATACTTTAAAATAAATTCCTATAGCGTACTTATCTTTATCTTGAAATACTTCCGCTTTAAAATACATCTTATTTTGTTCATAAATTTTAGAGTAATGGTCGATAAAAATATTGATATACTCTTCAATAACGTTATCTTTATATGCAAGCTTTTTAAAAGCTACATCATATTTCTTTTGAATAACCCAAGGGATTACAATGCTATTGGCATAATCTACAAGAGCAAACTCCTGCTCTGTTAAATCAAATGATTCTAATACAGTTTGATCTAATTCTTTTTCAAGATTATTTAAACTTATCTCATAGGTATTTGATTTTAAAGCATCATTACTTTCATAATACTCTTTTTTCAACTTCTCAATGTTTGACACAATTGGAACTACATTGACATTTTCTATATAAGGTAAATTTAGTTTTTCATGATCATCACATTCTTCTTGTCGCACACCCGTTGAAGAAGCTGTTTGCAATAAATAATAAGAAAAAAACTTCGAATAAAAAAATCCGTTAATCATTTTTAATCTATCTAAATTATCATTCTTCGATTTAATTGCAACAACAGAGCTTGTGAAAATTGCATCTTTATACGAAATCGCAGAAGTTTGTTTTAATGAATTATTCAATCCACCCGTAAAAAGTAATACAGGAGCTTCATATAAACTTTTATCTATTAGATTATCTTTTTTATAGATATATGCAACATTATCATAATCAAATTTTTGGAGCTTATTTGAAATATAAAATGATTTTAAATCTTTTCTTTTTGGATCAGTATCAATAAAATCAAGATTTTTTAAATCTCGTGTATCAATTTTTTGTTTAGCATTTTTATCATTTCTCTTAAACCCTTGATGCTTGTTCAATTCCTTCTCATCAACTAAATTTACTATTTTACTGTATTGCTTATTCAGCCTTTGAATAAAATTAAAATCCAAATATGAGCCATATATCAATATTTTCCATAAGTCATCATTTTCAAGTAATTTCGATTGTAAAACTTTTTTAAAATCACTTTTCGAAAGAGTGAGAATTTTTAACTTTTTAAAATATAGATTTGGTTTCATTGAAATATAGTTGATCGTATTTCTTAATACTTCTTCCTCTGTACTATATTCATAAAACAGTATTGATACAGGTACATCAGCATTCTCAAAAATCTCTTTTCTAACAGAAGAGAGTTCTAAAATATGATTTATTTTAAATTGATTAAAAAAATATTTTGTTCTAAAAATATTGCTCTGTAGATTATATAGAATCTTACTAGTAACTATAAAACTTATCTTTGTATTTTTTGCCACAAAATCTTTAACTCGATACATAAAAGGCTGAACAATATCTCTATTACCAACAATTAATTTTTCATCTTTAATGTATCTATCCACCAAAGAATCTTTTTTTATACTACTGCCACCATAAGGAGGATTACCAATAATAAAATCAAGCTTTTTATCTTTTAAAATTTGATTGCACTCAGCATCTGTATCAAAAAAATCATTCTGAAAAAAGTTTGCATTAGGATTTTTTTCACTTTTTAACAGATATGGAAATCTAAACTGTTCTATATCCTTTGGATTTTGATAATCCAACATCGTAAGATAGAGCGAAAACACACTAATCTGTACAGCATTTTTATCTTTATCTATTCCAAATATATTATCTTTGGCAATTTTTACAATCTCTTTTTGTACTATTTTTCTGCCTGTAACATTTTCAAATTGTGTAACCAATTTTCTAAATGCTTCAACCAAAAATATACCGCTTCCACAAGCTGGATCGAGCACTTTACAATTATATTCAGTAGGATTATTTTTAAAATACTCATCAACCGTATATTTTAAAATATAATCCACTAAAAATGTTGGAGTATAGTATGCACCACTTTTTTTCTGCTCTTCCTCACCAATAAAGCTCTCATACACATTGGAAATAAATTCGATAGGGATAATTGAAAAATCATAATAGTCAAAGAGTGATAATTGTCCTGTTTTTATCTCAGTACCGCTAATTAACTCTTTTAAAATCTTTAAATGTGCTTCAGTTACTAATGCGTACTCAAGTTCGTCTATAGGAAACCAATCTCCATTAAACCCCTTATCTGACTTTAAATACTGAAATAGTGCATATGTCCTATTTTTGTCACCTAAAATCTCTTTTAAATCTTCATTAGTCAAATTTTTTGGAATATTTTCGAAACATAATTCAACGTTTCTATCTATCAAATATCTAATAAAAATAATACGTCCAATCAATGAATTAGCAATATTTTTATAGTCGTTCAAGCCATTATTGAGTAACTTTTCTCGAGCATATTTTATATTTTCTAATAGTTTTTTATCAACACGATTATTATTTTGTTTAAATGTTGATTCTTCAAAATATTTACCACTGATGATAGAAAGATAATTTAATTTTTCTGATTTTAGAGGAGTTAGTGTAAAATTTCCGTTTTTAAGTACATATTCAAACCCATTGTATACTTCAAAATCTGTTTCAGTTTCAATAATAATAATTGGAGCTTCACCGAAATTCCAACACATTTTAAAAACTTTATTTTTATCAACTTCTTTATCAAAAAAAAGAATAACAGGTCTATTATTCAAAACATAAAGAGAGGTTGGATTTATTTCCTGTAATGATCTACGAATTCGTTGAGGGAGAATATTGACGATATTACTGTCTGAATATGGTTGCAATGTTATATCAGTTGGTAATTCTAAAAACTGATTTATACTTTGTTTCAACATTTGTCCTATCGGAAAGTATCTATAGCGAAGTGACTTAAGTCCCTAATTATACTTTAAAATTGTATGAATTTCTTCATACAATTTAGAGGAATATCTATTCCAAAACTCTCCCTATACTGTAACGCATATCCTCATCGAGGCTATCCATGTTACCCAGCATCCAGGTTAGATACCCTTTGTCCGCTTCGGCAATCTCACTGAGGGTTTTCCCTTTATACTTTCCAAACTTCAACGGTCGTGTATAAAACACCGGGGTTTGGGTCAACTCGACCATTTTATCGATCGGATTTACCCCCTCAAAGCGTTCCTGTAACCGTTTTCGAAGCTCAGTGAGAAACAGTTTCAACACCAAAACATCACCGATTGCATCGTGCGCTTTCACGACGATCCCTAGAGCATCCGCTTCGGCTTGTTCGATTTTATACAACCCAAAGCGATAACGAAAATACTGCAATCGATGAGCCTCTTCATCCTCAAACAGATGGCGTGCGCAGCGCAAGGTATCAATCAAACGCATCTGAGAGGTAAAATTTTCTTTAGCCAACATTCCCAAATCAAATGGGGCGTTGTGAATAATGAGGACATTCTCAGGAGTATTGAGCTCATGTAGAGTTTGGAAGGCATTTGTTTGCGTACATTCTGGCTTCCCCTCTATCATGTCAGGGGTAATGCCATGTACTTCCATTGCACCATAGCCGATGGGAACCTCAGCGGAACACAAATCGTTATAGACCTCGACTTTTTTACCGTCTAGAACCATATATCCCAGTTGAATAATACGATCATTATCCCCTGCACCCGTCGTCTCCGTATCGAGAAGTACGAATTTAGCCATTAATACTGATCATCTTCAGCATCAATATCGAACTCATCGTAATCATCTTCGTCTTCATCATCTTCGTCATCGTAAAGGTCATCCTCTCCATCACCTTCTCCTTCGCGCATGGAAGTAAGTTCGGTGTAAAGCTGCTCTGCTTCTTCTTCATCGATGTCGCCGCTATTAAGCTCTGTGAGAAGTTCTTTATACTCATCACGCAACGCCTGCATATCTTCAAGCTGTGCACGTTCTTCTACTGTTGCATCTTTTTGTGATGCGATTGATTCGAAAATATCGTCAATATGTTCTTCCACATCGGGAATCAACTCGTTTTGAATCAAATGTTTTAATTGTGTAATATAAGCCATGTTCAATCCTTATGATTTGGATACCTCATTATACTTCAAAAAATCAACAAATTTGTCTTCACTAAGCGGTCTTGCATACAGATATCCCTGACCTTGTTGGCATCCATACTCTTTTAATAATACGGATTGCGGTACTTCTTCGATCCCCTCAGCAATCGTTTTAAGCCCTAACGCATCGGCCATTGCAATGATTGCTTTGACGATTGCACGATCTTGTTCATCACTCTCTAATCCGCGAATAAATGACTGATCAATTTTGAGTTTATCGATCGGAAAGGTTTTTAAATAACTCAAACTCGAATACCCTGTACCAAAATCATCGATTGCGACTTCAATCCCCAACGCTTTAAGCTCAATCAGTTTTTGTCCCAGCACTTTCGGATTACTCATCAAAACACTCTCGGTAATCTCCAGTTCGACATACTTGTGTTCCAAACCGCTCTCATCGATAATTCGGCTCAACGTTTCCACCACATCAGGACGTTCAAACTGTTTTCCCGATACGTTTACCGATATCCTTCCCGAAAATAGTCCCTCATCGATTAAACGCTTTGTTGTTGAGCACGATTGCGCCAAGACCTGTTCGCCGATAGGGATGATCAGCTGATTGGACTCCGCCAAAGGGATAAACATATCAGGGCGTACAATCCCCAGTGAAGGGTGTTTCCACCGCACCAACGCTTCAGCCCCAATCACCCGACCCGACAAAAGATCGACTTGCGGCTGATAATACACCACAAACTCTTTTTCATCAACCGCCCGACGCAACTCCCGCTCCATCAAAACCCGTTCAAAAAGCTGAACACTCATCTCTTGCGCAAAATAGCAATAGTTGCTTCGTCCGGCCTCTTTGGCTCGGCGCAGTGCAATATCTGCATTTTTAAGCAATGTTTGCGCATCTTCGCCATCATCGGGGTAAATGGTTATTCCCATGCTGGCACTGAGAAGAAAATCATTATCCTTAGTATGTATACTCTCTTCAAATATCCGAACCACTTCTTTTAATATACGATCGCATTCACGTAAATCCTGTAACGATTCCAAGACAATGATAAACTCATCACCGCCGATACGTGCAATCGTATCTTCACGACGAATAATCTCTTCCATTTTAAAGGCTACTTCCATGATCACCGCATCACCGACCGTATACCCGTACGATTCATTTATATCTTTAAAATTATCGATATCGATATAGATGGCCGCCAGTTTGGTATTTTCACGATTGCAGCGTTCTATTGAATGTTTCAACCTTGCATTGAGCAATAATCGATTCGGAAGGTTGGTAAGCATATCGTAATGGGCCATCCGCTCAATTTCGCGTTCCGATTCTTGAAGACGGGTAATATCATCTCCCGATGAAAATGTTCCGATATTCTTCCCTTCACTGTCTTTAATCAGCGCGCTATGCCATGCGATAATCCGTTCATCCCCTTTTTTGGTCCATATTCTGTTTTCAAAATATTCAACCAACTCCCGTTCACCGTTCATGATTTCATAAAATAGTTCTTTAACCTGCCCCACCTGTTCATACACAACAAACGTATCGAACCAATTTTTTCCGATAACCTCTTCTTGGTTCACCCCTAATACTTCACACCCTTTGGGATTTATCAGCTCGACTATCCCCTCCTGATTAAGGGCCAAGCATATGACGGAAGCAACATCCAGATAAAGTTTACTTTTCTCTTTTTCCAACTCAATCGTATGTTCTAAACTCTTGCGAAGTTCTTCACCCAAATAGATCAATTCGCTAATATCGTTCAAAAAAAGTTTCATAATGGCTTGGTTGTTCACCTCTGCCTCGATTAATGTCACTTCATACACACGATCAGCAATTTCGATTTTTTCTTTATCGACTCCTCCATGCATTCTTAGTGTAACCATCAAACCATTCCAAACCCCGGCCGGAAACATTTTTGATACCGAATCATCAATCTTAATTTGAAACGTCATCATTGCTTCTGCATTCAACCACTTGATAATCTGGTCTTCACCTATATCGATGATTTCACAAAATGCAAGGCCCAAAAGATTATACGTTGCTTTGCTGTCACGCAGTTTTGATTCGAGCTTCATTTCTAATGCTGTACTGTAATTCAGAAGCATGTCTTTTTCACTCAAAAGATAAAGTTCTTTGTCTCTCCCCCATACCATCAAGTGATGGATATCACGCTCTTTCATAATCTCAATCGCATGATGGATCTTTTCGTTCAATTCCACTGTTATAATGGGTGAATGCATATATCGGGCAATAGATTCCCTGCTATCTACCTGACGATACGCTAATTCCAATACATCCTGTTCCGTCACAATTCCGACCGGTAACGTTTGATTCAGAACAATCAGAACATCTCGATTTTTATGCTGCATTAAACTAATAGCATCATACACACTCGCATCATGGTCTACCGTAATGGCACAATTTCGGCGATTTAAACACTGAAAAACTTCCTGTGCGGTGTGTACTTCGCTCTCATAGTAAGTCAATACATCACTTTGGGTAAGAGTGCAGAGGTATTTCCCATTTTCATCGATCAATACCAGTCGGCGTATTTCATAGTCTATCATTAATTCTACCGCCATTTCAACCGGACGATCGTCATGAATGGAGATAGTGGGATAGGTTGCATAATCAATCGCTTTTTTTTCTCCTTCAATCCCGTTACGATAAAGTCCAATAATATCTCTGAGTGTCAATACACCTACAGCCACATTATTTTCAATCAAGACAATATGGCTAATACCCTCTTTACCCATTCGTTCTATGGCATCAAATAAGGATACGTCTGAAGAGAGAAAATCTTTTTTATGCGTAACAAGATCACTGAGTAGCATTGCAATTGTCCTAAACTAAAGTAGGATTATTATACACCATTACAAGGATGATTTAATAAGAGATAAAAGATGCTGTAAAGAGAATAATTAAGCTTTCGTTGCAATTTTTTTTGGGGGGGAAATTTAAAGAAGTATGTAAAACAGGAGTTTAAAAATAGATGGTGCGGACGGGGGGATTTGAACCCCCACACACGTAATGCGCTACCACCTCAAGGTAGTGTGTCTACCGTTCCACCACGTCCGCGTTAAAGAAAATTCTCAAGCCGTAGCTTGAGAGAAAGAAAGATCGAACTTACGCAGCCAAGTATGGGTTAGCGTAAAGAGCGATAAGAGCGATAACAAGTGTATAAATAACTTGTGCTTCGATCATAGCAAGAGCGATGAACATAGTTGTCATCAATTTTCCGCCAAGACCCGGGTTACGAGCTGTACCAGCGATAGTTGCAGCAGCAGTGCTACCCATACCGATTGCTCCACCAAGAGCAGCCAAACCAAGACCAACACCCGCAGCGATCATAGAATACGCTTTCAATGTTTGGTTAGCAACGTCTGCAGATGCAGCAGCCGCAGCAGGTGCCGCTTCAACAGCAGCTTCAACAACCGCTACCGCTTCTTCAGCACCGAATACTGAAGCAACAAGAGCGAGCATAAGAAAAAGAACTTTTTTCATGAGTAATCTCCGTATTTAAATCAAAGTCTGTTCGGATAGTGTCCCTACTTATCACTTTGTGGGTGGAATTATAAAACCAAAGAACTAAAAGGTTACTGAATTCTCAAAAAACATTGTTTTTTGTAGCTTTAGGGGGTTGTAGGGACATTTGTCCCTGCCACTAAAACGGATGAATTCGTTTTAGTGTGTAACATGAAAATGATTACTTAGCTCGCCCTAATCCGATCTTGTTTCCTTTGAACTCGACGATCTCCACCATCAGCTCATCCCCTTCATTCACCACATCGCTCACACGAGAGATATGTCCGTCGGAAAGTTTAGAAATATGGATCAAGCCGTCAATTCCCCCCGGAAGCTCGATAAAAGCGCCAAAATCAACGATCTTTTTCACCTTCCCTTTGACAACATCCCCCACTTTATATTCCACTTTTTCCACAGGGGTAGATCCGCTTACGATCCCTTCGATGTGATCGCGTGCTCCGCGAAGCCCGTCTCGATTTTTACCGGTCAGCTTGACTGAGCCTTTTTTCTTATCGATATCGATGGTTACATCGAAACGTTCAATGATCTCACGGATTGTTTTTCCCGCTTGTCCGATGATATCGCCGATAAAACTCGGATCAATATGGAAAAGATCGGTACTCGGCAACGTCCCCTCGTTAAGCTCGATACTATCTTCCGCACCCATCATAATGTCAATGATATGGGCACGACCTTCTTTGGCTTGATAAAGAGCCTCTTTGAGAACATCAAGATGGATACCGCCGAGTTTGATATCCATCTGCATCGCGGTAATCCCCTCTTTGGAACCCGCTACTTTAAAATCCAAATCTCCGTCATGATCTTCAAGTCCCATAATATCGGTCAAAATCGCGTGTCGTGAACCCTCTTGAACCATCCCCATCGCAACACCGGCAATCGGGTCCGCCATCTCGATATCACCCGCACGAAGTGCCATATAACCGCCGCAGACCGTTGCCATTGACGAAGAACCGTTGGACTCAAGAATCTCGGAAACTAAGCGAATGGTTTGGCCGTTACGGACACACGCACCTTCCAAAGCACGTTTAGCCAAATTTCCATGTCCCAACTCACGACGGCGCGGCGCACCTATCGGAGAGGGCTCACCCACGCTGAACCCCGGAAAGTTGTAGTGGACCATAAACCCTTCGTTTTGAGTGCCGCTGTCGGTAAGATTTTCAAACATCTGCGCATCTTTAGCCCCGCCGAGTGTCAAAATAACCAACGCTTGGGTCTGTCCACGGGTAAAGAGGGCTGATGCATGGGCACTTGGCAATACATTCGTCTCAATACGAATCGGACGTACTTCATTGAGCGCACGACCGTCTGCACGTACTTTTTCATCCAAGATCTGAGTACGCACCATGGTACGTTTTACCGATTCGATCGCTTTTTTCAAATCGTGTTCATTCCACTGCGGTTTTTCATTCATGATCGTTTTACGGATCGTACGCAATGCGGTAGAGCGTTCCGTTTTTGCCATTTGATTAATGCCGCGCTTTAGATCTTCCGTATGATTGGCACGGACATAGTCGATCATCTCACCGTTCATTTCACTGATCACGTACTGAATCTCAAACGGCTCTGACGAGAACGGTTTAAAAGCAGCCTCATACGCACTGTTCGCTTCACTCAAAGCCTCTTGTGCCGATGCGAGAACACGGATCAACTCATCTTCATTCATCGCATTAGAGACACGTACAGGGATCGCGGGTAGACTCATAGAGGGATCAACCAACGGATCGATCATCCCCATCTCGAGAATCTCCACTTCATCAGATCCGAGCGTTTGCATCTCGATCATCAACATATCTTCTTTGCTACCCGCCAAATACAGATCGAGAGTACTCTGTTCAATTTGGCTGCGTGTCGGATTGAAAACAATCTCTCCGTCGATTTTACCGACACGCACCGCACTCACCGAGTTAAAAATATCAATATCAGATACATAAAGAGCGGCAGACGCAGCATTGAGTGCCAGTACTTGTAAATCGGCCTCTTTATCGGCACTTAAAACCATAACTGTGATTTGAACCGGATTCGCAAATCCTTTCGGGAATAGCGGACGCAATGAACGATCGACAATACGTGACGTCAATGTTTCAAAATCACTCGGTTTCGTCTCACGTTTGATAAAGCCCCCCGGAAATTTTCCGGCAGCATAACTTTTCTCAATGTATTGAACCGTCAAAGGTAAAAAATCCTCATCCACAAAATCGGTCTCATCGACAACAACCGTTGCTAAAATAACGGTATCTCCACATTTAAGCCATGCAGCTCCATTGGCTTGTGCCGCAACTTGATTAAACGCGTACGATTCCGTTTTATTTTTTAATGCCAATTCAACATTGTATTTCATTCATTCTCCATTTTTATCGTGCCATCGAGGCAGCACCCATTGTGTATTTAAGATCGTTATCGATAAAACGCAGGCCAAGCCCTAAGAAAATATTTTGCGACTGCGGATTGAGGAAATTATCCCATCCACCGTACAGTTCAAGATGTTTTAACATTTGATAGCGCACTTGTGCTTTCAAATGGGTACGAGTTCCACGGATATCATTAATAGCATTAAAATCAAACGCTTCTGCACTGAATTTCAGACGATCATGATCCATGAAATAATCGACTCCGATACCGCCGGTTGACTCGATTGCTCCAAAGCGGAGCAATGTGTTATCAAAGCGTTTTCCGTATTGGAGAGAATAATAGGTCTCCCCTTTGATATTTTTACCCGGAGGATTCGTATCGTAGCGGGAATAATCATCGGTACTGACCAAATCAAACATATAATAGGTTTCAGGATTGGGAAGATAATTAACCCCCAAATAGACTTTTCCGTACTGATCTCGTATCATGTAATCGGTATGCATCGCCACCTGAAGTTCACTGGTTGTAAAGTTGCTCAACATCGAGTCAATTTTTCCGAATGCTTCCTCACCGCTTTTGAAAAATGATCCTGCCGTTGTAATCGTATCTTTCAATGAAGAGCGATTTTCCGTGAGGATAGCACTGACATTATCTTCTATCTTGACAAATTTATCGACCGCTTCAGGCAGTTTATGTTCCAACGAACCGCTGATATTATCGAGGCGCGTTGAGAGTGAATTGATACGGGCCATAATGGCCGGCAAATCTTTATTGACGGTATCTGCCGTCTGAGAAAATCCGGCGCTCATCGTTCTAAAGTTAGCAATCGCCGCATGCAAATCATCTCTGTTTTCAACAATCACACCATCGAGGTTCACCCCAACGTTGCGAAATGCAATGATCATCTCTTGAATTGCGGCGCGGTGCTCATCATCCAACGTAGAACGGAAATCTTTGAGTAATAATTCCAACTCTTTGGCTGCCGCATTGACCGAATCACTCGTTTGATCAAACGAAGCATAACGCTTGGATTGGGACAAGACCCCTGCCTCTTTAAGCACTGATGGTGAATCACCGACGACGATATTGATTACTTTTGATCCTAAAAGAGACTCTTGCGCCACAATCACCGATGAGTCATCCGGAATTTTCACCCCTTTATCAATCATAAGCGTGAGTCTAACCCGCTTCCCTTCGATCATAATATCTTCAACATCACCGATTGTTACCCCGTTCATCAAAACATGGGTATGCTTTTCTACACCCGAAGCATCTTCAACATACGCTTGGACTGTGTAGCCATCACTTCCCCATTTTCCGAGTGACGTTACCTGAGTCGAGAGGAACAACAATGCACCCAAAGCCATCACGACAAAAAGACCAATTTTTGCTTCCAGTTTCATAAGCTATCCTCTTTTAATTACTGGTGAGTTTATAATTAAATTCCGATCCGCCGATCGGCTTTAAAATGAGTGTTATAAAGATATACGAATCATCTACTGAATCATTCCCCGTCGTATTCGTCAAGATCGGACGTCGATTTTGAACGTAGCGAATACCGAAATCAAGACATCGCTGAGTATATAAAAACCCGATCTCACTTCGTTTCATCAAATCTTCACGATAATCGTAAGCCAAGATACCGAAAAAACGATAATGCCGGTTGTATTGATACGCCGCATCGGCTGTCCAGTAACTTGCGTATTCGGTAACATTGCGCAATAGCGTAGAGTCGTATCGCAGTTCATCGGTATAATAATGACTCACACCCGCCGTTACGATTTTATTATTATAGCGAAGAGTGTTCTGTTCTTTGGTGATACGATTTCGATCATGATTATATGCCGTCTGATTATAATACGAGACCACACGGCTAATCTCCCATTCGAGCTCATTTTGCAACTCACCGTAATAGCTTCCCTGATCGTCATATCGGAAATTTTGACTCAAACGATCCACGAGAAATTGTTTTCCACCTTCAAAAAGGTAGTTATTTAATCCAAACGATAAAGTATCGCTTGGTTCATTCAAACTGTAATATTCACACTCAGGAAGTGTACTCCCCGCAGCACACATTCCATTATCATGATAGGTCTCGTAATAACCATTATAAAAACGGTTCCCTGAGACTGTATAGCTTACCGAAGGGCTAAGGACATGGGTTAGAGATTCGTACGGTTTCACCAGCGTTGATGAGAGGGAAAAGGTGTGATCGAGCTGAGCATAAAGCCCTTCTTCATAGTTGGTGGTTTCTCCGGATTTCGGATTTCCATAAAACCCGATCACATTTGAAAATGCGGTAGCGGTATAAGCGACATCGAGATACTCATCAAATAATGCACTCTGAAAAGTGATTGGAACGGTGAAATCACCTTGAATGGCACGTTTTCCGTCCGGCCGGTAAAAATGGGTTGCTATTGCATCCGCACTTAGGAGGAGACGATTTTCTAAGAAACTCTCTAAATAACGGTGATATTGTAAACTTGGCAGGGTTTGAATGGTTTGATCATTGCTCTCTTGGTCTAAATACTGATAGTGCTTCAGGTAGGTTCCGAAATAGTTGTCTTCACTATTGTAATAGGCATTAATGCGTGAAAGGACCTGATTGGCAGTCACATTTTGCGTTTGATCACTCTGCTGCAAATTGAGATAATCGACGTCATTCATCCATGATCCGTCAACATACAGTCCCGATTCACCCTTGAGATTTGCATCAAACCATTCACGCAATGGGGCAGAGTGACGATATTTAACATTATATCCGTAATGTTTAATATTGGCTAGATCGTACTCTTCCGCATATTTAGACTGCTCTTTGAAATAACCTAAACGGATCGATCCTTGTGATGAGGCAGTGTCGACAAATCGAAAATCAGTATAAAGTCCCGATCCGCGATTGGTTCGAATTTGAGGACGAAATTCTGCATCCCACCAATTTTGTGGTGCTAAATAGATCGGTTGCTGATAATAAAACCCTTCTGAGTTGGAGAGTCCAAACGACGGGATCAACAATCCACTTCGGCGGGTTTTATCGGTCGGATATCCAAAATACGGGAGATAAAAAAGAGGAAAATCGTTGACTTGTAAACGCGCATTGTACAAATTAACCCACATCTCTTCAGTATCGTAATCCGCACTGCTAAAACGTATTTTCCAGAGAGGATCATGTGAATCACACCCCGATACCGATCCACTGGTCAAGTCAATCTCATTTTTACACGCTTGCGCTTCATCGGTACTGATCCATGCCCCTGAATCTTGATCGACCATGTAGTAAGGTTTGGAATAACGGGTTTCATTGATCAAATCGAAACGTGCATAATCACTGAGCATATGATATTGTTTGGCTTTAAAAACATTCACATTGCCCATCGCTTCAATGATACTCGTATTGCGATCATAGATGAGTTTATCGGCACTGAGTATCTGATCTTGATAGAGGGCTACCGGATCGCCTATCGCAGTGGCAATCGAACCGTTTGCATCAACATTGGTTCCATACAACTCAACACGATCTTCACCCAAAAGTAAAGTAGATGTAACCAGACTGATCCAGATAAATTTACGCATTAATCACCAATGTCCGTGCAGTTCGATCATGCCAGCTCCGTCTATACGGATCAAGCATCGCCCAGACGAAACCCAGATAAAAAAGGATCTCGCTCACTACCCGAAAAACACTTCGGTTAAAAGCACTTAAAAAACTTGGGTTTGAAAGGGTTGAGAGTTCAATAACACGGATTTTCATAATAATTTTTCCAAGACTGGCACCGTATTGCATCGTAAAAAAAGTTTGGTAAATAATTTTAATCGCCATATACTCCAGCAAAAAGCTGTTTGTCACCGCTATCATTGCTTCTAACGTTTCGGCTTTACTCATCGCATCCCATAAAATGATAATCATAATGATGGATAAAAGCAATTCATCGATTCCAAAGGCAGCCACACGCTGACGAATAGAAGAGAGTTCCAAATGCTCTCGTTGTAAAAGTGAATCGATGCGTTCGTCCATTAACGAAGCGCCTGATACGCGATATCGGTACGCAATTTTTTGCCGGCAAAATGAACTTGCCCACAGAGCATATAAGCACGGTCACGTGCTTGTTTGATGCTATCACCAACACCGACGCAGACAAGAACACGTCCGCCCGTCGCATAGAGTTTTCCATCTTCTTCCGCTACACCTGCATACGCGATATGGGTATTTTGAGCGATTTCTTCATGATGGACTTCATCCACAATGATTTCGGCAGGTTCTGAATTGTCATACGGATAGTTACGGCTCGCCATCACAACGCCGACTGCATATTTATCGTGAAATTCAACATTCAGAGTATCGAGTTGTTTGGTCGCGGCTTTGTAAAACAATTCACGAGCAGGAGTTTTGAGCAATGGCATCAAAATCTCACATTCAGGATCACCGAAACGTACGTTAAATTCAAGTGTTATAGGCTCACCATTCACCACCATGATACCAATAAAAAGAACTCCCTCAAACGGTGCTCCTTCTTCTTGCATCCCCAACAATGTTGGACGGATTACCCGCTCTTTGACTTTTTCATAAATCACATCATCAACGAGAGGAGTCGGTGCATACGCGCCCATTCCTCCAGTATTGGGTCCCTCATCGTTATCAAGGAGCCGTTTATGATCTTGTGCCGCAGGGAGGAGAATAAAATCTTTTCCATCGCAAAGAGCAAACATGGAAAGTTCATAACCATCCAAAAACTCTTCAATAATAACGCGTAAGCCCGCATCTCCAAACGATTTTCCACTCAACATTTCTGAAACGGCTACTTTGGCTTCATCGTGGCTCATGGCGATAATAACACCCTTACCGGCACACAAACCATCCGCTTTTACAACGATCGGAGCAGTTAATGATTCGATAAATTTGAACGCGTCACCAATATGGGCTGTTTCGATATAGCGTGCCGTCGGAATATTGTATTTGGCCAAAAAGTTTTTCATATAGACTTTTGAACCTTCGAGTTGTGCTGCGGCTTTTGAAGGACCGAAAATCACCAGCCCTTTAGCTTTGAAAATATCCACAACGCCATCGGTCAAAGGACCTTCAGGACCTACGATTGTTAAATCAATCGCGTTATCGAGTGCAAATTGCGCCAGTTCTTCATAATCTTTGATTTCAATATTTGTACCTAACATCGGTGTAGCGCCATTGCCGGGAGAGAAAAAAAGCTCAGTTACTTCGGGGTCTTGTTTTAACACCCGTCCGATTGAAAATTCGCGTCCGCCGCTTCCGATTACCATTACTCGCATAGATCACCTTGAAAAAATTTAATTATCTTATCTGAAATACGTTAACGTTTCTCAAATAAGGTAAAAGCCCAGGCGGGCGTTTCGCAGTAGCTTTGGTTCTTCAAAGCTGTAATTGCGCCACATCGAGCGTCTCTACCGGCGGCAATCTCTCATGCGTTAGCACTCAAACAAGATCACCGACACACCGAAACATCTACAGATATGACTTATTGTATATGTAGAACCCTCATATTGCGATTACTCGCTGCGCCCAGAGAATACAATTATATCCTCAAAATGCTTAAAACGCAGATGCGTCTTGGGCAATTTTTCGTGCCAGTTCAATCGCCGATTCGACACTGGTTAAAGGACTTACATGAACCTCTTTGGCAGTTTTGAAAGCAGCGCGAGTTGTTTTACCGATAGCGACAATACTGTACGACGAAAGGATCGGATAAGAAGCGCAAAAACAATCGATGGATGAGGGAGAAGTAAAGACTAAAACGGCATCTTTGTCTATCGTATACTCTCTCGCCGCTTCATTGCAGGTCGTCTCATACACCACTGCTTCGTCAATCTCAACCCCCTCCTTTCGAGCTTCCATAACCCAATCCGAAGCAATCACTTTCGGACGCACATAAAGCCATTTTCCCTTTCCCGCTTTGGTTCGTAAAATAGCCGGAATCGATCTCCCATAGCCATCTGCCGCTTCAACATTCAGAGCACCCGCTTTTCGTGCCGCTTCTGCCGTACCTTCCGAGACGCAGATGCATTGCAGTTTTTCCCATCCAAACGTGTAATGGTCTAAAGCTAACAATGCTTGTTTCGAAGTGAGAATAATCCCCTGATAGGTGTCAAAATCAATACGAGGTTGTAAAAAAGAGATCGTGAGGATAGGGATATGAATCACTCCCTCATAGGGAGTTTTTGAGATGAGATAAATCGGGCGCAAGGGAGCGCCTTATTCCCACTCGATCGTTGCTGGAGGTTTAGAACTGATATCGTATACGACACGATTGATTCCATCAACTTCGTTAATGATACGGCGGCTGATACGTTCCAACAAGGTGTGAGGAAGATGGGCAAACGTTGCCGTCATCCCATCCACCGCTTCTACAACACGGACACAAACGGTGTTGTCATAGGTACGGTTATCTCCCATAACGCCGACTGATTTGACGTTCAGGAGTACCGCAAATGCTTGCCATGTTTTGGTGTAATAGCCACTCGCTTTGAGTTCATCAAGCAAAATCGCATCGGCTTCACGGAGAAGATTGAGATCCGGTTTGTTCACTTCACCCATGATACGGATACCTAATCCCGGTCCCGGGAACGGATGACGGTTAACCAATGAATCCGGCAATCCGAGTTCAAGCCCGAGTTTACGTACTTCGTCTTTGAACAAATCACGGAGAGGTTCGATTAACTCGAAATCCATCCAATCCGGCAATCCACCGACATTGTGATGGCTTTTGATCGTCACCGATGGGCCGTTAACGGAAACCGATTCGATAACGTCGGGATACAATGTCCCCTGCGCCAAGAATTTAATACCGTCATGCTTTTTCGCTTCCGCTTCAAACACTTCGATAAAGGTGTGTCCGATAATTTTTCGTTTCGTCTCAGGATCCGTCACACCGGCAAGCTTGCCGAGGAAATTTTCCGATGCATCGGCAACGACGAGAGGTACCTTGAGATGAACTTTGAAAATATTTTCAACCGAGTCACGTTCCCCCTTGCGCAATAATCCGTTATCGACGAAAACCGGGATCAACTGATCGCCGATCGCTTCGTACAACAATGCCGCAACGACCGAAGAGTCCACCCCTCCGCTGAGTGCGCAAAGTACTTTCCCCTCACCCACTTGGGCGCGAATTTTCACGATTTGCTCTTTGAGAAAATGTCCCATATCCCATTTTTCGGTAATGCCGCAAATTTTGCGTGCAAAATTGCGAAGCATCAAATACCCCTCTTCAGAGTGGTTTACCTCCGGGTGATATTGCATCGCGTAGACCATTTTTGCTTCATTTGCGATGGCTGCATACGGGGAGTTTGGCGAATACGCGATAGGGACAAAGCCTTCCGGCAATACATCCACTTTGTCCGAATGGCTCATCCATACGGCGCGTTCGTCTTCACACCCCTCGAAGAGTATCGAGTGCTGTGTCATATCGATGGTAAGTTCCGCTTTTCCGTATTCGTGATGATCACTTCGGATAACCGAACCGCCGAAATCGACCGCGATACGCTGCATACCGTAACAAATCCCAAGAACAGGGATTCCAAGTGCGTAAACACCTTGATCGACGGTATACGCATCTTTGTTGTAAACGGATGAAGGTCCACCGCTGAGAATGATACCTTTTGGATTTTTTGCTTTAATAGCATCGATTTTAGTGTGGTAAGGAAGTACCTCACAATAGACTTTATCTTCGCGCAAACGTCGTGCGATCAACTGTGTGTACTGTGAACCAAAATCAAGAACGATAATATTGACATCTTTCAAAGGAGAGCCTTTAAGTGGAGATAATCGGGAGGGTAAGCAATTATGTACCCTTTGCGTTAATGAAAGGGTACCCTAATATAGATTAATAGAAGCCTAAAACACTAAACTGAACATACCATACTATCAGTGAGACGATATATCCAACCAGCACCGTCCATGCCAATTTCATATGGGAGGAAAAGGTATAAATACCGTGCATTTTCCCCATTACTCCTACACCTGCGGCACTTCCAAAACTGATCAACGAACCGCCGATTCCCGCTGTCATCGTCACCAACATCCATTGAGCATGATCGATAGAAGGATTGGCTTTTAAAACCGCTGACATTACCGGAACGTTATCAACGATGGCG
>Ga0156221_1077_pt1 | contig 22334 bp, 20 predicted proteins | sample RifCSPlowO2_12_FD_107869 | JGI IMG/M metagenome (GOLD analysis project Ga0156221, IMG submission 107869) | Sulfuricurvum sp. RIFCSPLOWO2_12_FULL_43_24
TAACGGTGCGGGGCGAGCAATTATAGAGCGATGCGAGATTGACATTGGCCACCGCCAGAGGAACGATCAGTTCCAAAAATAAAATCCCCTTCACCATTGGATCCATCTCCACCATCCCTAATACGACAAATGCGATCAGCGGGATCAGGATAAACTTTGTCCCATTGACCCATACCGTGAGCCTAACGTTTATTTCGCCCAGTTTAATGCCGTATAGATAAATCCCAAACAACACCAGCTGCATTGTCATCGAGGCATAGGCTCCCATCATCAATGTTTTATCCACCGCAGGGCTTGGGACGTAACCGATGAGGTTTAGTGTGATCGCTACCAGTGCTGCCCAGAGTACGGGAAGTTTGAGAATATTCATCAGAGAATCACGCATGCTGAACTCACCTCGTGAATAGTAGAATACTCCGATGGTATAGACCACGAAAACATTAACGAGGTTGATGAGGGTGAGATAAGGGACGCTTTGTTCCCCAAAAAGTGCGATTCCTAGAGGGATTCCGAGGTTCCCCGTATTACCGATAAGAGCGGCAACGGTGGCGATGGAACGCTCTTTGGGATTATGAAAGAGCATTTTTGACAGAGGGATCATTAACAGCAATGAAATGATGGTGATCGCCAGATAGAGCGATGGAGCAAAGAGAAGTTCTGTATCGATAGGACGTTTGAGAAGTCCCCAAAAGGTAAGAAAAATTTGTAAAAAATAGACACTGAGCAATGTGATGGTACGGTCGTCAATTTTCTCTTTGAACGCCCATTTGGCACCGAAACCGACTGCGATAAAGAGGTAGATACCCATAATTGAGAATAAAGTTTGCATAGTTTATTTTATCCAAAAAATTAGTCAATCTTTTTGAGTTAGAGCTAACACTCCATCAGGTAAAATCGCAACAATAAGGAGTCAATCATTATGGCAAAAGTATTGATAATCGGGAGCGGTGGTGCAGGATTGGTCAGTGCACTTTCGGCTCGTGAAGCGGGTGCAGAAGTGATTGTAGCTTCCAAAACACTTCCTACAAGATCACAAACCTCGATGGCTCAGGGGGGGATGAACGCCGTTTTAGGTTCCGATGACACCATCGAAAATCATATCGCCGATACTCTACGCTCCTCTGCAGGGTTGGGGGACGAAGCACGAATTGCGCAGATGTGCGAGAAGGCTCCTGCTGCGGTTCGTTGGTGTAACTCTATCGGATTACCGTTTAGCCGTAATGAATCGGGTGAGATTGCAAGACGTCGTCTGGGGGGTGCATCGGCTCCGCGTGCTTGTTATGCACAAGATTACACAGGGCTAAAACTCCTCCATACTCTCTACGACCAATGTCTTAAAGCGGGGATTGAGTTTAAGAACGAGCGTTTTTTACTCAATCTTATCGTAGACGAAGAGACTAACCGTGTGTTAGGTGCGACGTTTTTACACATTGAAACGGGCGAAGTCGAAGAGATCCGCGCCGATGCGGTGATTTTGGCAACCGGCGGATACGGAGCATTGTATGGCAAACACTCGACGAACTCGGTACAAGCAAGCGGTGATGGTTTAGCGGCGGCGGTACGTGCCGGGGCGCACTTAGCCGATATGGAGTTTATCCAGTTCCATCCCACCGCGCTTAAAAGCTCTTCAATTTTGATCTCTGAGAGTGCTCGAGGCGCTGGAGGGTATTTGGTGGATGCGGAGGGTGATCGCTTTACCGATGAACTCGCTTCTCGCGATATAGTAGCACGTGCGATTCATGATGAAATCAATAAAAGCGGTGCAGTCTATCTCGATATCCGCCATCTCGGAGAAGCGTTTATCAACCATGAACTTCCTCAGGAGAGAAAGTTAGCGCAAATTTATGAGGGGATAGATCCGGTGTCAGAGTTAATACCGATCAAGCCTTCTGCCCATTACAGTATGGGGGGGATTGAAGTAAACGCCCAGTGTATGAGCAGTGTAAATGGGCTGTTTGCCGTCGGTGAATGTGCGAACCATAAAACACACGGAGCAAACCGGTTAGGGGGAAATTCGCTTTTGGAGTTGGTTGTTTTTGGACGTGAATGCGGGAAAAATGCGGTTGAATACGGCGTAAAACACCCTGCTCCCGTTTTAGAAAACACCCAGTTAGCCAAAGATACGAACTTTGTCCGTGGGGTGATGTATTTCACCAATCAGATCGATTTTTACCAAAAACAGGAGATGCTCGCTAATATCTTCTATAACAATGTGGGACTCGTGAGGGATGATATGGGGCTCAAAGCAGTTCTGGGGGCGATTCGCCAAATGCAAAAAGAGTTACCGTTTATGGGGCCGCGCGACAAGTCTAAAATCTGCAATACCAATTTGGTTGAATTTATCGAGTTTGGGAACAAAATCGAGTTAGCGGAGATTATCGTGGTGAGTGCGATCAGCCGTGTCGAGAGCCGAGGGGCACATTATCGTATTGATGCACCTGCACGTAATGACCGAATGTTCGGAGCCCACACAATTACATGGAAAGAGGATGGAGTGCTATGCGCGGATTTTTTACGATAAATACGCCGACGGAACGCGTCCCGTTCGGCTACGTTAACACTGGGTTTGCTCTAGCTGTAAGCCCGACGCTTACGCGTTTAAATGATCAAGATGATGAATATGACGACGATGAAGAGAATGAGCGGGAGTGGTGTGACTGATGGAAATAGCTATTGTTCGCGGCGAGGAATCACAAACGTATAACATCGAGTTAGAAAACGTAACTTTGCTTACGCTTCTCAATCACATTAAAACCAAAATCGATCCGACCCTCACCTATTCGCATGGATGCCGCAGCGGTGTCTGCGGTAGTTGTGCCGTGCGGGTGAATGGACGTGAGCAGCTGATGTGCGAATACAAACCCAGCGATGGGGATTGTGTTGAGCCGATCCGTAACGCCCGTGTGATTCGAGATTTAGTTGTCGATAATTCATCTGTCGAACGTTTTAACCGTGTTGGGATGGCATGGAGCGAGGAGAGTGCAAACGAGAGTGTGAGTAGCGATGAGATGGAGAGGATTGAGACGCAAAGCGATTGTATTTTGTGTACGTCGTGTTTCAGCGCCTGTCCTGTTTATGCGGTGAATCCGGATTTTATCGGCCCCTTTGCACTCACTCGTGTTTGGCGTTATGTGAATGATCCTCGTGAAGAAAACTATGATAGCAAAATTGCGGCGATCCAAACCAACGGGATTTGGGATTGTACTCTCTGTGGAGCATGTGTTCCTGTTTGTCCGCAGAACATCGCACCTGCACAGGATATCCGAATGTTACGAACCAAAAGCGGTATGATGGGGTATCCTGATCCGACGATGAATTTTGGGGGAGGTTTTGATTTGGGAGGATGGAATTTTTAATACTATTATTTTAAACGCCATCGAAGCAAAGCTCCAATGCGCTACGCTAACGCTGAGTTTACTTCAGCAGTAGGCTCAAAACAAGGGAACCGCTTTTTGTTTTTAGCAAAAATGTTTCTCTGAAAATCGCTTGCGATTTTAAAACATTAAGGTTTTGGTGTGTTATACTAACTGTTATAAATATAAAGTTTGTACAGGATAGATACAATGGCATCAGAACACTCTCTCGACATCTCCGCAAAAATTGATCTTCAAGCTTTCAAAGATGCGATTGCCCAAGCTGAAAAAGAGGCAATCGGTCGTTATGACTTCAAAGGGATTACCTACGAAATCAATTACCGTGAAAAAGAGAAACAGCTCATTCTCCTCGCTTCCAGCGATAACAAGCTCGACGCACTCAAAGATATTGTCATCGCACGACTTATTAAACGGGGGCTCTCTTCCAAGGCATTGGAAGAATTGAAAACCGAAGATGCAAGCGGGGGAGCGCGAAAAGCGACTTATAAAATCGTGGACAGCATCGAGTCCAAAGAAGCCAAAAAGATTATGGCAGAGATTAAAAACCTCAAAACAAAAGCAAGCGCGGCGATCGAGGGCGATTACATACGTGTGAAATCCAAACAGATTGATGAACTTCAAAAGATTATGGCGCACATCAAAGCTCAGGAGTGGGATGCTCCGCTCGTATTTGAAAATTTTCGCTAAGATATTCTGATGAACAAAAAACGGTATAAAGCGATTGATAAACGACTCATAACGGAGGGGTCTCAACTCGATTTTAACCTTTTTTTGACCAATGAGGCCAAAACGGCAATGAGTCTCTTTTTGCAAAGCGATACCGCAGTCGATGGCAATGCAAAAGTAAAACTCCGCGAAATTGAGTCGGTATATGTTTCTGAAGAAGATGAAGCCCGCTATAAAGCCTACGTAGAGCGGCATTTGCAAAGTATCGCAAAAAATAGTGATATACCCACCGAACAAAAAGCCCGTTTAGTCTACGAAAAAGCATCTGAATCGATGGATTTGATGTTTAAAAATCCCGAATCTCTCGAAAATGTTAAAAATGCGCAGCCGATTGTCAATAATTTCATTGATATTATTTTGCGCGACCGCTGTGCGGTTGAGTCGCTGATGAAGATTACGGCACACGATTATTACACGCATACCCACTCGATTAATGTGAGTATTTACACCCTTAGTTTAGGCTCCTTTCTCGGGATCGATGGGAAAGATCTGGAAGTGTTGGGAATGGCGGCGATTTTGCATGATTTGGGGAAAAGTAAAATCGATTATGAGATTATCAATAAAAATGGGAAGCTCACGGATGAAGAGTTCGCCCAGATGAAACATCATCCTGCCTTTGGGCATGAACTAGCATTGAAGTTAAATCTTATCGATGAGCGGATTTTGACCGCTATCCGACATCATCATGAGAAGATAGAAGGGGGCGGTTATCCCGATAATCTTAAGGGGGATAAAATCAGTCAATTCGCTCGTATTATTGGTGTTTGTGATGTGTTTGACGCTCTCTCTACCAAACGCTCTTATAAAGATCCGATGAGCTCTTTTGAATCGCTTTCGTTGATGAAGCAGCAGATGGTCGGACATTTGGATATGAATATGGTGGATGCGTTTATCCGTATGTTAAATAAACAAGGACAAAAATGAAGAAGATGACCATTGCAGATGCCGCAGAATATTTTAATGTTTCCAAAGAGGCCATTCATAACCGGATTCGTCGCGGAAGTTTAAATTGCATTGTTGAGAATGGGGTTAAATACGTTGCCGTTGAGTCAGCAAAAGCTAGCCCAGCGACTAATGTTGCAAGCGATAACCGTTATACCCACTACATTGAGCAGGAGAATGAGCGGCTCCGTGAAAAAGTGGACGTCCTCGAAAAAGAGACGACCCGTTTACGTGACCAGCGAGAGCAGATGTTAATCGATGAGAGGGTTAAAGTCGAACAGATTTATAAAGAGCGAGATGCTCAGTTGCGCAGTGTTTTACACGTTGTTGCCACGAAATTTCTCTCTCATGCCAATGAAGAAGCAATAATGCAAGAAGCAGATGCCATTAATGCTGATGTAGTTGATACAGAGATCGATGAATGGATTTCTCTCAAATCATTTTTAAAACTCAAACGGATCAAAGACAAAGAGAAAAAAAGGGTTAAAAGTCGTTTTGGATCGGCAGTAGAGAATGGGGATAAACGTTTAAGCCTGAGAGACGGGAAGATTTTTTTGAACCCTTCTCAATACGATTATACCGATTTACTTTAATAAGATGTAATGATGAAACAGATTCGTATTCAGCATGCTATTCCCTCAACCGAAATGCAGCGATACGTTCAGATCGAAAAATGGATTTTGGATGTTGGGGATATGTTGGAGTGCGATTTGTACGTCGCGGTAGGGGATCGTGAGGAAAAGGAGCTTCTTTTAGGCAAAAATGAGCCGCTTGATAAGGAGACTAAAGCGAGGATCGATCAGACACACGTTCTTTATATCCGAGAAGAAGATCTCCCGATATACAATAAATTTATCGATATTATTGTTCAAACCGTAGCTCAAAACAGCCATATTGCTATCACGAAAAAAGCAGCTGTGATTTATCGGCAGGCATCCATCATCTTGGATGAGATGTTTGATAATCCTGAAGCGTTGGAAAATGTACCCAAATCAAGAAAAGTGGTTAATGTTTTTGTAGAGACAATTTTCAGCGACAAGCATGCGATTGAATCGTTGATTAAGATTACGGCGTATGATTATTACACCCATACCCATTCGATCAATGTTTGTGTGTATGCCTTGAGTTTAGGCTCATATCTGGGGTTGAACGCTCATATGCTCGAAGAACTCGGTATGTCGGCATTGTTGCATGATTTAGGGAAAAGTAAAGTGGATCGTGCCATTACTAACAAAAAAGGGATATTGACCCATGATGAGTATGAGCAAATGAAACATCATCCTGCTTATGGTTATGCGATTGCTTTGAAAATCGGTATTAAGGATACCCTTGTTCTCGATGGAATCCGTCATCATCATGAAAAACTCGACGGAAGCGGATACCCTGATGGCTTATCAGAGAGTAAAATTACCCTTTTTGCCCGTATTATAGGGGTTTGTGATGTGTTTGATGCCTTATCGACAAAACGGCCTTATAAAGAGAGATTAAGTTCGTACGATGCTCTTTATTTGATGAAAGAGACGATGAAAAATCATTTGGATATACATATGGTGGATTCATTTATCCAAATGCAGCGGAGAGATCAGCCTCTGTAGGAGCGCTTTTTCTCTCTTGGGTGAAAGTTGGACGGGGGCGATTGCCGTGCTTTGGAGCGGTTGAGGTTGTTAAAACAACTTTGGCAGATGGCAAATTCTGCATTTGGCGCTAACGGTTTTCCGCATGTTTTGCATCGCGGTACAAAATGGCTTTGTTGGAGTGAGTTTTCGATAAATCGGTTCAGCTCTCCCCGAAATGTTCGCGCTTTTTCCGCATCTACGAAAAACTCTCCCATCCGATACGACAGCCATAAATAGAGACTGATCTCTTTGATTCGGTCTTCTGCCTCCTGAAGCTCCTCCATGGAGAGGGCATGATTCCCCAAACGCTGCGGAGGAATGTAGGCGATCGGTTTTTTTTGCTCCAGAGCCCTCACGTAACGCTCGAATGCCGCCATCACCAGTGGAGATGAGGTCGATAACGGTGCGGTAGCGAGGGTGTATTTGGTACGCATGTCCAAATCATATCGATCGACGATAGCCGAGGCCTCCTGCATCGATTCGAGGTTTGCGGCACGGAACGGTCCTTCAAATTTCATGTTTTGGACAAAAAAATCGACGATGTTGGAAAGGGATCTCTCCTCTAAAATATTCGAGACGAGCATAATGTGATCGAAGTTTGCCATAACGTTAAACGGCAGAGTAATAGGTTCGATGTTTTTGGTAAACAGGGTCGAAACGGTTTTAAGGACATCGTTGGTGAGCGCTCCGACATACCCTTTTTCACTTAGCCCGTACCGTCCTGCCCGACCTGAAATTTGCCGTACTTCGGTTGAAGTGAGGTTTCGTTGGTTTTGCCCGTCAAATTTATCGGCTTTAGAGAAAAGGAGCGTTTTAATGGGAAGGTTTAATCCCATGCTGATGGCGTCGGTCGCAACGAGGATATCGGTCTCCCCTTCACGGAAACGGCGCGCTTCCTCGCGGCGTACTTCAGGACTGAGATTCCCATAGATGACGCTGGTACGGTACGTTTTGGAGAGTTGTTGTTTGAGCCGCAGGGCATTGGAACGGGTAAAGGCGATAACAGCTGTTTTAGGTTCGATTGCGTCGATAGGGGTAGCAGATTTGAGGAGTTCGAGAGGGTTTTTCCGCTCAAACTCAACAATCTCAAGCGGTTCACCCAAATATTCGGCTAACGCGATAACAGCTTCACGGGCATTGGGTGAACCCGTCATAATGACCGTTTTAGCCGGAGCGCCGATAATGGCATTTGCCCAGGCCCATCCACGGTCTCGATCGTCGATCATCTGTACCTCATCGATGACACAGCAATCGACCTCAACCTCGAAGCTTAACATTTCGATGGTGGAGCTGATATGGGTCGCATCTTCATCCAGGAGCTGTTCTTCTCCGGTGATGAGCGACGCGCTGACACCCTCATCCCGAAGAGTCTCGTACCCCTCCAATGCTAACAAACGCAGAGGTGCGAGATAGTATCCTGTCCCTGCTTTTTTGAGCTGTTGAAATGCCGTATAGGTTTTACCGCTGTTTGTGGGACCCGTGTGAAAAATGAGACGGCGGCGGAGTGAGCGAGCGAGGGGAAAAAGATTTTTAAAATCGCGTACGGTTCGCGCTAACAATGCTTGGCGCTGACGTTTGAGCAGTTCACTCGCGATTCGTTGATCGTAGGAAAACAATACCCGCCGTGACGTTTTAGAACTGATGTGGGGTGTAAGGGTAAGATAGGGCAGAAGTAACTCATATACGATAGCATAAAGTGACTCTTCGTTCATTTCCAAAAGTTTGGAGCGTTCTCGGCACTCATTCATCAAATGCTCTAACTCATTTAAAAAGGCTCTCTCTTCGTGGATGCTTTGTTCTTCTACCATTGTGGTGATGGTGAGCTCTTCTTCGTTCCAGATTTGTCGGCTCAGCTCATTTGCATCCAGATGGAGGGACAGCGTATATTTAAGCGCCTGTGCACGATGTGGAAGCGGAAGCTGTTTATCTATTTCGATGATCAGATCATCGGAGGTAATCGATGTGAGTGGAGTATGCAGATGGCGTGCCAAAACATCTCGTAAAATATCGATGTTGAGTGAACCGTAGGTTTGGGTCGAAGGGGGTGCACTTTTGAGCGAAGCAATAATCTGCTCACGGCTAAGATAACGGTGAGCCGTGAGGTTAAGGGAGGATAAAAACAGATCCGTTTGGGCCTGTTTTTGTTGTGTTAGTCCATTTTTAAGTTCAGTGATCTCAGGGGCCAAGATCTCCAAAGCCTCTTCATGGAGCCGTTTTTCATTCAACGGCGCTGTTTTAAGGACATGGATTTTGGTAAAACTCTCACCGTCGAGTCGGTAGGTGATCGGAGCGTAATACTCTAGCGAATCGTCAAAATTGAATTTCCCTTCTACCGCTTTTTCAAGGGATTCCCGTTTTCGGGTGTAGCGGATATGCTCTAACTTGGAGGCGATTTTATCCGGGGTGATTTTGCGGGTACGTATATCGATAAACGAGGCATGAAGATCGCGTCGCTCAGCGTCGCTCAGCTCAAATGCTTCGAGAAGTTCATCGATCTTTTCTTCTCTCTCATGCGGCTTCTCTTTGGGTTTTGGATTGGGGTAAATTTTCCCCTCTTGTTTGAAAAAAGCGACGATCATTTCGCGGTTGTCGCTTTCCCCTTCTGACCATAAACGGCGGAAAGTTTTAATTAAGCCTGTTTTATCGGTTGTGCCGTTAAAGATACCCAGCGTATGGGCGAGGGCGATAAGTGCCTCGGTCGGAACTCTCTCTATCCCCTCATCGAACCCTTCATCGCCGAAAAAATGGCGGATGGATTGGTTAAGTTTGATCATTTTTTTCTTTTTCTTTGCCATAGTGTAAGTGTAGCCTAAAATCCTAAGGCTAAAGCATTTATTGCTTTGATAAACTCTCATAAAATAATAGACGGGACGAGACAATGGTCGATTTAAGTGTCGATGAATGGACGCAAGAAGAATTTTTACGGAACAAAAAGGCGTTAGAGGCAGAAGGGATCAAAGTACTGTTGATCGATACGATTCTCAATCCTATCGATGGGATAGAAACCACTCTTTATGCTCCGCCGCTGCTGAAATCGGAGTCGGAGGGGAGCGTATTTGTTTTCTACTGCGACAGTGGCAAATCCTCTAAAGAGCGGTTGCATGAGTTTCGATCCAAATTTCCGAATCATGTGTGTATCAGTTTACGAGGAGGGCGAGGGTATTGGCGCAAGAATTTGAGAGTATAACCACCGCATTTGCCGCGTATGAGTGTTCGATGAGGGAGGAGCGTTTTTACGATGCCCATGCGGATTTGGAACACCTATGGTATCCGCGCCGTTTTGAAGATGACGATGAGGTAAAGCTCTGGAAAGGGTTTATCAATGCGGCGGTCTGTTTTGAACTTATTAAACGGGGACGTCCAAACCCCGCAGAAGTTGCATGGCAAACCTATCTCAAATATTCCCCTCTTTTGGAGAATCTTATGACTCCCCATAAACAACTCTACGTTAGAATAAGAGAACTTATTGAAACTACAAAGGGGCATTATGTCTGAATTTTTAAATGCGATGGCATTTCGTCATGCGTGTAAAGTATTTGATGCTGAAAAACAGATTCCGGCCGAGCAGTTTGAATCGATGCTGGAGGTGGTGCGTTCCTCCCCCTCATCATTCGGGATGGAGCCGTGGAGAGTGATTGTGGTACGCAATCCGAATCTGCGCAAAGCACTTAAAAGTGCCTGTTGGAATCAAAATCAGATTACCGAATGTTCCGAACTTGTGGTGTTTACCACCGATAATGATACGGTTCGCAGCGCTACGCCTTATGTCCGTAAAATGTTTGAACGTCGAGGTCTCTCTCCCGAAGCGGTCGATACCTACATGGAGGTCTATAAAAACTATTTAGAACCCATTGAGGAGGATGAAGTGCTGTTGGAGAACTGGACGGCAAAACAGTGTTACATCGCGATGGCGAACATGATGACCTATGCGGCAACACTAGAGATCGACAGTTGTCCAATCGAGGGTTTTGAGAAAGAGGAAGTCGAAGCGATTCTGGATCTGGAATATGGTCACAGCGTAGCCGTTATCTGCGCGTTTGGATATCGTGTTAAAGCTCAAAGTGAGCAAAAACGATTAAGCATCAAACAGATCGTTGAATACCGCTAAGGAATCATCACATGCTAAGCAAGATTGAACACGTAGAAGACAAAGTGGCTCACTACAGTGATATCGTATTAGAATATTCAACCGAGTACGGGTTGAAAATCCTCGGTGCGCTCCTCATTTTCTTTATCGGAAAATGGGTAGCTCGTAAAATTATCGCGTTGATGCGGCGAGGTATGGAGCGTGCCGGAGTCGATCCGACATTGATCTCCTTTGCAAGCAATGCCCTTTATGTCGTTTTGATCATTATGATCATTGTTGCTGCCATCAGCAACGTCGGGGTTGAGACGACCTCGTTTATGGCCATTTTTGGTGCCGCAGGTTTAGCAATCGGTTTGGCACTAAAAGATACCCTTGCCAATGTCGGGGCGGCAGTTCTTATTATCTTTTTTCGTCCGTTTAAAGTGGGAGATTTTATCGAAGCATCAGGGGTTATGGGTAATGTTAAATCGATTAATCTTTTCTCGACGACCCTTACAACGACGGATAACCGCTCCATCATTATCCCCAATGGGGCATTGATCGCCGGTAACATTATAAACTACACCGGAAATCAAACCCGCCGGATCGATATGACATTTGTAATCGATTATAAAGATGATTTGAGGGTGGCGAAAGAAGTGGTCATGAACGTCCTTCAATCGCACGAAAAGGTACTCAAAGAGCCGGAACCGATTGTGGCCGTGGGTGCTTTGGAACGGGATGGGGTACAGTTGATTGTCCGCCCGTGGGTAATCGTAGAGGATTATTGGAATGTATCGTTCGAAATCACTGAATCGGTAAAGCTTGAATTTGATAAGCACCACATTACCGTTCCGTTTCCGCAAATGGATTTGCACCTTAAAAAAAGGGATAACTGATTAAGCGTCAGTTCTCTTTCTAGCGATTTTGAACGCAACGGCTGCGCCCAATGCGGCAATTGCTCCCCCTACAAACAACCATTTCGGGGTATACTGATAAAGTGCCCCTGCTCCGATAGCCCCGATAAATCCCCCAAGACCATACGAAATTCCAAAGAAAAACTGTTGAGACAGCCGGCGTGCATGATAGAGTTCAAAAAGCATTGCGATTGCGGCCGTATGGAACAGGGCAAAACTAAAGGCATGGAGACTTTGAGCCGCAAATAAGAGTGTCGTGGTGTCAGGGAACAGTGCGACAATCATCCATCGCAGTGCGGTAATAAATGCGGTGATCACGAGAATCTTTTGTAAATTTCCCCGCAATAACGGCCCTTGAAAATAGAACATCAAAATCTCTGCGATAACTCCAAAGCTCCACAACCATACGGTAGTTTCCAAAGAGATACCGTGATCGGTTGTATAGATGGTAAAAAAATTGTAAAAAGGACCAAAGCTCACCTGCATCAGGAAAAACCCGATCCACAGCGGTATATGCTCACGTATTGAGAAGAGGCAAAGATCGTCCTTTTCCCCGCATTCACTTGACGTTGTTCCGTGCTGAGTTCTTCCGATCAGTGCTCCGTATATCAGTGTAATAAGGGCCATTGCGATTAAAAAGCTGATCCCTACATACGGAGTGCTCAGAAATTTAACCAGCACGAGTGAAACAGCGATAAATCCCAGTGAGCCAAAAAGGCGAATACGGCCATAACGCTCTCGTCCGATATGTTCCAGCGCGATGACTTCGATGTAGGGGAGGATGAGGGCGATACCGATACCAAAGGAGATGTTAACAAGCAGCAGAGGCCAGAAATGCTCCAGAGTAGGATAAAAACCAACCGCACTAAGTCCCATCAGCAGGAGTGCGGTAAAAAACGTTTTTTGATCCAGTCGAAACCCTTTTAAAAATAAAAACGGCAGAGCAAAGCGGACAAGGGGTGCCGAGGCAAAAATAATTCCGATTTGGAGCGGATCATATCCAACCTCAGAGAGGATTTTTGGGATGAAAATAATGTGCACCCCGATCAGGGCAAAATAGAAAAAATAAAAAGAGGAAATTAAAACAGCCACGTTAGGGGACACGTATTACGGCAGTGCCGCTTAGAAGATCATGAAGGGCGCGCTTGTCTTTACGAAAGAGACCGATAAAAAATCCGATCAGGGTGATAAGGGAGATAAAATAACCGATAAAACGGAGTGTTAGCTTCCCTATAGAGGCATTTTGGAGTGTTTGTGCATCGACAACTCGGATACGGGAGAGCTTTTTCCCCGGTGTTTGACCGCTGACATGCCAAAGCCAAACGTAGGTAATCAGAAATAAGCTTATCTGGGTGATGGAAGCGATGGGATTTGGAGGATTGCTCTGCGCTTTTGGGTCATGAACCAATACGTCCAAACCGCTGGCAGTGTGCATCTGATCGTATCCGAAAATCGCCATAGTGAGGAGGGAGATCGGTAAGCCGATCATAAAGATATCGGTCACAAATCCAGCTGCACGAGGCCAAAAAGGGGCAAACAGTGTTTTTGCTTTTTGCAGTTGCGGATAAGATTGTTTTTTAGTTTTAAGGGTGCGCCATCTCATAACGCAATTATAACGTTATTACCATTCGTTTACCAATTTGGTTCATAATTCTTTTATCCCGATTGACAGCAGCAAGTCAATAGAGATTTTTTTCATTCATCACTCACTCCTTAAGTTTCAAAGCCTCGGCGAGACTCCTTACTCGTCGAGCCTCTATACTCCCGACAAACAATTCTAAAACAAAAAAAACAAATAGATGATGATTAAGAGATTGGTTAACACGCTATGCGTGTTAACGTTTGAGCCCGATAAGGGTTTCGAGAAGGGTATCAGAGGTGGTAATCGTTTTACCGTTAGCTTGATAACCGCGCTGGATAATGATAAGGTTGGTTAGTGATTTAGATAAATCGACGTTGGATGCTTCGAGTGCCGAAGATTGCATAAATCCTCGTCCTGCCGTTGCCGCCGTACCGATAATCGGATCGCCGGAGTTGGCTGATTGCAGATAAACGTTTCCGCCATCGCTTACTAACCCTTCGTTATTCGAGAACTTCGCCATTCCGATTTGTGCCAAACCAAATGAACGTCCGTTTGAGAAAGATCCGACTAACGTACCGCTTTGGTCAATTCGGATACCGACCAAATCCCCGCCCGGGAAACCGTCTTGAGAGATACCGCTGGTAGCAGAGTCATTATCAAAACTGGTAATACCGTCGAATGCACCGATTGATCCAAAATCTAGTGCAACTGCTTGGTTGGGCGCCGCACCGTTATTTGGGGAAAAATCGATACTTGGAAGATTATAGCCGGCAAGTTCCCCGTTACTTCCAAACTGGATAATTCCCCCCTCTAAAATATTTTGGTTGGGAGCGATACCGCCGATTGAACCCGGCTGAGGAACCGTAATGGTATAACCCCATTCGGTTACACCATTGATAGTATTGACCGTTTGTTTACGGAAGTCCATCTTAACGGTATGTTTAGACCCAAGTGAATCATAAATGTCGATACTGGCTGAGTGGGTTGCCGCATTGACCGCTTGCGATTGTTTAACCGATGTTCCGACCGGTAAAGCACCTGCCATAGTGGCAAAATTTTGGGTAAAACGGGTATTTTCAACCGTATTTACATCGGTAATCGCTGATACAGAAAGGGTTATTGCTGATCCAGCTGTGTTGCTGACAATAAACTTACCCTGATCATTCACCGTAACCGTAGCACCTGCTGATTGGGCTACAGCCATAGTTTGCAACCCGGCTCTTAGATTTTCTGTTGTTTGGAAATAATAGGTATCCGGCGTTGTCGTTGCATCAGTGGTACCGGCTAAGGTCGCATCATTGGTATAGCGAAAGTTTTGGGTAGTAGTTCCCCCGTCAAATGAGACAACAATACCTTGTCCTGTATATGGGCTTGCCGTTGTTGAGGCAGCTAACTGGAATGCTTCGCCGCTGGCATTGAACATAACACCCATATCTTCGGTTGTTTCACTTGCTCCAACCCCTGCGGTTGAGTCGAGTGTATAGGTTGGGCTGTATTGTTCGACCGTTCCACTGGAACTGAGATTGGCTTTGACAACCACCTGTGTACTCGCATTTGCCGGAGTTGTAAGTCCGGGCGGGATTTGGATGTTGGCGATCGGTGCGGTTGAATCGACGAGGCCGGTATCTTCATCACGTACCCATCCTTGGACGATAAAGCCGTTATTGTCGACGAAGTTACCCGATGCGTCGAATTTAAAGTCTCCGGAACGAGAGTATTTATAGGTATTTCCCCCATCCGAGCTGACGATAAAGAAGCCGTCACCTTGGATCGCAACGTCGGTATTTTTATCGGTATTTTGGATCGATCCTTGAGAATGGATACGAGTAACCGAAGTCACCGAAGCCCCTAGACCGATTTGAACGGCATTTTTACCACCGAGTTCTCCCTGCGGAGCCGTCGCGATTTGATTGGTTTGAGCCAACAAATCCGAAAAGTTTGCACGAGAGTATTTATACCCGATGGTATTAACGTTAGCAATATTATTAGACTCAACGTCCATTGCGATCTGATGCGATTGCAATCCGGTAACACCTGCGAAAAGTGATCGTAACATAATATGTCCTTTATGACAAAGTAAAATACATAAGCAAAAAATGGTCCATTTTTAACGGTGCATTGAGAGGGCTTTTTGGATCATCTCATCTACGGTCGTAATGGTTTTTGAGTTGGCCTGATAGGCACGCTGCATGATAATCATATCGGTTAGACCCACATCGACACGGACGTTAGAGGCTTCAAGATTTCCGCTTCGTACCAGTGCACCATTGATGGCATTACCGTTTTCATCGGTCCAAAAGATAGGTTCCCCGCTATCGGAACTCTCTTGAAAGTAGGTACCCCCTTCACGATTCAATCCTTGATCATTTTGAAAATGAAAGACCGCAACTCTTCCGATGGCGCTTTGACGGCCGTTCGAGAAATCAGCGACGATAACGCCGTTAAGATTAATACCGTATTTGGTAAGGGTTCCCCCCGAAACACCGTCGGAACGTGATGATCCGCTGGTTCCAACACCGTCAATCGAAATGACACCGCTGTAACCGGTTCCCAAATCAACGGAAACCTCTGTTCCGTCGTTGTTCATCGATGTGATGTCAAAGCTCGAAAGTGCTCCGGATTGACCAAAAATCGCTTGCCCGTTTTTGGTATCGTAAGTAATACTTCCATCATTTGAGGTAACGGTGGCAACAACATCCCATGCAACCCCTTCTGAGGGCTGTGTAGCACTCATACTAAAGGAGAGTTTGAGACGGTTAACCTCATTCGCGGCACTGACAACATCGGCACTGATGGTGCGAGAGGTATTTTCGACACCGAGATTCCCGAAAAAACTTGTTTCTGTCGTAGGAACAACCGGATAGGCTATACGAGTTGGAAACTCTAGAATCCCTTGTTCACCGGCTGTACTCAATTCAGCTTCGCTGGTAGGATTACTGATAACATACGCTCCCGGAGTTGCATTAGAGGCGGTATCGCCATAATCAAATGCGCTGTTGTAGGCAAAATTGCTCAGCATTGTCCCTCGAACAAACATACCATCGGCGGTAACTAAACGTGCAGCGGAAGAGTTTACATCCCCTTCATTTTTCTGATAGGTATCAAAAGAGAAACTTCCATCGCGGGAATAGTAATATTTGTCATTGGTGGTCATAACCCCAAACCATCCATTCCCTTCAAGTGCCAAATCAGTATAACGATCGGAAGGCATAAGCGCACCCTGTGCGAACTGAAAGCTGGTAGCCTGAAGTTTAACGCCATAACCGATGTCATCGCTTGTAGGTGTTGAAGAGTGAGAATTAATGACTTTACTAAATAGATCGGCAAATTCGGTTGTTGTACTTTTATAGGCAGTAGTACCGGAATTGGCCAAATTGTCCGCAACGACATCCAATCCATATTGATGGGTTTGTATCCCCATGATTCCTGCGTAGTATCCCTGTGTCATGATTAATTACCTGTCACTTCTTTGATCGTGCTAAAGTCTATATAGCTTGATCCGAGTTTGGCATAGGTTTTACCGCTGTCAAATTTGATCGATTCGATTGGATATAAACCTACTCGTGCCGTAGCGGTGGTACCATCTGTTTTAGTGTATTCAGATTCGACATAATAGACTCCTTCATCGAGAGTAAGGCCGCTGTCATTGGTTCCGTCCCAGGTGTATTTAGCGATACCTGCATCGGTTGCTCCGATATTCATTGCGCGGAGTTTATTACCGTTTTTGTCTAAAATATTGACAGTGCCGGTGCTGACATCATCCGGGAAATAGAGTTCAAAATCAACATCCTCCCCTTTGCTCAAAACGATAGCATTGCTCCCCGTATCAGCGATTTTGCCGATTGCAGCAATACCAGAGTATTGTAGAGAGGAGCTCAATGAAGTGGCAAGCTCTGAAAGAGCTTTATTGGTATTTTCAGATGCTTCAAGTGCCGCGAGTTGAGAAGTTTGAGACAAAATTTTCTCACTGTCCATTGGTGCGGTTGGATCTTGATATTTGAGTTCCAAAAGGAGCAACTTTAGAAAATCGTCTTTTCCTAAAACGCTGTTAGGGTTTGTTGTACTTGTAGAAGCGGTCGTTGTTGTTGAAGCAGCACCTAGCGTGTTGCCGTATGCGTCGATAGCCATAATAGTCTCCTCTGGTTACGCGTAATGCGGAATGATGATTTCAAGAGCTGATAATTGCTCTTCGTTCAGGGTGAGTTCTTCGAACGACTCATACGATTGGAAAGCATTTTGACGCTGCTCTTGTTGATGCTGTTGATTTTGAGCATTGCTTTGTTGTTGATTCTCTCCGCCGGACATAAAGTTCATCGTAGCGTTAGTGATTCCCAATTGTGCCAATTGGGCTTTAAGCTCCGTCGCATTGTGCGCTAAAAAAGCGATGCTGGAGGTATTGTTGGATTGGATATTGACATGAACATTATTGCCCCGTTGAACGAGCGTTACTTCGACCTCTCCCAGCTTTTCGGGATTGAGTTTCATGGTTAGCCGGGTAAAAGGCGGTTTATACTCTTGGACGGCCTCTTTAAGCTCACCGGCAAAAATACGCATACTCTGCTGCGCTTCTTTTGATTTCACTTCGATTGAATCGGCTTTGGGAACATGCATCGCTTTGGATGAGTCTCCCTCGATTTTTACGGTATGGGAACCTTCACTCTTGGAGTCGTTGGACTCATTGCTCCCTTGTAAAAGAGTGAGTAAACTCTCTGCTTTTGGATTGATGGTCGTATGTTGAACCGCTTTTTCGGTTTCAGGAGTGTTTGCTGAGGGTGAAGTAGCTAGAGCGACTAAAACTGTTGCTGCCGGCGTGGCTGTTACCGGAGTCTTTTCCGCTGCAACAGTCGGTGCAATGGTTTCCCGTTTGTCGATATTTTGCAGAAGTGCTTTTAACGGCTGAGATTCGGATGTTTTCTTTGTCTCTTTATCGTCTAAAGGTTCTGTGAGAGGTCTATCGGTATTTTTTTGCTCTTTGCCTTTTATCTCACGCAACAGCTGCGTAATTGCTTCAAACGTGGTTTCTTCCGGAGCCGCTATCGGTAAAGCTGCAACCATTTTTGTCTCTAAAAGAGGTTTTGTTAGGATCTCAGGGGTAAAAGCAGAGCGCTCTTGTTCATCACTAATAAGGGTAGATAAAGAGATGCTCTGAGGTTCCAACCCCATCTTTTCAGCCAATTGAACGAGCCCTAACAAGGTTTTTGGCAGGCTCTTTGTCTCCGCTTGATACTCAGGAACTTTGGTAGTAATCTCATTTTTAAGATACTCTTTTGCCCGATAAATGAGAGTACGTACCTGATCACTAGAGAGAGTCCCTATGAGCTCTTTGGAAACGAGTAGCGATTCTTTTTCATCACTTCCGCTTAATAAAGACTGAAGCTCTTTAATGAGAGAAGGTTTTAGGTCACCCTTTTTTACGGAAGGATTGGTTGGTAGATTTTTAGGGTCGATAACCGTTTTGAAATCATTGGAAGCAGTGATGTTCATCTCACTATCTTTGACTTGCATTCCAAACGAGTTTAAAAGCTTTGAAAACAAGTCATTCGATTTCGTCGTAGAGGTTTTTTTGGCATTCCCCCCCAACAAATCGATGAGCGAGCTTTGCGCTTTGTCCCCTTTGCTGTGAATGATCATGGATGATCCTTAGGTGAGTGTACATTAGACACTCTTTTTGTTTTAAAGTAGATAACTTAAAGCAAAAAATATTCCACTTCATAAAAGTAATCTTTCTGTAATAATACTCTCATGCCTTAACACTACCTTAACCTTATGTGAGATATAATCCGCGAAAATCTTTGCCCTATTCATGAAGGACAGCAATGCAAAAAATTCGTAATATCGCCGTAATCGCGCACGTTGACCACGGTAAAACGACTCTAGTTGACGGATTGCTCAAGCAATCTGGTACATATGGAAGCCACGAACAAGTGAATGAAAGAGCGATGGACTCTAACGCCCTTGAAAAAGAGCGCGGGATCACCATTCTCTCTAAAAACACTGCGGTTCGCTACGGCGATCACAAGATTAACATTATCGACACTCCGGGCCACGCCGACTTCGGCGGTGAGGTTGAGCGTGTTTTGAAAATGGTTGACGGAGCGTTGATTCTCGTCGATGCGTATGAGGGTGTTATGCCTCAAACGAAATTCGTTGTTAAGAAAATGCTTGCCCTTGGGATCAAGCCAATCGTTGTTATCAACAAAATCGATAAACCATCCGCTGACCCTGAGCGTGTAGTAGATGAAGTATTCGACCTCTTCGTAGCGATGGATGCGACGGAAGATCAACTCGATTTCCCGATCGTTTACGCTGCGGCGCGTGATGGTATCGCGAAAATGGACATGTCTGAGCCTGATGGCGATTTCAAATGTTTGTTTGATACGATCTTGGACAAAGTACCTGAGCCTACCGGTGATGCAGAAAACTCGACTCAGTTGCAAGTTTTCACCCTTGACTACGATAACTATGTCGGTAAAATCGGTATTGCCCGTATCTTCAACGGTAAAATTGCAAAAGGGGATAACATCCTCCTTGCAAAAGCTGACGGTGAAATGGTCAAAGGTAAAATTTCTAAATTGATCGGATTCCTCGGATTGAACCGTATGGAAATCCAAGAAGCGGAAGCGGGTGATATCGTTGCCGTTGCCGGTATCGAAACGGTAGATGTTGGGGATACTATCTGTGATCCAGCAAACCCTATGCCACTTGACCCTATGCACATTGAAGAGCCTACCTTGACCGTTGTTTTCTCGGTAAATGACTCTCCACTTGCAGGTCAAGAGGGTAAACACGTTACCGCAAACAAAATCCGTGAGCGTCTTGATTCTGAGATGAACACCAACGTTGCAATGCGTTACGAAACGGTTGGAGAAGGTAAATTTATCGTTTCCGGTCGTGGTGAGCTTCAAATCACGATTCTTGCTGAAAATATGCGTCGTGAAGGATTTGAGTTCGGTATCGGACGTCCTGAAGTTATCGTAAAAGAGATCGAAGGGGTCAAATGTGAACCGTTCGAGCACCTTGTTGTTGACCTTCCGGCAGACAATGCAGGTACGATCATCGAGCGTCTTGGCCGCCGTAAAGCGGAAATGAAAGCGATGGTACCGATGGGTGAGGGCTTTACCCGCGTAGAGTTCGAAATTCCTGCACGTGGTTTGATCGGTTTCCGTGGTCAATTTTTGACGGATACCAAAGGTGAGGGTGTAATGAATCACTCGTTCCTTGAATTCCGTCCTTATACCGGTAACGTTGAGAGCCGCCAGTACGGAGCATTGATCTCTATGGAAGACGGTGTTGCGTTGGCGTACTCATTGTTCAACCTTCAAGATCGCGGTGTTCTTTTCACAGCGCCTCAAACGAAAGTGTACAAAGGTATGATCATCGGTGAGCACAGTCGTTCAAATGACCTTGACGTTAATCCGATCAAAGGTAAAGCACAATCAAACGTACGTTCATCAGGTGCAGACGAAGCGATCAAACTCGTTCCACCACGTGATATGAACCTTGAGCGTGCACTAGAGTGGATCGAAGACGATGAACTTCTCGAAGTTACTCCGATTAGTATCCGTATCCGTAAACGTTGGTTGGATCCTAGTGATCGTAAACGTTACGGAGCTAAGAAGTAATCTTTACTTTTTAGCCATCTCCTTGCCGGCGATCATACCGCTGGCCCATGCAAAGTTAAAATTATATCCCCCACGCTTCCCTACAATATCCAGAACTTCACCCGAAAAATAAAGTCCTTCTATCAATTTTGATTCCATCGTTTTGTTATTAATCTGTGCCGTACTGACGCCGCCGCCGCTTACTTCGGCGTGTTTGAATCCGTGGGTATCGGTAACGTCAAATTTCCATTCACCGATCAGTTGAGCGAGTTTTTTGATCTCTTTGGGGGTTAGGGTGGATACGCTCGCAGAGAGCGCTATAGCGGCGTCTTCGAGGAGGTAGGTTGCTATTTTCGCAGGGATCACTCCGCACAGAGCGGTATGCACGGTGTGTTTAGGGACAGAAGCGAATAGTTTTTCGATGACACTCACAAGCGCTACTCTATCATAACGAGGGAGGAGATTGAGGGAGATACTAACGCGTTGTTTATTGAGAAGAGCGTATGAGGCTCTTTGACTAATATCGAGGATCGCTAGTCCTGAGATACCGTACGCCGCAAAGAGGATATCCCCTGTTACTTTTGTGTTACTTTTTCCATCAATAAGCAAAGTCACTTCGGCGAGTGTTTTGACTCCTGCCATCTTGGGGTGATTTTTGGAGTTTAGATGCAGCTGCACGAGGCTGGGATAGGTCGGGATGATCTCATGTCCAAAGGAGCGGGCGAAAGTATAACCGTCGTTTGTCGCACCGAGTTGGGGCGCGGCTTCGCTTCCGGTTGCAATCAATACTTTGTCAAAGTGATTTTTACCCGAAGGGGTTTCGATGATAAAACGGTTCTCTTTTTTTGTGACACTACTTACGTGTGAATCGGTGATGATGTTGACCCCCGCTTCGCTTACGGCACTTTTGAGGGCAATCAATACCGATTTCGCCTCATTGGAGAGAGGATAGCATCTGCCATCTTCTTTGATGTCGAGAATCAACCCGATAGAGTTACAGAACTTTTCAAAATAGCCGAATGAGAGTTGTTTGAGTGCATAAGTGACAAAATGGGGGTCATTTCCTGCGTAGTCATCGTGAGTTGCAGTCGTATTGATGATATTGCACCGTCCGTTACCGGAGGCTAATATCTTTTTACCGACGGAGGCGTTATGTTCGTAAATCGTGACATCCGCACCTGTACGCGCTGCAAAGAGTGCCGCCATAAGTCCGCTTGCACCGCCACCGATAATTGCTATTTTATTCAAAATTACCCCTCCCTCCCATACAGTTCGTTATACAGTTCCATAGCGTATCGATCGGACATACTGGCGATATAGTCGCTGATAACACGGTGCGGATTGCGCCGATCACACTGTTCGAGGTAATAGCGTGGCAGCATCTTCGGTTCTTCCATCAATGCATTAAATAATCCTATAATCGCCTGTTTTCCGGCAAACATTTTGCGCATAATGTGTTTGTGTTGATAGAGTTCTTGATAAAGAAGCTTTTTGAGTTTTTTGATCTGCG
>Ga0156221_1046_pt1 | contig 22253 bp, 24 predicted proteins | sample RifCSPlowO2_12_FD_107869 | JGI IMG/M metagenome (GOLD analysis project Ga0156221, IMG submission 107869) | Sulfuricurvum sp. RIFCSPLOWO2_12_FULL_43_24
TCAAGAGCATATGCGCTTGTTCCTAATGCCATTACAGCGACTAGACTAAGTTTTCCTAATTTCATTCATTCTCCTTCAAGAAACCGTTCGAGATAAGATTTACTTATTCCGAATCATGCACTCATCATAACAATTATTTCTTAAGGATTTCTTGATTTATATAGTATTTAGTAATAATTGAGACAAATTTGTCAGAGTGTGAGACAAAAATGTGATAAAAATAGAAAACTAGCTGAAAAACTTTATATAAGGAGTATTATAAATTAGAAAAAGAAATGATTAGATAATGAAAAAAAATAAAAGAAGCGTGCTATTCCCGTATGTACGGGAATAAAGAGGAATTACCAGTTACGGATTCGGATATGACATGAGGTACATTGTTTGAGTAACTGAGTGTAATCATCCAATGCGTTATCCATCCGACCTGCTTCGATCGATACAATCATATCATCCGAATACATTCGGAGCATTTGAGCGGTTTTTTGGGCAAATTTATAGGCATAAACTTGATCTTTCGGCAAAATCGTTTTTACCTCTTCACTCTCCAGTGATTTAAGTGTCCCTTGAAGTTTTTTAACCCCTGCTTTCATCTCATCGGTTGAGCTGTACAAACCACCGCGTTGAATTTGCTCCATCGCATCCATCATCGTACGCATATCCTGCATAAGTTCTAATCGAGGATCTTTCTTTTCTGCCGCATTCAACGATCCGGCCAATAATGTTCCTACCACTAAGGCTGCTAAAGCTTTTTTCATGAATTCCCCTTTTAGTATTGGATAATTTCTTTAGAATATTCGGTGAGCTTAACGGTTTTTGCCGAAATAGAAACCAGCTTTTTCGCTTCAGCGGGGCCGCCGTAGAACTCTTTTAACTCTGGACGGAAACTTTTGAAATAATCTTGAAATTTATCCGATCCCAAAATACCGACTGCCCAAAGGGTATCATCTGCTGCATGTTCTAGCACAACCGAATTAAGAGGCTGGGTCGCTGCTCCACCGAGTACTTTTGCACCGGCCCCGGCATCAAATGCTGATAGATGAGATGAACAAACGATAATGCCGCTTTTTTCATACGCCATCGTTTTTTTCGCCGTTGGAACATAGGCGATAAAACTGTCATTTGGTGTCGGGTGAGTCATTTGATGCGTACAAATCGCTACATAAGCGACAACACTGCGCTCTTTTCCGACACCGCTTTTCCATACGTATTTTTCACCACCCTCCGAAGTTAATTCAACATCTTTAGTAGTTGGCTTCGGCAAGTTGATCAACATACATGGAGTTGAGGCATGAGGGTAATTAAAAATATAAGTAACCTCTTTTTCCAAAGCCGATGCTTTGATCGGTTTTCCGGCAGCATCCACCAATTGCGTTTTTTCATAAGCTTTGTATAATGTACCGTCCGCCGCATATAGATTGCCGCGAATTAACGAAGGACTAGCCGCGATGACTGTTGCACCGGCAACAACTTTTAAAAAATTTCTTCTATCCATGATATTTTCCGTGTGAATTATTTTGAGTAGTTAGTGTAGCAGAATTTTCTTTTACTCTCCGAGTGGAGAGTAAGATAACTTGTATTAGTTAAACAAGTCGCGCATAGCACCTTTGTACCAATCGTGAGTCGCTTTACCAAGACCGGTTGTACGGAATTTACCAGTTGCTTCATCTTTAGGAACCGATCCTTTTGAACCGATAACCGGACCAGCAACCATAAATTCATGATTAACCATGATCGCTTCTTCAGGATTTCCGTTAACCATTGAGTAACATACGTTTGCACTTTTGTATGGAAGCGCTGATGCAACACTGTATGATTTACCGTGAAGAACGTGAGCGATCTCTTTAGCACACTCTTTACCTGACCAGATAGCCGATTGACCACTTGGTGGGATCGCATGTCCAACAACGTCACCAACTGCATATACAGCTTTATCGGTTGCGGTTTGGAATGAAACCGGTTTTTCTGGGCTTGTAGCCATTTTAACTTTTTTGAATCCGTCCGGAGTTGTTGCAACGCCAGCCATTTCGATAACCGGGTTAGACATATTGTGCGGGATAAAGTTAAAGATGCCGTATTTGATTGTTTTGGTTGTTTTTACACCTGTTGTATCTTCTTTGTTTGCAAAAACTGTTTGAACGTAAGTGATCTCTTTTTTATCGAAATCAACATCAGAGATTTTACAATTGTCTTCGTGAACGACAACATCCGGATACAACTCTTTCCAAGTCTCTTTAAATGCCGCACCTTTAGCTACTTCAGCCGTTTCATTCAAAATGATAACTTTACCTTTTAGCCCTTCAGTTTTCATGAAGTTTGCGATCATACTTGCACGCTCAAACGGTGCCGGAGGACAACGATATTTTCCAGCCGGTACAGTAATAATAACATCACCGTCTTCCATATTTTTAACCATACGGTCAAGAGCAACGTGTTCGCCGCCCGGTACAAGTGCCGCTGGAGCTACACGACGTGCTTTTGCGATTTTTGCGTCTGACCACGTTGGGAACTGCCCTTTGTAGTTATAGTCGATACCAGGAGCGAGAACAAGAATATCGTAACCTACGCCGCCCTTAGAGGTATGAACCACTTTGTTTACACGGTCAATTCCGGTAACAACTGCTGTCAACATTCCATAGCCGTTTTTCTCAACTGCTTGAGAGTAGTCATGCGTTAATGTACTAAGACTAACACCTTTGATACCGCCAAGATTACAGTTAGAGAATGGGCAAGACATAAAGCTGTCATTTTTCTCGATAATTGCAACATCGAATTTAGGATCGATTTTTTTCAACTCTTTAGCAACGGTTAATCCGCCGAAACCACCACCAATGATAACTACTTGATGTTTACCAAGCATTTTACCTGCTGCACTTTGTGCACCCGGAGCTGCACCTGTAGCGGTTGTACAACCAGTTACGGCAGCTGCTGCTGCGCTAAGACCGGCGAATTTAAGCAAGTCACGTCTTGAAATGTTCATAATGAGTTCTCCTTCATTCTATGCAAAATCGATTGCGAATTTTGATTTATCGCTGGGGACATCATAATCGTGTTATTCTTAAATATTTATAAGAAATAGTAAAATGTATCAAAAAAAGCCGAATAAGATATTATTATATGATTTTGTGTGATATAAATGTGATACATTGAGAGAATTAGTATTATATGGTATCATGTCACCATGTTTAAAAGGGAGATTTTGGATGAAAATTGAAGAGTGTCATTCCCTTGTGGAAGTTCGTAATCATATTGACCGCTTAGACGATCAAATCGTCGAGCTTATCGCTGCTCGCAACGGCTATGTTAAGCAAGCTGCAAACTTTAAACACTCCATCGAAGAGATAAAAGCGAATGAAAGAATGGAAGCGGTAATGGATCGCGTTCGCTATAAAGCAATGGAGTTCGGTGTGTCACCGAATCTTCTTACAAAGCTTTACGGTATCATGATTGACGCGATGGTGGAAGCAGAGATTTCAGAGTTCAGGAATGCAAAATCGTTGTAAAAGCTCGTTCGTGGTGAGAGCGTCGAACTATGAATGCCTCAACACCCTTCGACGAGCTCAGGGCGAACGGTAAAAACTAAAATCGTGTCACTTCGCCACGGCAGATTGCCATAATCACTTTTCCTTTTAACACCTCTTTTTTATACAGACTGTGATGATGAGCTACAACTGTTGTCGAGTCAGGATCAAAGAGAATACAATCACATTTGCATCCAACCTCGATTTCCCCGGCTTTCACTCCGATATGTTCTCCCGGAGTTCGCGATGCTACCTTCACAAATTTGGATATATCAATAATTTTTGTCGAAATCAAATAGGTGTAGACTAACGGCAAATATTCAGTAATGGAAGTTGTACCGACATTAGCATCGTAAAATGTGATATCTTTATGGATATCAGAGTTAGGTTGATGCAGTGAAGTGAGCGAATGGATATCACCTCGTACCAGTGCATCAAGTAGAGCCAGTCGTTTGGTTTCATTCACCAACGGAGGATTGATTTTGGCATCGGTATCAAAACCTGTACAGGCCGAATCATTTTTAAACAGATGATGGATAGCAACTTCACACTCTACGGCGATTCCGCTTTTACGCGCCTCAGCGATCAACTCTATCGATCGGGGTTCCGTAATACTTTTGAATACAATTTTAATCCCGAAATAACGGGAAATTTCGATCATCGCGGCAACATGAACTACCTCTGAGAGTGGAGATATCCCCGGTAATCCAAGCTGCGAAGCAACAGCACCATCACTCATAACACCGCTCTCGACAAGACTTTTTTCTTCTGCTTTGTAAAAAAGTGATTTATTGGCCATTTTTAGATATTGGGCAATGCGGGTTATGAGGTTGTAATCGTTGATCGTCGAAGTGTGCACCGATACGCACCCTTTTTTCAGCATGATCGCAATGTTGCTCAAAGCTCCTGTTTCATTCAAAGCACTTACTGCCGATTCAATCGTTGCACCATGAGGTAAAAAACGATGCTGTTGAACAAATTCCAGCGTAATCTCATTGTCGATACGAGGAGTCGAATCGCTTGCCAAAACTGCCGTAGTAACACCACCGCTGAGGGCTCGATATGAGAGCTTTTCCAGATTGGTTCGACTGAGCTGAGAGTCTTTTAACCGTACATCGGTATCGATGAGACCGGGGATCAGATAACACCCCTCCGCACGAATGATTTCATCACCGCTAAGATTTTCGCCAATGCGCGTAATAATCCCCTCTTCAATCTGAATGTCAGCATGACGTTCTCCGTTAATATCACAGATAATTGCGCCCGATATGATCATAGATTGCTCCCATTAGGTATAATTACGCAATTTTAGTCAAAGAAATGTTATAAAAAGGGTACGTGTGGTTAAAATCATCCTTTTTTTGATACCTATGTTCCTTTATGGCGGTACTGATCTCTATAAAACAGGTAAAAATCTCTATTTTTCAAAAGGATGCAGCGGATGCCACGGCATATCGGCGAGCGGAACCAACTTATATCCCGCCCTCGCCCATCGACGCCAACCGTTTTTAGCCTCAAAGCTCAAAAACTATCGAGCCAAACAAGGAACGACACAACAATCTCAAATGATGATCCCTTTTGCTATGGGGTTAAGCGATAAAGAGATCGATGCTCTTACTACTTTTCTCAGTGAATATCATGAAGGAAGGAGTAATTATAAAAGCGATACATCCACACGGGGAGACGGAGGATCATGAAACTACTCGTCAGCGCGTTAGAGCACTCTGCCAATATTCATCTCTCGTTTTTGGTTAAAGAACTCGGAAGTGATGTAGAGCTATCGGGGATTTTTGATAATACGCTCGGAGAGAGCATCGTCGATTTGCGTTCCACTTCGGTGATGGGATTTGTGGATGCGATAAAAAAACTCCCGTTCTTCTTTCGTTTGAAAGATCAGATGGTGGAACTCGCACAAGATGCCGATAAAGTACTGCTGATCGACTCTTCGGGATTCAATCTCCCAGTAGCCAAAGCAATCCGAAAACGTTATCCTAATAAAGAGATAATCTACTATATTCTCCCCCAAGCATGGGCATGGAAGAAAAAACGGATTCCGGTTTTAGAGAAAACCATTACCCGACTTTGCTCTATATTACCGTTTGAACCTTCGTATTACTCTCCCAATGCCCCCATCGAATACGTCGGGCATCCGCTCCTTGATGAGATCAACATTCGAAAAATGTCTCTCGAACCTACCGGGAAAATGACCTTTATGCCCGGAAGCCGTCCCGGAGAGATCAAACGGCTAATGCCGATTTTTCGTGAACTTCGTTCTATGATACAAACACGTGCACTCATTGTCATCCCGCCCCATTTCACTGCGGATCAAATCGCAGAACTTTATGGCGATATTTCGAGTTTTGAAATTACCCATGAAGCCCATCAAAGTTTGGCGGATTCTGATTTCGCCTTTATCTGTAGTGGAACCGCCACACTTGAAGCCTCTTTGATTGGTACCCCTTTTATCCTTACCTATATCGCTAAATCACTCGATTACGCTATCGCTTCACGTCTGGTCAAACTTGATTATGTAGGATTAGGGAATATCTTGTTTTCCCACAAATACGGACGAAAATTGCACCCTGAATTCATCCAAAACGAAGTCAATGCTCAAAATCTGTATAATGCTTATCAGCAAATGGATAAAACCGCTTTTTACCATGATGCCAGCGCCCTCCGTGAGCTCTTAGGCCATGGAAGTGCCGCACGTGTCAGTCAAATTATCAAGGATTATAATGCTTAGAATATTTTCATGGATGAAAACCAAAACGCGAAACTTTACGGATGAAAAAATCATCCCTTACGTCTTTACTCTGGGTGATGGGCCAATGCTCTTTCGCGATCTGCTTAAAACCAATAAAATGTATCAAGAGGGATTGAAACTGGAGGGAAAAATTCCGGGATTTCGCCTTAGCATCGGGAGAAGCTATCTCGTTTTTATCGGACTTTGGCATCTGTTTATTTTACCGGTTTCGGTCGCATTCCATCCCTTTTTGGCCAAAATCGACTGCCATCTATTAATCATAATGGCCGTCTTGTTTACGGGGATGTTTTTTGCAACCTATGCTATTTATAAAGAATATCTAATCGATACGGTCGCTTTGAAAATTATTAAAAATGGATGGGAAAATCATTTTCCCCATTTTGATTATGATTTACATGCCAAAGAGGTCGCGAAGATTTACTCAGAAGCATTGGAGAAAGAGATACCGCATAAAAATATGCAGCTCTATATTTTGGATAAATTGGTAGAAAATAAATAATCGATCGCTATAGACTAAAAGGCATAAATCAAATCAAACGATGCCTTGTTGTCCGGTTGTTCAGCTTCTAAACTTTGAATCACACTCACTGACGTTTTAATTTTTTTGTTAATTTTATGTTTGTGCGCCAATTTGATTTTTTTATTGGGACCAAGAGTCGGATCTGCACCCTGCACTAACATATAAGAAGCGTTAATCGCCGTATTCGTACCCTCAGCATAGCTTATCCCCGTAGTATAGCTGTACGGATTTCGATATATTGTACTCTCCGACGCGGGAGTATCCAACAAAGAGTAACTCCCCTCCGCAAAAACATGATAAGCATCGTTTAGCGGATAGAGGGCTTTCAGCAAACTCGTATATTTCATCGGATCACTCTGATCATTGGCTGTTTTAACAGGGATAGTAACGTTTTCCGAAGCACTCAGCGTTAGCGAATCCCATAGTTTATTTCGATATTGCACCGATAGATTTGTTTTGCCTACTGAGGGAGTATTGTCGAATCTCCCTTTTACATAGGAGCCTTGTAGCTTTGCAGAAAAGAGATCGCGTGAATATTGGGCCCCCATCGATACCGTTTCGATGGTATTATTTTTCTTCAAATCGTAGTTCATCGTACTCACACCTCCCAATACCTGCGAAGAGAGCGCATTTTGAGAGTACTGAAGCGTTTTTTTTTCGCATCCACCCTGATGGTATGCCCATATCGGAAGCGACGTATTGCAAGGGGAAACGAAAATATTATTCTCCATCCCCGGCAATGCAGTCGCAAATACAATTCCTATGAGACTACTCCATCGCACCTATAAACACCTATCCATTAAAAAATGAGGAAATTATAGCGCAATAGAAAAATTTACTTTTTATATTTTCCCAAAATCCCTAAAAATGTCGGAATATTTGCACCGCCGTCATGACGACCGATTTTTTTCCCTTTTGCATCCAAAAAATGGAATGTCGGAGTTCCGATATACCCTAATCCCTCAGGGATGAAATCTTTGTGAATATCAAGATGAACGGGGACAAAGTTTTTATTGATCTCATTTTCCACCGCTTTTTCTTCAAAAACGATATCGTTCATATATTCGCACGCCGGGCACTCTTCTCTCGAGAGCATCACCATGACCTTTTTCTTCTCTTTTACCGCCTGAGCTAACGCCGCATCATACGATGATGCCCATTTGATCTCTGCCAATGCCAAACTGGCCATTACCGATAAAACTAAAAATATTTTTCCCATTAGATTTCTCCCAAATGTTTTAAAAATTCATCGCTTGTTTTAAATCCGATGATATCGGCGCTTTTTATCCGCTCACCGTTCTCATCAAAAAATAAGATCGCCGGTGGCCCGAAAATACCGTATTTAGAACTGATCGCACGTGCTGCCTCATCGTTTGCCGTCAAATCGACTTGAACCAGAACATAGTTATCCATCGCACTCTTCACTGCTTCATTACTAAAAGTTTTCTCTTCCAGTTCTTTGCATGCACTGCACCAATCGGCATAAAAATCGACCATCACTTTTTTCCCTTTATTTTCTGCCAAAATGGCATCCAATTCTTCGATAGAGGTGATTTTTTCAAACGTTTTATGCTGATTCTGTGCTACAGATACTGTTGCTTCTTTGTTCGGTAAAAACGGATCAAGCGGATGAAGTGGATTTTTGGCTCCCGCCATCCCTCCAATCAATAAACTGATCCCATACAATAAAACCATAAATCCGAGGGCTTTAACGTTTGCACGGGAACTCCATGAGGGATGTTCCCCTAACGGTTCCAAAGCGTTCATATTGATCGCCACAAAAATCGCCAAACCGCCCCATAACAACAATGTTGTGTTTTCATCCAACACACGCCCTATCATCCAAATCGCAATACCGAGCAACATAACACCGAATACCGCTTTGATGATGTCCATCCACATCCCCGGCTTCGGCATAAATTTACCCGACGTAGTCCCTACAATCAACAATGGAATACCCATACCGATAGAGAGGGAGAAGAGTGCGACACCTCCAAGCAATGCATCACCCGTTTGTCCGATGTAAATCAGTGCCCCTGCCAGCGGTGCCGCGACACACGGTCCAACGATCAACGCCGACAAAAAGCCCATGATCGCTATCCCGATCACTCCGCTTCGCTGAGAACCCATTTTACTCAAACGCGATTGGATGAAGTTTGGAATTTGCAATTCATACACATCGAACATCGACAGTGCCAAAAGGACAAAAATAAGGGCAAAGAGGGTAATGACCCATGGCGTTTGAAACGCCGCTTGAAGATTTGCTCCGAAAAGGCCGGCCAAAACACCCGCAATCGTATACGCTACCGCCATAGACAATACATAGACAAGTGAAAGGAAAAACGCCCTTTTTGCCCCCATCCCTTTGCCCTGAGCCAAGATAACGGACGAGATAATCGGGATCATCGGAAATACGCACGGAGTCAACGCGAGCAATAATCCAAATCCAAAAAAGCTCAAAATGATAAACCAAAGACTTCCCCCCTGAATCACCTGCGCAATCTGATCGGTTTCTGAGGTTTTCACCGCCGCTTTAGGAGGGGTTGCTTCCAAACTCGCTCTCTCAACCGCAGGAGCTTTTAAAATGGAACTGCCGGACGTACTTCTCTTACTCAATTTATCGGCATCAACGGTAATATCAAGGAGAGTTTCCATCGGTTCATAACACAATCCGGCAGCTGAACATCCTTGATACGAGAGTTTCACTTTGAGCGTTTGTTCCCCTGTAATATCAGAACTTTTTGAGAGCCCAATTCGAACCGCCGGTGAAGATTCATAAACGCTCTCCCCCTCGTGTTTAACAGCATCGGCCATTGTGATCGAAGCAAAATCAATCCCGTCTTTGGGATCGACATCTTCGATTTTCAGTTTATCCGCATAAATATAGATTTGATCGCCCAACTCGATTTCAATACCGATTGTAGAAGGATCAATCATGCTGATTTTGGGTTTGAATGCTTCATCCGGCTGCAAAAATCCAACAGCCCAAATATTTAATGAAATAAGTAAAAAGAATAGTAAACGCATAAATGAACCCCAGAAAAAATTTATCTCTATTTTATCGCAATTAACTGTTACGAAACTCACAGAGCAACATTGTTAATATTTTTCAGCTTCATTATAGCCTCAAATGCTACACTACACGCAATAATCCTATGGAGAATGATATGTCAAACCGCCTTGCACTTGAAGATTCCCCTTATCTCCAGCAGCACAAAGAGAATCCCCTGGAATGGTATCCATGGTGTGATGAAGCATTTAATCGGGCCAGAGAAGAGCACAAAGCGATCTTTATCTCTATCGGATACAGCAGCTGCCATTGGTGCCATGTGATGGAGCATGAAGTGTTTGAAAACACTGAGATTGCGGCTTTTGTCAATCAACACTTCATCTGTATCAAAGTGGATCGTGAAGAGCGCCCCGACATCGACAAGTATTACCAAGAACTTCATCTCCTCCTCAACCGCCGAGCCGGAGGATGGCCTCTCTCTATTTTCTGCACCCCTGAAAACAAACCTTTTTACGCCGCCACCTATATCCCCCCCACTAATAAAGAGCGGATGATGGGATTTAGTGAACTTACCGCTATTATCGCCGAAAAAATAGCCCAAAATGATGAAAAACTGTTTCAAAATGCCGATGAGATCAGCGGATTTCTCCGCCCGAACAACGACCCTGTCCAAGCAACAAACTTGAACGATAAAATCATTACCCAATTTGCCCTCCAAGCCGAACACAACTATGATCAGATAAACGGCGGATTCTCTAAATCTCCTAAATTCCCCCATGTCTCGTCACTCCAAACGCTCCTCACGATGGAGAGGCTCCAAAACAACAACAAAATAAAATCGATGATTACCAACACTCTCGATTCAATGGCATTGGGCGGGATGTACGATTTGATCGACGGCGGTTTTTGCCGTTACAGTACGGATGAGGCGTGGCGGGTTCCCCATTTCGAAAAAATGACCTACGACAACGCCTTGCTCTGTGCTCTGTATGCTGAAGCGGGAAGGGTGTATAAAGAGGAAAAATATCTCAAAATTGCTCGTGAAAGCGCTGATTTCATGATCAATTTCATGATGGAAGAGGATCTTTTTTACAGTGCCAGCGATGCCGATTCTGAAGGAGAAGAGGGAAAATATTTCATATACAGCTTTGATGAAATTATTACTGCACTCGAAAGTGCCTCTGTTTCTCAGCCCCATGAAGCGGCAAAGATAATCGGTGCAACACCTGAGGGAAATTTTGAGGGGAATACTATCATTCGTTTATCGTCTCACGATCGCCCTGAGTGGTTTGATGAATTTCGTTTGCAATTGCAAACATTCAGACAGCACCGAATCTACCCTTTTATCGACCGGAAAGTGATCACGGCATGGAATTCCATGATGATTAAATCCCTTTTTATTTTAGGTAAAACCGATCCACACTACACTGAACAAGCAATCAAGAGTTTAGAGAAACTCAAATCAACCATGTTCTTAAAAGATCAGCTCAAACACTCGACCCTTATCCATAAAACACCGAAAATCGATGCGTTTTTAGAGGATTATGCCTATTTGTGCAGCGCATTGATCGAAGGATATCAGTCAACGCTAAATGAGAGCTATCTTATCGATGCACAGCGATTTGCCAACAAAGCTCTGGAACTCTTTTACGAAGGGGGAAAATGGTATTTTAGCCGTGGAGCCTTTACAACGGTGGCGGAGCTTGATGATGGTACCTACCCTAGCGCCTTAGGAATTATGGTCAATGTCATGTTTACTCTTGGTATATTGGTCGATCCGAAATACCGCCATTTTGGGTTTAAAAGCCTCGAATACGTCTCAATCAAGCTGATGAAAACACCGATCTACTATCCGACACTTACCGGTGAAGTGATCCGTCATCTCAATGAGCAGCGCCTTATCAAAAACAAATCGGTAAACCTATCTCAAATCACCCAACCTCTGAACTACCCGTTTGTTCTCCTCAAAAATGATGAATCTCTCGATGAATTTACCATTTGCGGTGAAAGTTCCTGTTTCGTCGCAACCAAAAATATTAAGAATATTGACGATTTAATCAACTCAACGTTATAATCAAAAAAAGGAGGGAGAATGAATGGGCGCTAAACACTCTATGGCAACAACAGAGATTGCCGAAGCTACACAAATCGAAGATATCGTTCATGAAGATAGACGTAAAGATCAGGTGATACCTTCAGATGAAAAACGCAAAAGCGGTTCCAAAGAAGAGCGGCTTCCGGTGTGGATCAAGCAATCTGTTCTAGAGTACGAAAAAGATCTCAAAAGTCTCCAAATTGAACTGCTGAAACTTCAAAATCATGTCAAAGATAAAGGGATTAAAATCCTCATGATTTTTGAAGGACGTGATGCGGCAGGAAAAGGGGGAACCATCAAACGGATTACCGAACACCTGAATCCTCGCGGTGCCCGTGTCGTAGCCCTTGACAAACCTTCCGATGTCGAAAAAACGCAATGGTATTTTCAGCGCTATTCTCAGCACCTTCCCAGCGCGGGAGAGATTGTCTTGTTCGATCGAAGCTGGTATAACCGAGGAGGTGTTGAACCCGTAATGGGATTTTGTACCCCCGAAGAGCATCAAGAGTTTTTGAATCATGTCAGTGAATTTGAGCGGATGCTTGTAAACTCCGGCATAATCTTGTTTAAATTCTATTTTTCCGTTTCTAAAACTGAACAAGCCAGACGATTTAAAGAGCGCAAAACCGATCCTCTCAAACAGTTCAAACTCTCCCCGGTTGATGCTGCGTCTCAAGAATTATGGGACAAATACACGACTGTCAAACACTCCATGCTCAAAGCATCCCATACCGGTTCCACTCCATGGATTATCATCCGATCCGATAACAAGAAAAAAGCCCGTATCAATTGTATCAGACACATTTTATCCAGCGTTCAATACCCTTCCAAAAATCCGCCGAATTTAAAAACGTCGAAAAAAATTCTGATTTGGGGAGATGAAGAGATTAAACTCATGGAGACGATGATGTTAGGGAAAGATGATAAAGGGCTGCAGAAAAAAGGGTAACCCTTGAGGGTTAGAGAAATTTGAGAATTTCAGCTTCGATATTCTCTTTTTCGATGACCGTAGATTGTGTAATCGGTTTATCGAATAACCCTTTGATCATTGGAGGAATAGGAGTTTTAGCGGTTTTACTGATCGATTCGAGTGCATCAATGTCATTTGCATCTTTTTCTCCGGTAAGAGCGTTCGCAATGGTCGGAGAAAATTTTGTCCACTCCGCAGTAGAGTAGACAATCGTTTTTAGCGGCTGCGTTGCGCAACAGTCATATGCTTTAAAGCAGGTGGCCGTATGAGGATCCATCAAATAACCGGTATCGAAGGCCTCTTTGATATACCCTTTTCCTTCTGCTCCGTTACAATAATCGGCCGCAAAGAAGTTTTGGAGTTTCATCGTTTCATCATCATTCAATGCATAAAAACGTTCCGCTTCCAATCCTGCCATCAACTCTTTAGTCCGTCCATATCCGAAAAGATCAAACAAAATACGTTCAACATTGCTGGAGATCAAAATATCCATCGCCGGAGAGGTCGTAGCCACAACATGCTCACCACGCAAATCATAGCGCCCCGTATTGATCAGGCGGGTAAGGACATTGTTCTCATTGGATGCGATAATAATCTTCTCAACCGGAAGTCCCATTTTATAGGCGTAATATCCCCCAAGAGCATTCCCGAAATTTCCGCTTGGGACATCAAGATACACTTTTTCACCCATCGCAATAACATTTTGGCGAATCAGCTCAAGATAACTGTGAATGTGATAGATAATCTGAAAAATAATTCGTCCGAAGTTAACTGAGTTCGCCGCTGAAAGAGAGATATTTTTAGCTTTCAATGCCTCTTTAAAGGTTGTGGAACCGAGAAGTCGTTTGAGTGCACTTTGGGCATCGTCAAAATCGCCGTGAATGCCGATCACTTTTAGATTTTTCGCATCTTCGGTCACCATTTGGAGGCGCTGAACATCCGATGTTCCCCCATCAGGATAGAGACATGCGACACGAACATTGGCTCTGTTTTTAAATGTCTCTAATGCTGCAGGACCGGTATCGCCGCTCGTTGCTGCCAAAATCAGATACTCTTCGCCGCGCTTTTGGGCGATTGAGCTGAGAACGACACCGAACGGTTGAAGCGCCATATCTTTAAATGCGCGGGTTGGGCCGTGATAAAGTTCACTGACATAAAGATCATCACGCACTTTTACAACAGGAACAGGATTGGAAGGATCATCAAATTTATCATAAAGCGACAGCGCTTCATCGATCACGGATGGCTCAATATCGATTGCCAGCGTTGTGAGTAAATCTTTGGCCAGTTCTTTGTACGATGAGTTTAAATGTTTTGAGAGAAACGCTTCACCAAGGTTAGGAAGTTCACTGGGAACATACAATCCGCCGAATGATGCGATAGGACTTAAAATCGCCTCTGAAAAGGTAACCTGCTGTGGATGAACTCCGTCATTTCCGCGTGTTTCAATAAATTTCATTGCTTCACTTTATAAAATTTTCGTGATTATAACAAAGAGGGTATCTCTTAATGCTTAGATAGAATCATCAAAAGAGAAAATACAAATCTTTCAATCAATCTCAGTATGATATAATTACCCAACAATGCACTACAAAATGAGGAAAAAATGACCGCTGATTTAGAATCAAAACTCCAACAGCTTCAATCTCGTTTCAGTCATGATGGATTTGTCATTATCGGTGTCAGCGGCAGTTATGCGCGAGGTGAAGAGAGTGCCAAAAGCGATTTGGATTTGCTCTATGAAATTCCGAATCCTGCGGAATTTGCTGAACGGAATGGCGGTTTTGGCTCTTTTAGTAAAATCTTAGAGATCAAACGTGAAATCGAAAAAGAGATTGCTCTCCCCGTTGATTTAATCTCACTTTCATCTCTCAACGAAATCGGTCAAAAATATATTTTGAGAGATTTAAAACGTGTCAGCTGATTCGATCCGCGCCAAAGCGGAATTTATCCTCAAAATGCTCACCAATATCCAAACGATTATTGTTCGCCATAACGGAATCGTCGCCGCTTTAACCGATGAAATCGAAGCTCGACCCGCTATTTTGATGGCATGGTTACAAATCGGAGAAACCCTCAACAAAATAGATTCCGATGTTTTAGCGCAGTTTGATTTGGAAACGGATGCAAAAGGGAGTTATGACGTCCGTAACTTTATCGCGCATGATTATATGGGTGTTGATCTCGGACTGGTCGAGATGATTACCCGAAACCATCTTCCTGTTCTAAACGAGAAAATTAGCCGTATGTTGAGTGAGTTTTCTAACAATGGATGATCATAAATACCTAAGACTTCCTAACGCTGATAGTGCAATAATGCAGCATCCAAATGGAACAGATAATGCGATAGAAATTGGATTAGTAAAAGATCATAGATTCGTTTTTTATTTTTGGTTTAAATGGTGGAAAAAAACAGCGAGACAGCTTGAAAATACTTTATCTAAAGCACCTACTCTTATTACAATCGATTGGCATAAAGATTTATGTGCCCCATATAAAATCGAACAACAAGATTTGATAAATTTGAATTTAGATAGCTACAAAGAAGTTGCTCTATTCTCTTGGGACAAATTAAATCCTCTTAATGATGGACATATTTTATCCGCAGCATATTTAAATCTGATTGGCGATATTTATGTTTTATGTAAACAAGATTACTTTGAAGAAGAAAATTTTATTGACCATTGGGGAAATGAACACAAAATTTTATGCTTTGAATCAAAAGAAGATTTATTGAATGAAATCTCAAACAATAATGTAAATGAAGTTTATTTTGACATTGATCTTGATTATTTTACAGAAAGTGACGATCCCTGTGGCGGTGGTGAAGATTTAACACTAGTGGAAGATAAAGACATACTATCATTAATCGATATTTATTCAGAATTTATGCAATGGATATTTAAAAGAATGGAAGGGATGACTATTGCAACAGAACCAGAATTTTGTGGTGGATTAAGAAACTCAAATCATATATATGACCTTATAGATAATACATTGTTTGATTTTCAACTATTTAGTAAAAATGCTAAATGGAAACATTTGAGTTAAAATGGGTATGGACTACAGAGTAATTTGTGTCCCTACTCCCTCAGAAGTGAAGAGTTCGAGCAAAATCGCGTGCTCTATCCGCCCGTCAATGATATGGGCTTTTTGAACCCCTGCATCGACTGCTTCCAAACACGAATCGACTTTTGGAACCATCCCGCCGATAATCGTACCGTCTGCTTTGAGCGCTTCAACCTCTGCTTCGGTCAGGGTCGAGAAAAGTTCTTTTTCTTTGTTCAATACCCCCGGAGTATCGGTCATAAAAATCACTTTACAGGCACCGATTGCTGCGGCTACGGCTGACGCGGCGAGATCGGCATTGATGTTATACCCCGGATGACCAACGATAGCATCCGCTCCGATTGGAGCGATAACCGGAATAAACCCTTCGCGTAAAAGATTATGGATCACTTCCGCATTCACACTTTCCACCCGTCCGGTAAGACCGAATTTCGCTTCGTCTTTGGGTTTAGCTTTCAGGAAATGGGCATCTTTACCGCTGATACCGATCGCTTTTGCACCGTAGGAATTGAGAAGTGAAGTAATCTCTTTATTGATTTCACCGCTGAGCACCATCTCAACAATCCGCATAACCTCAGGGGTACTGACACGCTCACCGTCGATAAACTCGGTCGGGATTTTTAGATCGCCGAGAAGCTGAGAGATACGGCTTCCGCCGCCGTGTACGATGACGACTTTCACCCCGACGAGATGAAGAAGAACAATATCTTGAGCAAATTTGGCTTTTAATTCATCCGAGCTTTGTGCTGACCCGCCGTATTTAATGACAACAATCTCATCACGAAACTCTTTAATGAACGGCATCGCGTCCATCAGGGTTTTGACGGTATCAATCTTTTTTTGCATCAGCGTATTCCTTGACAATTTTTATCAGTGTTTCATCCAGTTCCAACGAAAGTTCTAAAACGGACAAATTAAGATTCATAGACGACATTTTAACCAAGTCTTTTGAAGTTACCAATAAGCTCGTAGCCCCTGTCCGCTCCACTATCGCTTCGAGTTCCCACGGTGTAAAAAAATGGTGATCTTCAAAATAGACTTTTTCGATTGTCTCAGGCAAATACGGCTCTAGTCGCTCAGGACGGGCAATCGCCGTCACCAGTACCATTTTTGCCGTAGGGTTCCGGACACTCACGGAGCGTTGAAAGGATTTTCCCTCATAGAGCATAATAACCTGTTTATCATGCCACAATTTCTCTCGATACGCCCCTGATGGGAGACAAAAACGATTCGGCGTCTCAACGTCAATCACAAGATCAAGTTTATCGATTCGGTGTTTTCCATACCCGTCATCGAGTAGTACGACCTCACACCCCATCGACACCGCTTCGGCAATTCCACGCTCTCGAATCTCACTCACAATCACTGTCGCATTAGGAAGAGTCTTTGCATAAAGCATCGCTTCATCACCGCTTTTGATCACATCACAGAGAATCGTCGATTTATCTTTAACAACCACCATCCCATGGCTTTTACGGCCGTATCCGCGTAATACTATCGCCGGTTTTTCAAACTGCTTTGCTAATTCTATGACAACAGGGGTTTTTCCACTCCCCCCGACGGTCAGATTTCCGACACTTATAACCGGAATTCCCATAAACTTTGGGCGGCTTTGACGATACCGTACATACGCAATAAGACAATACAACCAACTCAAAGGCAAAAGTAAAAAAGAGAGGATTTTTTGGATCAGCGAAGGGGTATAAAGATACCCTTCACCCCACTGAACGAACCAATGTTTCAAACGCGTGTTGCGGCTACGTCCAAAATTGCGTCACAAATTTCTTCTACCTGATCGTCGCTAAGTGCCGCGTAGTTCGGGATAGAGAGAACTTGCTGATAGTTACGTAGTGCAAGCGGAAAATCGTTAACACGCAATGAATATTTTGACTTATAATAGCTCAACAAATGGAGCGGAATATAATGCAGTCCGCATTCAATCCCGCGAGCGGCTAATTCTCGCGCAAATGAGTCACGGTTTTTATCAACTTTTATAATATAAAGAGCATACGCATGCTCATCATTGGCAACAGGAAGTTTGATATGAGGTGCATCGGATAAACGTTCGTTGAAAATTTCAGCAATTTCACGCTGACGCGCTATATTTTCATCTTGTTTCTCTAACTGCACGAGAATCGTCGCTGCATCCAGAGGACTCATCATGTATTGACTCCCGATATCGGTCACATCATAAATATAGCCCAATCCCTCATCTTCGATAACCATTGCATGATTGCGGAGTGATTTGGCACGTTCCATGATCTCTTCATCATCACACACCATCATTCCTCCGTTGCAAACATTACGGCGTAAATGGGGACTGAAATCAAAACAGGTGATATCGGCACCGGTAGAACCGATTTTTTGCCCGTTATACGTCGCACCCAATGCATCCGAAGCGTCCTCAACGATTTTGACATCATACAATTTTGCAATGGCATACAAACGATCCAGTTCAACGCTTTGTCCTGCTACGTGAGAGACAATCACCGCTTTAAGTTTTTTGGATTTATTTTCACTCAAATACGCTTCGAGTTTATCCAAATCGATGGTAAAGGTATCAGGATTGATATCGATAAAAATCGGTTCTGCATCAAAATGGCGCACCACTTCAGGAACAGAAGGATATGCATTGATCGAACAAAGGACTTTGTCTCCTCGTTTAAGGTCAATCGCCAACATCGCCAAATGAAGTGCTGACGTCCCGTGTGACGTGGCCAGTGCATAGGTGGCACCCACATACGATTCAAATGCCGCTTCTAAATCTTCAATGATATTAGGAGCCTCGCCATCGAGAACTTCATCGATCTTTTCACGTTCATCTCCGCCAACTTCGACGCGGTAAAAGGGGATACTCATTTTTCTTCCTTTATAAGGTTATATCTCTGGGATAATTAAAATCATGATTGACCGTCCGTGAGGTCAACTTCGCTATTACAGGCATTTTACGTTTAAACTGATTCTTATATATTCTTGTCACTATCATATCGACCAACTCAGGATTTTCTCCAGTCGCAATCATCTCTTCAGAGGTGTGCCTCTCTTCTACGTAACGTTTTAAGACACGATCCAGCTCGCTGTAGGGATATCCAATTTCCGTTTCATCGCTCTGACCTGCCCACAAATCCGCAGACGGGGGCTTATCGATAATTGAGCTTGGAATCCCTAAATAACGGGCCAATTCAAATACTTCGGTTTTATACAAATCCCCGATAGGATTAAGCGCACTGGCTAAATCCCCATACAGAGTCCCGTATCCGAGCATCAGTTCGCTTTTGTTGCTGGTTCCCAGTACCAAAGCTCCCTCTCGCGCCGAAATATCAAAAAGCGTTACCATCCGTAACCGAGCCGAAAGATTACCTACCCGAAGCGGTGACATTTCGGGACTTTCATACGCACGCAGCATTGGCTCAATACTATGAGTTTCAGCACGCAGGGAAAACGCGGCACACAATTCCTCCGCATCATCCAAAGAATTTTGAGATGAATAGTGTGAGGGCATTTTGACGCAAAGCAAATCATCCCCGAACGTACGATACGCCAGCACCGCTACGACGGCAGAATCAATCCCTCCGCTCAAACCGACAATCACTTTTTTCAGCCCTGTTTTACGAACTTCTTGACTCAAAAATTCGCTCAAATACCGGCTGATCAGCTCGTATTTACCCACCGCTTAACCTTATTTTTGTATTAACAATTTGCATTATAACTAATTTTGGTAACGAAGTATCAACACGAAGTAAATGAAATTTTGGAGAGTTCATCCTTGGTAAATCCAGCATTACGCCGTGCTTCGCAATTAATATCGATTTTACGGGGAAAACTGTGAGGATAGTGTTTTTCGATAATCTCAAAATAACTTGAGCTCTCTTTCCCTTCCACTCTACAAGCATATTCAAACCACACATCCCCTTTACGGACATGATCGACCTCTTCGGCTAAAATCACGTTCAATGCCGCCATGATCTTTTGAATCATCGGATCACTCCGATGGGAATACAGCTTTTTTAAGATCAAGGGCGTAGCATCCAATCCGTTTGCCTCAAGATACCTCGGAACTACCGCCATCCGCTCATGCAGTCCCAGAGTCCGCTGTGACGCTTCAAAAAGCGCATCGTGCACCGGATATTCCCCATAAAAACTCCCCAACTCTCGAAGCAGCCCTTCTATCATCTCAAAATGGCGAACCTCATCGTCGGCTACAACCAACCAATCATCCTCAAACTCCTCACCCAAATCGCGAAAACGGTACACCGCATCCAATGCCAGATCAATCGCACTGTATTCGATATGGGCAATCGCATGGAGGAGCAAAATTTGACCATGAGGAGTACCCAGTTTGGTCCGTTTTGGAACCTCTTTGGGATCAATCACCGTACAAAAATCACGATACGACGGTGTGGTAAAAACGGTGGGAGGGGTACTCTCATCACGAGAAATATCGCCGTTACGATAAAGGGTATAAAAGGTTTTGAATGCAGCGATTTTTTCGCTTGGGATAGAGGCCGTTAAAATAGTTTCAAGAGTGTTGTAAAGTTCCATGTTGAAATTATAGCCTTTCCCTGTATTCGATGTGGTTAATTGTGTCACCAGTGGTGTCAGTTTCCATTTTTATGCTATAATTTTATCCAAAGGTTCCCAGCTACTGACAAGACTCCAAGGGAGGCTTCTTCGGATAGGTAGCATGGGTCATTTAATAATGCACTTCCACTCTGTCTCTTGTCATAACCTCTTCTTCCAATAAATACTGTTTAATCATTTCGTAATAACTCGGATCATTATGCTCATATTTTCGATTGATCGCCCATCCAATATAGTCAATAATTTGTAAATTTGAACTTGACGCACTGCAATGATGATGAATCGAATATCGTAGCATCTTGCCGTTCGCCCTCAAATATTGCTTGATACCTTTTTTAAGCGCTTTAATCAAAGCATTTTTATTCGCTTGAAGTGGCAACCTGTCCGTGATGATAATAAAATTTCTGTCAATTTTAATTTTATCCAGTAGCTGTGTAGTTGCAAGAGTGAGATTATCGACATAAAAAACGGAATTCTCTTTTCTTTTATCGGGATTGACTTTTGGTTTTTCGAGGATATAGGAATATACTTGAACTGCTTCTTTGGTAAAAGTGCTGATAGTTTCAAACATTCTTTGTCGAATGTATTTATTGTCTTCACACGCATGAAACGCTTCTATATTTAAAACTTTATCCAGTGACGGATCAAGATTTCGCTCCAGTAGCTCATAACGATAATTGGCAATATATTCATGTAATTGAAACGGTCTTGTTTTGACCAAAAAGTTAAACATATAATGATTGCTACCCTTGGGTGAAAAATCCATATCACCTGCTTCATCGACAAAAATATAGACGGTGTCGCTGATGTTGGAGGGCTTTATTTTTTCATTAATGGCAAATCGGATTGATGAAATTTCATAATAATCGTGTTTCATTCCATTTACAATCTCTAAAATTAAACTTTTCTCATCTTCATTGATTTTGTTTAATACGAAAAAATAAATTGGATTGACATAAAAAACTATTTCGCCAATACCACCATTCCAGTTATCTATTTTAAAATCTTCGATATAAGCGTTTTCAAATTTTAAAGCCAAATCAAAACGCTTTTGACCTTTTAACAGTTCTTGGAGAAGTTGGATGGTATTATCTGACATTTAATTTTCCTTGGTATTCAATAACATTGGAACAATACCGTTCCTATCTTTTTTGTTCTCTTCAATATGCACAGCAAATGAAAGATATATCATAGCTTCACGTACCAATCTTGCCAAATGTAAGGTTTTGTTTTCTAAATCATCTCGTGTAATTTGTTTGCTCTGTTCTCTATTGTCTTCTATCTGATATTCGCTGACATCAATAAATTTGATGTTGATGAACTTATGCTCTAAATGATTTCTGATGTCATTAATCTCTACTGCCTCTGGCTCAACTACACTGATAAATGACTTATTGTCTTTTGGAAAAAAAATGTCTTTACTGATAAAGTATAATCCTCGCAAAGCCAAATTATTTAATCCATCCAACTTGCTATTTAGCTCTTCCACATTATTTTTATTTTTCCATATTTTACGAAAATCAATACTGTCTTTATTGCGTTTTAGTTCAAAATATTCATTCAAGAAATAGGCTATCTTATCAAAAATAGAATAGAATCCACGAAATGCCAATTTGATTTTTTCAGTATTTTGGAATGACCCCCAAAAACTAGACACTTTTTAATTCGTTAATTTCGTCGATAATAATCGGCATGGAATACGATTAGGAGAGATAAATGGCAAGAT
>Ga0156221_1066_pt1 | contig 19696 bp, 11 predicted proteins | sample RifCSPlowO2_12_FD_107869 | JGI IMG/M metagenome (GOLD analysis project Ga0156221, IMG submission 107869) | Sulfuricurvum sp. RIFCSPLOWO2_12_FULL_43_24
AAGAGCATCACTTCGATATTGCCGTGGAAGTCCATCAGGCTCACTAGACCGAACATCGACCCTTTTTTCGACATCTTTTTCGTGATCGTTTCGACTTTACCGATGAAGATCGCACTGGAGCCGTCCTCGATGTTTTCTACCTCAGAGGAGAGGGTATAGTTGATCGCGTCGATTTGATCGCGGAAGTTGTCGAGGGGGTGACCGGAGACGTAGAAGCCCAAGGTATCTTTCTCGAAATCGAGGAGTGTTTTGAGGTCAAACTCGTCCATGTTTTTGAGGCTCAGTTCGACGGCTGTCACCTCTTCATCATCTCCGAAAAGGCTGAACTGGGCATCTTTTTTCAGGGATGAGCCTTTTTTCGCTGTTTCGACTAGGGTTTCAACCTGCTCTAAGAGCGCGCGGCGTGAGTATCCGAAGTGATCCAATCCCCCCGCTTTGATGATGCACTCGATCACCCGCTTGTTGACCTTTTGTGGCTCGATGCGATTGATGAAGTCTTGGATATCTTTGAATTCACCCTCGGCGCGTGCTTCGAGGATCGATTCGACCGCCGCTTCACCGACCCCTTTAATCGCCCCAAGACCAAAGAGAATTTGATCTTGATCGTCTTTGTTGATCGCGGAAAATTCGAGCTGGGAGTGGTTGATATCGGGAGCGCCGAGGAAGATTTTCATCCGCTTGGCTTCGTCGATGTATTTGACAACCTTGTCGGTGTTGTCTTTCTCCGACGTGAGCAATGCCGCCATGAACTCTTGCGGATAATAGGTTTTGAGCCATGCGGTTTGGAAGGTGACCATCGCATACGCCGCCGAGTGGGATTTGTTGAACCCGTATCCGGCGAATTTTTCGATCAGATCGAAAAGTTCAGAGGCTTTTTGGTAGTCTAGTCCCTGCTTTTGCGCCCCTTCACTAAACTCACGGTTGTATTTTTGCATCTCTTCGAGTTTTTTCTTACCCATCGCACGACGAACGATGTCCGCACCGCCGAGACTCATCCCCCCGATGGTTTGAACGATCTGCATAACCTGCTCTTGGTAGACAATAACCCCGTAGGTCGGTTTTAGAATCGGCTCCAGTGCAGGGAACACGTAGGTAATCGCCTGACGACCGTGTTTTCGTTCGATAAAGTCATCGAGCATCCCCGATTCCATCGGTCCCGGACGATAGAGGGCGAGTACCGCAATCAAGTCCTCGAACACACTGGGTTTGAGCCGTTTGTTCAAATCCTGCATCCCCGAACTCTCGATCTGGAACATCCCGATGGTGTCACCGCTTTGGATAATCTCATAGACTTTCGGGTCATTCTCATCGATGGTGTGCCAGTTGACCACTACGTCGTACCGTTTTTTGATCAGTTTGATCGCATTATCGATAACGTCGAGGGTTTTAAGTCCCAAGAAGTCGAATTTGATCAGGTCGATATCTTCGAGGTAGTTGAGCGAGTACTGGGTGACGAATGTCTCCTCACCGGAGGGCTTATAAATCGGAGTTTTTTTCCAGAGCGGCTCATTCGAGATAACAACTCCCGCCGCGTGCATCCCCGCATTGCGTTTTAGCCCTTCGAGTTTTTTGCTGAACTCCCATACACGCATGGCTGCCGCATCGCTTTCAATCAGTTCCGCAATCTTCGGCTCTTTTTGGAAGGCTCCGGGTTTGAACTCCCCCCCTTTGGTTTTACCGTTGAGGGTGATCCCCAGCTCATCGGGGATCAGTTTTGCCATCATGTCGGCTTGGGAGAGCGGCATCTCCAAAACCCGCGCAACGTCGCGAATAACCCCTTTGGCTAACAGCGAACCGAACGTGATGATCTGCGCCACCTGCTCCCGCCCGTATTTGCGGACGACATAATCGATAATCTCACCGCGACGCGCCTGCATAAAGTCCATATCGATATCGGGCATTGATACCCGTTCCGGATTGAGAAAACGCTCGAAAAGGAGGTCGTATTTCATCGGGTCGATGTCGGTAATCTCTAGGCTGTAAGCAACGAGGCTCCCCGCCGCCGATCCCCGCCCGGGTCCTACGGCAATCCCCATCCGTTTTGCTTCACGGACAAAATCCCAAACGATGAGCATATAGCCGGGGAATTTCATCTGATTGATGACCTGCATCTCGAACTCTAACCGCTCACGATACTCGGTATGACGCGCTGAGGGAACGTGGATCAGACGCTCTTCGAGACCGATACGGCAGCGGTGAATAAAATACTCCGAATCCTCTTCGATATTCATCCCCTCTTCGAGGGCGTATTCGGTCGTAAATTTAAAATTCGGCGGGGTCGGATTCCCCAGTTTGAGTTCCAACTGGCACTTATCGACGATCTCTTGGGTGTTATAGAGCGCTTCGGGGATATCGGCGAAAAGTCGTGCCATCTGCTCGGGCGATTTGATGTAAAACTCATGGACGGAGTGGCGCATACGCTTGGGGTCATCGTAGAGTTTATTCATCCCGATACACATGAACGCTTCGTGGTACTGCGCATCACCTGCATAGGTGTAGTGGGTGTCGTTGGTGGCGATCAGTTTTATCTTCGTCTCTTGGGAGATTTTAATCACCTGTTCATCGATAAAAAGCTGATCGCTAATCCCGTGGCGCATGATCTCCATATAAAAATCATCCCCGAAAATTTCCTTATACTCTAATGCGATCCGCTTCGCCTCATCGTATCCTAACGCCCCGTTTTTGACGTTACGTTCATTGATAGTGTTGAGATGCCAGTTCACCTCTCCTTGCAAACACGCGGAGGTACAAATGATCCCCTCGCAGTTCTCGCGAAGGAGCTGTTTGTTGATACGGGGAAAGTAGTAAAAGCCGTTGATATAGGCTTGGGAAGAGAGGTACATGAGGTTTTTATAACCCGCTTCGTTTTTGGCAAACAAACAAACGTGAAAACGCTGTTTGATCGTCTTGTCCCCCAAATCCTCGCCGTTATGGATGTACGCCTCCATCCCGATGATCGGTTTGAGTCCCGCCCCTCTCATCTGTTGATAAAAATCGATCGCCCCGAACATATTCCCGTGATCGCTCATCGCGACCGAGGTCATCCCCAGCTCTTTAACGCGAGAGGCGAGTGCAGAAATTTTGTTCGCACCATCCAGAAGAGAGTATTCGGTATGGAGATGGAGATGGGTAAAAGGGGGGACTGTGCTCATAAAAAAAGTGCCTTGAAAAAAAGTAGTAGATTATAATGTCTAAAGGGTAAAAGGGAGCTTTTACAGCCGTTTAGAGAGCAGCTTATTCAACCCGTCGGCAAACGCTCGAACCGTTTTTTCCCCGATAGCACTAGGCCCTCCGGTGATCTCTCCGTTATTGCGCAGTTCTTCCATCAGATTACGCATTGCGAGGAGGTGTTTGATGTTGTTCTCATCGTAAATCGTTCCGCGCGGATCGAGTCCGACTGAACCTTTCGTAACGATACGATCGGCGAGAGGAATATCGGCGGTGATGACGATATCACACGCTTCGCACAGTTCGGCAATGCGGTGATCGGCTTCATCAGGGCCCTGTGCTACTACCTCCATCGAAACATGGTGAGCATCGGGGATGCCGATTCGTTTGTTGGCGATAAAAATAGTCGTAATTTGACGTTTGAGAACCGCACGAAGAAGTATCTCTTTCAGAGCATTAGGAAAGGCATCGGCATCAACAAGTATTTTCATCTAATTCAAATCACTTACACAGCGTACGTATGCCGATTCTGTTTTGCTAACCGTAGCTACGGAACCGAGCTTAAACCCTACGACATACGCTTCACGCTCATTCAACGTATCGCTTGTCCAATAGTAACGATGCATCATCGCCCCAAAATATTTCATATCCACACTCGGACGAAAATAGGTGTAATCGACGATACCATACAGCTCATCCGTAGTCGGCAAACGCCATGTTCGAGCGCCCAAAGTGAGGTTATTACACTGCTCTTGGGCTAACTCATACGTATATTTAGCCCGTTTGTCGGTAGTTTCCAGTGAATGCCATAAAAGAGCAGTGTTTTTATCTTCTACCCCCTTGGGTGTTAACCGATAATTTTGAGAGGGTTTCTTTTCAGGTGTGTTCGTACACGCAGCGGCAATTTTTTTTCTTGGGGGTGAGAGGGTAATATTACGCTCTTTGGGATAAAAGCTGTACCCAACCATCGCGATAATCCCTCCATCACCTTCACTTCCCGTCCCTATTTCCGTATTGTCCGAAGGAGCTCGATTGGAGGACCAATAACTAAAATTTTCACTAAAAAGCGCAGAGTTAGAGAGAAAAAAAAGCTCTTGTATCGACATCTGCCTCCAAGAAGAACCTAAATTTCGGCAATACTCATGGGCTTGTTCTTGAGAATAAGATTCGCTCTTAGATACATGAACCTCACCCCATGCCAAAGTGGAGAGTAACGGGAGAAAAAAACTAATTCGACGCACAGTAATCGGCGAGCAATCCACTCTTCAACCTTTCATAGGTTTCATTTCCAACCAGTTTTTTAACGATAGCAAGACCAAAACAGATAGCCGTTCCCGGTCCGCGTGAGGTCATAATATTACCACTTTCGACAACCGCATGCTCCGCACCTCTAAACCCGCCTGTTTTTATCTCATTTTCAATACTCGGATAGCAGGTGTACCCCTCTTTAAGCACCCCGGCACTCTCCAGAGCAAACGGAGCGGCACAAATCGCTCCGATATTTTTACCTTTTGCGTCCATCGCTTTGAGGAGATTTTGAACCCCTGCATCCTGTGCAAGAGCTTTCGTTCCGCCCCATCCTCCGGGAAGTACGATCATATCGAGTTCATCAGCGCTTAAGCCTGTGATGGATCGGTTACACTCGACAATGATATCGTGGGCACCTTTGACATGAAGAACCTCATCCAAAGCCCCCATAATTACCTCAATTCCCGCACGGCGCAAAACATCGATAATACTGATCGCCTCGATCTCTTCAAAACCTGTTGCAATAGGGACTAAAACTTTTAGCATAGGTAACTCCAGATAGTGAGAATTAATGTAATCATTGTACCTACTAATATAAAAATAAGAATTAATGATTTGATTTAGAAAAAAGAGAAAAAGAAGTTTGCTCCCGAAAAATCGGGAGAGAGAAAGATTATTTTACTTTCTCCATGTATTCACCCTCAACGGTGTTAACACGAATGATGTCACCCTCAAGTACATGGTAAGGAACTTGGACAACTGCGCCCGTTTCCAAAGTAGCCGGTTTTTTAGAACCGCTTGACGTGTCACCTTTAAAGTTCGGTGGAGTTTCTACGATTTTGAGTTCCATGATTTCCGGTGCTTCAACACTGATCGCGTTACCGTTGTGGAAGATCATTTGAACGCTGGTACCGTCTTTGATCCATTTCATCGCATCTTCACATTGATCGTAGGTTAGACCAAGCTGTTCATAGCTTTCGTTATCCATAAACTGAAGCATTTCGCCATCATCGTACAAAAACTGCATCGTTGTATGAACCAAGTTAGGCACTTCGAATTTATCCCCCGCATGGATCGTTTTTTCGATCACTTTACCGTTGAGGAAACTCTTTACTTTACAACGGACGAACGCCGCCCCTTTACCCGGTTTAACGTGTTGGAACTCGACAACTTTATACGGAACACCCGTAATCTCCAAACGTACACCTTTTTTGATATCACCCATACCGATTGTTGCCATGAAAAGCCTTTTTGATCTTATATTGGGCGAATTTTACCCGAAAGTGGAACGAAATTCAAACCCGATGTAACTTATGGTATGATCTTTACTCTTAAATCCGCTTTGTTTTGAGGGTTTTTAGCTCTATTAAATTCGTTCATGTGTATAATAAACCTTATACGATTGATTATAACTACAAATACATCATAAGGAATCCTGTTTATGACAAACCTTTCACGTATTTTCAGCGCTTCGCTCTTCATTGGTTCATGCCACCTCATGGCAGCTGGGCTATCGCTCCCTGCAGCACTGGAAATTTTAGACAATAACAACCTTGAAATCAAAACGGCCAATCTCGATCTGCAAAGTGCACAGAGCGATACTTCCATCGCAAAAGGGTACAACTACGGCTCTTTGGACTTTACCCAAAATGCTATGCGTTCAAACGATGCGGGAAATGTATTCGGATTCAAACTCAGTTCACGGGAAGCGGATTTTGGAGATTTCGGATTTAACGATTTCTTAAATAATATGGGATTAATAGGTTCTAACAATGCTCAATTATTAGCAATTCAACCTAAAGACCTTAACTACCCAGGGTATCAAAACTATTTTCAAAGCAAACTCACCTATATGGTTCCCCTCTACACCGGCGGCAAACTAAGTGCGTATGGCGATATCAGCGAAAAAATGGAAAGCATCAAAAAACTCGACGCTGATCAGATGAAAACCGAGAAACGGTACGAATTGCGTAAAAGCTATTACGATATGGCACTCTTGCAAAACTCCATCGACCATATGCAAACAATCCATAAAAATATCTCGACGTTAGAGCGGACGACAAATATGATGATCCAAGAGGGATATGCCAAAAAAGTCGATCTTCTCGAAGTGGAAGCGCGTAAAGCAAACGTAGATCGCAGTATCATCGAGATGGAAGCCAACAAAAAACTCCTCTATCACTATCTCAGTTTTCTCCTTAACGAACATGTTAGCGAAATTGAACTTCCTCGAAACGATTATCCTACGTCAGCGCTCAGTGAAGCGGACATTTTGGCCAACAATACCGATTTGCAAAAAGCAAACAACGGCTTAGAGATACGTGAAAAGATGGTTGATCTCGCCTACGCACCGTTTCTCCCCGTAATCGGGGCTTTTGCCGAAGCTTCAACTGCTGATAATACTTTTTTAGGTGATTTTAGCGATCACAAAGGCTACACAATCGGTGCACGCCTCAGCTGGAATCTCTTTAACGGAGGAGTGGATAAATACTCCCTAGAGAAAGCCCGAATTGAAAAGCTTAAAACCTCTACGCAGGTTGAACTCGCTAAAAAAGGAATTGCGTTACAATATGACAAAATCCGTACCGAAATCGAAAGCTTAAATACACAAGTCAAAAGCTTGGAAAAAGAGCAGGAGTTAGCAGATCAAATCTATAAAAACTATGAGGGGCGTTACCATGAACACCTCGTATCAATGTCCGATGTAATTATTAAACAATCGCAACAGATTGAAAAAGTTCTCAACCTTCAAATGGTCAAAAACAAACGAAACGAGCGTATCTTCGCCCTCGAAAAACTTAGTAACGGAGTAAAATAATGAAATTTTGGATCACGACACTCGCACTCTCAGCCACCCTCAGTGCCGCAGGACTTAGCCTCTCAGGAAGTGTTATCAGCGATAACCAAAAAATGATCACCAGCCGTAATATGGGATTTGTCACCAGTGTTAATGTCTCTGAGGGTTCACGCGTTTCCAAAGGACAGCTCCTCTATACCATCGATTCCAAAGAGATCGATTCGGCAAAAACCCAAGTGGAACTCGGAATTGCCCAAGCGGAACTTTCCCTTCAGATGTACCAAAACCAATACGCCAATTTGGAACTGAACTTAGAGCGTAACAAACGTCTTTTGGCTCAGGACATGGTGAGCAAATTCGAGGTCGAAAACCTCGAACTCTCGAAAAAGAATCTCCAGAACATGATCCATATCGGTGAACGTCAAGTCAATCAGGCCAAAGCACGTCTCAAAGAGGTCGATAACCAATACAACTATCTCCGTATCACCGCACCCAACAGCGGTGTCGTCGTTGCCAAAAATATCAAAGTAGGTGAAATGGCAATGCCGGGAATGCCGGCAATCGTACTCTCTGATTTGAACGCTCTCAAAATCGAAGTCGAAGTCGCCGAAAATAATCTCAAACTTGTTCCTGTTGGAAAAAGAGTCAAAGTATCCGTTCCATCGGTAGGTTTCATCGGAATCGGAAAAGTGAGTGCCATCATCCCAAGCTCCAATCCGATGACGCACACGTTTAAAATTAAAGTATCGTTCAGTGCTAGACAAACGGTTTATCCCGGAATGTACGCCACCATTGAAATCGAATAGGAATCCTGATGCACGCCCCTCACTCCTACCAACCTACCGATTCTGCCGGAAAACTTGCCAAGGGATTTTTACGTAATCCCCTCACCCCGATTTTGGGGATTTTTCTCCTTGTTATCGGTTATATGGCCCTTATGCTCATGCCTCGTGAAGAGAACCCGCAAATGGTCGTCAGCGGTTCCACCGTCATTATCGCCCTCCCGGGTGCTACCGCCAGTGAAGTCGAAAATGTCATCGTTAAACCTCTAGAGCGCAAACTCAAAGAGGTTAAGGGGATCGAACATATTCACGGTATGGCGATGGATAATGTAGCCGTCATCAACGCCGCATTTTATATCGGTGAAGCCAAAGAGGACTCCAACCTCAAAATCTATGACAAAATTATGCAGAATATGAGCATCCTCCCAAAAGGTGCCATGCAGCCCATCATTAAACCGCTCGATATCGATGTTGATATCCCGATTGTCTCCGTCGCTTTTTATTCCAATAATCCGAAAATGGACCCGACGCTCCTTTACGATCATGTCAAAGAGATTCAACACCACATTAATGGACTCCCTAACGTCGCCGTTACCGATATTCGGGGAGCCAAAAAACATCAATACAACGTATTGGTCGATATGAACCGTCTCAGCGGCTATAACCTATCACTCGGACAAATCGTCATGGCAACACAGTCCCTTGCCTATAACGTACCTGAGATCAAAGGAAAAACGCAAAGCAATGAAATCGTCATGATCGGAGTGCGCAACGCGATAGAGAGTGTCGAAGACGTCGGCAATATCATCGTTGCCCAATACGGCGGATCGGCGATCTATCTGCGGGATGTCGCTACGATCACTGCGGGAAGCGATATCCAAAATTTCAAATCAGCTCTCGTCACCGTAAAAGGGGAAGATGGCAAATTCTCACCGCTCAAAGATCAAATCACCCTCACCGTCTCCAAACTCCAAGGGACCAATGCGGTGATTATCGCCGACGCGGTTAAAGAAGAACTCGAAAAATACAAAGAGCAAATGGCCGCGCAGGGGATCAACTACGTTATTACCCGAAATGACGGTGAACGTGCCAATGAAGCGGTTAATGAACTCGTTTTTCACCTCCTCCTATCCATCGTCATTATCGCAATTTTGCTCATCTTTGTATTGGGGTGGCGTGAATCGTTGATCGTAACTTTTACGGTTCCGGCGATCTTGGCGATCACCCTCTTTATCGCTTACATCACAGGACAAACCGTCAATCGTATCACCCTCTTTGCATTTTTACTGAGTCTTGGGCTTCTCGTCGATGCGGCGATCATCGTTATCGAAAATATTCACCGCCATTTTCATGCACCGGGAGCGCACGAGAGAGATGCCGATGAGTTGATGATCGAAGCAACCGATGAGATCGGAGCACCGACGAATATCGCGACACTGGCCATTATTCTTACGATGGTACCGATGGCGTTTGTGGGACAAATGATGGGTCAGTTTATGAAACCGATTCCGGCCAATGTCCCTGTTGCTCTCGTCGCATCACTTTTTGTTGCCTATATCTTTACCCCGTATTTAGCAATACGATTGCTCAAAAAACCCGAACACCACGGAGAGACTCACTGATGTATAAAAAATTTGAAAACTATCTCCTCGCCCTTCTCTCTTCACCATCGAAGAAAAAGCAGGTTTTATGGGGTACATTGATCGCATTCATCCTCGCCGTTGCGCTCATCCCGAGCGAACTGGTTTTAGCCAAAATGCTGCCGGGTAAAAACAATGATACCTACAGTATCTATGTCGATTTGGCCAACGGAAGCTCAATCGAGCAAACCCGCAGTGTGACCGATTGTACAATCGGTATTTTACAGCATGAGAAAGAAGCACTTGACGCCGAGGTCTTTTTAGGGACAGGGTCACCTCTGGATTTTGCAGGACTCATCAAAGGATCGCATTTCAAAAACAGTGAAAATGTTGCCGAAATCGTTATCAATCTTACCAAAAAACATGACCGTGACGAACCCTCTTATATGATGGTTCAGCGTCTACGCCCGATAGTCCAAAAAGAGTGCGGCAATCTCTATCCTCAGACCAATATTAAATTTGTCGAACCACCGGCCGGTCCTCCGACAATGGCGGCTATCGTTGCCGAAGTGTACGGGAACAACACTGCCGGTGTACGTCATTTAAGTACACGTATCGAAGGGGTATTCCAAAAAACCGAAGGTTTAGTGGATATCGATATTATGCAAGATGAGATTTACGATAAATTTGAGGTTCGTGTAAACAGTGACAAAATCACCCGTTCAGCCCTTGATGTCAAACATGTCAACGACATCCTCTATCTAGCCTTTGAGGGGATGGGAATAGCGGTTAAGAACTCCCAAAATGCAACCGATCAAATCCCAATTTTCTTGACCTTGACCCCTGAGGGAAAGAAATTCGCATCACGTGATCAACGTGCCATTGAGATGAAACTCTCCTCTCTCACCCTCCTCAACGGCATGGGGATGATGGTACCGATCACCGAGGTTGTCGATATCGTTGCGGTTAAATCCAATCCGATGATTATGTCAAAAGATCTTCATCAAATGACCAATGTCGTCGCTGAAACCGACATGGTTTCACAAGTCTATCCTTTGATGGATGCCCGCAACATGATTTTGGACACGTTTAGCGATGAATACGAAATTCATAAAATCGGTCTCTTCAATCTCGAACTGATTGATAAAAAAACTGCGGAGCGCTATGAGTTGTTGTGGGATGGCGAAATGGAAGTCACCCTCGATACGTTTGTCGATCTTGGCGGTGCTTTCATCGCGGCACTGATCCTTATTTTCTTGCTGATGGTGATTTACTACAAAAGTTTTATCCTCAGCGGTATCGTATTGCTCGGAAGTTTCCTCTCCATCATCGGCGTTCTTTTCGGTCACTTGATTATGGATATCTTTACGGCGGATACCTTCTTCCTCACGGCGACGTCACTCATCGGCTTTATTGCCTTGATCGGTATCAGTTCTCGGAATTCACTGCTCTTGATCGATTTTACCAAATCGCTGATGGTTGATAAAGGGATGCATAAAAAAGAGGCGATCGCCTATGCTACCGCAACGCGTGCAAAACCGATTTTCCTGACCGCAGCCGCCATCATCCTCGCATCGACCCTTTTAGCCAGTGATGCCGTATTTGGAGGGCTTGGAGTTTCTCTTATTTTTGGTACAATAGCAGCAGTCATCGCGTCGCTCATTGTTGTACCGGTTCTGATTCATAACTCTGAATTGGAACGTCATTTCAATTTTCATGAGCGTAAAGCGGTCTCGATAATGGAGCCCTAAGAAACCGTGTTTACCCCAATCATTCAGACATCTACTAATGTTATGGCTGATTTGCTTCAGACTGCGAATGCTCAGGGTATCCCTGCGGATGATCTTGACTTTGATCTCCTCTCCTATGAAACCTATTTCAAAGGGACCATTGACGAAGATTGGCAAAATCTTCGCGATTGTATTCTTTTAGATCGTACCACTGAAAGTGAAATCCGTTCAAAGATTTTTATCATTCGACAAGAGTATCAAATCCGCATTCATGAATACAAAGCGCACCCTTATCTCGATTTACGTTTTTCTCTCGCAACCGACAAATCCAAATCCAAAGTTGTTGCCATCATCGAGCCCTCTTCCAAAATTCCCCTAAAAAAAGGGGTTCAAGAGTGGCTGAAAGAGGCAATAAGAGCTAAAATGCTCCGTCATGAGTTTCTTGTCGGACTCTATGATGGTAATCTTGATCGTGAGATTAACCGTCTTCTGTTAAAAATCCAAAAAGAGGGACCGCTGAGCGCTCACTATAAACTTCCCATCGGAGAATTTTTCCCTCCTGTTCTCCCGATTGACGATAAAATTATTCTCCATTTTAAACAAAACAAAGAATCAAAAAGTTTTATTGAAGGGGTTCAGCCGGGAGAATTGATTTTTGAATATATTTTCCCTAAACATGGACGCGACGGACGGGGATGTGATGGAAGTTTCATCGAAGTACCCGAACCGAAAGTTAAATACGCCTCGTATATCGTTATCAATGAAGAGACGATCTACAGCGAAGAGGATGCAAGCAGTATCCGTTTTTACGCCAGTGTTTCAGGTTTTGTAGAACGTAAAAAAGGCACTTTTACCGTTTCCCAAGAGCTCCATATCGAAAGTGCAAGTTTCAAAAAAACCGGTTCCATTGAAACAGGCTTAGAAAAAGAGATTTCTCTAAAAATCAAACGTAATGAATCCAACGAAGATTCGATCGGTTCTGGCGTTACAATCGATGTTCAAAAACTCGATGTGAGCGGTACCGTCGGCGGAAATTCAAAAATTCAGGCTTGCGAAGTGAATATCGGAGCGCAAACCCATCGCAATTCTCATATCAATGTTACCGAAGTGGCCAATATCCATCTTCATCGCGGCAATCTTACCGCCAAAGAAGCCAACATTGATATCTTAGAAAGCGGAAAAGTCGAAGCCGATATCGTACGGGTAAAAAAAATGGTAGGAGGAGAACTTACTGCTCGTGAAATTCATATCGATATCCTCTATTCCAATGCCCGTATTACGGCTCTCGAATCGATCACTATCGGGACGATTGAAGGGGAAGGAAATAAGCTCATCATCGATCCCCACAGTATCGAATGTTATCAGGATAAGATTTCTGCCCTAGAGATTGATATTCGGGACAAAGTCTCCCGTATTCAGATGGAGAGTAAAGAGTTTGCAAACCGTCAACTCTCATTTAAAGAAAAAAACAGCCGCATCAAACAGATACAGCAACGCGTTATTAATGCACAGAAAAACGGAACTGAATCGATGAAGGCCGATCTTATCCGTCTGCAACAGTACAAAATCGAAGCAGAAACTCTTAAAAAATCGCATGAGGATATTAAGCTCTCCGAAGAACATCTCATTGCCCTGAAAGATGAACTGAATAAACTTTACGCAGCCGATTTACATGCCGTAGTAACGCATCACGGTATCTATAACGGAAAAAATCGGATCGTTTTTATCGATCCTAAAACCCGTCAAGAATACGGTATAACTCCGGAGGGAAAAGTAACGCATATTCGACTTCGCCAAGAGGGTGATGAGAAAAAAATACTATTAGAATCCTAAAAAAATTAAATTGCTTTTCTCTTCATGAGAGAGTTTTACCTTTTTGCGGTAAAACTCTCTCATGAAATTATCAAACCTAACCCTTAGCACTCCCTATTTATCCCTTGATCCGATTTTCTATCATGAAGTCGCTCCGGCTCCTCTCAAAAACCCAAAACTTGTCAGCCACAATCTTGAAGCGATAAAGCTTTTGGGGCTTGATCCCAACGATCTCAATCTTACAGAGCTTGAAAAACTTCTCAACGGAACGCTCCAGTTCAAAGGCTCACGCCCCTACGCCATGTGCTATGCGGGCCATCAGTTCGGCTATTACGTACAGCGTCTCGGAGACGGTCGTGCCATTAATCTAGGCTCTGTAAAAGGGTGGAATCTTCAACTTAAAGGTTCAGGGCAGACCCGCTACTCCCGTCAAGGCGACGGACGTGCCGTATTGCGTTCTTCAATTCGCGAGTATTTGATGAGTGAAGCGATGTACGGGCTTGGAATTCCGACCAGCCGAGCATTAGCAATTATCAGTTCCGATGAAAAAGTGGCACGTGAGAGATGGGAACACGGAGCCATTGTTCTACGTCTCGCTCCCTCATGGATACGGTTTGGAAGTTTTGAGTATTTCTTTCATACCAATCGGCACAAAGAACTCGAAACATTAGCCGATTTTTTACTTCACGAATCGTTTCCGGAGTTTGTCGGAGTTGAAGATCCTTATCTCACAATGTTTGGTTCAATCGTCAAACGAACCGCAGAACTGATAGCGCAGTGGCAATCGGTCGGGTTTAACCACGGGGTGATGAACACCGATAATATGTCCGCTATCGGAATCACTATCGATTATGGTCCTTTTGCCTTTATGGATACCTTTGAGAGCGATTACATCTGCAACCATACCGATACGCAAGGCAGATACAGCTATAACAATCAACCCCGAATCGGTTATTGGAATCTGGAGCGTCTCGCCCACGCTCTTTCACCGCTCGTCACTCCCGAAAAACTTAAAACCGAACTTGACCGTTACGGCGATTATTTTACCACCCGACTTATGGAGCTTTTACGTGCCAAGCTCGGGCTTGATACACCGCATGAAAATGACAGTGATCTGCTCAGAGCGTTGTTTACCCTCATGGAAAACGGACGAATCGACATGACCCCGTTTTTCCGTACCCTCAGCCGATACGATGGAAATCGTGACACACTGCTTTCGCTCACGCTCGCACCGAACCAGCTGAATGAATGGCTCGATCAGTACGATGAACGGCTAAGCTTAAATAGCTCGTCCGTTGAAAAACGCCACCAACAAATGCTCCGCACCAATCCGAAATATATATTGAAAAACTATATTCTCCAAGAAGCGATTGAGGCGGCAGAAAAAGGGGATTTTAGCCTTGTGAATGATCTTTTGAAGTTAGCTCAAAATCCGTATGACGAGCATGAACTATTTGACCGTTATGCAGGCATTACACCTCCAGAACATAAAAATCTCAAACTCAGCTGTTCATCGTAACGAACAACCTGAGTCGTATTTCCAAAAAAGTCTATTAAGTAATCACCTCTTTTGTAATCATTCTGCAACGTAATAAAAAGTGATTATTTTTTGATCAATCCTCCGGCTATTTTTTTTTCATTGCTCTTTATACTGTCACCGTGCAACCTAAAACCTTTTTCGGAGAAGAACCGTTATGCAACACAACCACCTCATCAGCTATATGAGCGATGTTCAAAATTTTGAAAAAAACATGAACACCCTCTCAGGAAAATGGGACTTACTAACCCTTCTGGGGTCTATGTCCAATATCGGTATGGATACCAGCGAAACACGTAAAGCATTTGAAGACTTACTGGATGAGCCTCTGTTACGTCTGATCGAAGAGACCTTTAACAAAAGCCTCAATGAACTTGAATCCAAAGCCCAAACAGCGATTGATATCCTGATCCGAAATCTTTTCGAGCGTACTGCCGACATCGGTTTTCTGGCAACGGATGATGACATTCGCGACTACCTTCTTTTTTTACAGACAACCGATCTCTCCACATCCGAGGAGATACGTGAAATTAAAATCAAGAAAAAAGAGGCCCTCACCGAACGCTTTAGAGAATACGTAGCCAAATACAGCGTCTATGAGAATATTATTCTCCTCGATACCAAAGGAAAAGTGCTCGTACAACTCGATCATACCAATCCGGTTACCTTTTCCAAAGATCCCCTGCTCCAAGAATCGCTGCGTACCTATCAAGGGTATGTCGAAACCTACCGACCAAGTGATCTCACCCATCACAAACCCTCCCTCATCTACTCTTACCGCGTCTGTAACCCGCAGAACGAAGAACCTATGGGTGTGTTGTGCCTGATTTTTCGGTTCGAAAATGAGCTGCAAAGCATTTTTCAAAAGCTTACCCGTGAGAATCCCTACATTGCCCTTGAACTTCTAGGCTCTAACGGCGAGGTAATCGCCTCCACATCTACGCATCATGTGCCGGTAGGATCGTATTTGAATCCACGTAATAATGAAGATCATCAAACCTATTACGCCGGTTTTGAATACCTCTACAAATCGGTAAAAACCACAGGCTATCAGGGGTATAACGGTTCAGGGTGGATCGGACATGCAATGGTACCGATCCATTTGGCTTTTCGTTCCTCTTCACGCCCCTCATTTCAAAAGAACACCCTCTTTGATTCGGTAACAAATGCAAAAGCCTTTTTCCCGCAAGAGCTCAAAGAGATATTGAACAAAGCCAAAAAAATCCAAAGCGAGCTCGATATCACCGTCTGGAACGGCAATGTCAAAATCGCCAATGCAATCGGACATGAAAGCCCCTTTACCAAAGCACTTCTCTCTGAAATATCGAAAACAGGTGAAGAGACCAAACGGATTTTTGATCATACGGTCGCCAATCTCAATACGGCTATGATGATCCAGTACCTTGAAGCGTTAAAATTCCAGTCCTCACTCGCGATTGATATTATGGATCGCAACCTTTATGAGCGGGCGAATGACTGCCGCTGGTGGGCATTGACAACGACCTTTCGTGAATGTTTATCACACCCCAATATCAGCGATGAAAATCGAAATAAGATGAATTCGATCTTGGGTTACATCAACGGTCTCTACACCGTTTACAGCGCTATCTTTCTCTATGATCGCGAGGGGAACATCGTCTCTGTTTCCAATCCTGATAACAGCTCTATGATCGGAAAGAAAATCGGGTATTCGTGGGCATCCCAAACCCTAAATCTCAATACTACGCAAGAGTATGTCGTATCACCGTTTGAACCAAGCCCCTATTATGACACCCGCTCGACGTACATTTATAATGCCTGTATCCGAAATTTTAACGAAGAGAATGTCGGTGGAATCGGTATCGTTTTCGATTCAGAATCTCAATTTGCAGCGATGTTACACGATACGCTCCCCAAAGATGAAAACCACCAAATCCCCGAGGGGATGTTTGCCCTTTTCATCGATCGCAACGGACGTGTCATCTCCTCAACAACCGATGAGATACACGTCGGCGAGATTCTTACCCTCCCTGACTCACTCTTAAACCTTGGTTCAGGGCAAAACGATGCGCAAATTCTTCCTCATAACGGAATCTACTACGCACTCGGAGCTACCTGTTCAAACGGATACCGCGAGTACAAACAAAGTGACGGTTATAAAGACGATATTATCGCCCTCCTCTACCGCCCTGTCGGTGAGATCCAAGCCGTTGAATCCGAAGCTCCGGTTCAACGCATTTACACCTATCCAAAGGCTAATGGAACGGAAGAGACATCCGAAATTTCAACCTTTTTCGTCAGCGGATCGCTTTTTGCAATCGAATCGAAAAATGTCGTCTGTTCTCTCGTACATCAAGAGCTGACCTCCATACTGCACGCCAGTGAATACAATCTGGGAGTCATCAGTTACGATAAGCGGATGGTGAGTGTGATTTCATTAGCAAAATTGCTCGGAATGGAGAAAAAATACGATAAAGAGAGCGATACAATCATTCTGGTCAAAGCGGTTATCGAAAAACAAGTCGTTTATCTCGGGCTCGCCGTCGATGCGATTTTCAGCAGTCCTGAAATTCCATTGCGTTCAATCAGCCACTACAGCAACGTTTTGAAAAATGAGAACTCGCTGACCAAAGCGGTCATTATCCCCGATAATGCCGAAGATTTCGGTAACGAGATGATCTCGATCCTTGATATCCCGAAAATCTACGGACAGCTGATACAGCCCTACTCCCGCCCGCTTCACAAAGTGATGGCGTAAGCGTTATTGTTCAGGAGCCTCACTGTAACTGAGCCGTAAACCGTCCTCACTCATCACAAATCCGTGAACGGCAATTTTCCCCTCATGGACGAGGCGATGGTGCTTGGAACACAGAGGAATGAGGTTGTAGCGGTGATTCATCCCGTAATGTCCGATCGATCCGCCATCGTCCGCATTGGCTTGAGGGACGATATGGTGCACCTCATCAACCGCTTCGTCACACAATGCGCATTTGGTCAAAAAGAGTTTATTATTGTAACGGCTCTTTTTCTCCCGTTTCAGCATCGAGGCATCATGCGCTTTGTCGGTAATCCGTCCTCGGATCTCGTAGGCCTTTTTCAAAAAAGTCTCGTCCATATGAAGTGATTTGGCAAATTCCAACCCGTACAGCGTTGAGCCGCTTCCGCTTTTAAGCTTGCGGTCATACACCAGCTTATCGCTCGCCTCATCGTAATAGACTCCCAGATGGAGCAGCACGATTTCCTGCGCTTTTTTGATCTCTTCGAGAGAGGAGAGCTGATGAAGGTGGGTTGCAAAGATAAACATACTCCCGATCTCACGGAGTTTGAGAATGGCACTCGCGACGATAGCCAGCGCCGATTCGGTTTCGGTACCGTGACTGATCTCATCCCCTAAAACAAGGGTATTCTCAGTGGCACGGTTGAAGATATTACGCAGTTCCAGCATCTCTACGGCAAATGTCGAAAGCCCTTTGTAAAGATTGTCTTTGGAGACGATACGGGTGAGAAGCTTATCGACGGGAGAAAAACGCATCATGGCGCACGGAACAAAAAATCCCCCCTGCGCCATCACAACGGATAGCCCGATACTTTTCATCAACGACGACTTCCCGCTGGAGTTGATCCCGTACAACAATACCCCTTTGATATCCTCGCCGTTCTCGATCGTCGAATGCTCCTCATAGGTATGCTGACTTACCGCTCCCAAGAAAAGATCGTTCGGGATAAAAATACCGTTCTCTTCGCGCGATTCGATAAGAGGATGACGTAGCCCGACCGTCTCGATAAACGCTTTAGGAGATGGAACGATGGAAGGGCGGATATAGCGGTATTGCTTCGCACATTTTGCACCGCTTAAACTGACATCCACCACGGCAAGAAAGGAAATCAAATGCTCTATCGCATGGGAAAAACGCCGTTCAATCTCTTCGAGGTGTTCACGATAACGCTCCTTGACCTGCGCAATCATCCGCGATTTCGCCCCCGCATTTTCGATGGAGAGTTCATCGAGGAGGCTAGAGGAGAGTTTAACCGCCGTTTTGAGTTTACGCACCTGAAAATCACGAAAAAAGTAATGCTGATTGTCCAGCGTAAAAAAGCTGTTATGAAGTGCCTCTTCGACGTTCACATAGCGGTTACGGGTCATAAGGAGATGATACCCCTCGCTCTCCAGCCATCCGATAGAAGCGTATGATCCCCCTGACTCAAAAAAGGTATCAATATGTCCGATAATCGTATTGAGCTTAGTGAGGTTATTATTTTGGAGCACTTCGAGCGCATCGATGGAAGGATCAATCCCCTCATTAAAAAGGTTCTCATCGATCTGATCCCGCCGAAACTTCGCACACGCTTCGATATTGAAGATGCGTCGGAGTTCAGAAGCACAATGAGCGCATTCCTGCGCACTCGATTTATCATAAATAATTTTGAGTCGGTCGGCATCGGCAAATAATGATTCCGCCGCACTCAGCGATGCGTAAAAATAGGCCAGCTCAAACGGATGAAGTTTCCCCAGTTTAAGACGGCGCAAGATTCGCTCCAAATCGTAAACCTCTTTGAGCTTCGTCTCCAACGGCGCAATGTGCTCAGCCATTTTATCGATCAAATCGTACCGCTCTTCGAGGAGTTTCACATCACAGATAGGGTTCAAAAGTCGCTCACGCAACAGCCGTTTCCCCATCGCCGTGGAGGTTTTATCGATCAGTTTGAGAAGGGTCATCTCATCATGATCGCGGGATATGATCCCCAACTGCTCCGCCGCATTATTCCCCAGATACATATAGCGATTCGTCCCTAAAAAGGTCGGACGGTTCATCTTCTCGATAATCCCCGCATCGTGGTCGATAATGACGTTGATAAGAATACACAGCGATTCGGAGGCATAAGGGTAGCGCTCCAAATCGAGATACTCGATGGGGCTGAGAAGTGAGCGTATCTGATAAATCCGCTCGAAGAGTTCGTTTTGGTAATCGATCCGCAGACGCTTCTCGTTCATCGAGGTACGATGGTGATTTTTGATCTCCAGATAACGGTTCACTTCCTCACGGTCGATATCCCCCGCACAG
>Ga0156221_1082_pt1 | contig 19244 bp, 16 predicted proteins | sample RifCSPlowO2_12_FD_107869 | JGI IMG/M metagenome (GOLD analysis project Ga0156221, IMG submission 107869) | Sulfuricurvum sp. RIFCSPLOWO2_12_FULL_43_24
GTATGGGTATTTTGGCCTCTATGCTCACTGCAATTGTCGGAACGTATGGAGTATTCCAGCTTTTCACTAACCGTATTGAAAAATCGAAAAACTACAAAATGTGGTTTGGAATGACAAGAAAGGTGAATGCATAATGGAACTGTTTAAAGAAGATAAAGTCTATAACTTTCTGGGCAAAGGGAAAATCTTTTTCGTAGCTTCGTTTGTTCTTTTCTTTTTGGCAATCGGTCTGATTGCGATAAAAGGGTTCTCTTTCGGTATCGATTTTACCGGCGGAACCGTTGTTCAAGTGAAGTATCAGGGTGTTGCGCCGATTGATAAAGTGCGTGAAGCACTGGAAAAAGAGGAACTTTTCAAACATGCCAGTGTTACCGAGTTCGGCTCTCCTGAAGAGATCATTATTAAAACAGCCGCATCAACGGATGGATTGAGCAAAGATATCGGAGACGTTACAAGGGAGATACTCAAAGGTACGGGCGAGTTTGAGATTCGCCGTGTCGATATGGTCGGGCCGAAAGTTGGGGATGAACTTCGTGTCAAAGGGCTTACGGCTTTTCTTTTGACGTTGGCTGCGATTATGGCGATGGTTACGTTTCGCTACGAGTGGCGTTTTGCGTTAGCGGCAATTATCGCTATCGTTCATGATATCGTCATCACATTCGGTTTTGTATCGTATTTTGAAATCGATTTTAACATCGAGAGTGTTGCGGCACTACTGATGATTCTGGGATACTCGATCCATGATACCATTATCGTTTATGACCGGATTCGTGAGCACATTCAAGAGTCTAAAAACAGTGATTTTGTGATGATCGTTAATGAAGCGGTTTCTCGCACCCAGTCTCGAACAACATTGACCTCTTTGACGGTATTTTTTGTCGTCTTGACCCTTTTCTTGTTCGGTGGAGATATTATGCTCGGTTTCAGTTTCCCGATGCTGGTTGGTGTTATAATTGGAACCTACAGTTCGATTTTCGTTGCGGCACAACTCGTTGTATGGACGGGATTCAGTGTCGCTCGCTATCGTGAAAAAATGGCTGAGAAGATAAAGCTTCAAGCGGAAAAAGAAAAAATGCGTGCTCAGTTCGAGCAGGGCATTGTATAAAATAGGATAAACATCTGCCTTGAAAAGGCTAGCTTTAGTGCCATAGTGGCAAGCGCAGTCAAAAGGGATATTATTCCTTTTGGCGTTCTATTAAAAAAATAGGAGCATTTTTTTGAATTACACCCCCGCATCAATTGAGGCCAAATGGCAAAAAACGTGGAGTACGACTAAGGCGTATGAACCCTCATCCGATTTTACCAAACCTAAAAAATACGTTCTCAGTATGTTCCCGTACCCTTCGGGGCGTATCCATATGGGACATGTCCGTAACTACACGATCGGTGATGCTTTCGCCCGTTATTATCGTCAGCAGGGGTTCAATGTTCTTCATCCGATCGGATGGGACAGTTTCGGAATGCCGGCAGAAAATGCGGCGATTAAACACGGTGTCCATCCGAAAAAATGGACCTATGAGAACATCGCTACGATGCGCGGTGAACTTGCGGGTCTGGGGCTTTCGTTTTCGGAAGATCGTGAGTTTGCGACCTCTAATCCGGAATATACGGCGTTCGAGCAGGGGTTCATTATCGATATGTTCAACAAAGGTCTCCTCTATCGTAAACAAGGATTTCTCAACTGGTGCCCGCACGATTTGACCGTATTAGCCAACGAGCAGGTGGTTGACGGCGGATGCTGGAGATGCGGAACCCCAATCGTTCAAAAAGAGATGTATCAGTATTACCTGAAAATCAGCGATTATGCCGAAGAACTCCTCGAATCACTTAAAACACTTGAGGGTAAATGGCCGAAGCAGGTTTTGACGATGCAGGAAAACTGGATCGGAAAATCGTACGGTTTGGAGTTTGCCTTCAAACTGGATGAAGAGAGTGAGGCTAAGCTTGGCGCAGTCTATCAAAGTTTTGATGTTTTCACCACCCGTCCCGACACGATTTACGGAGTAAGCTATGCGGCACTGGCACCTGAGCACGAAATTGTCCGTCATATGCTCTCGTTCGGGTTACTCGATCAAGCAACAAGCGACGCGATCAAAGCGATGCAGCGGGTCAGTGCACGTGATCGTGCAACCAGCCCGAAAGAGGGTGTATCACTCGGTATTCATGTTATCCATCCTCTAACGGGGGTAAAAGTACCGGTATGGGTGGCGAATTTCGTTCTCACCGATTACGGCTCGGGTGCGGTTATGGCGGTTCCTGCCCATGATGATCGCGATTATGAGTTTGCGACCAAATATGATCTTCCGATCAAAGCGGTTATTTTCCCATCCGAGGGTGAACTGTCATCAGGGTGTGCCTATACCGAAGCGGGAACACTCCGTGATAGCGGAGAGTTCAACGGTTTAGATAACGTCACCGCTAAAGCTGCGATTATGGATCATTTCGAAAACGAAAAGCTGGGTCGTAAAGTGATCAATTTCCGTCTCAAAGACTGGGGAATTAGCCGTCAGCGCTACTGGGGTGCACCGATCCCTCTGATTCATTGTGAATCGTGCGGAATCGTTCCCGAAGATAAATCCAATCTTCCGGTAGCACTTCCTGAGGATGTTGTGATCAACGGTGAGGGAAATCCTCTGGAACACCATGCGACGTGGAAACACTGCGCCTGTCCGAAATGCGGCAATCCCGCCATCCGCGAAACCGATACGATGGATACGTTTATCCAATCATCGTGGTATTTCCTCCGCTATACGGTCAAAAACGATTATACAGAGGCGCTAGACAAACAAGCCCTCGATTACTGGATGGGAGTGGATCACTACATCGGCGGGATCGAGCACGCGATCTTGCATCTGCTCTATGCCCGTTTCTTTACGAAAATGCTCCGTGATTTGGGTTACGTCAACAGCGATGAGCCGTTTGAACATCTTCTCACTCAGGGTATGGTTCTTAAAGACGGAGCAAAAATGTCAAAGTCCAAAGGAAACACCGTCGATCCGGGTGCATTGGTCGAGAAATACGGTGCCGATACGGCGCGTCTCTTTATCCTTTTCGCTGCCCCTCCGACCCAAGAGTTGGAATGGAACGACAGTGCGGTGGAGGGGGCGTATCGCTTCCTCAAACGGTTTGCCGATCGCAGTCAGTACGTTAATGTTACCGACCGCTTACCGATGATCGATCATAGTACCCTTTCCAAAGAGGAGAAAAACGCTCGTAAAAAAGTGTATGAAGCACTTAAACGTGCCCAAGAGGTATACACGGAACGTCATACGTTCAACACAATGATTGCCGGTGTGATGGAAGCGATGAACGCATTGAACGAACAAACGAATCGTGATGTCTGGACGGAGGGGTATTGGATTCTTACCTCCGTGATGGAACCTATCGTTCCCCATATCTGTTGGGAACTCTCTACTGAATTTTTCGGCGGGAAAAACTTCGGTGTCCAAGTGGTGCTCGAAGAGGTATTTGAAGTCGATAGCGTAGCTCTGGGTGTCTCCATCAACGGTAAAAACCGCTCAACGATCGAAGTGGGCGTCGGTGAAAGCCAAGAAGCGATTATCGAGATTGCGAAAGCCGCAGTTGAGAAATGGATTGAGGGTAAAGAGATCGTAAAAGCGATTGTTATCCCCGGGAAACTTGTCAATCTCGTCATAAAAGGGTAAGTCGATGAAATACTGGATACTGAGCGCTTTGATCCTTTTTGCCGGATGCGGCTATCAGCCCTCAAGCTATTATGCCAAAAGTGTGGTAGGAGAGAGTGTCAGTACCGAAGTGGTGATTTCGATGGAAGATCCGCAAAATACCGTCATTATCAAAGATGCTGTTGATATGGCGGTAATTACAAAATTTCGTACTTCGTTAGTCCCTAAAAATGCTTCACAAACCCATCTTAAAATCGCGATTAGTTCAGTTGGATTTACCCCTTTGCGCTATGATACGAACGGTTATGTTATCACTTACCGTACTACGGTAGTGATGTCAGTTGAGCGTTTTAGCGGAGATAAGAGAGAGGTATATTCAACACGGGGGATTTATGATTTCGCGATTGAACCCAATGCGATTATAACCGATCAGGCCCGCTTCGAAGCGATACGCCAAGGGGCGCAAAAAGGGATCGATGCCTTTATCGCACACGTTGCGGCACAGGGTGCGAACTCGAAATAAGGGGTAAAGATGACCATTAATCAAATCGTCCGAAATACGGTAGAACGGCTTAAAAGCGAAGGGAAGATATGGACTCCCGATACGTATGCCGAAACGTTTTGTTCTGAGGCAAAAAAAGCGGGATTTTCCGTTGAAGATTGCAGCGGAATTGATCGTTATACCCCACTGTTCGATAAAAAAACGGCGGAAGAGATCAAGCAATACCGTGTCCGAACAACCGCCGAACTGATCCGTTTCCTCATTTCCAAACTTAGTCGTCTTAACCCTAATGAAGCCTCTGTATTGGTTGAACTTTTGAGTTCATTGGCAAAACAAATGGCCCAAAGCATCGATGTTCTTCATAACCCGGAAGCCTCAGCACTGGCTAAAAAAACGGTTGCCATATTAGAAACCCAAGGCGGTGCGACACAGATTGATCTGCTCAAACAAGCATGGGTCAATTTCCTCACGCTGTATGATGACTCTTTTTTGATGAAATTGGCACCGTTCGGATCGGTCGATACGGCTAATTTACGCAGTACAATCGAGAATCTTCGTTTTCAGGAAGGGAGCAGTGAGAAAGTCGATTATGCGAAAACGGTTCGTCTTTTAGTCTCTTCTTTGGTTCCCTCAATCGCCCCTACCATGGATAGCGCGACGATCCAGCTTTCACAAAAACTTCGGGATGAACCTTCTTACGTCGCTACTGCAGAGTGTGAAAAAGAACTTAAAATGGCTATTGCTATGCGGGTGGCTTTGGATAAACAAAGCGTTGAAGAAATGGTGAGAGCACTTGACACACTTTTAGAGAAACTCTCCGCACAACTTATCGAATTAATAGAGCGAAGCGAAAACTCGACCAGCGAGATTCGTGAGGTTAAGCGAGATCTCGAAGCGTTAGAAAACAATAAACCTACCGACTTTAAAACAGCGCACAAACGTCTTTATGCGATTGCCAGTACCTTGGAAGAAAAAGTTGAAGTGTTGAGCAAAGATTTAAAAGTACACAATGAAAAAGTGACGCAGATGGGGAAAAAGATCGCGGCACTCGAAGAGGATTTAGCCCAAGCGACGCAAGCTTCTCGTGAAGATTTTTTAACCAAACTTTTTAATAAACGGGCAATCGAAGAGTACCTGAATGTCAAAGAGGCTGAATTTGAGCGTCATGGACGCAGTTTTTGTGTCGCCATGCTGGATCTGGACTATTTTAAAACGGTTAATGATACGTATGGACATGATGCGGGAGATGCGGTATTGCTTGCATTTGCTAAAATCCTCAAAGAAGAAGCGCGTACCAGTGATATTGTTGGACGTTACGGCGGAGAAGAGTTTTTAGCGATTTTAGGAGATACGGAACTTTTGGGTGCAAAAGTATTTTGTGAAAAAGTACGTAACCATGTGGAGCAAGCCCATTTTATGTATCAAGGACAGCGTATCAGTATCAGTGTGAGCATCGGTGTGGCTCAGCGTAGTGATTATCCTTCCATGAAAGCCTTGGTTAACGGGGCGGATGAGCGACTATACGATGCCAAACGCAAAGGGCGAAATCGCGTCGAGCCTGCATGAAACTGAGCGATTTTTTAGCGGCCAAGCCTCTTTTCTATGATGTGATCGATTATGATCGTTTCCCGATAGTGTACCGTGAGATTGAGCACCTTCTGCCGAAACCTAAAATTATTCATCTTGTCGGGACCAACGGCAAAGGCTCAACCGGACGATTTCTGGCCACAGCCTTACATCGTTCAGGGAAGAAGGTAGGACATTACACCTCTCCTCATATCCTCCATTTTAATGAGCGGATATGGATAGATGGCGATGAGATTAGTGATGAGGCTTTGGAAACTGCCCATCAGAAGCTTCTTTTGATGGTGAACCGGAATAGTGCCGAAGCCCTCAGCTATTTTGAATACACGACTCTTTTGGCAATGGTTTCCTATGCAGAGTGCGACTATATCGTACTTGAAGCGGGACTTGGGGGAGAATATGATGCCACAGCCGTATTTCCTAAAGCGCTCAGTATCTTTACCCCTATCGATTATGATCATGCGGCGTTTTTGGGGACTACCATCGAGTCCATTGCCACGACCAAATTGAATAGCATGCAACGTGTTGCCCTTTTAGGGAAGCAGAAACACCCAATAGTTGAATCGATTGCTCGCACTATAGCGGATGCACAAGGGTGTAAGCTTGATACACTTTCAGAACGCGTTACACCAAACATTCAAGAACTGGCATTGCATCTTGCCATGAAAAACAGTCTCAGCGACTATTTACGTGATAATCTGACGTTGGCGATGGCCGCATATGAGCTTTTGGGCTATGAAACGGACGAATCGCTGTTCGATCAGAGCGCATTGTTTGGCCGTTTGAGCCGTATCGCTTCAAACATTACATTGGATGTAGGGCATAACGCATTGGCAGCAGAGTCAATAGCTGGAGCGTATACCGGTAAAAAAGTGACTTTGGTCTATAACACCTACGGGGACAAAGATTACCAAGAAATTTTGAGCCTTTTAAAACCGATTATCGAGTGTGTCGAGATAATCCATGTAGCTGAAGGACGGATTGTCGAGCGTGATCAGCTTGAATCGGTATTGGAGAAATTGGAAATACCCTATGGCGTATTTGAATCGATTGAAGAAGATAAAGAATATTTGGTCTTTGGCTCTTTTAGTGTAGCCGAGACGTTTTTAAAGAGGATGAATGTCACAAGCACGATGGTATGAGTACCTAAAAAACAACCCGAAGAATCGACCGGACATTCTCCTGTGCGAGGATGCCAAAGAGGCGTCGGAACTGAGCGACGTATCGACATTTTTAGAAATCCCACACATCGTCTTGCCCGATTTTCGTGCGACCTATATGGACGATTTACGCCCGTTTAGCGAAGAATTGTTTGCCCTTTTTTCTGCACTGCGTACCTATTACACGGCATCCAAAAAACCGCTGATTATTTCTCCGCTTAAAACACTTCTTTTCCCTATGCCGAATGGGTCATTACTCCAAAGCGAGACGATCGAGTTCGCTTCGCGGATCGATCTGAGTGCATTTAAAGAGAAACTGCTCCATTGGGGATATGCCTTCGTCGACATGGTGGAAATAGAGGGGGAAGTCTCCCATCGCGGTGATATCCTCGATATCTATGTTCCGAATCAAAGCAACCCGTACCGTATCAGTCTGTTCGACGATGAGGTGGAAGAGATCAAAGCGTTCGATGTCGAAACTCAGCGCACCGATAAAGAAGAACTTGCCTCTATCGAAGTGACAAGTGCCTTTTTCTCACTGAATGCAGATCAGCATAAAGCTTTTGAAAAAGCGATTAATGCAGCCCAAAGCGACAGTTTTGTGAAAGACATCGCCTCACTCGGATTTTGGGTTTTAGGTTCTGAGGGGATCGATCTGTGCGAGGGAAAAAAAGTCGCCCGTATCCGTGAGATGAAAAGTGTCCTTGATGAAGCGTACGCTCTTAATCAAAGCGTACTCCCGCGTGAGCGATTGGAAGCAGAGATACTCCCTGAGTCACAGAAGTATACTCCACTGGGGGGCGGGAATTTCGAGACCCTCCGAAGCGTCCATAAAGCCAAAAAATTTACCCTCATCGCCGCCAGCGATACCCAGCTTAAAGCGGCGGGGATTTTTGAACTTAAAGGCCTTTGTGTTAATACCTCGGGGATTGTCCTCAACTTGATCGGTCCTGATGAAATCATCCTCTCTCTCAACCGTCATGAGAAAAAACGTCGTCGCCGTCGTACTTCCATCCTACTCGATGATCTGAAAGTGGGCGATTACGTTGTCCACGAAGAGTACGGGGTCGGGATATTTGTGGGGATCGAGCAGGCTGAGATCCTCGGCGGGATTAAAGACCTTGTCGTGATCAAATACATGGGGGATGACAAACTTCTCCTTCCCGTAGAAAACCTCGATACGATCGATCGCTATATCGCTTCTGGAAGCCTTCCCGTTCTTGATCGTCTGGGCAAGGGAAGTTTCGGTAAGCTCAAAGAGTCGGTCAAAGCACGGTTGTTTGAGATCGCTTCCGAAATTGTGGGGATCGCGGCAAGCCGTGCTCTTATTAAGGCATCGGTTCTCAACGTCGATGCGGGTGAATTGCGTCGATTCCAAGAGGCCGCCGGATTTGATTATACTCCGGATCAAGCCAGTGCCATCAGCGCTATCGTCCGTGATCTCTCCTCCGGTCAGATCATGGATCGGCTCCTCAGCGGAGATGTCGGTTTCGGAAAAACCGAAGTGGCGATGAACGCTATCTTTACGGCTGCGAAGGGGGGCTATCAGTCGCTCCTTGTCGTTCCGACGACGCTACTTAGCTCTCAGCACTTCCAATCGCTCAAAGCCCGTTTAGCTCCGTTCGGACTTCGGGTGGCGAAGTTGGATCGTTTCGTCAGCTCGAAAGAGAAAAATGCGACCCTTCGGGCATTAGAAGCGGGAGAACTTGACTGCGTCGTCGGAACCCATGCCCTGTTTGGGGTGAATTGTGCGAAGCTTGGAATCGTCATCATCGATGAAGAGCATAAATTCGGGGTGAAACAAAAAGAGAAACTCAAATCGCTTTATGAGAATGTCCACCTCCTCAGTATGAGTGCGACCCCGATCCCCCGCAGTCTTAATCAGGCGCTTAGTTCAATCAAGACAATGTCGGAACTTCTCACCCCTCCGAGTGAGCGTTTAGGGGTACGGACGTTTGTTAAAAACTACGATGAGAAGCTGATCAAAGAGGTAATCTTACGCGAACTTCGACGCGGCGGTCAGGTGTTCTATGTTCACAACTCGATTGACTCGATGATTATCAAATCGGGAGAGCTTAAAGCAATCCTTCCCGATCTGCGTATTCTAATACTCCACTCCCAGATCGGTGCGACTCAAACGGAAGATGAGCTTGCCAAGTTTGCCGATCGCCAATACGATGTCCTCCTTGCCACCTCGATCATCGAGTCGGGTATCCATATGCCGACGGTGAATACGATGATTATCGACGGAGCCGACCGTTTCGGGATGGCCGATCTGCATCAGCTGCGCGGTCGGGTCGGGCGGGGGCATACCGAGGGGTATGCCTATTTTATCGTCGATGACAAAGATCATCTTACCGAAGAGGCGAAAAAGCGCCTCGTAGCGTTAGAATCGAACTCCTTTTTGGGAAGCGGTTCAATGCTCGCCTATCACGACCTCGAAATTCGAGGCGGTGGGAACCTCGTCGGGGATGCCCAAAGCGGTCATATCAAAAACATCGGATATGCCCTCTATCTGCGGATGCTGGAAGATGCGATTAAAATCCTCACCAACCAAACGACGGCGGTACGGGCGAAAGTGGATATCAAACTTACCGTCAGCGCCTTTATCAGCGACGAGATCGTGAGCGAAGACCGTCTCCGCCTCGAACTTTACCGCCGTCTCAGCCAGTGTGAGAGCCCGAGCGAGATTTATGAAATTGAAGAGGAAGTCGGAGATCGTTTCGGTAAGCCCGACACGCCTACGAAACAGTTCTTTGAGATTATGGTGATCAAACTCCTCTCTATCGAGAAGAAGATTAAAATGGTGAGCAACTACAACCAAAACATCACGATAGAGTACGCGAGCGGTATCAAAGAGACATTGCAGAGTAAGAGCAAAGATGATGATGACTTGATCGGTACCGTCTTGCATTATCTCCGCACGGCAAAAGGAAAAGCATGAGTTTTTGTTCCTATTTCGATACCTATCAATGCCGCTCGTGCAGCTGGATCGATTATCATTATGCTGAACAGCTGAAACTCAAGAGTGACCATTTACATGCACTTCTCAACCCCTTTCAACCGCGAGATTGGTTGAAACCCGCCACATCACCTCTAAAAGGATTTCGGAATAAAGCCAAAATGGTGGCAACTCCGACGTTAGAGGGTGTAGTCCTTGGACTCTCCGAAGAGGTGAGTCTGATCGAGTGTCCGTTGTACGATATGAGTATGCAAAAAGTATTGCAGAGCGTTCAAGATTGGCTCCGGGGATTAGGGGTCAAAGCGTACGATATTAAAAAGAAAAAAGGGGAGTTGAAATACGTTCTCCTTACGCGAAGCAAATCCAACGGCTCGATGATGCTCCGTTTCGTCCTCCGCTCCCACGGGATTGTTGCCCGATTGCAAAACGCTCTGGATGACTTGATCAAACATGCTCCGGAACTCAAAGTGGTTACGGTGAATATCCAGAGTGTCCACATGGCGATTTTGGAAGGGGAAGAGGAGATATTTTTTACTGAACAGCGTCGGCTCGAAGAGCGGTTGAACGGTATCCCCCTCTATATCCGTCCTAAAAGCTTTTTTCAAACCAATCCCGAAGTCGCTGAAAAGCTATACCGCAGCGCGAGCGAATGGGCGGGGGAGAGCAAACCGAAGATTCTGTGGGATCTGTTTTGCGGCGTAGGGGGGTTTGCACTCCATTGTACTGCACCGGATCGGAGTATTATGGGGATCGAGATTGAACCTGAAGCGATAGAGTGTGCCCGTGATTCGGCGGCACAGCTGGAGATGAAGAACCTTCGTTTTGAATCTCTCGATGCGGCGAGTTTCGGAGCGAGTTCGGGTGAAAAACCTGATTTGATTATCGTTAATCCGCCCCGTCGGGGATTGGGTGAGCAGTTATGCAAATGGTTGATGCGAGTCAGTAGCGATCGGATACTCTATTCGAGCTGTAATGCGACGAGTTTAGCCAAAGATCTTGAACTTCTTAGCGGCTACTCGGTGAATCGGGTTCAACTGTTCGATATGTTTCCCCATACGGCTCATTATGAAGTTTTAGTGGAGCTGGTACGAGAATAAAGTTCTCCAAAATGATCAATGTAGGTGAGATAGAGTCTTACCTCAAATTCGAGTTGATGGTACTCGGTTTCGATATGGGTGCAGAGGGAGTAAAAGGCTTTGTTATGATCTTTCTCTTTGAGATGGGCGAGTTCATGGGTGACAATCATCCGCAAAAACGGCTCCGGGACTTTTTTAAAAAAGTGGGAAATCCGAATCTCGTTTTTGGCTTTGAGCTTTCCTCCCTGTACCCGAGAGACGAAGGTGTGGGTTCCCAAAGCGGAGTTTAAATCACGGATTTTGGTATCATAGAGTACTTTTGAGATGGGCGCAGAGCTGCGAAAATGGGTGTTTTTGATCTCCATAACATAATCATAGAGGCTTTTGTCGGTTGTGTAGGGATGGGTATCGGGATATTTACGGATAAGTCGCTCGCCGAGAGTGTCGGTATCGATCAGATTTTGTACCTGAGCGAGTATCTCTTGGCTGTAGTGAGCTAAATATCTAAGCGATTGCATGGGGGATTACTTCGTTTCAATGCGATCATTTAAATGGGTTATATGGCCATGATCATCATGGAAAACCGTAACCAATTGGCTGTTTGCACACTGTTGCAACTGATCATCGTCCAAATGAAAATAATTTGAATAATCAGTGGATTTATAGAGCAAATGTTCACTGGGAGCTCTGTGTCTGTTTAGCCTTGAGAGGATAAACAACACAATCGGCGTTGCAATTAACATCGATATTGCATGTTCAAAGGTTACACTATGAATATTTTCAAATATCCAATCGGATATTTTATCCGCCGGTACTTTTAATGTAATGATCCCATAAAATACAACCAATAAAGGCTTCCACAAATAGATAAAGCCTAACCAAAGTCCGATGGTTAGTCCATCCCACACTAATCTTTTTCTTTTGGGTAGCTCATGGCGTTTGTTGATAATCAATGTTTCTTTAGACATCTTACCCCTTTTTCGGTAATTGTTGATGGACACCTCGGTCGGGACTAACCCACCTTGCACGTCCTTTCGTCCCAAATAACACTTTCGGTAGAGCGGTTACGGCGGTAAAGAGATTCAGCAACCAATAGGCAAACGGATACCAAATCATCCAATAGTAGTTTTTTCCTAAGCCTTGGTCATAATGACCGTCTAACCATTTACTGATGGCAAACTGTATCAAACATGCACCGATAAGAATAATACTGCTTTCGTCCGGTAAAATGGGTGAATGATCCGGCATGGCATAGGAAATGGGAGTAAAGAAACTCATTAACCAGACGACAAACACCAATACCATACTGTAGGCCCAAAGGGTGCTTAACATGAGTTCCGTCATAAGGCCCCAAAGATGGGTTTGCTTGTGCATAAATAAAACTTTAAAGTTTTTAAGCATCACTTGAACACCGCCCATAGCCCAACGCAACCGCTGTTTCCACAATCCGCTCAATGTTTCCGGCATCAAAATCCATACCAGTGCTCGTGGCTCAAAGCGTACATCCCAACCGTTGCGTTGCAGTTTCCAGGTAATATCGATATCTTCGGTCAGCATATCGGGACTCCAATACCCCACTTCATGCACCGCCGCTTTTCGAAAACCGGTGATGACACCCGATACGGTAAATAGTCGTCCGAAACTGCGCTGTGCCCGCTTGATCATCCCTACGATAGAAGAAAACTCACCCACCTGGATTTTACCCAATAGGCTTGTGCGATTACGGATACGCGGGTTACCCGTTACGGCGGCAACTTCGGGATAACGGATAAAATGTTTGACCATCCAATGGACACAATGTTTATCGATTAAGGCATCTCCGTCTATGCATATCAAATACTCGTATTTTGCCAACAATGCGCCGGCTTGAAGCCCTAACGCTTTCCCCTGATTTTCGGCTAAATTAACCACTTTTAACTTGGGGTTATTCTTTGCCAGAGCGACTAAAATCTCTAAGGTATCATCCTTGCTGCCATCGTTAATGGCAATGACTTCAAATTCAGGGTAGTCCACATTGAGGGCATACGTGATGGTTTCGATGGCATTTTGCCCTTCATTGTAACAAGGGATCAAAATACTCACCCCTTGCCAGCTCTCATTGGCTCTTAGAGGAGGAATAATGTATTTGAGATAGGGTTTTTCATTTTTAAAATAAAAAAAGATTGCCCCTACGATCCACAAACTTGACATAAACAATGGATAATAAAAGACATAGCCCAGCACTATGTGCCATAGTGAATGCCAAAATAGTTCAAATGTCATTACAAATCCTTCTTACTTACTTAGCATGGTATCGCCATGCATAAGCTCTGATTTTTGTCCAAAGGCTTGTTTCATCGTATCGGCATCAGGGATATTTTTAAATACATTGTCCGGATAATAGGCCACATGATGGACCCCGAGATCGTATAAATGGTTTATCGTATCAACCATCTCTTGAGATGAAATCGGTTCATCGTTTTTTCTCCAATTGATGGTTTGCAGCTCCATCACGGTACGTTCCAACCCACACTCTTCTTGCTTTACACGTTCAACAATTTTATCGTAAAACTGTCGTGTATCATCGGCTTGTTCCATATACGGCATCGCCATAATAGCGGTGTAGTCATAATTTTTGATCGATTCATTCAATCCTTGCGCATACCATTCTTCGGCGTACTCATTGAGTGCAACCTGCGCATATAAATTACGGGCTGTTTTAAGTCCGGGATGCTCATCTCTAACAATCTGCGCTAATCGCATCGCGAACGAATCCAAATAGTCCGTTTTGAGGTTCGTCCACTTTTCTAACTGTTCGCTCTCCTCTCGAATTTTGGTTACACTGTGTGCCAATCCCCATTTTTTATACTGCTTACGTGCAAATGTGCTGTCATCTTCAAAATCGGACAGCGTTACATCATCATGAAACAATATGCCGTCAATACGGGGTAATTTAGCCAAATCTTCATAAATCTGCTGAATAACTTTTCGTGCTTTAGGAGAAAACGGCGATAACCTCGGATATCCCATATTGAGATGGGTCGGATCAACCTGTAAGGTTACTACCGTCTCTTTGGCAACCGCATTGTTTTTCGGCAATTGCCACGCCAGCATCGGCATCCAGGCATAAATGCGCTTAACTTGTGTGCGCGTTGTAAGCTGCCAAGCCACCCTATTAAATAAATCGGCACGCATCGGAATATTTCGGTTTGGAAAATAGACATAGTCCGCTGCCCCATTGGCATCAGGGTCAGCAAAAGCCTGCAAATAAACCGTATTGATACCTAACGTTTTTATTCGATCAAGCAAATCACCCAAATTTCTTTCCTGCTGCTCTGGATCAGAATCATAGATATAATCCAAATCGACATGCGCGGCTTTTGTGGTACGGTCGTTATCGATCAAATTGGCATTTCGTGAGCGGATATTTTGTTCTAACTCTTTAAGGGTCATGTTTTTATCAACCAAGATACGGCGCATCCCCCACAAAGGGGTAATACGTGTATTGCTGCCATCATCCAGAGTTAATCCGATGCTCATCCCTAAACGCTCTGCAATGGTGCGCACTTCTTTATTGTAATATCCATACGGCCATACCATGACACGAGGCTTTTGCCCTGTATACTCTTTGATAAAGCGGTTGTTTTCCGATAAGTCATTATAAATACGTTGCTGATAACTTTTTTCATCTTCATAGGAGCGTTTATCGCTCAACCATTGGCGCGTGATCATGGCCGGCTGCAGGTTGCCTTGCGGATTGCCCGGTATCCCTTTATGTAAAAAATAGCTATGACTTGCAAACTCGACCAGAGTGCTGTCGGCCATTTCCTTGATCGCTTCATGGGTTAAAAACTTCTCACGCGCAATCTTATGCCCATCAAAATCTACTGTATCTTTAGCCTTCATCCAACTGCCGACCAGTGCGATGACAACCGGAATTTTATATTTTTTGATTAAGGGGTAAGCGTTGGTGTAAACGGACTGATACCCATCATCAAAGGTCATCAAAACGGCTTTTTTAGGCAATGGTTTTGCACTTTTCCGGTAGGCTAAAATATCATTGATACCGATAAAGTGATAGCCGTTATCGATCAGCCAATGTATCTGCTCTTCAAAATGAGATGGTGTAACCGCATAGGTTGAATCGAGCGTTTCACTTTTATCGGCTATTTCGTGATAACTTAGGATCGTAAACTCATTGGGGTTTTGATCCCGACTGCACACATTAGGGAGGTCATTGGCTATAAGGTAACTGTTGGCAATGCCGATGAAGATCAAAAGAAATTTGATGATTGGTTTGAGCATAAAGTAGAGTACTTTGTTTTAAATTTTAATCGAAAATTATACAGTATAACCCCTTGTATCTTCCCACTTTTACCGGCATCTCTTACGTCAGCTTTTGCTATCTTATAGTATAGTTTCACTACATTACGCAAAGGTTCGAGATGGAACATCAAAAGATCGACGAACTCGTCGCCAAGATTAAAGCCCTCGAATCGGAACTGGAATCTGAACTGCACCAGGAGTATGAGCGGTTCAGCTGTGAAATAACGAAAAAACGGGAAGAGCTTCTCGCGTCGTACCGGCGTGAGCGCCAAGGGTTATTGCGCTATTTGGCGACCACCCCGATCTTGCATCTGCTGAGTGCCCCCGTCATCTGGTCGGTCTTGTTCCCTGCATTGATCTTGGATGCTTTTGTGAGTCTTTATCAGTGGATTTGCTTTCCGATCTACAAGATTACCAAAGTCAAACGGAGTGATTACATCCTTATCGATCGTCACCGACTCGCCTATCTCAACATCATCGAAAAGCTTAACTGTCTCTATTGCAGTTATTTCAACGGACTGATGGGATACATTAGCGAGATTGCCGGTCGCACCGAACAGTACTGGTGCCCGATCCGCCATGCATCACGGGTCAAATCGATGCACAACAATTATAAAAAATTCTTCGATTACGGAGACAGTGAGAACTTTCGACAAAGAAGCGCAGAGCTTAGAGAGGATCTCAAAGAGGAGAAAGAGTGAAAATAGCCTTTATCGGAGATATCGTAGGCCGTCCGGGACGGAATATGATTAAAGAGTATCTTTTAAAGCTCAGACGCGAACACGGAATCGATTTCGTCATCGCCAACTACGAGAACGCTTCGCACGGTTTCGGAGTAACGATGAAAAATGCCCAAGAGCTTTTGGCAATGGGGATCGACTGCATGAGCGGGGGAAACCATACGTGGGATAAAAAAGAGGTCGAACCGTTGTTGGAGAACCTGCCGATGCTCCGCCCTCACAACTACCCCGAAGGGGTCAAGGGAACGGGGTGCCGTGTCTTTGACGTAGCGGGAGAAAAACTCGCCGTCCTCAACATCATGGGGCATTACGGGATGCCGTACGTCGATAATGCGTTCCGATGCGCCCGCGATACCGTCGCACACCTCAAAAACGACGGGGTTGAGCATATCTTTCTCGATTTCCATGCCGAAGCCTCCAGTGAGAAACGGGCCATGATGATGTTGCTCCAAGGCGATATTAGCGGCATCATCGGAACCCATACCCATGTGGGGAGTGATGATTTTCAGATTGCAAAAGGGACAGCCTATCTCACCGATATCGGTCTCTCAGGTTGCCGTGATAACGTCATCGGAATGGATTCAAAAGTGCCGTTGGAACGCTTTATCACGGGCGTATCGGGACGTTTTGAAGTCCCCGAAAAATGTCGCAAAATTCTCCAAATCGCTATATTGACTCTGGATGAGGGGAAATGCACCGAAGCGTTCAAACTCAAAATATTTGATGACGGACGTGTCCATCGAACCGATGCGTGGGTGGAAGAATAACTATGTGATTGGTCATGCTGAACTTGATTCAGCATCTAATTTATGCGTAGATACCGTATCAAGTACGGCATGACAAAACACCAAAGGAGCTTTTTATGCAACTAACCGATTCTTTCGAACTTTTCAGTGCATTAGAGCAATTAAAACTCTTAGAAGAGTCTCCGCCGCTGTGGTGGCCATCCTATGGAACCTTTGAAGTCGTCGTCGGTGCCATCCTCACCCAAAACACCCAATGGTCACGGGTTCAAATCTCCCTCGATAACCTCCGTATTAAAGAACTTCTCTCCCTCCATCTCCTAGCCCATTGTGACGTTGATGAGCTGATGGAGCTGATCCGTCCCAGCGGTCTGTTCAAAGCCAAAGCCCAAACCCTGATCCGCCTCTCACAATCTATCTGTGATGATTTCGGCGACTTCGAAACTTTTGCCCTCAGTGTCGATAGAGAGTGGCTCTTGTCACAAAAAGGGATCGGACCTGAGACGGCAGATTCTATCCTCTGCTACGCCTGCGCCCGTCCCGCGATGGTCGTGGACAGCTACACGGCACGGCTGTTAAATGCGTTCGGATATGAGTTCGAGAGTTACGATGAGTTGCAGGAGTGGTGCGAAGCGGGGGTGAGAGGCTATTTCGATACCGTACAGCTCCCTGCCGCATTTGCGCGGTTTCATGGGATGATTGTGGAGTATGTGAAGGGGAATAGTAAGGGGAAAGTGGTGAATATCGAAGTAATTTTAAGTATATAAATTTATTTATTTTCAGAATACTCTGTATCGATCTCTTTCGCAATTTCGACAAAATGTTTATGTTGTTCATAAAGATAAAAGCAATATATCCTTGCATCTTTTTCTTGCATTTTTTCATTATTGTTAGAAAGGTATGATTTTAAAACATCAATGGCATGCTTATACTCTTCTAAATCATACTGAATATAATCATTTAACTCATTTCTTTCTGTTAACCCCATTTCAAATTTATTATAGGTTTCTTCAATAGAAATGAGCATTCTTAAAGCAAAATCTCTATTTGCATTCGATGGTGAATGAATCCCCTCCGATACTTTTTCAAAAAAGTAACCAATAGTAGAATGAAAGATGTCAGCAATAAGATTATCTTTATATTTATCACGATACATTTTATCCACCTCAATTAATTTATTAGCCAAAAGATTGTAGCTATTTTCGATTTCGTGTGTTTGTTCCTTAAGTATAGAAATAAGATTAATATCGATAAATTCATTTCTTTCTTTTTCGGAAGATCGGAGAAGAGTAAATCCCCATTTAGACATTGATATTCGAGATATGTAATTGTAGTAAGTGACTTTTTGCACATTGTTTTTTGTTGGATGACCAATTGCAGCATTCCTAAGTGCTCGAATTTCCAATAATTTTTTACTTGCTGAATATTCGATTTCAAACGCTTCAGATAAATGCTTCATTGCATCTTGCTGTATAAATAATGTTTGTAAAATTCCATATGTAAAAATGTATTTTAGACCATCATTTGTAGGATATTCAGATTTAATATAGTCTTTAATTGAGTATAGAGTATCACCTATTGTATCTAGTGAGCTACATATCTGATTCCAATTATTTAAGTTTTTAAGTAGTTCAGTTTGATATCTTGTTGTATTAATATGTTCACGAACTGATTTTTCATGTGCAGAGATTGTTTGAAGTGTAGTAAGAATATCCTCTACCGTTTTATAGGGATTTTGGATTGACTCAGAAAAATTGTATTCTTTATTCATAATGTTATGATAGCAGAATTATGGCGCGATAACTTTCAAAACCCCTTTTTACAAAGTCCCACTACCCATGTCTAATTTGACAAAATACAACGAGATAAGATACTATCAGACAAATTATGAGAAAAGAGAACTTAGTGAAAATAAATCTTTTTAAAACAGCGTTTTATAGTAGCTTTTTGGGCATTGAATATCTCGCTATCACTCCACAACATATCAAAATCGTAGAGAGTTTTTGGGATAAACAAAATCACTTTATCGCTTTTTGTACTTTGTATGTATTGTTGAGTTTAGCATATAAGCATCTATCAACACGCCTAAAAGTCGTTCTTTTGCTACTGGTCGGTTTCCAAATCGAGATAACACAATACTTTATCCCCAATAGATTCTTTTCACTCATGGACATTGTTGCAGATTGTATAGGTATTGTGATCGGAATCGGAATCTATAGGGTCATTTCAAAAATCAAAACACCTCTTTAACCCGTCCTACTTCTCCGCTCATAAGACGCACTTTAATCCCGTGGGGATGGTTCGGGGATTTAGTGAGGATGTCACGGACAACTCCCTCTGTTAATCTATCTGTCGATCGGTCCTCTTTGAGGACGATGCTTACCCGTTTACCCGACATAATATTTTTACGCTCTTTGCCGTCCATAGTTGACCCTTGCTCTTTGTTTTTATATATACTTGCAGTAGATTGAGAAAAATCGTATTCGTCTCTCATTGTCCGATTTTTTGTTTTGTTTGTAGGTAGATTG